>Ga0315287_10008088_pt1 | contig 10596 bp, 8 predicted proteins | sample YL17G11_0_MG_FD_205037 | JGI IMG/M metagenome (GOLD analysis project Ga0315287, IMG submission 205037) | Sediment microbial communities from Yellowstone Lake, YNP, Wyoming, USA - YL17G11_0 | ecosystem: Environmental > Aquatic > Freshwater > Lake > Sediment | place: USA: Wyoming | collected...
CGCGATCTCCGCCACCGGCGTGATGGTACCGAGCACGTTGGACATGGCGGTGAACGAGACGATCCTGGTCCGCGGCGTGAGGAGGCGCGAGAAGGCGGCGAGGTCGAGCTCGCCCCCGTCGGTAATGGGCGCGTGGCGGAGGACGACGCCGCGCTCGCGGGCGAGCATGATCCAGGGCACAAGGTTGGAGTGGTGCTCCATCTCGGTGAGGAGCACCTCGTCCCCGGGGGCGAGTGACGCCCCCCACGAGCGCGCCACCAGGTTGATCGCCTCGGTGGCGTTGCGCGTCATCACGACGGCGCGCGGGTCGGGGGCGTTGACGAAGCGCGCCACGCGGGCGCGGCATCCCTCGTAGGCGGCGGTGGCCTCCTCGGCGAGGGTGTGCACGCCGCGGTGGACGTTGGCGTTGGAGGTCGTGTAGTACGCAACCAGGGCGGCGAGCACGGTGTCGGGCTTCTGGGTGGTGGCGGCGTTGTCGAGGTAGACGAGGCGGTGCCCGTGCACCGTCCGCTTGAGGATCGGAAAGCGGGCTGCGAGAGCGCGGGGGTCGAATCGGCCCAGGTGGGCAGGACGTGCCATGGTCAGTTGGCGTGCAGCCGCGCCGCGACAAGTGCCTCGAGGCGCTCCCGCGTCGCCTCGGGGAGACGGGCGAGAGTCTGGTCGAGGAAGCCGTAGACGATGAGACGCATCGCCTGGTTGTGGGGGAGGCCGCGGCTCTTGAGGTAGAAGAGCTGCTCCTCGTCGAGCGGTGCGACAGTGGCGCCGTGGGAGCAACGCACGTCCTCGTTGAGGATCTCGAGCTCGGGGATCGACTCGGCGCGGGCATCCTCGGAGAGGAGCAGGTTGCGGTTCTCCTGGTACGCCTCGCAGCGTGCCGCGGCCGGGGCGATGCGGATCATCCCGGTGTAGGCGGACCGGGAGTGGTCTGTGAGCGCCACCTTGAAGTCGAGGTTGGAGCGGGTGTCGGGCGAGTTGTGGAGGTGCTCGGTGTGGTGGTCGAAGTGCTGGTTCCCGCCGCCCATCGCCACCCCGTAGGTCTCCGCCTCGGCGTGCTCGCCGGCCAGGATCGCGCCGACGTCGGCCTTGTAGACGGCGCCGCCGAAGCTCGCCAGGGCGAGATGGAAACGGCCCCGGGCGGCGACGCGGGCGCGCGCGGTGTGATGACCGACCACCCCGTCCTCCCAGCGCTGGATGAGGTCGTAGCGGACCTGCGCCCCCTCGCCGACGAGAATCTCGGCGACGGTGAGGGAGAGCGTCCCCGACCCGCCGCCGACGTGGCTCTCGAGGACCTCGAACTCGCTGCCCGGCTCGGCGACCACGAGGATGCGCGGCAGCGCCGTGCCCGTTGCCGGCGCGACGGAGCGTACGCGCACGGGCTGCTCGAGGCGGACCCCGCGCGGCACGCGGACCAGCACACCGCCGCGCCAGGCGGCGGCGTTGATTGCCTCGACGAAGCCGTGGCCGTCGGGCACCGCGGTGCCGAGCAGGTCGAGAGGCGCCGAGCGGTGCAGGTCGGTGACGACCACGCCGGCCCGGCGCGCCTCGTCGGAGAGCTCGATCGAGCGCACGGCGCCACCGGCGATCACTGCCGTGGCGGCGTGAGGGGAGTTGTCATGCCACGCCTCGGTGACCGCCTCGAGCGTGCCACCCGTCGGGTCCGAGGAGGGCACGAACCGCCCCGGGTCGGTGTACTTCCACAGGTGGAGAGAACGTGAGGGGAGCGTCATGCCGGCGAGGAGCGCGCCGGCGACGTGGCGGCGCTCAAGCAGGGCGGCCGGCTCGCCGGTGGCGGAGGAGAGCCTGTCGAGGCCGGCGAGGGCGAGGTCGATCGTGCGGGCCGGGTGGGGGGTTGCGCTAGCCAACGGAGCCCTCCATCTCCAGCTCGATGAGGCGGTTGAGCTCGACCGCGTACTCCATGGGCAACTCGCGCACGAACGGCTCGATGAAGCCGTTGACGATCATCAGGCGCGCCTGGGCGTCGGTGAGGCCGCGGCTGCGCAGGTAGAAGAGCTGCTCGTCGCCGAGCTTGGAGACGCGGGCCTCGTGCTCGACGCGGACGTCGTCCTCGTCGATCTCCATGGTCGGGTAGGTGTCGGTGCGTGCCCCGTGGCCGATGAGCAGCGCGTCGCACTGCACCGAGGTCTTGCACCCCTCGGCGCCCTTGCGCACCTTGACCAGGCCGCGGTAGGTCGCGCGGCCGCCGTCCTTGGAGATCGACTTCGAGGTGATCTGCGAGGTCGTGTGCGGTGCGAGGTGGGTGATCTTGGCGCCGGCGTCCTGGTGCTGGCCCGGCCCGGCGAACGCGATGGAGAGCACCTCGCCGTGGGCGCGCTCGCCTTTGAGCACCACCGCCGGGTACTTCATCGTCAGCCGCGAGCCGATGTTGCCGTCCACCCACTCGACGCGGGCGTCCTCGAGGGCAACGGCCCTCTTGGTGACCAGGTTGTAGATGTTGGTCGCCCAGTTCTGGATCGTGGTGTAGCGGATCGTCGCCCCCTTCTTGGCGATCAGCTCGACGACCGCGGAGTGGAGCGAGTTGGTGCTGTAGACCGGCGCCGTGCACCCCTCGATGTAGTGCACCTTCGCGCCCTCGTCGGCGATGATCAGGGTGCGCTCGAACTGGCCCATGTTCTCGGCGTTGATGCGGAAGTAGGCCTGCAGAGGGATCGTCACCTCGGTGTGGGGTGGGATGTAGATGAAGGAGCCTCCGGACCACACTGCGGAGTTGAGGGCGGAGAACTTGTTGTCGGCGACGGGAATCACGGAGGCGAAGTACTCGCGGACGAGGTCCTCGTGCTCGCGCAGGCCGGAGTCCATGTCGAGGAAGATCACCCCCTGCTTGGTCAGCTCCTCCTTGACCGAGTGGTAGACCACCTCGGACTCGTACTGGGCGGTGACCCCGGCGAGGAACTTGCGCTCGGCCTCGGGGATGCCGAGACGGTCGAAGGTGCGCTTGATGTTCTCCGGCACCTCGTCCCAGCTCGTCTCCTGCTTCTCGGTCGAGCGCAGGTAGTAGGTGATCTCGTCGAAGTTGATGCGCGAGAGCATGTCGAGGTTGCCCCACGAGGGCATCGGCTTGGCGAGGAAGGTGTCGAGCGCCTTGTGGCGGAGCTCGCGCATCCACTCGGGCTCCTTCTTCAGCCGCGAGATCATCTCCACGACCTCATGGTTGAGGCCCTTGGGGGCCTTGACGAAGAAATCCTCGGGGTCGCGGAACCCGTAGCGCTCGGCGTAGTCGCCGCCCATCGTGACGAGGGTCAGGTTTTCGCTCACCGTCCGCCTCCCGCGGCCGCGACCGGCTCGAGCCAGTCGTAGCCCCGCTCCTCGAGCTCGAGGGCGAGCTCCGGGCCGCCGGAGCGGACGATGCGGCCGTCCATGAAGACGTGCACGACGTGGGGCTTCACGTAGTTGAGCAGGCGCTGGTAGTGGGTGACGAGGAGGATGCCGCTCTCCGCCGTGGCGGCGGCATTGATGCCCTGCGCGACGATCTTGAGCGCGTCGATGTCGAGGCCGGAGTCGGTCTCGTCGAGGAGCGCGAAGCGCGGCTGCAGCATGAGCAGCTGGAGGATCTCCAGCCGCTTCTTCTCGCCGCCGGAGAAGCCCTCGTTGAGGTAGCGTCCGGCGAAGGAGGGGTTCATCTCGAGCTGCTCCATGCGCGCGACCAGCTCCTTGCGGAACTCGCGCACCGGCACCTCCGCGCCACGGCGCGCCGAGACGGCCGCGCGCAGGAACGAGGCGACGGTGACGCCGGGAATCGCCACCGGGTACTGGAAGGCGAGGAAGAGCCCGCGGCGGGCCTTCTCATCGGGGTCGAGCTCCGCAATCTCCTCGCCGGCCAGCTCGACGCGCCCGGAGAGAGTCAGCATCGGGTGTCCCATCAGCGCGTTGGCCAGCGTCGACTTGCCCGAGCCATTGGGTCCCATGATGGCGTGGATCTCGCCGCGACGGATGGCGAGGTCCACGCCCTTGACGACCTCGCGGTCGCCCACCGTGACGTGGACGTCGTGACAGGCGAAGATCAGGGTGTCGTTCGTGCTCATGCTGTTCTCCTCTACTGGTGCCGCGCGGGTGCCGGCGAAGCGGTGGGAAGCGGGAAGCGGCTCGCCAGTTGTCGTGTGGTCTCGCCCTCGCCGGCGAGCAGGTCGGCGAGGGTGGTGCGGGTGAAGAACCCCGCGAGCAGCGCGTCGAGATGGACCCAGACCGGGCGCAGGGCACAGTCGCCGAGGCGCCCGCACCGACTCTGCGCGGCGTCGCCGCTGCGCCGGCAGTACTCGGCGTCGAAGAGGGGCGTGCCGAGGGCCGCGAGGACGGCCGCCACGGTGATCTGCTCGGGCGCGCCAGCCAGGGTGTAACCGCCCCGGCGGCCCCGGGCCGCCGTGACCAGGCGCGCACGCCGCAGCCGGGCGAGGACCTTGGCCGCGAAGGGCGCGGCGATGCCCTCGCTGCGGGCGAGGTCGGCGAGGGACACGATCTCGCCGACGCGGGCCGCGAGGCGCACCATGCAACGCATCCCATATTCTTCAGTGGCCGTGATCTTCATGATCTCGCTTTCCCCACCGCCGGCGTGCGACTCGCGACGCCGTCACCGCGGCCAACCGGGAAATCATGACTGAAATTTCCACATTTCGCAACCGGAGGTGATGCTGCGCCCGGCGGGCCCGTCGGCAGGGTGCTACTTGGCGATGTAGTGGCAGCCCACCGAGGTCGGGTTGCGCTGCGCCGCGGCGGCGATGAGGCCGGCGGCGGTGCAGCCGTGGAAGAGGTCGACAAGCGGCGCCGTCAGCGGCGTGGTGCGGTAGAAGGTGGTGAGACGGGTGAGTTGGTGGCGGAGGTCGGCGACCGCGCGCTCGAGGCGCTCGGAGGTGCGCATGATGCCGACGTAGTTCCACATCGTGTGGCGGATCGCAGACCAGTCCTGGGCGATCAGGGCGGGGTCCTCGTTGGAGGGCCCGCGGACCGGCTCCCAGTCCGGCACCGCGTCGCACTGGGAGTCGTCGAGGGGGAGCTCGGCCGCGCGCTTGACCGCGTCGGCGCCGGCGGCGAGCCCGAACGTCAGGCCCTCGAGCAGCGAGGTGGAGGCGAGACGGTTGGCCCCGTGCAGACCCGTGCACGCCGCCTCGCCGGCCACGTAGAGACCCGGGATCGTGGCGCGACCGCGCAGGTCCGAGACCACGCCGCCGCAGGTGTAGTGGGCGGCCGGTACGACGGGGATGCGCTGCGTGGCGATGTCGATGCCGAAGCGCGCGCAGGTCGCCGCGACGGTGGGGAAGCGACCCACGAGCCGCGAGCCCTTGCCGTCGAGGTCGAGGTAGACGCACTCGGCGCCGCTGCGGTGCATCTCGTCGATGATGGCGCGGGTGACCACGTCGCGGGGGGCGAGCCGCCCCAGCGGGTGGTAGCGCTCCATGAACGCGTCGCCCCTGGCGTCGACCAGCTGCGCCCCGGCGCCGCGCAGCGCCTCGGTGATCAGGTAGCGGGGCGCCCCGGGCACGTACAGGCAGGTCGGATGGAACTGGATGAACTCGAGGTTGAGCAGGCGGGCCCCGGCTCGGGAGGCCATCGCGACCCCGGAGCCGATCGAGCCAGCTTGGTTCGAGGTGTGGACGTAGAGTGCGCCGGCACCGCCGGTGGCGAGCACGGTGGCGGAGGACATCACCGTGCACACGCGTCCGGTGGCGACCTCGAGCAGATAGGCGCCCGTGCAGCGGTTCTTCAAAGCGTAACGGTCATCGGCCCGCCGCGAGTGATGGTGGGTGGTGAGGAGGTCGACGCCCTGGTAGCCGGGCACGATGCGGATCCGGGGGTGCCGGCTCGCCTCGGTGAGCAGCGCCTCCTCGATGGCGGCGCCGGTGCGGTCGGCGACGTGGAGGATGCGCGGCAACGAGTGGGCGCCCTCGAGGGCGAGGTCAAGCTCGCCGGTGGGCGTGCGATCGAACGGGACCTTGAGCCGGTCGATGAGCCACTCACGGACCCGCGCCGGACCCTGCTCGGTGAGGAAACGGATTGCCTCCGGGAAGCCGTAGTCGGCCCCGGCACTGAGAACGTCGCGGGCGAGCAACTCCGGGCTGTCGCCGGGACCGGTGAAGACGATGCCGCCCTGCGCCCACGAGGTGTTGGTGGTCTCGGGGTCGGTGCCGCGACAGACGACGAGGACCTCGCCACCCTGCTCCGCGGCCTCGAGGGCGGCGGCCAGGCCAGCCACGCCGGTACCGAGCACGAGAATGTGGCAACGTTCGCGGTCCTGGAGTTTCATGGCAGCACCTCGAGGGAGAGGTCGAGGGCGGGCGCGGAGTGGGTCAGGGCGCCGACCGAGATGAAATCGACGCCGGTCTCGGCGACGGCGCGGGCGTTGTCGAGGTTGATTCCGCCCGAGGCCTCGAGGGCGGCGCGGTGGTCGGCGACGGCCACCGCCTCGCGCAGCGTCGGCTCGTCCATGTTGTCGAGGAGGAGATGGCGGACGCGGCAGTCGAGAGCCTCACCAACCTGGTCGAGGGTGGCGCACTCCACGACCAGCGACACGTCCTCGCCCCAGCGCTCCCGCACCCTCGCCACCGCCCCCGTCAGCGATCCCGCCGCCGCCAGGTGGGTGTCCTTGAGCATGGCGACGTCGAACAGGCCCATGCGGTGGTTGGTCCCTCCACCGCAGCGCACGGCGTGCTTCTCCAGCGCGCGGAACCCCGGGGTGGTCTTGCGCGTGTCGAGGACGCGACAGCCGGTCCCGGCGATGGCGGTGACGAAGCGGCGCGTCAACGTGGCGATGCCGGACAGCCGCATGACGAAGTTGAGCGCCGTCCGCTCGGCCGCGAGCAGGGCACGGGCGCGGCCCTCGAGGGAGACCGCGAGTGAGCCGGGGTCGGCGCTGTCGCCGTCGCCGTGGTGGATCTCGCAGCGCACGGTGGGGTCCAGGGTCGCAAAGGCGGCGCAGAACGCCGGCACACCGCACAGCACGCCCTCGGCCTTGACCTTGAGCGCGGCGCGGATGCGGCGGTCGGGGGCGAACACGGCCGCGCTGGTGATGTCGGGGAGGTCCTCGGCGAACGCCTGGGCGAGCAGCGGCGGCAGGTGCGTGGCGTAGGGCTCGGAAAGGTCCACAGCGTGATTCTATCCCCACGCGGCGCGCACCGCTGCGGCGACCGCGGCGACGTGGGCGGGAGTGGTGCCGCAGCAGCCGCCGACCAGGCGGGCGCCGGCGGCGCACCACGCCAGCGCGCAGCGGCCGTAGGCGGCCGGCCCGCCGGGCTCGGCGGCGAGGAACTGCGAGTCTGCGGCGAAGAAGGCATCGTTGGCGGAGGCGACGAGGGGAAGGTCGGTGGCCGCGGCGAGGCGAACGAGTACGGCCATGACGTCGGACACCCGCGTGCAGTTGACGCCGATGGCGCCGACGCCGGCGTGGTCGAGGGCATGCGCCGCGTCAGCGGCGTCCTCACCGGAGAGGAGGCGTCCGCCCTCGGTGCAGGTGAGGCAGACGAAAGTCGGGAGGCCGGTCGCCACGGCCGCGCGCGCCGCGATTGCCGCCTCGCGGACGGTGTTGAACGTCTCGAGCAGCAGCGCGTCGGGGCGCGCCGCGGCGAGGAGCGCCGCGGTCGCGGCGTGCTCGCGGATCAGCGTCGCGTCTCCCGGAACCAGGTCGGGCCGGTAGCAGTCCTCGAGGGTCGTCATCGAGGCCAGAACCAGCGCCTCGGCTCCCGCCTCCGCCACAGCCGCGCGAGCGACGCGGATCGCCGTGGCGGCCAGCTCGGCGGCGTGTCCCTCGAGCCCGTGCCGGCGCAGCGAGTACGGGGCGACGCGGAACGTCGCCGCCGTGAGTGCTTCGGCGCCGGCCGCGAGATGGTCGCGGTGGACCTCACGCACCGCGTCCGGGGCGTCGAGGAGGACGCCCACGCCCCAGAGGCGCTGGGCGGCGGTGAACCCGCGGCGCAGCAGCTCGCTGCCCATCGCCCCGTCGAGGACGCGCGGGCGGCGCTCGAGCCAGGCGCGCAGCTCGGCCGGTGTCACGTCACCTCCGCTCTGGGCAGGTCGCCACATTGACCCCCTGCGGAGACAAACCTAGCATGGTGGGGATGGCCGAGCGCGAACGGGCGGTGCTGGTCGGGGTGGCATGGGGCGGGACGCCGCTCCCGCGGGTCGAGGCCCACCTCGACGAGCTCGCCCAGCTCGTCGACACCGCCGGCGGCGAGGTGGTGGCGCGGATTACCCAGGAGCGGCGCTCGCCCGACCCCACTTTCTTCATCGGCCGCGGCAAGGTCGAAGAGGTGGCCGAGTTGGTGGCCGAGTGCGGGGCCAGCGTCGTAGTGTTCGACGACGACCTCTCCCCGAGACAGCTCCGCCGTCTGGAGGAAGGCGTCGGCGAAGGCGTCAAGGTCGTGGACCGCTCCGGCGTCATCCTCGACATCTTCGCGCTGCGGGCCCGCACCCGCGAGGCGCAGACCCAGGTCGAGCTGGCTCAGCTGACCTATCTGCTCTCGCGCCTGACGCGACGCTGGAAGCATCTCTCACGGCAGGCCGGCGGCATCGGCACGCGCGGTGTGGGCGAGACCCAGCTGGAGAGCGACCGCCGTATCATCCGCCGGCGCATCACCATGCTCCGCGGCCGCCTCGACGAGATCGAGCGCGAGCGCGAGGTCCAGCGTCGGCGTCGGCAGCTGCTCCCCGCCGTCGCGCTGGTCGGCTACACCAACGCCGGCAAGAGCACGCTGTTCTCGCGACTCACCGGCCAGGAGACGCTGGTCGAGGACCGCCTCTTCGCCACCCTCGACCCGCGCGTGCGTCGCGCCGAGCTGGGAGAGGGGCTCGTCGTCACGGTCGCCGACACCGTCGGCTTCATCCGCAAGCTGCCCCATCACCTCGTGGCGTCGTTCCGCGCAACGCTGGCGGAGACGGCTCTCGCCGAGCTTCTGGTCCACGTGGTCGACGCCTCGCACCCCGAGTGGGAGGAGCAGCTCCACGTCGGCGAGGAGGTGCTCGAGTCCCTCGGCGTCGAGCGCGAACGGTGCGTTGTCGCCGTCAACAAGATCGATCGCCTGGACACCCCGCCCGTGTACTCCGGGGAGTCGTCGGTGGCGATCTCGGCGCTCACCGGTGCCGGTGTCGATACGCTGCGCGACACGCTGCGCCGGCGGGTGCTGGCGCAGCCGGGGATCGAGGTGCTCCGCTTCCCGGCCTCCGGCGGCGAGGAGCTGCAGCGCGCATTGCGCGAGGAGCGCGTCCTCGCCCGGCGCTTCTCCGCCGACGGCATCGAGCTGGTAGTCCGCCGCACCTGAGGCCAGGCACCCCTGTTTCTTCCGCTTCGCGGATTCTTTCTTGCCCCTGCGAGCGCGGGCCCTCGGCTCGTCGCCGCGTCTCCACGCGGCTTGCTCGCCGACGCCTGCAACCGCGACCGGAGGGCGCCGCCCGCGGCCGTGACCCTCGCTGTTCGGCGCCCGGGGGCGCCGCCAGCGTTTCCCGGCCGCGACCGACGCATCCGGTGCCCGCGGGCTATCCGTTGCGGGGGGCTCCGCGCCGCTCCGCCCACCCTCCCGGCGCTCCAGCCCCCCGATGCCCCCACCGCTCGCGGGAAGTGAATTCCCGCTCGCTTCGGCGGGAATGGCCCTTCGCTCGGAGAAGCGGGGTTCCCTCCCGCCCACGCCTCGCCCTCCCGTCCCCCACCCAACCAGGGGACAGGGCTCAGGGCACAGCGGTAACGAGGCACCGAGAGCCTTCGACATTCACTGCCCTTCTGTCCGCTGTCCCCCGTTCCCTGTGCCCTGGATCTACTTCGCCCACGCCAGCAGCTTGGCGGCGCGATCGAAGGCGTCGGAGGCGAGGGCGGTGTTGTGTGCACCCTTGGCGACGAGCAGGGCCGCCGAGATGCGCTCCGCCTCGGCGAGCTCCCCTCGGTGCGCGGCGGCGAGGGGCGAGCCCTGCGCCCGCGACAGGGCAACGGCAAGCTCCTGGGAGCGCTGCTGGTCCTCGTTGATCCACTCCACGACCATCTCGTCGTAGCCCTTCTCGTGGCAGGTGACACAGGCCTGCTGCACGACCCTGATCACCGGCTCCTTGGAGGAGAGATCGTGGCAGCCGGCGCACTCCACCTCGGCCTGGGCCATGACGTCGGCATCGCCCTTGACGTCGGTGCCGGCCAGGGCGCCCTGGTACAGGCTCGCCTGGGCCTCGTGACACCCCCGGCACGGGCGTGTCTGCCCGGCGCCGTGGTGGCACGCCATGCACTGCTCGCCCGTGATCGTGGTCGTGCCGTGCTCCTCCAGGGAGTGGCAGGTCTCGCAGGCGAGGCCTGCCGCGAGGTGGCGGTTGTGGTCGTACTGCCTGCCTGCGAACGCGATGCGCGTGCCGAGGTGCGAGGTCGAGTGGCAGACGCGGCAATACCCCGACGCCGAGGCGAGGATCGCGGGTCTGGGCGCCGTGACCCCACCGGCCTTGCCGAGGACCTCGACGGCGTCGTCGTTGGCTCTGCGAAGGAGCTCGACCGCGTAGCGGATGTTGTGCTCGCCGCGGGCGCGGCGCAGGAAATCGAGGTTGTGGTGGGCGCGGGCCAGTAGTGCCAGGTTCTCGGCGCGAGGTGCTCCGGTGCGGAGCTGGGTTTCGGCCCTTTGCACCGTC
>Ga0315287_10008089_pt1 | contig 10595 bp, 7 predicted proteins | sample YL17G11_0_MG_FD_205037 | JGI IMG/M metagenome (GOLD analysis project Ga0315287, IMG submission 205037) | Sediment microbial communities from Yellowstone Lake, YNP, Wyoming, USA - YL17G11_0 | ecosystem: Environmental > Aquatic > Freshwater > Lake > Sediment | place: USA: Wyoming | collected...
GGCCACAAAACTGTCAATTATGTGCAGCCGCAATACAGAGGCGTACGGTCTCCAGGTGGATGTCCACCGTATCCTGGATCTGACGCGCGTAACCGCCGGCCATCACGACCGCGACCGGCAGCCCCGCACGCCGGCAGCGGTCGAGCACCAGGCGATCGCGTTCGGCCAGTCCTGCTTTGCTCAGCGCCAACCGGCCGAGCGCGTCCCCGACAAACGGATCCGCGCCTGCGAGGTAGATCGCCAGATCGGCGCGGGCAGCAGCGAGCGCGGCATCCATGCCGGCTGTCAGTGCCGTCAGGTAGGTCGCATCGTCCGCCCCATCGGCCAGCTCGACATCGAGATCGCTGCGCTCTTTGTGGAACGGGAAGTTCCTGGCGCCGTGGATCGAGAAGGTGAAGACGGTCGGGTCATCGGTCAAGATCGCCGCCGTGCCATTGCCCTGGTGCACATCGCAGTCGATGATCACAATCCGCCGGACGCGCCCCTCAGTTTGTATGGTCCGGGCGGCGACCGCGCAGTCATTGAAGATGCAGAAGCCTTCGCCATGATCGGCGAAGGCGTGATGTGTGCCGCCCGACAGGCTGGCCGCGATCCCGTCGGTCAGGGCGGCGCGACACGCCTCTACCGTGCCACCGACCGAGCGCCTCGACCGTTCGACCAGCTCCGGCGACCACGGCAGGCCGATGCGCCGCACTTCGCGTTCGCTCAACGCGCCGTCTGCCACCTTTGCCAGGTACTCACCATCGTGAGCCCGGAGAAGCTGCTCATCGGATGCAGCATCCGGCACGCGCAACGTAACCGACGACATCAAGAATTCGGCTACCTGGGCGCGCAGCAGCGCGTATTTCTGCGCTGGGAAGCGGTGTCCCGGCGGCAAAGGATAGGTGAACTGGTCGCAGTAGAAGACTTTCACAAGCCTAGGGTGCCGAAGTCGGCGATACGCGGCCCGACGACGTCTTGGGCCCGTCGGGGCGAGCCTCCTCGCCGCGGAAGACCGGCGCCAGCATCTGATCGACCGGTGCGTATTGATCGGTGAGCGCCACCAGCCGGCCTTCTGCCAGGATCCCCACCAGCTCGGCCGGGCTCAGCACCATCTCGAACAGCATCGCCTCGCCGTCGCCCGCATCCACGGACTGAAGCTGATCGAGATTGAGCGGTTGGTCGCTGGCGATGATCACGAAGGTCACGCGCGGCGAGTTCTGCCAAGACCGCACCGCCGGGATCACGGTGACGTGGGAAAAGGTGCGTTGCAGCGTGTTGGCGTAGGCGCGCAGAAAATCGTGACGTGGGCCATCGATCATGTTGACCATGTAGAGCCCGCCGGGCGCCAGCCACGCCTTCACCCGCTCGTTGAACTCCTGCGTGGTCAAGTGGTACGGCACCGAATAGTCGTTGAAGGCGTCGCCCATGATCAGATCGTACTGCGTAGCCGGTTCCTGTTGTAGGAACATCCGGGCGTCCTCGTTGAAACTGGTCACTTTGCTATCGCGAGCCAGCCCCAGCAGGTCGTAAGCCACCTCGGTGACGCCGGGATCGATCTCGATCACGTCGAGTTGGCTGCCGGGATAGACCGCTTCCATGTAGCGCGGGAACGTGTAGCCGCCTCCGCCGATGAAGAGCGCCTTGAGCGGACTATGCTGCTGCGCTTTGTAGGCGGTGGCTTCGGCGTAGATTTGTTCGTAGCCATAGACCAACTTCTTCGGGTTATTGATCGAGCTGTAGCTGTGCACCAGCCGGTCGAGGATGAGGATGCGCACGGGTTCGCCATCTCGGTCATCCTCGTAGACCTTGATGCAGAAGTAGTTGGTCTCGACGCGGCAGTTCGATTTCAGCCAGCCCTGGTCGAGCACCAGAGCCGTTCCGCCCACGATGAGGACCGCAGTCGCGGCCGCTACGGCGATGCTGGCGGGTCGCGCCCGGCCGGCATCCTGCAAGAAGAAGAGGGCAGCGATCACCAGCAGCGCGACGACGACGCTCCAGACGATGACGTGCGTGCCGAAGGCGGAGATCAGCCAGAAGCCGGTGGCGAAGGTGCCGACGATGCTGCCGAGCGTGCCCGCCGCCGAGATGCGGCCCACCGTGCTGCCGGTCTTGGCCAGATCGCGTATCGCCAGCTTCACCACGATGGGTGAGATCGTGCCGAGGATCATGCTCGGGAAGAAGAAAAGCGCCGCCGTGAACGCGAGGATGCGGACGACAATCGGCCAGCTATCCGGCAGATTCAGCCCCAGCGTGTTCGCCGCCAGGATGCCCGCGCTGAACAGTCCCGCCAGCAAAAAGATCGCGCCCAGCAGGCGGGCTGACGCCCAGCGATCGGCCGTGCGGCCGCCCAGGTAGTTGCCCAGGCTCATCCCGGCCAGCACCACGCCGATGACGCTAGTCCAGGTGTAGAGCGACACGCCGACATAGGGCGCGATGATCCGGCCGGCCACCAGTTCGAGGATCATCATGCACGTGTTCGAGATGAAGACGATGAGCATCGGCAGCCAGGGGTGGTCGCCAAAGAGATCCGACAATGAGCCGGGGGCATCGAGAGACGTGGCAGTTGATTGCATGGGCATTGCACCGGTGATGTAGTGATGTGTTGTTGGCCTGATGCTAACGTGTCTGCGCCGGCCCATCCTTCGCCCGCATCTTTGCCACGCAGGCGACTGCTTCCGACTGCATGGCTTTGGCTGCCGCGGCCGGTGCCGTCCGGTCGGCCAGCACCGCCTCCAGGCCGGGCCGCATCGCGCTCCAGACGCAGCGCATCTCCGGGGCGGGTGGCAGGCCGCGCCCCCGACTGAGCGCCGCCATCGCGCCGCTCAACGTTGGGTTCGCGGCGATTTTCGGGCTCTTCGCCACCTCGGCGGCGCTGGGCAACCGGCCGGCCTTGTCCAGCCAGCGTTCCTGCGCGCGCGGCGAGGTCATGAACTCAGCGAACTGGCGTGCCGCTTCCAGTCTGGCCGCGTCTTTGCCGGCTGCCTGCCCCACAAACCAGAATTTGCCGCTGGTCATGGGGGTCGGATCGAGCCCGGTTGCGCTTACCCGCGGCAGGGCCGTCACGCCGAAGTTGGCGCCCGCCTCGCGCAGGCGATCCAGGCTCCATTCGCCGTCGATGAGATAGGCTGCCAGCCCCTGCTTGAAGTAGTCGAACGCGACGTCGTAGTCGGTTTCAGGAGGCACGACCTGATGCTCGGTTTTCAAGCTTCTGGCGAACTGCAGGGCATCGATCATCGCCTGGGTGTCGAGCATCGGGTTATCGCGCTCATCAAGCGGCCAGCCGCCGAATCCGCCGATCCATGGCACCAGCCAGTATGGCTCCTCGAAGTAGTAAGATAGCCCATATTTGCGCTCGCCTGCCCGCGTGAGGGTCTTGAGCTGGTCGATCCAGGCGTTGGTGTCGCTGGGCACGTCACGCACCAAGTCCTTATTGTAAATCAGCATCAAGTGATTGCCATAATTGTCCGGGATGCCCCAGAGCGTCCCTGTCACCGTGACCGCGGCCAGGGCACCCGAAAAGAAGCGATCCAGGACGCCGCGGTCGAAGAGGCCATCAGCCGGGCGAAACCGTCCCGACTTGCTGAACGGCCCGGCGCAGTCGCTCAGGCAGCGCACCAGATCCGGCGCGTCCGCGGTTTTCAGCTTGTCTAGCAGTTCTTCGTAGCCGAAATGAACGCGTTCCACCTTGACATGCGGGTTGGCGCGCATGAACTCGTTCGCCAGACTATCGAGCAGGGCGTCGCCGTCATCCCCTTCTTCTTCCCAATAGGTGAGCAGGATCGGCTGGGCAGTAGGCGTGCCTGCCGCCTGCGCCTCGGACGAGGCGGCGCCTTGTCGCAAGCCCCCCTGCCGCGGCGCATTCGAGCAGGCGATGAGCAGCAGGCAGGCGGCCGACAATATCAGGGAAACACGGATCAGATGATACAAATGATAGCCTCTACGTTTGTTTTCACAACGGGAATCCATTATGGTAAAATGTAACATCAAGTCGATCCATCATCTGTGAGCTGACCTTCAAATGCTCACCAGCATCATAGCAGATCAGGAGCGCACTGTTGAAATCCGGATTGCGCGGGGTTTTCGCCCCGATCGTCACGCCTTTTCGACTCGCCGACGGCGAAGTTGACTTGCCCTGGATTGGCCGCCACGTGGCCTATCTGAAGGCGCACGGCTGCACGGGCGTCATCCCGTGCGGCACCAACGGCGAGGCAGCCTCGCTCAGCGTCGCCGAGCGGCAGGCGGTCGTGGAGACGACGATGGCCGCGGCCGGCGACATGCCCGTGATCGCGGGAACCGGAGCATCCGCACTCAGCGACGCGATCACCCTGACGCGCCACGCGTTCTCGCTCGGCGTGACCGCGGTGCTGGTGATGCCGCCGTTTTACTTCAAACGACCCTCGGATGCCGGCATCATCGCGTGGTTTCAGCGGCTGATCGACGCGGCGGTGCCGACCGGCGGCCGGATGCTGCTCTACCACATCCCGCAGACCACCGGCGTGCCCATCACCGACGGCATCCTGACGGCCCTGCATGCCAGCCACGGCGACGCGCTCTACGGCATCAAGGATTCCACCGGCGATCCGGCACAGGGCAGCCACATTCGGTCGACTTTTCCCTGGCTGACCTATTTCGTCGGCAACGACCATCTGATCGGCGCCGCGTGCCGCGACGGCGGCGCGGGCTCGATCACGGCATGTGCCAATGTCTTCCCCGACCTGGCGGGAGCCGTCCAGCAGGCGGCCTGGGGCGGTGGCGATGTCGAGGTGGCCCAGGCGACCCTGTCCGAGGCGCGCGCGCTGCTGGAATCCTACCCGTTGCAGCCGGCGACCAAGACCGCCTTGACCGAAGTCGCCGGTCTGCCGCCGACCGCCGTCCGTCCGCCCCAGGTTGAGCTATCGCCGGAGCAGCGCGGTCAATTTCTCCCCGCTCTGCGTGAGAACCTGCCGCGGTGGCGGTCATAACCACCTTGATGTATGATCGCGCTCTCCGCTGAGCATCGTGATTCGAACGTCGTGTACAGAGTTGATAGGTATTCGCCCGGGTTTGAGGAGTAAGGAGCACCCATGACCGTCTCGCCCCTACCGCGCGCACCGGAGTTTCTCGCCTGGCAAGATGTCGACAAACTAATCGACTATCTGTTGCCGCAGTTGCGCGGCCCCTACGACGCACTGATGATGATCACGCGCGGCGGAATCATCCCCGGCGGCTTGATCGCCGAGGCGCTGGAGATTCGCTACATTCTCACGGCTGCCGTCGAGTTCCCGGATGTCGGACAAGGCCGGCTGGCGTGGCCCACATTCCTGCAATTTCCCAGCGACACCCTGCTGCGCGACCGGCACGTGCTGATCGTGGATGACATCTGGGCGCACGGGCGCACCATCACGACCGTCAAGGGCCGCGTGCAGGCTGCCGGCGGCGCTGCCGAGACGGCGGTGCTCCACTACAAGCCGGGCGCCAGCCTCTTCCGCGACAGCGGTCCCGACTACTACTCAGCGATCACCGATCGGTTCATCGTCTATCCGTGGGAAGTGCAGCGGGGCCCCGATCGCGCGGATTCACGCATCCCTCAGCCAAACTAAGGGTTCACTAAGGAATAAGTTCCCGAACCGGTCATTCCCGCGAAGGCGGGAATCCAAAGCCTGGCCGCTGGATTCCCGCCTTCGCGGGAATGACATCAGCGAGAAGTTGTATTTTTACGGACCCTAATCATCACCGCCCAACCGTAACCAGCTCAGATGCTTGCATGATGTCGACAAAACGGTCACTGACGAAAGAACTACGGCGCCTTCGATGGGCGGCGGGCATTCTATGCGGCTTGACCTGGCTGCTCGGCGGTGTGACCGCGCACGCCCAGGGCATCCCGGCTGGCTGGCAACCGTTGGGCGGCCCGCCCGGCCGCATCAGCCACCTGGCGGCGAGCCCCGACGGCGCCGACCTCTATGCGGCCAGCGTCGCCGCGACGCATCGCGCGGGTGATCAGACCCAGTGGCAGTACAGTGGCAGAGCGGTGCGCAGCGATGCGCTCTACCGGAGCCAGGACGGCGGCGCGATCTGGCAGCCGCTCACCAACGATCTGCCGCCGGCGCCGATCACCGCCCTCTATGCCGGTCCAAAAGTGCTCTACGCCGCGCTTCAGGGCGGGCTCTGGCAAAGCACCGACCGCGGCGCGACTTGGCGCCGCATCTCGTTGGGCCGCGACGATCTGATCATCCAGCCCATCGTCTCCAGCGCAGACGGGCGCACCCTCTTTCTCGGCGCGACCCCGACCGATCCGCCGTCTGCCAGTTACGTGTACAAAAGCGTCGACGGCGGACGCTCTTGGACCAGCGTCGAGATACCGGGCAGCCCTCTCGCCGACCTGATCCCTCATCCCAAAGACGCTAAGCTACTCTACCTGACGACCGAAAACGGCCAACTTCGCCGCAGCACCGATGCGGGAGAAACGTGGGCAACCGTCAAGACCGCGCAGGAGGAAGCGACGCAGCCGGCTGCCATGCCCGCCCACCTGGCGATCAGCCCCGATGGGCCGGACACGATGCTGCTCGCCCGCTCCTACGCTTCCGACCGCGGTGATAGCCTGGCCATTGAGCGATCGACGGATGGCGGAGCAAGCTGGCGCAAACTCGCGGCCACTGGCTTACCGACGAAAGCCAAAGCGAGGTTGTTGACGGCCCTGCGAGGCGGCGTTTTGCTGTTGAACAGCGATCAAGGCACCTTCCGTAGCGCCGACAACGGATCGACATGGCAGCCGCTGGAGGGCCCATTGAGCAGCGGTGGGGTCGCCGCTTTCCTGCCCGGGCCCGAGCCAAGCAAGACACCCACCGCCGGGAGCAGCGCCGTTTCCGGCGGCGCCGCAGGGCAAACCGTGTTCGCCGCGACCGGCTATGGGCTCTTCGTCAGCCGGGATGGAGGCGCGCTGTGGCAGGCTCACGGCAACGGGCTGCCGATCAACAGCAGCATCGCCGGTCTGCTGACCGACGCACGCCGCGCCGGGCAGATCTGGGCGATCACCGACAATCGGCCTCTCACCGGGACTGCCGCCCCCCCGCTCGTTTTGCGCAGCCTGGACGACGGTCGCATGTGGACGCCGGTGGCGCGCGGCCTGCCGGATGCCGTCGCGACCGCTTGGGCCATCGACCCCTCTGCGCCGGATACCATCGCGATCATCACGCCGGAGAGCTTCTCTCGCACGAGCGACGGCGGCCTGACGTGGCAGAGCACGGGCATCGAGCCCGGCAACCGCACCGCCCTCGCCATCGCGCCGTCGAACGGGCGCGTCATCTACCTGAGCGGCCGGCCGGCCCTGCGCAGCACCGATCGCGGTCAGACGTGGCAATCGATGCCCGTGGTTCTCCCAGGCCAAGATGCCCAGGCCGCGGACGTGACCGGTCTGGTCGTCGACCCGGCCAACCCGGAGCACGTGTGGGCCGGCTTCGATGGCGGCGTGGCTGAGAGCACGGACGCCGGCCGGAACTGGCGCAAGGCCGGGCTGGAAGGAAAGCAGGTGCGCCGGCTCTGGGCTGATCCGCAGGCCGGCAACCAGTTCTACGCCGGCGTGGCCGAGGACGGCATCTATCGCCTGGACGGGGCTACTGGGGCCTGGACTGCGGCATCCAAAGGGCTACCCGCGCGCAGCACCGTGCTCGCCCTGGCGCCTGATGGCCAAAAACCGGGTGTGCTTTGGGCGACGCGCGATGGCGGCGGCATCTATCGCAGCACCGATGGCGGCGCCAACTGGACGAACGTGGGCGCCGGTTTCGGCGACAACCTGGCGCAAACGATCGCGCCGGACTTCTCGGCGGCCAAAGCGGAGAATAAAGGCGCAGACGGCGGTCTGTTGATCGGCACGCCGAATGCCGGCATCTGGGCGCAACGCTCCGGCAACGGGTCTTCGCCGTCCTCGCCGCTGCAAGCGCTCGACGCCCGCATCGAGATGGTCTGGCCGCACGATGGCGCGCAGGTCGCCGAGGCCAAAGTGGCCAACATCGGGCTGAGGCTCTTCGCTCCCGCGAGTCTCCAGCAGCCGTCGTGCAACTGGACGCCGCGGGTCATCGTCTGGCAGGCGGTGGACACGGGCCCGGCCGAGCTGCTGGGTGAAGCCAGCCCGCGCACCGTGGACGGTAGACCGTTCCCCTTCTGGGAATTGAACGACGTGGATGTGAGCAAGGCGCGCGACGGCGATCATAAGCTCTACTTCATGACGCAGGTAGCGGGCTCGCAAACGGCGACCAGCGTCTGGGCGCATGCGGCCGATTCGCGCACCTATTTCCCGCAGCAGGACGTGCCCAGCGGCCTCGCCAGCGGCCCGATCGACGCCGTCGATGCGCGCATTCAGATCGTGTGGCCGCACGATGCTGCCGGTGCGGAGCTGTCGCCGGAGAAAGCGCCTCTGGCCAACGTGGCGGTCATGCTGTTCAAGCACGGCACACGCCTCTCGGTGCCTGTCGGCTGGCAGCCGACAGGCCTGACCCTCTACGGCGCGTGGAACCACGAGGTAGGCAAGCCGCTCTCAAAGGAGCCTGTGCCGCAAGTGCGCAAATCCGGCGCTATCACGTATCCTGTCTGGGAATTTACCAACATCCCGGTGGCTCGGGCAACCGATCCGGCCAATCGGCTCTATCTGTGGGTGCAGGCCGACGGCATCGAGTCGCACCCGACTATTTGGGCGCACGGCACGGATGCGCGCACGTCTTTCCCGGTGCCCGACGAGCCGATCCAGGGATGCACGCCTTGATGCCATGTTCCAGCTAGTACCCTGGCAAGCCGCCTTTCTGGGGATCGTTTTGGCGACCCTGGCGCTGTTGATGGTGATTTGGTGGCGCCAGCAAAGCTTCCGGTGGATCATCGTGACGGTGATCTGCTTGGCGCTGGCTCCGCTCTTGGGCTGGTGGTCCGGCCAGACGTTTCAGGTCAACGACTATCGTGCGGGCTGCGACGGGCTGTGTCCCGGCGCTGGCGGCGCGCCGATACCGTTCTTGCGCGGCGAGGCCGCCGGCAATGAGTTGCTGCCGGGCATGTTTCTGGTCAACACGCTGGCCTATCTGGTCATCGTGCTGGGTTGGAGCATGGTGCTGCGCGTCGTGTTGCGCAGCATCCCGGCCAATCGCCGCGGCCGTACGGCACGCCAGGCGCTGGCAGCGGTGATACTGCTGGTCATCCCATTGGCGTTGTCGCCGTTGGTGTTGCCGCCGCCGGAGGCGCGTGTGCGCGGCGACACGCAGCGGGTGGCCATCAACGGGCAGCGCGAGGTGTTTGAGTACGACAGTCAGGCCGCATTGCCGGTGCTGCGCGTCGGCTTGGAAGATGTGCGACCGCGTGGAGACGGGCAGCCGGGGATGCGCGTGTGCCTGCGCGCCTACACGTTCTTCTACCTGCCGATCGGCCATATGTACCTCGACATGACGCCGGAGGGCGTGCATAGCAATGCCGGCGGTGTCTTGCCGATGGAAATGTCATGTTGGAGATGAGAATTAGCTTAAGCTTGTAACTCAGCACACCGTACACTCGGTTCAGATATGCTAGACTCGCGGGTAATGCTGCCACAGCATGGGATCGTCCCATCGCCGCGGCACTTTCGTTGAGGGAGAAGCTTGATGCAAACACAAAACCGGAATCTACTCATCATCCTGATTGTCGCCGCGTTGCTGCTCTGCTGCTGCTGCTTCGTCGTGCTCGGCGGATTCTTCGGGATTAGCATGTTCGCCCGAAGCGCCGAGCGCACCGGCGGTGAGTACGTCACCGAGGTCACGCGCGTGGTGACTGTCGTGCCCGAGTCGGATGCACGTCCCGCAACTGCGACACCGCGCAGCCAGGAAGCACCCGGCGCGTCGGCCACAGTCGCACCGTCGACCAAATCGGCGGCAACGCCCCAGCCTGGCATCACAGCCCAACCGACCGCTTCCGGCAATACCGAGCGCCAGTTGGTCGAAGCCAAGATGCCCGAACGCGATCAGCGTGAGCTCGCCCTGCGGCTCAAGCCGGGGGGGACCGACATCCCTGTTGTCGTGAACGCCAAGCCGCCGACATTGAAAGTGGGCGACAAGCAGGTGTTCTGGGTGTCGAACGGCGATACCGACGAACATAGTCAGGTGACTGCTACGCTCAAATACCTCAACGATCGCATCTACATGTGGGTTGATGATACGGCCAAGCTGAGCGATGCCGACCTCAAGAAGTCGGCGGATCGCTTTGCGAACGAGACATACCCGACCAACCGGGAATTCTTCGGCAGCGAGCTGTCGCCGGGTGTCGACAACGACCCGCGACTGCACATCCTCCACTCGCGCGGCATGGGTAAGCGCGTGGCAGGCTACTACTCATCGGCCGACGAGTACTCGCGCCTGGTCAATCCGTACTCAAACGAAAAAGAGATGTTCTACGTCTCGGCCGACTCCGGCAACGCCAAACCGAATTCGACCTTCTACGATGGCACTTTGGCTCATGAGTTCCAGCACATGATCCACTGGGCCAACGACCGCAACGAAGATTCGTGGGTCAACGAAGGCATGTCTGAGCTGGCGAGCTACCTCAACGGCTTCGATCCGGGCGGGGCTGACTCTGCCTACATGCAGAAGCCGGACACGCAATTGACGACCTGGAGCGATCCCAGCCTC
>Ga0315287_10008090_pt1 | contig 10595 bp, 8 predicted proteins | sample YL17G11_0_MG_FD_205037 | JGI IMG/M metagenome (GOLD analysis project Ga0315287, IMG submission 205037) | Sediment microbial communities from Yellowstone Lake, YNP, Wyoming, USA - YL17G11_0 | ecosystem: Environmental > Aquatic > Freshwater > Lake > Sediment | place: USA: Wyoming | collected...
GGTGGAGCGCCTCCATCTCGGACGGCGTCAGGTGCGTCGGCGTGCCGCCTCCCCAGTGATATTGGGAGACCTTCCGGCGGTTCGGAAGGTGCGCGGCCAACATGTCGATCTCGCGGTGGAGGTAGCCGAGGTACTTCGTGACGACGTCCGCGTCCTTGGTGATGACCACGTGGCAGCCGCAAAACGTGCAGCGGTGCTCGCAAAACGGGAGGTGCGCGTACAGCGAGAGGGCCCCGGCCAAGCGATCGGCCTCAGCGAGCCGCGCGGCGTATTCGGCGGGGCCGAAGGTCTCGGCGAACTCAACGGCCGTCGGGTAGGACGTGTAGCGGGGCCCGGGCCGGTCGTACTTCTTGAGAAGATCGATGGTGATCTTGGGGGTGGCGGTCATCGGCGTCCATCCTCTCGCATCCGCCCAAGGTACCAGCACTTAGGCCCCCTGGGCTATCATCGACGATCGTCGAGGTCGTCATGAACACGAACACCGAGCGCACCTTCGCGGCCCAGGTCGCCGAGGGTATTCCCCAGGAACTTCCCGAGCGTCCCACGGCTGAGCAGGGGATCAACCGGGCTCCGAAGCGTCGCAACGCGCTTTCGGCTGCCGAAAACGAGCTCGCCCTCAGAAACGCGCTCCGGTATTTCCCCGCGAGGCTCCATCGGGCGTTGGCCCCCGAGTTCGCCAAGGAACTCCAGGAGGACGGCCGCATCACGATGCAGCGCTACCGGCCGCACCACCCGATGCACGCCCGGCCGATCGGCGAGTACCCGGCCAGGACGCCTCAGGCGGCGGCGATCATGTTGATGATCCAGAACAACCTGGACCCGTTGGTGGCCCAGCACCCCTACGAGCTCGTCACCTACGGCGGCAACGGAGCGGTATTCCAGAACTGGGCGCAGTACCGTCTGACGATGAAGTACCTCTCCGAAATGACGGAACAGCAGACCCTCGTGCTTTACTCGGGGCATCCCCTCGGACTCTTTCCCTCGCACAAGGACGCGCCGCGCGCCGTCGTGACGAACGGGATGGTCGTCCCGAATTACTCGAGCCCAAGCGACTACGAGCGCCTCGTCGCGCTCGGTGTCACGAGCTACGGGCAGATGACCGCCGGCAGCTTCATGTACATCGGCCCGCAGGGGATCGTCCACGGCACCGTGATCACGCTCCTGAACGCGGGACGAAAGTACCTGGGTACAGGCCCCGAGGCCCTCGCGGGGCGGATCTTCGTGACGTCGGGCCTGGGCGGGATGAGCGGTGCCCAGGCCAAGGCCGCGGTGATCGCGGGGGCGGTCGCGATCGTTGCCGAGGTCAACCCGAAGGCGGTGAAGACTCGATTCGACCAGGGCTGGGTCATGGAAGTCGAAAGCGACCTCGACCGTCTGGTCGTTCGCGCCGAAAAGGCCCGTCGCGCCAAGGAGGCCGTCTCGATCGCCTATCTCGGCAACGTCGTCGATCTTTGGGAACGACTGGCCAAAGACGGCGTCGCGGTCGATCTGGGCTCGGACCAAACGTCCTTGCACAACCCTTACGGCGGTGGGTACTACCCCGCCGGGGTTTCCTTCGAGGACGCGCAACTCCTGATGCGCGACGATCCCGCGGCTTTCAAAGTGAAAGTGCAGGATTCCCTCAGGCGCCACGTCGCGGCGATCAACGTGCTCACGTCGTCAGGCATGCGCTTCTGGGACTATGGGAACGCGTTTCTTCTCGAAGCGGGTCGCGCGGGCGCGGCCGTGACGCGCGCCGACGGGTCGTTCATCTACCCGAGCTACGTCGAGGACATCATGGGGCCGATGTGTTTCGATTTCGGGTTCGGCCCCTTCCGCTGGGTCTGTACCAGCGGGAATCCCGCCGACCTCGCGGCCTCGGACGCCATCGCCGCCGAAGTTCTCGAGGCGATGGCCGAGAGCGCTCCCGCCGAAATCAGCCAGCAGATGCGGGACAACGCGCGGTGGATCCGCCAGGCCGGAGACAACCGCATGGTCGTGGGGAGCCAAGCGCGAATCCTCTACGCGGACGCCCCGGGGCGAGAGCGGATCGCCTTGGCCTTGAATGCCGCGATTCGCGACGGCCGCGTCGGCGGCCCGATCGTGCTCGGGCGGGACCATCACGACGTCTCCGGAACCGACTCGCCCTACCGCGAGACGGCGAACATCCGGGACGGCTCGAACCTGACCGCCGACATGGCGGTGCACAACGCCATTGGCGACGCATTCCGCGGCGCCACCTGGGTTTCGCTGCACAACGGGGGAGGCGTCGGCTGGGGGGAGGCGATCAACGGAGGATTCGGGATGGTGATCGACGGGAGCGCCGACGCCGATCGCCGGATTCGGAGCATGATCGCCTGGGACGTCAACAACGGGATCGCCCGGCGGGCCTGGGCGAGAAACGAAGGCGCCGAGTTCGCGATCCGGCGCGCGATGGCCGCCGACCCCCGCATGAAGATAACGATGCCCGAACACGCCGATGATGCGATCATCACCGAGGCCTTACGGAAATAAGGGAGCGAAAAGGGGACACTCCCCTTTTCTACGACAAAGCTCCTCGGATACCGCTTTGTCTAGGAAAAGGGGAGTGTCCCCTTTTCGGACATCTTCCCAGTAAGGAGACGACAGCCATGAAGACGATGATCGGCGGGCTGGTGGCGATGGCGGTGCTCGTGGCCCCGGGCGCGGCGCTCGCCAAGGGGGCGAAGGCGGAAGCGAAGCTCGAATCGCGGAGCGGCTCGATGGTGACCGGTAAGGTCACGTTCACCCAGAACGGCAACAAGGTGGCGATGAAAGTCGAGGTGTCCGGGCTGACCCCTGGGAACCACGCGATCCATCTGCACGACAAGGGGGATTGCTCGGCGCCGGATGCGACCTCGGCGGGCGGCCACTGGAACCCTTCGGCGGAAGATCACGGCAAGTGGGCGCACGCCCCGTTCCACCACGGCGACATCGGCAACCTGGTCGCCGACGCCAAGGGGAAGGCCGAACTGAGCATGGAATCCGAGCTCTGGACGTTGGGTGACGGCAAGCCCAGCGACGTCGTCGGGCACGCCGTGATCGTCCACGCGAAAGAGGACGACTTCACGACGCAGCCCACCGGCAATGCCGGTGGGCGCGTCGCGTGCGGGGTCATTCAGAAGGTCCCGTAGCCGCTGCGGTCACGATGTCGCCGGAAGGCGGCGTCGTGTCGGTGGCGCCGAGGCGGACGAGCGCCTCGTCGCCTCGGTTCAGTTCCATGAGCGCGCGCCCCTTCTGATGCAGCGCGTCCGCCAAGACCGGATCGATCGCCAAGGCCTGGTCGGCCGCTTCGAGAGCGCCGGTCCGATTCCCGAGTTCGTGCCGGATGCGGGCGAGGTTGATCCAGGTCTTGACTCTCGTGCGTCGAGCTTGGTGCTTTCGACGGGCGAGAATTCCGCGCCTTCACCGTCTCTTCGTTTGCGCGCTTTTCCGCCTGCACCAGGGGAACCGCCAAAACTACTGCCATCGGTATCAGTGCCGCGAGAACCAGCGCGGCGACGATGCGGCTGCTCAAGGTCATTGTGGATGGAGTTTAGGAGGAGAGGCCTGTGGGCCGGTCCGCGATTACGAATCCTGGCGTTGCGCGCGGGTCGCACTGACCGGACATTCCCGTCCCGAGTTTCGCTCGTCAGGCCGACGGGATGGTGCCATGAAGACCGTATTGCTCGTCGATTACGACCCTTCGAGCATCGACTCCATCCGCCGGGCGCTGGTGCGGGTTGGTGTGCGAACGGTGTTGGCGACCGACGGTGAGGCCGGCGAGCGTGAGTTCCATCGAACCCTCCCCGACTTGACTCTGGTGCAGGACGTGATCCCGAAGAAGCGAGGGATCGAGCTTTGCCGCGACATCAAGCGCAGCCTTCCCGGCCCTGAGCATCCCGTCATCCTCATCGCCTTTGCCCAGAACGGGACGCGGGCGAAAGTGATCGAAGCCCGCTGCGACGACTGGATCGCCAAGCCTTTCAACGAAGGAGCGCTTCTCGACAAAGTGAGGAAGTTCCTCCCCGAACTCATTGTCGCCGGCGCTTCACACTGGTGCTCGGCTCGTCACCCCCCAGGATCCCGCGGCCAAGCCACGCGCCGCCGTCCATCGTGAGGCACTCCCCGGTGACGTAAGACGCGGCATCCGAAACGAGCCAGGCACAGGCGCCGGCAACCTCCTCGCGAGTCGCGAAGCGCTTGAGTGGTATCGCTCGTCGCACACGCTCTTCGAGGTCTTCCGAGGGCCAGAGCCGGTCGGCCGCACCCTTCGAGTCGAACGGCCCCGGGGCGACCGCCACCACCCGAATGCCGTGCCGCGCCCACTCGACCGCGAGGGTGCGGGTCATCGCGAGCACGCCGGCCTTGGCTGCTGCCGAGTGAATGGTCCCTGGGCCACCCGTCCACGCGTACGTCGCCACCACGTTCAAGATCACGCCGCCCCTCCCGTTGGCGATCATGGCTCGCCCGGCCGCGCGGGAGGCGTAAAACGTCCCGTTCAAGACGATGTCGACCACATTGGCGAACGCCTTCTCGGGGAGGATCTCCGCGGGGCGTACGAAATTCCCAGCGGCGTTGTTGACGAGGATGTCGAGGGCGCCCAGATCGTCCTCCACCTTCTTGACGAGGCGCCTCACCGCGTGGACGTCCCGAACGTCGCAGACCTCGGTGACGGCCGTCAGTCCCTCCGCGGCAAGGGCTGCTCGCCCCTCCGCGAGGTGTTCTTCTCCCCGGCTCGCTAGCACGACCGCGGCGCCGCGGCGGGCGAAGCCGCGGGCGATTTCGAGCCCGAGTCCGGTCCCTCCGCCGGTGATCAGGGCGACCCGGCCGTCGAGTGAAGTGGCGTCGGACATGTTCTTTCTCCTCTCCGGCCATGCTAGAACGGGCTGCCCGGGGCGGCGTCGACTTTTCCTCAGGCCGCGCGTACTAACCGGTGTCCGGCCCCGAACCAGCCGGCCCTCGATGTGAACCAAGGAGACGATCTCATGAAGGACTCGAAGAAGAACCGTTCCTGGACGATCGCGGCGGCGTCGGCCACAGCCGGCGCGGCCGTGTTGTGCTTGGGCCTGTTCCTCGCCGTCGGAAAAGACTCTCTCGCGGATCCGGCCGCGGCTCCGGCCGCCGACGACGGCGACGAGCAGACGGTGCGAATCGTTTCCGTCGCAGGCGATGACCCCGAGGCGATCGCGGCCTTCGAAGCGGACGTCGAAGGGCGCGGAGGTAAGGGCGGATACCTCGGACTCTCGCTGCGCGAGGACACGAAAAGCAACGACGGCGGCGCCCTGGTTACGAGCGTCGTGGACGATTCCCCCGCGGCGAAGGCCGGCGTCAAGAACGGCGACGTGATCGTCGCGATGGGCGGAGACGTGGTGCGCGGCCCCGGGAGAGTGACCGAGAAGCTTCGAGCGTCGAAACCCGGCGACAAGGTGACGCTGGACGTGCGTCGCGACGGCAAGGTGCAGAAGCTCAACGTCGAGTTGGGCGAGCGGCCTTCCATGGCCTGGCACTTCCGCTCCGGCGAGAACGCTCCCCTCAGCGAGGAAGCTCAGCAAGAGCTCGAGCGATCCTTGAAGAGCCTCGACGAGCGGATGCCCGATCTGGAGAAGAGGCTTGGCAAGATGAAGATCTACGCGCCTGGGCGTCATGGAATGATGATCTTCGGCAGGAACAAGCCGCTCCTTGGGATCGAGATGGTCGAAACCACTCCCGAGCTTCGCGAGGCGATGGGCGGGTCCAAGGATGCCGGCGTCCTCGTCGGCAAGGTCCTTCCCGGAAGCGCGGCCGAAAAGGGCGGCCTGAAGGTCGGCGATCTGATCCTTTCGATCGACGGCAACAAGGTCTCGGATATCGGCGATCTTTCGGAGGCGATCGAAAAGCAAGAGGGAAAGACGATCGACCTGGAGATCGTCCGCGACAAGAAGACGACGCACGTCAAGGCGGCGCTCCCCAAGATCGACGAGCCCGAGGACGAACCCACGGGACCCCGCGCTTCGGCCTGGCGGATGTCCGGGCACGCGCCGTGCGCCGCGGTCGCGATCCGGCGGCACGTTTAGAGGACTTGTTCGGGTCTTTCGGATCCTTGCCCCCCCTGATCCCTCCCCACTACAATCGCGCGCTTGAAGTGGGGAGGGATCCATGCTTCCAATCTCGAAACGGTCACGTGAGCTCGGCACCGAAAACGCGTTCGTCGTCCTGGGAGAGGTTGCGAAGCTGCAGGCCGAAGGGAAGGAAGTCGTCTCCTTCTGCATCGGCCAGCCCGACTTCCCCACCCCCGATCACATCCGGCTCGCCGGCATCAAGGCGATCACCGAAGGGAAGACCGGCTACACGCCGTCCCCCGGGATCCCGCAGCTGCGCGAGGCGGTCGCCCGTTACTTCACGCGCACCCGGGGCGTCGAGGTCTCGCCGGACGACGTCGTTTGCGGCTGCGGGGGCAAGCCGTTCATCGGCTACAGCATCCTGTCGGTCATCGATCCCGGGGAGGGGCACGAGGTCATCTACCCGAACCCCGGCTTCCCGATCTATGAAGCGCAGATCAAGGCGCACGGCGGCGTCGCCGTGCCGCTCCCCTTACGGGAGTCGCGTGGATTCAACTTCGACATCGACGAGCTGAAAAAAAAGATCAACGCGAAGACCCGGCTGCTCATCCTGTGCAGCCCCGGGAACCCGACGGGCAACCTCCTGAGCCGCGCGGAGCTCGCCGAGATCGCGAAGCTCTGCGCCCCCTACGAAGACCTCTGGATCTACTCCGACGAGGTCTACTGCGCGCTCGTCTACGACGGCGCGTTCCAGTCGATCGCCGCTCTTCCCGGAATGAAGGAGCGGACGATCATCGCGGACTCGGCGTCGAAGACCTACTCGATGACCGGCTGGCGGATCGGCTACGCCGCCAACAAGGCGCTCTCGCCCTTCTTCACGCGGTGGGTCACCAACACCGACTCCTGCGCTCCGCATCCCAACCAGTGGGCGGTGGTCGAGGCGTTGAACGCCTCGCAGGCGCCGTCCGAGCACATGCGGGACGTCTTCCTTGAACGGCGGAACCGGATCGTCGCCGGCCTGAACGAGATCCCCGGCTTCAGCTGCCAGACTCCCGGCGGCGCTTTCTACGTTTGGCCGAACGTCACGGACGCCTGCAAACGGGTCGGGGCGGGAAGCAGCGAGGAATTCCGCAAACGCCTGCTCTACGAGGCCGGCGTTGCGGTGTTGGCCGACATCCACTTCGGCACTCCGGTCGAGGGCGAGGGGCAGCACATCCGCTTCTCGTACGCGTCGTCGCTCCCGGCGATCGACGACGGCTTGCGCCGGATCACCGACTTCATGAAGAAGAACACCCGATGAGCAAAGCCACAGTAGACGCCCCGAAGACCGATCTTCTCTTTGCAAAGGCCGAGGGCGAGTTCGCTCAATGGGAGGTCGTCAAGGACCTCGTGGACGAGTCCATCGACCTGATGCTGAACTACCGCCAGTCGGGGCACCCCGGCGGCTCGCGCTCGAAGGTGCACGCGTTGCTTTCGACGATGCTCTCCGGCGCCATGCGCTTCGACCTGATCCGTCCGTGGCGCACGTACGGCGACCGGTTCGTGCTCTCGGCCGGGCACACCGTGCCGCTGGTCTACGCGACCCTGGCGACGTTGAATCAGATCGCCAAGGAGCGCGCGAGCGCGGGGGAGGCGCGCTTTGCCTTCCCGGACGGCGGGCGATGGGCGCTGACCTACCCCGATCTCGTCAACCTACGGCGCCGAGGCGGCCTGCCGGGGCACGCCGAGATGGAAGGAAAGACTCTCTTCCTCAAGTTCAATACCGGCCCCTCAGGCCACGGGATGCCGCCGGCCGCGGGCGAAGCGCTGGCGCTGAAGCTCGCCGGGGCGGGGGATGTGAAGGTGTTCGTGCTCGAGGGAGAGGGAGGCCTGACCCCGGGAGCATCGCACGAGACGAAAAACTCAGCGTGGGGCCTGGGGCTGTCGAACCTCGTCTTCCTCATCGACTGGAACGATTTCGGGATCGACGACAACGCGGTCTCGTCGGTCGTGCACGGAACACCCGTCGATTGGTTCGCACCTTACGGCTGGCGGGTCCTGGGCACCGAACAAGGGTCGGACTGGGCGTCGGTCACGCGCGTCGTTCTCGAAGGCACCCGCGGAGACAACCCGGGAAACGTGCCCACTATGGTGTGGGGCAAGACCCGCAAGGGGCGGGGCTACGGGAAGTACGACAACAAGTCGCACGGCAGCCCGTGGCCGATGAACGCGCCCGAGTTCTGGGCGACCCGCAAGTCGTTCATGGAAAAGTACGGCGTGGAATACCGGGGCGTCGATCAGCCCGCGCCCGCCGACGCCAAAGAGCGCGCGGCGCAGGCCATGGCCAATCTCGACGTCGCGTTTTCCGTCCTCAAGAAGCGCTCGGATGTCGTCGAGACGATTGGGAATCGCCTGGCGGAAGCGGCGGACGCCGTCCCCGAGAAGATCGAGGGTGTCTACCTCAGCGGGAAGACCGCCGACGTCTTCTCCGATCCCGCGATTTTCGATTTCAAGAATTACCCCGCATCGATCTATGTGAAGCCCGGCGACAAGCAGCCCAACCGCGCGGCGCTCGGAACCTGGGGCGCCTGGGTCAACACCTACGCCAAGAAGAAATACGGGCGCCCGCTGTTCATCGTGTGCTCCGCGGACCTGGCCGACTCGACGAACATCGCGGGCTTCGCGAAGGAGTTCGAGGGCGAGCCGGGCTGGGGCTGGTATGAGCGCGACAAGAACCCGCGAGGCTGCCTCCTCCCTCAGCAGATCACCGAATTCGCCAACGCCGGATTGATGGTGGGGCTGGCCTCGGTCAACCTGGCCGCCGATCCCATGAAGTCGTTCGACGGTTTCTGGGGTGCGTGCTCGACCTACGGGTGCTTTTCCTACTTGAAGTACGGCGCCATGCGCCTCTTCTCCCAGTTGGCGCAAGATACCGAGTTGAAGATCGGGAAGGTCTTGTGGGTTGCGGGCCATTCGGGCCCGGAAACCGCCGAGGACTCGCGCACGCACTTCGGGATTTTCGAGACGGCCGTGACGCAGCTCTTCCCCGAGGGGCAGGTCATCGACCTCCACCCGTGGGAGTACAACGAGGTCCCGGTCGTCCTGGGCGCGGCCTTCGCCCAGAAGGCGCCGATCGTGGCGCTGCACCTGACGCGGCCGCCGGTCGAGATTCCGGATCGCGAGAAGCTCGGCATGGCCTCGCACTTCGAGGCGGCGCGCGGCGCGTATCTCTTGCGGGATTTCAAGCCGGGCGCTCCTCGGCAGGGAACCGTGTTCATCCAGGGAACCAGCACCACCGCAAACCTCGTGTCGGTGCTCCCGAAGCTCGACGCGGCCGGTGTAAACGTGCGGGTCGTCGCGGTCATCAGCCCCCAACTGTTCGCGCTCCAAGACGAGGCCTATCGCGAGTCGATCGCGTCGACGGCTTCGCGGTGGGACGCGATGTGCATCACGAACCGAAGCCTGCGCACGATGCAGGAGTGGATCGCGAACCCGGTCGTCGGCGAGTACTCGTTGGCCTCCGACTGGGACAGCCGCTGGCGGACGGGCGGTTCCCTCGAAGAGGTCGTGGACGAGGCGCATCTCGGCCCGGGTCACATCCTGGACGGCATCAAGAAGTTCGCCGCCGATCGCGGCGCGCGTCTGGCCAAGCTGCGCGCCGCCGTCGATAGCGCATCGCGCTAGAAACCAATAGGGGACTGTCCCCTATTGGTTTTCTACGGGCGGTGGGTGACGGGGAGTTCGAGGCAGAGCCGTGCGGCGGGGCGGAATCGTTCCCGCTGGAAGAACGCGAGGAGTTGCGTGTCCTCCCAGGCCACCTCGGTGCGGAGCGTGGAGACGCCAAGACCCGCGAGGTTGATGAGGAGTTGCTCCATCAACGCGTGGCCGATCCCCAAGCCCCGCGTGTCGGGGTGGACGCCCAGGGTGTCGAGCACGGCGACCGGCTCCATCGTGCCGAACTCGCCGTAGTAAACCCGGGCGAGCAGGAACCCACGGAAGAGGCCGTCCGCCTCGGCCGCGAGAGAGACCTTGATCCCGGTCTCCGCGAGGTTTTGCTGAAGTTTGATCCGAAAATACTCTTCGCGACGACGGCCCGTGCTCTTCGCGTCGATCGCGACGACGGCATCCAGATCTTTCGGCGTCAGTCCGCGAACGACGATCTCAACCGAGCGTTTGTCCACACCTTCCATGACGACCTCCCGTCCTACGCGGTGAGTTGTCCGCCGTCGACCCGGAGAATCTGGCCGGTGACGTGGCGGCTCATGTCGGAAACCAAAAACAGGATCGCGGCGGCGACATCCTCGGGGTGTCCCGGGCGCCCGAGGGCCGTCTCTTCGACGGCCTTGACGCGCGCGGATTCCGGGAGTCCGGCGGTCATCCCAGTCTCGATCCACCCCGGGGCCACGAGGTTGACGCGCACGCCGAACCGGCCGAGCTCCCTCGCCGCGGAGCGCCCCAAGCCGATCAGTCCTGCCTTGGCCGCGGCGTAGTTCGCCTGCCCGAACTTCCCCCGCTCTCCGTTGATCGAAGTCACGAGCACGACGCTTCCGCCTCCGCCCGCGCGCATCACGGGCGCGCTCGCGCGGAGCAGCCAGAACG
>Ga0315287_10008091_pt1 | contig 10595 bp, 14 predicted proteins | sample YL17G11_0_MG_FD_205037 | JGI IMG/M metagenome (GOLD analysis project Ga0315287, IMG submission 205037) | Sediment microbial communities from Yellowstone Lake, YNP, Wyoming, USA - YL17G11_0 | ecosystem: Environmental > Aquatic > Freshwater > Lake > Sediment | place: USA: Wyoming | collected...
CCACAAACTGTTGTTCAACAAGTTACTATTGATAAAAACCTAACAAGTAATATTCAAGATGTTGTTGAAAAAAAATTACAAGCTGTGGATATTGAAGAAGAAACTTTTGTAAAAATGCAAAACTCAGATGAAGAAGTAATTAATACTAATCTTTCCACTCAAGCTGAAACAACTTCCGTGGCCACGGAACAAGTATTGTCCTCTTTGGCCCGAATAAAAGCTATGCGAAAGAAAGAGAAGGGAATAACAGATGAAGCGTGAACGATCAATACATTTAGATAACAACAACAAACAATCAGAAAATGATTCGTATCAATCAACATTTGATTCAAAACAATCAGAGAAAACGGAAACGATGTATGGAAAAGGATTAGATTGTGGTACTGGAAATTTCGTTTCAGCACAATATGAAAATAATTCAGTTCAAACCATTTTAATTAGAGATGCGTTTTGTGTAATTGATGCAGACAAACATAAAATGAAGATGTTAAAAGACCGTGGCGATGATTACATTTTAAAAGACGACAAAATGTATCTTATTGGAGAAAAAGCTAAAATCTACGCAAACATATTTGGTAATAAATATCCATTAAGAAGACCGCTTGCTAAAGGTGTTTTAAATCCAGATGAAAAAGAATCCCATTTTGTTGTCCGTGAAATTTTAAAATCAATTTTAGGTACACCACGAATTGAAAGAGAAATTGTATATTTTTCAGTTCCAGCTGAACCTTTGGATGCAACATTTAATCAAATTTTTCATGAAAACAAGTTTATTGCAATACTAGATGGATTGGGATTCGATGGTCGTCCAATTAATGAAGCAAAATGTATTGTTTATGCAGAAGGTGAAAAATATAATTTTTCATTACTAGGGCTTTCTTTTGGAGCAGGTCAATGCAATGCGTGTATTTCATTTGAAAATGACTCAAGCGATCTTGAATTTAGTTTAACTAAACCGGGTAAGGATAAAACAAAACTAGAATCCTATGGTTGTGGTGACTGGATTGATATAAATGCGGCACATGCTATTGGAAAAGAAGTTCATGAAATTCTTGATATAAAAGAAGAATGTGATGCTAATGGTAATCAAAAACTCAATTTACTTGATCCTCAAACAGAAGAACATTTTGCAATAACTGTTTATTATAAAAATCTTATTAAATATGTTGTGGCAAATTTGAAAAACGGTATAGATAATTTAAAAAACATCCCAAGATTATCTCAACCTATTCCAATTTTAGTTACTGGTGGAACATCAAAAGCTATCGGTTTTATTCAATTGCTTGAACAAGAAATAAAAAAATATCAATGGCCGTTTGTTATATCCGAAATCAAACATGTTGATCCATTGCGTACTGTAGCGACAGGGGCTTTGGTGGCTGCAATTTCAGAATATCAATAATTAATTTATTGTTTATTTTTATATATATTTTTGCGGAGGTGAATGATTGTGTTTGAAGAAATTAAGAATGATATAGAAAAAATTGCAACATTTTTAGAAAACGAAATTGAAAAACAAGCGAAAATTGATAAACAGGCAGGTCTATTTGCGATAGGTGATTCTATTGTTTGTCTAAATCCAATTGAAGGTATTACAAAAGGGCAAAAATATCGCATAACAAGATTCACAGCACCTAATTATATGTCCATTGAAGACGTTTATGGGAATGAGATAGGTTCTTTTCGTTGTGATCGTTTTTGTAAAGATAATCAGGAATATTAATATGAATAAAATCGCAATTTATTTAAAAGAATCAAATTTCAAGCAAACGTCTGCGAATGAAGAATTGAATAAAGAAACGAAAAAAAATTGGAAAAATGAAAAATCCAAAATTGATAAATTTTTACACAATGTGAAATTTAAAATAAAAGATACAGATGTGAGTAATTTTACAAGCAAAGGCGTATTTTATTATGTATATGAAGTTACATTTGATGTTGAAGGTAATCCTCCAACGGTGACAAAAACTTTGCATAATGAATTATCTAAAGCAATGGGTAGCGAATATAAAAAGTATTTTCCAAGTGTTGATGGTTATGGAACTGTTAGCATTATGTATCCCACATTCGATATCATAAATAAAAACACATGAATATTAAATGGAATTGTCTTTTTGATAATAAAACACCTCAACAGAAAAAATCTGCATTGTATGATCGGGCATGCATACTCATGGAAGTACCAGATAACATCAAGAAGTCTGTTTGTATAATTGCTAATGATATTGATCCAGAGGTTATCAATGTTGAGGCTGGTGGCATTGAGGGTGCCCCTCATATTACTGTTTTATATGGAGTCAAAGATAATGTGATATTATCGAAATATTTCAAAAAACCATTATTATTAAAAACCGATACAAAAATCACATATTTTGATAATGATGATACAACCGTGGCCAAGGTGGCAATATTAAGTGAAGAGTTACATGATTTACATTACTTAATTAAATCATTTGAACCAAACAGCGATGATCGACTTGATTATAATCCACATATGACAATCGCTTATTTACAACCAAATAAAAGATTGGAAAATGATGGTTTTGTAAGTTTTTCATGGGTACAACGATCCATTGAATTACATTTGAACGGGTTGGTTGATAAATTAACGATATAGGGAATATGTATGAAAAAAATATCAGATCATTTAAAATCAATTACAAATAAAATTTTTGAAGAATATTATAACGGTAATCACTTTAATCCAAAAGTAATAAAATATGTAAATGATCATAAAAAAGAGTATGAGGCGTGGAAATCTAAAAAAGGTAGGTAAGAATGAAAAAAATTTCTAAGTTCTTGCAAGGTACTGTTTTTGAAACACAAAAAGAATATGATGATTATATGAAAGAACACCCAAAATCTGATAAAACCAAACATTCAGTGAAGAAACAAATAGGACATGATGTTGATCATCCAGCCTATAATGATCGAGTAACTATACCTAAACACAATGGCAAGGCCAATATTTTTTCACCAGCCCTATCGCTACATCAAAAAGGAAAAATGCTAATTAAGAACAAGCCCGATTGGTCAGCTAAAGATCATGCAGATTTAGCAAAAATTCATGACGAATTATCTAATCGTGCTAAAAAAGAATATCTTGAAAAATCAAAAAACCCTAATGCCGAAGGACTGACAGGTTTATTAGTGTCTACACATAAACATCGTAATATTTCTAATGCTCATGGTGCGGCACATAAAATAAAAAACAAAGAAGAATCTGAACGTGGTTTGAAATAAACCTTAAAAATATACCACCATGTTTCCGCAGCAGATTAATATCCATAATAAGGTTCACTCAAAAAACTTTATGATATTATAAAAAAGAAATACTAAGGTGATTAATGATTATAGTCAGTGAATATTTAAAGAAAAGTTTTACATCTAAAACCTTGAGTGTTGCTCAAAAAAACCTATATATAGCTAAACAAATAATTGAACAGATCGAGTCTTTTCAAAAAAATGTTGATGAAATAGAAAAAAAGGTTCGATATATACTTGATGTTGATGATCACAAAAATTATAAAATCATCCAAGAAGAAATGCACGATTTGGATGGTGAAAATGATATGGGTATAGTTTTAATAATCACATTTGAAAAAGAATTTGATGAAAATTATGCACCCATGTTTGACAGACAAGTAAAGGCTTTACGTGGACATTTTGTTCATTATCGCATATCAACGTGGGAAAATGAAAATATGAACGAATTAGAAGTTATGATACAAATTGAATTCGAAAATTTTCTACAACTTCCATATACAAACAAGGATCACTAATGTTTTATAGGGTAAAAAATACCGTAAAAAAAATCATTATAAAAGAAATTCAAAATCTCGTAAAAGAGCATCCACAATTTCATGATACATTGGTTATAAATAAATATCAGGATCAAGAGCGCGAGAAAATCAACGTCATCGTAAAATCCGCATCAGCTTCATCACAACGTCTATCACTAGATAATTTTGGCGTTATGGCCCACTCATATACCACACTGGCGAATATAAAAGGACATCGTGGTGATATGTTGGAATGGGTTAGCGATGATCAAAATAATATTCAAGATTTAGTACCGCCCGGTTTTTATGTAATCCGAATGGTAACAATAGACACTTTTGTGATCGAGCAATATTTAACGATTAGAAAAGAACCACTTGAAATAACAGATATAGATCCACAGGGTCATTCTTTAACATATTTGAAGCACAAAGAAATCAATGTTGGTTCAGAGGTTATAACCGATGATCGAGGACAGTTATTTGTAAAAAACGAACATTATACAATTAATTATGATACTGGTTTAATTACATTTTTAATGAACACAAACAATATAGAAGGTATAACTGCAACATATCAATATTTGATGCCTCAACTTGGCCCATTTCAAATGAAATGTTTTGAAATGAATAATACAGCATTACCAGGCGTTGTTTTAGCATTTGGAGATAGAGTTCGTGAAGGTGATATTCAAGTAGTAATAGTTTCAGATAAACGTGAAATATCAGCAATGGTCAAAACCGGATCATGGAACATGACATTGGATATTGAAGTACGAGCGCAAGATACCGATACCAGTGAACAGTTGGTTGATTATATTTCAAATTATTTGTGGGCATATAAACAAGAAGAATTGGTCGATATCGGAATAACCATAACCGATATTAGTGCATCAGGTGAAAGTGAAGAACAAGAAGTTGATGTACCTGATGAGTGGAGTTTTGTTGATACTATTTCGTTGACAATAATTGTGCAATGGGAAGTTCATTTACCAGTAATTGGGCGTATTGAAAAAATATATATTAAACCGCCAGTAGACACTGGAATTTATGATGGATATGTGTTAAATCAGTATGAACAATTATATCAACAAAACAATCATTATGATGCTTTTGGTACGATGGATGATAATAAAACAGGTCGTTATGATGATTTTAACATTGGAAGCAATCATTTTCAAGGATTAGTACCAATCGAATCATTAAAAACAGCAGTGCGTTATCCTACCATCTTTTTTTAAAGGGGTTAATTGCATGAATAAGATTTCTGAATTTTTAAATACTGCCGAAGAAACCGCACAGCAAGCATTTGATAGACAATCAAAAATGATAGATAAACTGTTGGATGATATTCAAAAAGATTGGAAGAAAACAAAAACCAAAAAATCCAATGAGCTAAAAGCAAACCCAAAAAGCTGGTCGGGTGTAGGTAGAGGTTCAGAATTAGCAACTGCAATTGAATACTTGGAAAATGTTGAAAAGTTTTTCAAATAAGGGGGGTTATATGAATAAAATAGCTGACTATATAGTTGAATCGAGTAAAAACCAAGAAGTATTTGAATCACATTCGAAGAAAATAGACGATGCATTAAAAGTATTTGAAAAAAGATGGAAAAATTACAAAACAATAATAACAAAAAACATCAAAAAAAATCCTAATAATGCAGAAACACTTATGGGATCATCTGAAAAACAAATATTAGATTATTTAGATAGAGCAAATAAAGCATTTCCACTTTGGGCTGAACATGGATAATACAAAAACAAAAAAGGCTGATGAAAATCCGCAAATGAATTCTATTGATATGTTAGAACCACTAATACCTGGTGGAAACGATGATAAATATCGGACAATGAAACCTATGCTTTATCATGATATTCTTCACCATGAAGAAAATACATATGACTATGATACTCGTATGCATTCAACCTCTAATCGAAAAGGCTTGATGAAAGTTGCAAAATATTTAAAAGCAATTGGGCCAAGTCATCATATGGATTCAAATTATCCTGAACACCCATGGAATAAAAAAATTATGTTGGGGCATGTAAATAATGGAACTGCCGCACATGCTATGGATATGTATTTCAGATTTAGTGATTTTACAAAAACTTATGAAGAGATTGTAAAATATGCAGAATTTGTTAAGCCACTTGTTTTGAAATTTATTCAGCATCAAAAAGATGTTCCAAAAACACGATCTGAATGGATGAAAGATTTTTTCAAGGCAAACAACATCTCATATTACACCAGTGGTAGAAATGATGGGGAAGCAATGAAAGATTCTGTTATTCAATTTTTAAAAAAACACAATATGGTGGATAACAATTGAAAGAACTTCTTATAGGTTGTGGTTTTAGAAAACAAAAATTTTTATCAATTGGAAAAAACAAAGATTGGAATAATGTTGTCCGACTTGATATTAATGAAGATTGCAAACCTGATGTGGTGTGGAATTTAGAAAAAATCCCATTACCATTTAATGATAATGAGTTTGATGAAATCCATGCCTATGAGGTTCTTGAGCATACTGGAAATCAAGGCGATTACATATTTTTCTTCAAACAGTTTGAGGATTTTTGGCGAATTCTTAAACCGAATGGATTGCTACTTGGTTCATGTCCTAATTTAACATCACCTTGGTTGTGGGGCGATCCATCGCATAAAAGAGTAATTTGTCAGGAATCATTTATTTTTCTTAATCAAAAAAATTATGCGAGTACAACATCATCTCCAATGACAGATTACAGAAATATTTACAAAGGAAATTTTGAAATTGTTTTAAGCAAGGTCGATACTTGGAATTATTATTTTGGTTTAAAGTGTGTAAAATAGGTTGGGGATTAACGAGAGTACTGTTTCCCCACAACCCTATTTAAAATAACATATTTTTACTTCTTCAACAATGTAAGCAATCTGGCAGGTTTTCCAAAATCAATAGTTTTCCAAGCATTTTTATTATATGATATTTCAATATATTGATGCAAAGTATTACCATCGATTGATGTTTTACATGGCGCATAACTTTTAGCAATTCTAAATCGTTCAATTTGTGTAATGTTTCGACAAATCCATTTTTTATCTTCATGTTTAATGAATGCCAAAATACCATCTTTTTCTCGCTTGTGATTATAAAGAATAAAATAATATATTTGGAAATCCAACTCGGCTAAATCTTTAAACACCGAACGCTCACTCATACTAAGACCAAAACTACCATTTTTTGATTCAAATTTATACTTCACCTCCATTACATTTATTCTTGATCCAGTTTTAACAAAGAAATCAATGTTGGTAATAGCATTAAAAAAACAGGTTAAAAAGTTATTGGCGAAATATCGACTTACAACAATTTTTTCTATTTTATCGCCTAAAAAATCAATAGCCCTTTTTTGTCTTTGTTCATCTCTCAAATCCGAATTGGCTACCATGGGTCTGCGTATTTGATGTAAACCATATTTTTCATTAAATTGTTGCTCGGTATAAACAATCCCACTTGATGAAGGTTCAGCGAAAACAAAAGTGGAATTAATCAAATAAACTTGCCAGCAATCATAGCGTTGAGAAACCTTATCTATAATTTCACGATCCAATATATTTAAATCATTTTTTAATATGAAAAATATTTTCGTATTATTATAGAATGCAACCCACCAGCCATCAGTATATTTCTCTTTTAAAAATTGTGTCTCAAAAAAATGTTCTGTGATATAGCCTTCCAATAAATTGTTTTTATCATTCATTAATTGTTTATGGATACATTCAAGATTGTTGAAGCGATTATTCATAACAATTGTTTTACCAAAATAATTTTTTTGCCATTTAATAATGCCTTTATTTTTCTATAAAACATAAATTTCATTTCACAAAAGAAAGGGTGAATATATATGGCTGGACCATTTGCAGGGTATGCCCCACCGGGGGTTTATACCAAGACATTATTGGATTTAGGTGTTGCAGAATTGTTGGGAGAAATAAGAGTTCCCACCTTTATCGGTACTGCACAAGAATTTAAAAGAGTTACTAATTATGATTTAGTAAGAGGTTCTTCGGCTACTCGTGATAATCAAAAAATCGGAGAAGATTTATCATATCAAGCCAACGGAACTAATAAAACTTTTACTGTATCAACTTTTCCTATAGTAACAGGAACAGGTAGTGGTGTTGTTTCAACAAACCCAAATAATATTGAGGTTTTTGTAAATACCAACCGAGTAGTCGTTAATCAATTAACTGGATCAACAGGTCAATTCACTTTACAAATTGCACCAGCAATGGGTGATACAGTTATTGTTAATTATTACTACAAACGAACAGATACCAAGGTTGTAGATGAAGTTGTATCAAATCAGGCAAATGGTGTTAATAAATCTTTTTATACAAATTTTTCACCGATTGTTGATGGTACGAATTCTGGAAAACCAACAACCACATTAACAGATGTTGTTGCAAAAGTTAATGGCACAGCAGTTGTTATAACAGAAGTAAATGGATTAACCGGATATATTGTATTGGATGTTGCTCCATTGGGCACTGATACTGTTACCTTAACATATTTTTATAATATGTATCCTAATACAGCGGATGATCTTCCATATTTGAATCCTATTACTTTTGAATCGGTTGGTATGTCTCCAAATATTAATGATTTTATTGAAGGTTTGGATTATGTGATTGTTAATAATCAGATTAATTGGGGTACGACATATACAATTAAATCTGGTGTGCATACCTCTGGTTCTACATTGTTTGATGACACACAAATTTCAACAACATTGATTGATGAACGAATTTATAAAGAAGATGTAAGTTCACAGTTTACTGGAATTGAAAACTTTTTTAATACAAGATTCATACCAATCGTTGATGGAACTGGATATAGTGTTGTTTCAGAAAATGTAAACGATGTAAAAGTTTATATTAATTCAGTTGAAGTGCCAGTTACGCAAATTGATGGATTAACAGGTAAGGTATATATTAAAGTTATTCCTTTAATCACAGATTTAGTTGAAGTTTCATATTATAGAAATGTTATAACCGATGAGACTTATACATTGGAAGTTAAAGTTGCAGGGGCATCTGGTATCGGTACATATTCTGTACTTAATTCAGCAAATGAAGCGATTTATAACGCTGAAATAACTGGTTCGACTTTCCCAACAACTGATCCTTTAATTGTATGGACAAAAGAGCCTGTAGCTGGATTTGGTGCTGTTAGTGAAATTGTTTCTATTATATTCACTAATTCAACAGATTTTACAGTTACGTCTTCGAATCCAAACGGAACTGGATCGGGTACAACAACAACTGGAATCGTTGGAAGAACTTTTGTTGACGATGTGACTGGATTTAATTTTACTATTGAAAGTGGAGCATTTTATTTAAATGTTCAATATGATATTACGGTTGCAGATTCAGTATCAACTCCAATAGTAACAGATGCTACAACATATAAGTTTTTCATGTTGGGATTAAAAACAATTGTAAACAATACAACGGCAATTGTTGTTGGTGATACGGCAGATATTTCTACATATAATAAAGCTGGTGCTGAACCAAATGTCGGAGATATTTATTATGTCACTTACACATACGAAAAAACAATTGCTGATTATGCACCAAAATTATTTACAAAATTTAAAAATGTAGTTAATGAATACGGTGATTTATCGATATCAAATCCATTAACATTAGCATCATGGTTGGCGTTTACTAATGGGTCAATAGCAGTTATTACAGAGCAAGTTAAAAAACAGACTGGGTATGAATATTCGGCAGATGTTTCATATATTGCCGCTTTAGAACCATTAACAAGACCTGTTGCTGGTGTTAATTGTGCGATCATTGTTGCATTGACGACTTCACTTGTTGTACAACAATCGATTAGAAACCATGTCAACATTATGTCTTCAGAAAGATATCGTGCTGAACGTGTTCAAATCTTTGGTGTTGCCACTGGAACAGAACCACAAGATGTAATGGCAATTGCTGATGGATTTAGAAATGAGAGAACGTGGGTTGTGTACCCTGATGGGGCAATAATTGGTTTAGTAGACGCATACGGCAATGAAAGAGAATATGTTGTTGATGGTGCGTTTATGGCAGCTGCTTTGGCCGGATTGAATGTTAATCCAGCTTTTGATGAAGCCACACCAATGACTCGCAAATCCGTAGTAGGATTCAAACGTCTTGTTCGTGAATTGACCGAAGTTGAAAAAGATACGATTGCATCATCTGGAATTATTGTATTTGATGTAATACCCGGTGCGATTCGCATTCGCGATTCTCTTACAACAGATGGGTCAAATCCATTTTCAAAACGTCCTGAAATAGTAACAATTAAAGATCGTGTTCAACGTACAATGCGTAACTCATTAGATTCATTTATTGGTGAAAAAATATTACCAACAACACAAACCAATATTTTGAATAGAGCCGCTAATACGCTAAAAGGGTTGGTTGATCTTAGAATTATTTATACCTATGATAGCAATATCGTGGTTGAACAAGATCAAAATGATCCTTCGTTCTTTAAAGTGACTGCCTTCTATGTTCCCATCTTCGGATGCGCTTATATAGAGGTCACCTTCAATATTAGAACACAGCTATAATCCATCATTTAAGAGGGCTTAATTTAAAGCCCTCTTAAAATATGTAAAAATAAAAAATATGACCTCAGATGAAATAAAACAAATATTGGAACTGTATAATAAAGATGGTTTTTTAACATACAAAACTATTTTTGATGCTACAATGGTTCATCAAAAAAAAATTCAAAACCATTTTGGAAATTTAAAAAAACTTCATGAAATTTT
>Ga0315287_10008092_pt1 | contig 10593 bp, 7 predicted proteins | sample YL17G11_0_MG_FD_205037 | JGI IMG/M metagenome (GOLD analysis project Ga0315287, IMG submission 205037) | Sediment microbial communities from Yellowstone Lake, YNP, Wyoming, USA - YL17G11_0 | ecosystem: Environmental > Aquatic > Freshwater > Lake > Sediment | place: USA: Wyoming | collected...
TGATCAACCCGGGGACCTGGAAGGACCACTTCTACCCGAACGTCCGTGCCGGCTTCACCGACCCCAACTACGGACCGGGGGGTGACGTTCGTGAGAGCATGGGCACGCTCTGGTTCCACGACCACTGCCTTGATTTCACGGCGCAGAACGTGTACCGCGGGCAGGCGGGCTTCTACCTGCTGTTCAATGAGTTCGACTCGGGTGACGAGAACGATTCGAATCCAAATGCGTTCCGACTGCCGAGCGGCGACTTCGACGTGCCCCTGATGTTCCACGATCGGTCGTTTGGCCCCGACGGCAAAGGCTACTACGACCTGTTCAATCTCGACGGCCTCATCGGGGACAAGTACACGGTCAACGGCAAGATCAACCCGTTCATGCGGGTGGCGAAGCGTAAGTACCGCTTCCGCAACCTCAACATCGGCCCCTCGCGGTTCCTCGATCTCTACCTTTCCAATGGCATGAACATCCAGCAGATCTCCGAGGATGGAAACCTGCTGCCCGGGCCGATCACGACCACGCATGTCAAGCTCACGCCCGCCAACCGCTCGGACGTGATCATCGATTTCACCAACATCCCCAGTGGCACCGAGATCTTTCTGGTGAATTGCGCCGAGCAGTCGGACGGCCGCGGTCCGACCGGCAAGACACTCCCCACTTCCCAGGGCACCAAGATCCTCAAGTTCATCGTCGATGCCACGATCGACACCAAGGGTGATCCGAGCCGAGTTCCCGCCAAGTTCTACGACCTTCCCCCGATCAACACAAACGAGGTCGTGGCGAAGCGCACGTTCGTGTTCGACCGCAGCAACGGTGCGTGGTCGGTGAATGGCAAGCCGTTCGACCCGGCCGTGATCAGCGCGAACCCGCGCCAGGGGACGGCGGAGGAGTGGACGATCGTCAATAACTCCGGCGGTTGGATGCACCCGGTGCACATTCACTTCGAGGAGCACCGGATTCTGTCGCGCAACGGCGTGGCGCCGCCTTCGTACGAGGCCGGCCGCAAGGACGTCATCTGGCTCGACCACAACGAGAAAGTGAAGATCTTCATGCGATTCCGCGACTTCCTCGGTCGCTACCCGATGCACTGCCACAACGTCGTTCACGAGGATCACGCGATGATGGTCATGTGGGAAATCGTTCCCTGACCTGTCACTGCCAGGCGATTCAGTCGTCCGGGCCCTTCGCGGGGTCCGGCTACCTTCCGGAGGATGCCAAGTGGATCGACGACAGCTGCTCATGCTAATGGGGCTCGCCCCGGTTGCAGCCTCGGTTGCGCCGGTGGCCTCGTATCTGAACAAGCAGGCGCACCCCAGGAAGATCCGTACGACGACGGGATTCCACGGGGACTATTTCCCCAATGTCGTGCTGCGCACGCAGGACGGCAAGCGGGTACGCCTCTACGACGACCTGCTCAAGGGGAAGAGCGTCCTCATCAATTTCTTCTACGCCGACTGCCGGGACGGCATCTGCCCGGTTACCACCGAAAACCTGATGCGGCTTCAGACGCTGCTCGGTGATCGCGTGGGGCGGGACGTGTTCATGTACTCGTTCTCGCTCGCACCCGAGCAGGATACGCCGGAGCGGCTCAAGCGGTACGTCAAGATGCACGGCGTGGGGCCGGGCTGGCAGTTCCTCACCGGTTCGCGCGACGACATGGAGCTGTGCCGCGTGCGACTTGGCTTCACGGACCCCGATCCCGAGGTCGACCGCAAGAAGGGGCAGCACACGGCCGTAGTGCTCATGGGCAATGAGCCTCGCCAGTGCTGGATGGCGAGCCCCGCCGCATCGCGGCCCGGGTTCCTGCTCGAGCAGTTGAACCGTGTGGCAGGCGTGGCGAGCTGATCGGCACGAAACGACTCTCCAAACCGGCAGTCGCCGCCCGGGGTTGGCGCGTTCGCGCGCGCCGGGCCTGGGGGCCAGGTCTCGGGTTGCGCTGCCGGTCCAGATCGCTTCGGAGGCATCCGCATGTCGTCCGTCCGTGACGTCGTCATGATCGGCGCCTGGCTCAACGCCTCGGCGTTCGTGCGGCGGGAGTTTCCGCAGACCCCGCTCGATCCGATTGTTGCTGCTGCCCGATTGGATGTGCGCACGCTCGCCGCCGCCGCGCCAACTTTGCTCGCCGCGTTCGTCGTCGTGCAGGTGCTGCTGCTCGTGACCGTGGTCCGCTTTCGGGCGCGGCCCGGTTCGCCGTTGCCGGCGCCAGGCAGTCCGGCAACCGCGTTGTGGATGCTGGCGCCTGCAATCCTCATCGCGCTGGTGCTGGCGGTGGCGCCGGTGTTGGTCGCGCCCGGCCGCTCTCCGGCAGTCTCGCCGAGCGACCCGGTTCGCGTGACGGCCATCGGGCACCAGTGGTGGTGGGAATTTCGCTACCCGCAGCTGGGCATCGTCACGGCGGGCGAGATGCACGTGCCTGCGGGCCGCGCCGTGATGCTGACCGTGGAGGCGGCGGACATGCAGCATGCGCTGTGGGTCCCCGCGCTGGGTGTGCGCCGCGACGCGGGGCCAGGCCGGTCGTCGCAGTTCCTGTTCTCCGCCGACACAACCGGCGTCTTCCCGGGCATGTGCGTCCAGCTCTGCGGCACCTCGCACGCCAACATGCGGATGAAACTGTTCGTGGACGCCCCGCAGGATTTCGCCGAGTGGGCGTCGGCGCAGAGGATGACCGCGGCCCCTTGCGACAGCACCGACGAAAGCCCCCGACTCGAAGGGCGAGCGGTGTTCGTGGAGCAGCCGTGCTCCGGCTGCCACACCATCGCCGGACTCACCACTGGCGTCATCGGTCCCGATCTCACGCACTTCGCGAGCCGTACCACCCTGGGAGGCGCGGTCTACGACCGAACCGACGCCATGCTGGCCGATTGGCTCCGGCACGCGCCCGAGATGAAACCCGGCTCGACGATGCCGGCATTGAAGCTCGACGACCGGCAGGTGCGTGCACTGGTGGCGTACCTGCAGAGCCTTCGATGAGGTGCGCGGGGAACTGCCCGTCATGAACTCCACAACCCGGCGACCGGCCGGTACGTTTTCGACCACCGAGCCACGTCGGCTCGCGCGCCTCTATCTGACTGCGGCAGGCGTGTGGTTCGTGCTCGGCGGAATCGAGGCGCTGGCGCTGCGGCTCCAGCTCGCCCGGCCCGGGAGTCACGTGCTGGGGGCCGACCTCTACCATCAGCTCCTCACCATGCACGCCACCACCATGGTATTCCTCGCCCTGCTGCCCTGCGCGATGGCGATGTTCCTCGCTGTCGTGCCGGCAGCGATCGGCAGCGATCGTACGGCTTTCCCGCGGCTCGGTGCGTTCGCGCTCTGGCTGCACATCAGTGGAGGCGTGTTGCTGAACCTCGGCTGGTGTTTTGGTGGCAGTTCCACTGCCGGCGGATTCGGCTACCCGAGCCTGACCGCCATCACCTATGCGGCGAGGAACGAGTTCGAACTACTGAACGATCTCATCCGGGTCAACGGCGTGGACTTCTGGGCCACCGGCCTCGGCCTGATCACGCTCTCGTGTGCCGCCGCGGCGCTCGACGCGCTGATGACCGTCCTGCTGCGGCGTCGCGCCGGACTCCGGCTTGCAGCGCTGCCCCCGTTTGCCTGGACGACCCTGGTGACCAGCGCGCTCGCCCTGATCGCCTTTCCACTGATGCTCGCCGCGCTCACCATGCTCCAGTTCGATCGGCTCACCGGCACCCACTTCTTCCTGCCCGAGAGCGGCGTCGATCCCGCGCGCTGGGGACGACTTTTCGCCCTTTACGGCCACCCTCAGGTCTATCTGCTCATGCTCCCCGCCATGGGCATCGTGTCCGAAGTACTGGCCGCTCACGCGGGACGCCGGCTCCATGGGGGCGGCGTGATCGCAGCGTCGGTCCTGCTGATCGGCGTGGCGGGTGCGGCCGCGTGGCTCGGCCCGCTGCTTCCGGCGGTCGGGGGAGGAGTCGCCTGGAATGGGGTGCTTGCACCGGGCGGCTGGCTCGCGGCACTTTCCGCCACCGCCATCGTGTTCAGTTGGCTGGCCGGGCTCTGGGGCGGCCGTATCGAACTGCGCGCGGCAATGCTGTTCGCGCTCGGGTTCGTGGCGCTGTTCGTCCTCGGGGGACTCTCCGGTGCGCTCGGCGCGCTGATGCCGGCGGACGGCGGTCCCGTCGGCACCTCCTTTGGGGTGGGTCATCTGCACTACATGCTCGTCGGCGGTTCGCTGATGGGGTTTTTTGCGGGCACCTACCACTGGTTCCCAAAGTTCACCGGCCGCGCGCTGGACGAGCGGCTGGGGCGGGTGCACTTTGGGCTCGCGTTCGTGGGTGTTCACGCCTCTTTTCTGCCCATGCTTCTGCTGGGACTCGCGGGCATGCCAAGACAGGTCTACACCTATGGGCCGGATCTCGGTCTCGCAGGAATGAACCTGGTGGCGACCCTCGGTTCGTTCCTGTTTGCGCTCGCCACCCTGGTGTTCCTCGTCAACGTGATTCGATCCACGCGCGGTGGCCGTCCGTCGCCAGCCGTGCCGGACGAGTCGCCGCAGGCCCCCGGGTCGCATGGGCCGCTCCTTGCAGCCCTGGGCGTGGCGCTGCTCGCGAGCGGCTCGCTGTTCGGCTGGTTCATGGGAGTGGCCGGGGCGATGCTACTGGGTATCGGCACCTGGCGGACAGCCGCAGACGCTCGAGTTTGAACCCGGCGGCAGCCCCACGCCTTCCGGGCTTTCGGGCTTTCGGGCTTTCGGGGAACAAGGGGAGCCTCTCGAACCTCTGATACTTCGGAGTGAACCGTAGCACCGATGCTCGCGGGTCGAGGGGGCCGCCCCCGTCCTACCTGCTCTAATGCGCCGGCGTACGATCTGCGCCGTTTTGGAAAGGGAAGTCTCAGATGCGTGCCATTCCCCTCGCAGCCGTGTCCCTCATGACCCTGGCTCTGTACGCACCTGCCAACGCAGGGATCTTGAACGGCCGCGTCACGAACATCTTTGGGACCCCTGTGGAATCGGTCACGGTGGAGGTCCGTGCCAAGAACTCGAGTGTGTTGTTGCCCACACCGGGGAATGTAACGAATGCGAGCGGGGACTATGCCATCACTCTGACCAATGGCAGGTACGATTTGACCTTCGTGCCTCCGCCCACCGTCACGGCGCACGTCTTCGGGACCAAGCGCAACGGCTTCGATGTTCCTGGCACACTGAACCTTCAGCTTCCGCCGGGTCAGATCCTGAGCGGGCAGGTGCTCACGCCGCTGGGTGCGGCCGTGCCGCACGTGGCCCTGAAATTCGCAGACCCGCTCCTGGGCATTCCACCCGCCAACATCATGAACGCCGTAACCGACGAGGCGGGATTCGTCAACGCGCTGGTGACGCCCGGTACCTGGATCGTTTCCGGCGAGCCCCGGATCGACCAGCGATTCGCACCGCGCATCTTTGGATCCTTCGACCTGAGCGCGGATCGGTCCCTCGGCACCGTTGTCATGCCGCCGGCCTTCCTGGTCACGGGCACCGTACTCGATCCCGGGCTGACACCTCTGCAGGGTGCCGAATTCCAAGTGCGTGATCTCGGCACCGGAATCGAACTCTACACACCCGCGGACATCACCGACGCCTCGGGCGTCGCGGCCTTCCTGATCCCGGCCGGGACCTACGACTTCACGGCCGTGCCGCCGATCGGGCCGGCCTACGCTTCGCGCACCGCGCGAAACGTGGTGGTCGCCGCCGACCTGGTGCTCCCCAGCCTGGCGCTGCCGACCGGGGTGAACCTGTTCGCGCATTGCGTGGATGGGGTCGGCGTCGCCGTGAGCGGGGTGGACTGCAACGTGGACAGCCTACCGGGGCCGCAGCGCCTGGAGACGCCAAACGACCTGAGCGACGCGATCGGAAACATCGCGGTCGTCATCACCACGGGGGCACGACGGCTTGCCTTCGTACCGCCGGTGGCAACGCGGTTGCTTCCGGTGGTATTCGACTCCGTGGAAGTCACCGGCCTGCTCGATCTGGGCAGTATCGTGCACCCGGGTGGCCACTGGGTGTCGGTGACCTTGCGTGAAGCGGGGAGCGGGTACCCGATCCCCGGAGCGAACCTGGACTTCGTGAACCTTGCGACGGGTCGCACCGCGCTCACCATTGGCGATGTCACGAATGACAGCGGCTTTTCGCGCGTGACCACCGACCAATCCAGTTATCGCCTCATCGTCCGCGCACCGTCCGCCGCCTGGAACGACGTCACGATCGAGGACTTCAGCTCGCTCGGGGACACTTCGCTCATCGTTGAGCTCGCGAACCCCGCGCTGGTCGGGGTCGACCATCCGCCGGTCGTGCAGGCCGCCGGCATCGCACTGGCGGCGCCGTACCCGAATCCCTCGCGCGGCGGACGCAGCCTTGCGGTCAGCTTCTCGCTCCGACAGGCGGAGAGCGTGCGACTGGATCTCATCGATGCGAGTGGCCGTCGCGTCATGACCCGCCCGAGCGAACGATTCGCCGCCGGCAACAGCCGCATTTTCTGGGCGCCCGAATCGCTGGCGTCGGGACACTACTTGCTCCTTGCCCGCACGTCGCGCGGCGAGATCGTCAGCCGCCCGTGGGTCGTGCTTCGCTGATCCGGCTCACTTCGTCGGCGCCGTCGAGGGCCGTGGCGGCAGGCCCTGCAGGTACATCCACAGCGCCGCCAGCTCTTCGTCGGTCATCCGGCTGAAGTTGGTCCACGGCATGTAACCGCTCAGCGCCTTGCCCTCCGGCGTCACGCCGGCCCGCAGGGCACGAACGAACTGAGCCTCGCTCCACTTCGCGAGGTGACCGTCCGCCGCAGGCGTCAGGTTCGGCGCAGGAGGCGCACCGGGCTCGCCGGACCGTCCGCCGCTGAACTGCGGACCGTGGCACCCCACGCACGCGTTCGCGAGATAGCCGCCATACTCGGCGGTCACGCCGATCGGCACGGCGGCGGCACGCGGCGCGGAGTGATCGACGTGGTCCGCCGCGATCACGCCGCCGGGCGTCATCGTGGCAAGGACCCAGCCGAGCGGACCCAGCTCGCAGGGCGGGCTGGGATCCCCCGCCGCCGGCAGGCTCCGCGCATACGCGATGATCGCGCCAACGTCGGCGTCGCTCAGCTTCGCGAACAGGTCCGATGGCATGATCACCAACCCGCGCCCCCCGCGGCCGACTCCGTGGCGCACCGCCCGGTTCCAGTCGGCGACGGTGAAAGATGCCGTCACGCCCCCGCGCGTGAGGTTCGGCGCGTGGATGCGGCCGACCAGCGGCGCTTCGAGGATCGGCAGGCCGGACAGGTCGACGCCGTGGCAACCCACGCAATTGAAGATGACACTCAGGTGTTGGCCGCGCGCGATCGCCGCCGAGTCGCCGGGAACGGTGAGCGCGATGTCCGGCACCGAGTGCTTGCGCGCGAGTTGTTGATGGACGCGGATGCCCACGACGGCGAAGCAGAGCACGACGACCACGATGAGCCCGCCAACCAGGCGAACCAACCAGAGTCCCAGGGTGCGCATGGGGCAATCTCCATAGGTGAAAACGCCGCACCCGGCCCTGGGCGCGAAGGATTCGCGACTCCGGTCCAACCACCACGAGGCATCCGGGCGATGCCACAGGGAACCGCATTCTAGGTGACTCACGGCGAATTGGCATCAGGCGACTAAGGCTGGCCCCAATCGGGCAAGAATCGAATTGCATGGCCAGTCTGCGGTGAATACGATCACCCGCCTACGGTGTGGGCGTCACGCGATCGTCCTGTTGAAGGCGGAGTCGCTCACCGCCCGAATTCCCCGATCATGAACAGGAGATGCCGATGACGTTCAGGTTTGCGCTGGTGTTGCTGATGAGTATCGAGATGCTGCACTCTGCCCCGAACGCCGATGCGCAGGTCGCGAAAGCACTGGGGGGGACGGCGGCGACGAGCGATGATCTCGCCAAGGCAACGCAGAATCCCGTGGCCGACCTGGTCTCGGTTCCTCTGCAGTTCAACTGGTATTCGGGCGGCGACATCCCCGACGGCCGCACCCTGTCCGTGCTGAATCTTCAGCCGGTCTTTCCACTGCCGATCAACGACAAATGGACCCTTATCGCCCGCACGATCGTGCCGATCATGAACGTCCCGCTCGCCAACGACGAGCGCTCGACCGGCATCGGGGACATCCAGGGTCAGTTCTTTTTCGCGCCGGTGAAGTCGAGCGGAGTCATCTGGGGTCTGGGGCCGGTGCTGTCCTTCCCGACGGCCACGAACGAGGCGGTCAACACCGGCCAGTTCGCCGCCGGTCCAACGGCGGTGGTGCTCGCGATGCCGGGCTCGTGGGTGATCGGAACGCTGGCCAACAGCATGTGGCGAATCGGCGGGAGCGACACGGGGCCGGCGATCCATTCGACACTGGTGCAACCGTTCATCAACCTGAACTTCAAGCGCGGCTGGTCGCTCTCCTACTCGCCGGTGATCACCGCGAACTGGAACGCCGCCTCGGGGGATGAATGGACCGTTCCGGTCGGCCTCGGCGTCTCGAAGGTCGCCGCCGTCGGAACGCGACCCGTTAGCCTGAGCCTCCAGTACTACCGAAACGCGGTTCGCCCCCCGGGAGCCGGCGAGCACCAGGTGCGGATGGTGGTTTCGCTTCTCTACCCGAAGGCCAAGTCGTAGCACGCCTCCAGCGCCGTTACCGGTAGAGCGCCTTCACCCGCCCCCAGCTCCCTGGCTGGACCGGCGTGGGCTCGTAGGGCGATACGATGACATTGTCGAGGAAGACATGCGTCTCGTCGCCGTAGGCGGTGAACAGGAGCGTGACGTTCCCGCCGGCGGCATCACTGTTGAACGTGAGCAGCTGCGGGGTCCACCGGAGCGGGTTGGTGGTTCCACTGGCATTGAAGTCGGCGAGATTCGTGTTGAAGCTCTGGTCCACCGCCACCGCCACCGCGCCGGTGATCTGGACCCGCCAGGACGACCCCACCAGCGCATGCTCGATCCAGGATCCGTTGTAATTGAGACCACCGGGCGCCATCTGGAACGTGACCGCATACTCCGAGTTTGGCGCCACCGCGAAGGTCTGGCTGATGCCCTCGTGGAGCGGATCGAAGCTGCCGGAGGCGGCCAGGTAGTCCCCGTCGGCCGCGTCGTAGTAGGCGGACTGCGCGCCCGCGGCATTGAGGTCCCGGTAGAGATCCGAGCTCAGCCCGATCGCGAAGTTCCATCCGGGAACCACGAGCGATCCGTCGTTGAAGACGCGATCCGGCTGGCTCGAGTTTGTCGTGTTGCCGCCCGACCAGGTCTCGAAGCTCCCGTTGACCAGCAGGTTCACCGCGTACACGGGGCTCGCCGGAGTGACTCCGACCAATAATGTGACGCATAGCGTGAGGATCAAGGCGCGCATCGGTACCCTCCGGTCATGGGCAGTCGTGTTCTTGTGCAAGGGGCAGCGGGCGACAAGTGTAACGCCGCCCGGGCGCCGGGTACAGGCCGGAATCGCTGCCCGCCGGGCCGGAACCTCCCATCCCACGCTGGCCCCACTAGCTTCTATTCATTGCCCTCGGCGTTCCGCTGGCGCCCGCGCACGACTGGACGGTCGCGGCGATCATGGGCGTGATCGCGATGTCGCTGGTCAAGGAGTCGGCGCCGGTCAAGCAGCGTCACTCGTAGCGCAGCGCCTCGATCGGGTCGAGCCGGGAGGCGCGGATCGCCGGCAGCATGCCGAAGCCGATCCCGATCGCCGAGCAGAACAGGAGCCCGATCACCGCCCACTCGAGCGGCACGCGCGGCTCGAAGTGCGTGAACACGGCCACCAGGTTGCCGAGCCCGAAGCCGAGCGCGACGCCGATGACGCCTCCGACATTGCACAGCACGACCGCCTCGAGCAGGAACTGCAGGCGGATGCTCGCGGCCGTCGCCCCGAGCGCCTTCCTGAGCCCGATCTCGCGCGTGCGCTCGGTGACCGCGACCAGCATGATGTTCATGATCCCGATCCCGGCCACGATCAGGGCCACGATGCCGATCAGGAACGCCGCGAGCTTGATCCCCGCGCTCATCTTGTTGAACTGCGTGATCAGGGATGCGCTGTTGAAGAAGTCGAAGTTGTCCGGCTGGCCCGGAGCGACGCCGCGCTCGCGCCTGAGCACCTGGCGGGTCTGCTCGATCGCGTCATTGAGCAGCGCAGGCGTCTTCGAGCGCACCGTGATGTTGACCGAGCGCGCCTGGCCAAAGCGGTCCGTCGCGCCGTAGACGCTCAGGAACGTCGTGACCGGGATCAGCACGTAGCTGTCGAAGTTCCCGCCGAACGCCGATTTCTTCTCGTCGAAGACGCCGATTACGCGGTACTTGCGGTGGTCCACCAGGACGTCGCGCCCGATCGGGTCCGAGAACGGAAACAGCTTCTTCGCGATCGCGTATCCGATGATCGCCACCCTCGCGGCGCTGTGGACGTCCATGGGCGAGACGTTGCGGCCCAGCCCGACGTAGTGCGTGTTGTTCGGCGCGTACTCCGGAGTGCCGCCGACGATCGAGACGTTCGGGTTCGTCGACTCCCCCTTGTACTCCACCGTGAACCCGAAGTCCCAAAGCTCCGACCCCACGATGTCGACCGACGACACCCGCTCGCGGATGAGATCGGCCTCCTTGAGCGTGAGCGGCG
>Ga0315287_10008094_pt1 | contig 10592 bp, 8 predicted proteins | sample YL17G11_0_MG_FD_205037 | JGI IMG/M metagenome (GOLD analysis project Ga0315287, IMG submission 205037) | Sediment microbial communities from Yellowstone Lake, YNP, Wyoming, USA - YL17G11_0 | ecosystem: Environmental > Aquatic > Freshwater > Lake > Sediment | place: USA: Wyoming | collected...
GACCGACCGAAGCGCTCCTACCGGGGCAAGGAACTGGAACGGCTGCGCGTGGCGGGCGCCGAGATCGGGATGAAGAGGACCGGCGCCGAACTGCCTTCGGGCGCGGTGATCGGCCAGCAGTTCGAAACGTTCCTGCAGTCGCTGCTCGGTGCGCCGATCACGCGGCCTTCCTTCGACACGCTGGGCATTCCATTCCGCGCGATCGCGACCGACATCGAAAGCGGCGGCATGACGGTGATCGGCGGTGGCAACCTGAACGCCGCGGTGCGCGCCAGCATGTCGGTGCCGGGCGTATTCGCTCCGCAGGAAGTCAACGGACGCCTGCTGGTCGATGGCGGGCTGGTCCGCAACCTCGGCGTCGACGTGGCGCGCCAGCTCGGCGCGACTCGCGTCATTGCGGTGAACCTCGGGACGCCGCTGTCGGGCCGGGACGAACTGCGCTCGCTGGTCGGCGTGGCGGGCCAGATGATCAACATCCTGACCGAGCAGAACGTGCAGGCGTCGCTCGCGCAGCTGCGTCCCGAGGACATCCTGATCCTGCCGGAACTGGGTGCCTACAGCGCCGCGGACTTTGCGAACGCCTGGACGACCGTCGAGATCGGCGAGCGCGCCGCGCGTGCCGTGGCCGCCCGCCTCGCAGAACTCTCCGTGTCGCCGGAGCGCTATGCCGCGTTGCAGGCACGCCAGGCCGAGCGCCGTGGCGCCCAGGCGCCCGCCGGTCTGGTGAGGGTCGCGACGGAAGGCCTGCGCCGCGTCAATCCCGACTCGGTGCGCGCGGTGTTCAACGAGGCGCTTCGCGGCGAGACCGACGAGGACGCCGTGGAGCGCGCCGTCAACGCGCTCTATGCGACCGACGACTTCCGGCAGGTCTCGGTGCGCCGGGAGCGCGTCGACGGGCGCGACGACATCGTGATCGAGCCGCGCGAGAAGGACTGGGGGCCGGACTACCTGCAGTTCGGGCTCAGCCTCTCCACCGACCTCGCCGGAGAGAGCAGCTTCACGATCGGCGCGGAGTACCGGCGCACCTGGCTGAATCGTCGCGGCCTGGAGTGGCGATCGCTGGTGGCCGTCGGCGAGGTCACCGGCCTGCGTTCCGAACTCGTCCAGCCGGTCGATATCGCGCGCCGCTGGACCTCGGCCGTGTTCGTCGACGCCCGGCAGCGCGTCGACGAACTGTACATCGGCGATGAGGCGATCTCGGCGTATCGCAGCCGCGTCGGCCGCGTCGGCGTCGAGGGCCGGCGCAGGTTCACCACCGACGCGGAAATGAGCCTCGGCTACCAGCGCTCCTGGTTCGACTCGAACGCAGTCACGGGATTCAACGTGCCGGGCCTGGATGGCACCGCTGGCGAGGTCTACGCGCGACTGATCGTCGATCGGCTCGACAACTGGGACTTCCCGCGGCGCGGCACTTTCGCCCGGGTCGAGGCCAGCGTGGCCAACGACGCGCTTGGCGCGGACTCCGATTACCAGAAGGCCGAGCTGGTGATCCAGCGCGCCTTCGGGCGCGACAAGCACAGCGTGTCGGTGCTGCTGCGGCACGGCAACTCGTTCGGCAGCGATCTGCCGACGTTCGACGCTTTCGGTCTCGGCGGCTTCCAGAACCTCTCCGGCTACCAGGATCGCCAGATCCTGGCCAATCGCATCACCTTCGGCCGGGTGGTCTATGGCTACCAGCTCGGCGCTTCCGGCGCGCTGGCGCGTGGACTGTACGTGGGGGGCTCGCTGGAAGCGGCCGACGCCCGTGGACGGTTGAACTCGTTCGGCAGCGAGAATTCCCTGGTCGCCGGTTCCCTGTTCATCGCCGCCGACACCGCGATCGGCCCGTTCTACCTGGGCGCCGGGCTGGGCGAAGGCGGCGAACGCGCGCTTTACCTGTTCCTGGGACGTCCCTGACGGCCAGCGGAGCGACAGCGCCTTGGCGGCCCCTCGAGTGCTGCGAGGCGCCCGGGAAGCCGCGGATCCGCCGCGGCACATCCGGCGAGGGAGGTCGCCATCGCGGCAGCCGCAAGGGCCCGCCGGCCGACTCGATGGCGCGCCGTCCGCGAGTTCAGGGCAGATCGCGCGCCAACCGCAGCCCCATCCGCGCACTGCGCAGGGTGGGCGGCGCGAAGTCGTGTTTCGCAGCGCGAATGTAGAACGGATCGGAATGCCACGCCCCCCCGCGCATCACGCGCTCTCCGCAGGCCGTCCCGGCAGGCGGTTGGCGTGCGCTGCCATCGGTGGGCGCGCCCTCATACGTTCGTCCGAAGCAGTCTTCGGTCCATTCCCAGGCGTTGCCGAACAGGTCGTACACACCGAGCGGATTCGGCTTGAAGCTGCCGACGGGCGCCGTGAACACGTGCCCGTCGCGACAGGTGAACACCTCGGTCGGTACTGGCGCCTGGCGCAGCGCCTCTGCTTTCGTGAGGTCCGAGACATTCGCATACTCGCAGGCGCGCTCGCGGCCGTCACCCCACCAGCGCTCGGTCGTGGTGCCGGCACGCACCGCGAATTCCCATTCGGCGTCCGTGGCAAGCCGATAGGGCTTACCGGTGCGCTTGGCCATCCAGGCGGCATACGCCTTCGCTTCGGGCCAGTTCACGCAGACGACGGGGTGGTCGTCCGCCTGCTCGAATCCGGGATCGGTCCAGCTGCGCTCACCGGGGAAGCGTCCCCATCGCCCTTGCGCACGATCCCAGGACAGGCATTCGGTGGACGGCGCCAGCCGCGTCTCGCGCGCGAACTGCGCGAACTGGCCTCGAGTGACTTCGAATTTGCCGAGCCCGAAGCGACGGCGGATCTGGACGCGCGACTGCGGCCGCTCGTTGGCCGCATCGCGCTCGGGCGTCTGCTCTCGCGCCGCCTGGGCGGCCGTGGATCCACGGACGAATGAACCGGGCGCGATAGGCACCATGAGCGGGCAGTCGGGGCAATCCCGGAACTCGCCCGACGTTGCCGGCACTGCGACTGCGGTCGGAGGGGCGAGGACGAGACCGACGGCGAGCAGCAGACCCGGCAGGATGGCAACCCTTGAAACGGCAACCCACCGGCGCCGCAGGCGGCCACTCACGCGGAGTGACGACCCGCGCCGGAGCGAGCCGCCGACTTGCGCCGGCTGGTGACCTTGCGGGCCACCTTGACGCTGCCCCGCGGCTTGGGCCGGTGCCGGCGCATTTCGCCCGCGAGCTCCAGAAGATGGCGGCGGAACGGCTTGCCGAGCTGCGGATGTCCGAGTGCATAGGCCACGGTGGCCTGCAGGTAACCGAGCTTGCTGCCGCAGTCATAGCGCTTGCCCTGGAAGCGGTAGGCGTAGACGGCTTCCTCGCGCATCAGCCGCGCGATGCCGTCGGTGAGCTGGATCTCGCCTCCTGCGCCCTGCCCGATACGTTCGAGATGCTCGAAAATCGACGGCGCCAGCAAGTAGCGGCCGACGACGGCGAGGTTCGACGGCGCGTCCGCGGGTTTCGGCTTCTCGACGATGCTGCGAATGCGGCTGGTCGGGGCGCCCTTGGCCTCGACTTCGACGATGCCGTACTTGTCGGTCTGGGAGCGCGGCACGACCTCGCAGCCGACCACGCTGGCGCGCTTGGCTTCGTAGACCTCGGCCATCTGCTTGAGGCAGGGCACTTCGGCGTCGATCAGGTCGTCGGCCAGGTGGACGTAGAAGGGTTCGTTGCCGACGGCCGGCCGCGCGCACAGCACCGCATGGCCCAGGCCGAGCGGCGCCGGCTGGCGGATGTAGATGCAGGTGGCGTAGGACGGCAGCACGCTGTGCAGCTGCTGCACGAGATCGGACTTGCCCTGCGACTCGAGCAGTTTCTCGAGCTCCTGGTCGGAGTCGAAATGGTCTTCGATGGCCCGCTTCGATGCGCCGGTGATGAAGACCAGGCGACGGGCACCCGCCGCGAGGGCTTCCTCGACGGCGTACTGGATCAGTGGCTTGTCGACGACGGGCAGCATCTCCTTCGGGCTCGCCTTGGTGGCGGGGAGGAATCGCGTGCCACGCCCCGCCACAGGGAACACGGCCGTTTCGATCAGGGCCCGTTTCGCCATCGTCTGTCTCCAGTAAGCAAGCACTGGAATAATACGCCAAGGCGCCGCGGACGCGCCCGGCGGTACGGGCAACCAATCACAGTTCCGCAGCGAAAACTGCGCCGCGGAACTGTGTCCCGGTTCACATTGGACCGTCACATCAGCGGAACGTCGCGCCCCGCGGCGATGGAGCCGGACGTGCGACGGCTCGGCCCGGCGCTGGGGCTGCCGGCGCCGCGCCGGCCGGAGCCACCGACCGCGGCGAGCGGTCGATGCGCAGGTTCGCGCGGTTCTGCTCGATCACCTTCGGGCCAATGCCCTTGACCAGCGCCAGCTCATCGACCGAGCGGAACGGACCGTGCTGGGCGCGATGCTCGACGATCGCCTGGGCGCGGGTGTCACCCACGCCCTTGAGCTCGCGGGCCAACGTGGCGGCATCGGCGGTGTTGATGTTGACGGGCTCGGCGAGCGACAGCGCGGGCAGCAGGACGAGCGACAGCAGCAGCGAATGGAACAACGACATGGGACTCTCCGTGAGCGCGGCGGAATGCCGGCTTCGGAGACCTTAGGGCGAGACCAGAGCAGGCGCGACGCGGAAATCGCGCGCGTTCGACCTGAAACGACCGGGGACGTCGTCGGTCGCGGCGGGTGCTCAGTCGCGGATCGGCTTGTCAGTGCCTTCGTTGACCCGCTCGCGCAGATCCTTGCCGGGCTTGAAGTGCGGCACGTACTTGCCGGAGAGCGCCACGGCCTCGCCGGTCTTGGGGTTGCGACCCTGGCGCGGCGGACGGAAATGCAGCGAGAAACTGCCGAAGCCACGGATCTCGATACGCTCGCCGGTGGCCAGCGCATCGCTCATGATCTCGAGCATCTGCTTCAGCGCGAGCTCGACGTCCTTCGCCGGCAGGTGCTTCTGCTTGGCGGTGATGATCTCGATCAGTTCGGACTTCGTCATGCGTGGCCCCGTGACGATCGCGCACTGGGTCGCCCGGCTCAGGCCCGGGCGCCCGGTGTCATGCTCTTGTCTGTTCGTCCTGCATTGCGACGGATGGGGCCGGCGGCGGAACCGCCGGCCCCATCGTTCAATTGCGCTCGCGATCGCCGCTGCCGATCTGCGCCTTGAGCAGCTCGCCCAGGCTCGTGCCCGAGGTGCCGGACTGGTCAGAGCGGTAACTCTGCACGGCCTCGGCCTCCTCGTGGATCTCCTTCGCCTTGATGGAGAGCGAGATGGTGCGGGTCTTGCGGTCGACGCCCAGGAACTTGGCATCGATCTCCTCGCCGACCTTGAGGATCGAGCGTGCATCCTCGACGCGGTCGCGACCGAGCTCGGACGCCCGCAACTGGCCCTCGATGCCGTTGCCGAGGTCGATGATCGCGCCACGCGCGTCCACTTCCTTGACGACGCCGCGGACGATGCTGCCCTTGGGGTTGTCGGCGATGTAGCCCGAGAACGGGTCCTTCGCCAGCTGCTTGATGCCGAGGCTGATGCGCTCGCGCTCCGGGTCGATCGACAGCACCATGGCCTCGAGCTGCTGGCCCTTCTGGAAGTTGCGCACCGCTTCTTCGCCCGGGACGTCCCAGGAGATGTCGCTGAGGTGCACGAGGCCATCGATGTTGCCGGCAAGGCCGATGAAGATGCCGAAGTCGGTGATCGACTTGATCAGGCCGCCCACCTTGTCGCCGCGGTTGTAGTTCTCGGCGAACTCGCGCCACGGATTGGACGCGCACTGCTTGAGGCCGAGGCTGATGCGACGACGCTCTTCGTCGACGTCGAGCACCATGACTTCGACTTCCTGGCCGGTCTGCACGATCTTGGCGGGGTTGACGTTCTTGTTGGTCCAGTCCATCTCGGACACGTGGACCAGGCCCTCGACGCCGTCCTCGATCTCGACGAACGCGCCGTAGTCGGCGATGTTCGTGATCTTGCCGAACACGCGGGTGTTGGGCGGGTAGCGACGCGCGATGTTCTCCCACGGGTCGGCGCCGAGTTGCTTGAGCCCGAGGCTGACGCGCGAGCGCTCGCGGTCGAACTTGAGGATGCGGACGTCGATCTCGTCGCCGACCTTGACCACTTCGGAAGGATGCTTGACGCGCTTCCAGGCCATGTCGGTGATGTGGAGCAGGCCGTCGATGCCGCCGAGGTCGACGAACGCGCCGTAGTCGGTGAGGTTCTTCACCGAGCCCTTGACGACTGCGCCTTCCTGGAGGTTGTCCATCAGCGCGCTGCGCTCGGCGGAGAACTCCTGCTCGACGACCGCGCGACGCGAGACGACGACGTTGTTCCGCTTCTGGTCGAGCTTGATGACCTTGAACTCGAGCGGCTTGTTCTCGAGGTAGCTGGTGTCGCGGACCGGGCGCACGTCGACCAGCGAACCCGGAAGGAACGCGCGCACGTGCTCGATCTCGACGGTGAAGCCACCCTTGACGCGACCGGTGATGATGCCGATGACGATCTCGCCCTTGCCGAAGGCGTCTTCGAGACGGGTCCAGGTGCGGGCGCGCTTGGCCTTCTCGCGCGACAGGCGCGTCTCGCCGGTGCCGTCTTCGACTGCGTCGAGCGCGACCTCGACCTCGTCGCCGGGCTTGACTTCGATTTCACCGCGTTCGTTCTTGAACTGGTTGATATCGATGACGGCCTCGGACTTGAGGCCGACGTTCACGATGACGATATCGTCGGTGACATCGACCACGAGGCCGGTGAGGATCATCCCCGGGCGGATTCGCTGGCTGGCGAGGCTCTGCTCGAAGAGCTGGGCAAAACTTTCAGTCATACACTCTCTCGCACGGCGTTGCGCCGTGACGCTTGGCCCGCGGCCCGGTTCCAGGAGCCGTGGGGGTTACCACGAAAGGCGCTGCGTCCTTGCCGCGCCCGTTTGGAAAACAAGACTGGGTCTTTACGCTCGAGTCGATCAGGGCCAGAGCGATCGCCGCCGGCCGAGTTCGAGTACACGCTCGACCACCGCGACGACGGGCAGGCCCGTCGAATCGAGGATCAGGGCATCTTCCGCGGGACGCAGCGGCGCGACGGCGCGGGTGGAATCCCGCAGGTCACGTTCGGCTATCTCCCGCGAAAGGGCGGCAAGACTAACAGCCGACCCCTTGTCTTTCAACTGCTTATGACGACGGGCAGCCCGCTCGTCCGGGGTGGCGGTCAGGTAGATCTTGAGGACGGCCTGCGGAAAGACGACGGTACCCATGTCGCGCCCGTCGGCGACCAGTCCCGGGGGCGCGGCAAATTGCCGCTGCCGTTGCAGCAGGGCGGCGCGCACCGCTGGCCAGGCGGCAACCCGCGAGGCGCCCTGCCCGGCTTCCTCCATACGGATGGCCTTGCTGACATCCCGACCGCCGAGCAGCACCCGCTCGTCGCCGCCGGCATCGACGCCGAAGACGACATCCATCGACCCGGCCAGCGCGCTATGGCCGGGGACGTCCAGCGGGTCCAACTGCCCCTCCATGCCGGCCAGCGCGACGAGCCGATACAGGGCTCCGCTGTCGAGCAGTCGCCAACCGAGCCGCTGAGCGACGATCCGGCTCACGGTGCCCTTGCCGGAGCCGGAGGGCCCATCGATGGCCAGGACCGGTACTTCCGTGGTGGTCGGAGGCGGCATGCAGGGGCTCCGTCGGGCTAGAGCTCGGCGAGGTCGAGGCCGGCGCCCCGGGCGAGGGAAGCGAAACCGGGGAAGGAGGTGGCGACATTGGCGGTGTCGTCGATCTCGATGGCGCCGCCGGCCCGCAGGGCTGCGACGGCGAATGCCATGGCCACCCGGTGGTCACCGTGACTGTTGATGCGTCCGCCGGCATAGGCCGGGCCGGGACCCGGCCGGCCCCGGATCCGCATCCCGTCGGGGAGCAGTTCGTGCTCCACACCAAGGGCAGCCAGGCCAGCCGCCATCACGGCGAGACGGTCGCTCTCCTTCACCCGCAGTTCCTCGGCGCCGCGCACGAGCGTTTCACCCTCGGCGCAGGCGGCAGCGATGAAGAACACCGGGAATTCGTCGATCGCCAGCGGCACCAGTGCATCCGGAACGCGGATGCCGCGCAGCGCCGCGGGCCTGATCTCGATGTCGGCCATCGGCTCCGGGGACGGGCCCTCGTGTCGCTGCAGGCGGATGTCCGCCCCCATCGAGACCAGCATGTCGAGCAGGCCAGTGCGGGTCGGGTTGATGCCGACGTTGCGCAGTGTCAGCCCGCCGCCTGTCGCCAGGGTCGCCGCCACCATGAAGAAAGCGGCGGACGAGAAATCGCCGGGAACTTCGACCCGCGCGGCCTGCAGCGACTGGCCGCCTTCCATCGCGACGCTGCTGCCGCTGCGCAGCAGCTCGACGCCGAAGCCGGCGAGCATGCGCTCCGTGTGGTCGCGGGTCGGCGCCGGCTCGGTGACCCGGGTGCGCCCCTGGGCGGAGAGCGCGGCGAGCAGGACTGCGGACTTGACCTGGGCGCTGGCGACCGGCATCTCGAAGTCGATCGCATGCAGCGCATGACCGCCACGGATGAGCACCGGAGGCCGTCCCTCGAGCGTCTCGATGACGGCACCCATCTCGCGCAGCGGCCGGGCCGCGCGCTCCATCGGGCGGCGCATCAGCGAGGCATCACCGACCAGGGTCGAATCGAACGGGCGACCGCACAGCAGGCCCATGAACAGGCGCATCGCCGTACCGGCATTGCCCATGTCGAGCGGGCCGGGCGGGGCCCTCAGGCCGGTGCGCCCCACACCGTCGACGAAGACATGATTCGCGTCGCGCTGTTCAATCGAGACGCCCATCGCGCGCAGCGCCTTCAAGGTCGCGAGGCAGTCTTCGCTCGCGAGGAAGCCGGTGACCTCGGTGCGGCCGCTGGCAATCGCGCCGAGCATCAGCGAGCGATGCGAAATCGACTTGTCGCCCGGGACGACCAGCGAACCGCTCAGCGCGCCGCCCGGACGTACCCGCCATCGGGCCACGTTCACCGGCTGGGTCACAGGATGGCCCGGGGATACGAGCCGAGCACGCGATAGAGGGAGGCGCGCGACTTGAGGCCGGCCAGCGCCGCGGCGACCGGTGGATCGTCAACATGCCCTTCGATGTCGATGAAGAAGACGTAATCCCACTTGCCGCGCTGCGAGGGGCGCGACTCGATGCGCGTCAGGCTGATCGCGTTCTGCGCCAGCGGCTCGAGCAGGCGATAGAGCGCACCCGGTGCCTCGGTCCTGCCGGTGGAAACCAACAGGGTCGTGCGGTCGCGCCCGCTGGCACCGAACAGGCGCCGGCCGACGACGAAGAATCGCGTGGTGTTGTCCGGGCGATCCTCGATCTCGGCGGCGAGCAGCATCAGGCTGTAGACCTCGGCGGCCGTGCGACCGGCGATCGCCGCCGTGCCGACTTCGTCGCGCGCACGGCGCGCACCCTCGGCGTTGCTCGACACCGGGATGCGCTCGACGTCGGGCAGGTGCTCGTTGAGCCACTGCCGGCACTGGGCAAGCGACTGCGGATGGGAGCAGACGCGACGAATCTGCTCGAGCGACTCCATGCGGCCCATCAGGCATTGGTGGATGCGCAACTCGACCTCGCCGCAGATCTTCAACGACGAAGACAGGAAACGGTCCAGCGTGTGATTGACCGAGCCCTCGGTGGAGTTCTCGATCGGCACGACGCCGAAGTCGGCCTGGCCGGCCTCGACCTCGTGAAACACCTCGTCGATGGAGGTCAGCGGCAACGCCCGGACCGAGTGGCCGAAGTGCTTGTGCACTGCCGTTTGCGAAAACGTACCTTCGGGGCCGAGGAAGGCAATCTTCAGCGGCTCTTCCTGCGCGAGACAGGCGGACATGATCTCGCGGAACAGCCGCAGGATTTCCTCGTCGCGCAACGCGCCCTGATCGCGCGCCCGGGCATTGCGCTGCAGCGCCTGCTGCAGCACCTGCGCCTCGCGCTCGGGGCGGTAGAAATCGACCAGGTGGCCATCTCGATGCTTCGAGACACCGACCTGCCGCGCCAGCCGGGCACGCTGGTTCAGCAGTTCGTGCAGCTGGGAATCGACGGCGTCGATCCGGCTGCGGAGGTCTTCGAGGTCGGGCGCCGGCGCGGAAGGCGCCGGGGTCGGCGCGGCGGCGCCCTCGCGGGCCGCGGGCCGACCGGTCACCCGTCGCGCGGTGCGACGGGAGCTGGGCTTGCGGGGCGGCTTCCTGGCCATGCGCGGATGTTAGCGCTCAGAGCTGTCGCGCGGACAGCACGCCTTCGATCGCGCGGAGGCGACCGAGGACGGCCCCGTCGACGTGGCCTTCGGCATCGATCAGCGTATACGCAAACTCGCCGCGCGACTTGTTCAGCAGCTCGGCGATATTCAGCTTCGCGTCGGCGAGGCAGGTCGAGATCTGGCCGACCATGTTGGGGACGTTGCTGTTGGCTACCGCGAAGCGCGCAGTGCCCGGGATGCGCGGCAGAACGGCCTCGGGGAAGTTGACGCTGTTGCGGATGTTGCCGTTCTCGAGGTAGTCCCGCAGCGTGTCGGCGACCATCACGGCGCAGTTCTCCTCGGCCTCGTGGGTCGAGGCGCCGAGGTGCGGCAGGGCAACGACCCGCGGGTGGCCCTTCAGCGCATTCTTG
>Ga0315287_10008095_pt1 | contig 10591 bp, 12 predicted proteins | sample YL17G11_0_MG_FD_205037 | JGI IMG/M metagenome (GOLD analysis project Ga0315287, IMG submission 205037) | Sediment microbial communities from Yellowstone Lake, YNP, Wyoming, USA - YL17G11_0 | ecosystem: Environmental > Aquatic > Freshwater > Lake > Sediment | place: USA: Wyoming | collected...
TGACGTACGCCTCGCGCGAACTCTTGTCCTGAAAACGGATCTTGTAGCCGACCGACCGGCCGAGGGGCTCGCCCATCTCCTCGGCGATGCGGTGGGCGATGGTGACGGCGGCGATCCTCCGGGGCTGGGTGCAGGCGATCCGGCCGGCGATCCCTCGGTCCGCCTCCAGGCACATCTTGGGGATCTGGGTGCTTTTGCCGCAGCCCGTCTCGCCTGAAATGATGACCGCGGGGTGGCGCCGGATGGCGTTGACGATCTCGGGCCGCGCGGCCATTATCGGCAGCTCCTCCGGATAATGAATACGCGGCCTCCGCTCGAAACGGACGCGCCTTTCCCGGACGGACGCCTCAAGCCATTTTTCGATGGCCCCCAGGTCTTCGAGGAGGGCCGGGCTCTCGGCGGGACGGCGGCCCTTCTGGAGGATCATGGAGAGCCTGCGCCCCGCGGCAGCCCGATCGCGGAGCATGGACTGCGAAAGCAGCGATCGGATCCTGCGCACGATTTCGTCCATTTGTTAATTCTACCAAGAAAGCGGACTTTCTTGCTACAATGCACATAAGGTCTAAAATTGTTGATAGGACGTGAGTCGGAATTCCGGGGCATGAACCAATTCTCTGGAATTGGTATCGTGTCCCAGGAATTCCAGGTATCACCAGAAATCAGCGGCATCGCTTGGGAAGAAAGAATCCTATAGGCAATTTTAGGGGAAAGACATCGTCGGACGCAGAAAGCGGAAAGAGGTTAAGGATTCTTCGCTCCCCGAGATGTCGTCAGGGGCTTTTGGGCCGTGACAAGCAATGTCAAGCCGCTTTCGGGACGGCCTGCGAAGTGTTCGGAAATATCGGAAACGATTTTACCGATCGTATTTAACCCGAGACAGCCCAAGAGATAGATGAACTTAAGGGCGTGGGGGAGTCGTTCGAGCCGCCAGGAAAAACGGACCAAAGATAAGCTCAGCGGTGTCGTCAGGATATATCGAACTTCTCTTAGCTCGAAACCTGTCGCCTCGAGTTTGGGGCGGATGGTCTCGACGCTGTAATAGTTATTGACCCCGTAACGTTCCTTGTGGCGGAAACGTTCAGGCGGGCGAAGCTCCGGGTTTGAGAGGCTGTCCGCCGAAAAAACGAAAAATCCCCTCCCATGCGTTCAGCGTCCACGAAATGATACTCCGTCCGATCGTTATGATTCCTGGATCCCGCGATCCTCAGGCGTTCGGGGTGGACATCGATCCCCACGACGTAAGCTCCGGACTCGGCGATCAGGGCGTCATAATAGCCGTCCCCGCACCCGATATCGAGGATCCTCTCTTCCGGCCGGGGGGCCAACCAGCGGAGCAATGTCCGGCATTCCTCCCGGCGTCTGAAGTTCCAATGATCGATTTTTGGACGGAGCCTTGATGGGGTCATTCGCAAACGCCATACTCCCGGATAACGGGAAAGTTGTCAATGAGTCTTTCCTTTGACGTGAAAATATGCCGTGTACCGGTCGCAGGGCTCAGAGAAAAAATAGGACACCGGTGCACAGGACAATCAGGGCGATCGAGATCTTGTTCAGGGCGCGCATCTCGAGGTTGGCCGGCTTGAGGACCTCGAACTCCTTGACGAAGACCGTCTCGCAGGCGCCGTTGCCTTGGTCCGTCCTCACGGTGCTCGTGCCGCGCCGGAAGGACGAGTCCTTCTGCCCGTAGGAGACGAGCCAGCCGCGGAGGTGGATCTGATCCCCCTTCCTCGCCTTGAGGATCGCCCGGCTCACGACCGGATCGGCCCCCAACAGATGATTATTCGACAGGCAGTCCGTTGAAAACAAGGCCCCGGCCTCCTGGTCCGGGTACCGGTAGAAACAGGTGAAGTCACGGCTCCGGAATTTCATCCGTCTGTAGACCCCGGTTTCGACATTTTTCCCCCAGATGACGCAGACATCCTTGATGTTGACATAATCGTTCCACATCTCGTGGGCGAGGTCCACGAAGGAATCGGCGTGGTGATAGGAGACGACCATGCCCCACAGCTCGTAGTTGAAGACCGGATCCACCAGATAAGTGAAACCCTTCCGGGTGACGTCAAACGGCCCGGGGAGGTCGATGTCGGTCTGGACGGGGTCTTGGCGGAGGGATTCCAGGATCGTGCTCTTATCCGGAAGCCTGTTCTTCAGGAAGAAAGAAATGACGAAGGCTCCGGCGCTTGCCAGAAGAAGAAACCTGGCCATCTGACGCAGCCCATTTCTCCGGTCCTGTTGTAGCACGGTCTCTCCCAGGGCCTAACGCCCCGGATTCTAGACAAAGTCCGGAGGGAAGTCAATCATTGCCGGGATTCCCAAAATTACCAGAAATCATCGTCATCGTTTGAGAAGAAAGAACCCTATCGGCAATTTTTGGGGGATAATGGGCGAAAACGGGGGACCCCCTCAGAAAATGATTTGACTTGCGCCTTGAATTCCGTTATTATTTCCAATCATTTTACTTACAAGAGCGGTATAACATGTTGAGTATGAGACTGATGAGATTTGGAGCGAAGAAAAAACCTTTTTACCGGATCGTGGTCATGGATTCGGAAAAGGCCCGGCAGAGCCAGGCCCTGGACACCGTTGGTACCTACAACCCAATAACGGAGCCCGCGGGCATCAAGATCGACCAGGAAAAGGTGAAATCCTGGCTCGGCAAAGGCGTGCGGCCGTCAAAGACCGTTGAATCTCTTTTACATAGAGTTACCAAGACCAGGAAAGTCAAGCAAGAGGCAAAACCTTAAAGGAGGTCACCGTGAAAGAACTTGTAGAAATGATCGCCAAAGCGCTCGTCGACAACCCGGACAAAGTTCAGGTGTCCCTGCTTGAGGGGGAACAGACTACCATTCTTGAACTCAAGGTCGCCCAAGAGGACCTTGGCAAGGTCATCGGAAAACAGGGGAGGACGGCCCGTGCGATGCGGATCATCCTCGGTGCCGCCGGTATGAAACTCAAGAGGAGATTCAACCTCGAGATCATCGAGAAAGGTTGATTTGGTCACCATAGGCAAGGTCCTTAGGAGCCAAGGCAAGGACGGCGAACTCAAGCTGAGGCTGTACATAGAAGGGTCCGGGGATCCTTTTTTTTTTGAAGATATTCCTCAAGAGGGAAGGGGCGTTTGAGGCGTATGATGTCGAATCGCTGCGATTCGACAGGAATTCGTACTTTCTGAAGCTGAAGGGCATAGATACCCTGGTCCGGGCGGACGCGCTTGCCGGAAAGGAGATTTATGCTCCGGAAGAGGACTTCGGCCCTCTGGAAAACGGCCATTATTACCAATTCCAGATCATCGGAAGCGCGGTCACGACGAAGGACGGGGAAAGCGTGGGGACGGTGAAAAACCTACTCTCCGCCGGGCAGGAGACGCTCCTGGTCGTCGACAGGGGCGGCCGCGAGGTCCTCATCCCCTTTACGAGGTCGATATGCATCGAGGTGGACACGTTGCGGAGGGAGATCCGAGTTGACCCTCCGGATGGTCTTTTGGACTTGAATGAGATTTGATATAATTACGATCTTCCCTGAAATGTTCGGGAGCGTGTTTTCAGGGGGAGTCATCAGGAAGGCCGTGGAGAAAGGCCTGATGGAGATTCGCGTACACGACCTGCGGGATTATACGTTCGACAGGCATAAGCAGGTCGATGACAGGCCTTACGGCGGCTTGGAAGGGATGGTCTTCAAAGCGGAGCCCATCTTCCTGGCCGTGGAGGATATCCGCGAATCTCCGGAAACGCGCGTGTTCCTCCTTTCGCCCCAGGGAAGGAAGCTCGACCCGCGGCTGGCCGAGGAGATCGCGGGTTTCTCTCAGGTCGTCCTGATCTGCGGCCGATACGAGGGCGTGGACGAGAGGGTCATCGAGTCCCTGGTCCATGAAGAGATCTCCATAGGAGATTACGTCATGACCGGAGGAGAGCCGGCTGCCGTCGTCGTCGTGGATGCGGCCTCGAGGTTCATTCCCGGCGTCGTGGGCAAGGCCGAGTCGGTGGCCCATGACTCGTTCGCGGCGGGCCGGCTGGATTTCCCGCACTACACGCGGCCGAGGGATTTCCGGGGGATGAAAGTCCCCCAGGTCCTCTTCTCCGGCGACCACGGGAAGATCGAGCGCTGGCGGAAGAGGACGGCCCTGGAAAAGACATTGGGCAAGAGACCCGATCTCTTGGATAGAGAACTCTCTCCAGAGGAAAGCGAGATCCTGGAGGAAATTCGGAAAGAAAGGAAAGAGCCATGAGCCTGGTCAATCTGGTCGAAGACAAGCAGTTGAAGAAGGACTTGGAGCCCTTCAACGTCGGCGATACGATCAAGGTCCACGTCATCATCAAGGAAGGGGACAAGGAGCGCATCCAGATCTTCCGCGGCGACGTCATCGGAAAGAAAGGCGAAGGGATCAGGGAAGCCTTCATCGTCCGCAAGATCTCCTTCGGTATCGGCGTCGAAAGGTCCTTCCCCCGCCACTCCAGGATGATTAAGAAGATCGAGGTTGTCCGCAAGGGCAAGGTCAGGAGGGCCAAACTATACTACCTCAGAGAGCTTAAGGGGAAGGCTGCCAGGCTTAAGGAAGAACAGCACTCCTGAACCATTCCCCAAGTGGCCGATTTCAGGATCGAGAGAAGGCTCCTGAAGATGGGCCACACGGCCGTCGCAGGGGTGGATGAGGTCGGCCGGGGAGCCCTTTTCGGTCCCGTCATGGCCGTCGCGCTGGTCTTTCCCGCCCGGTTTTACGGTCCCCTCAGGCCTGCCTGGACAAAAAAAATTAACGACTCCAAGCTTCTATCTCCGACTAAAAGAATGGGCTTGATGAAAAATATCCTGGCCGAAGCCTTGTCCGTCGGGGTCGGAGCGGCCTCGAACGCCGAAATTGATGCCGGGAACATTCGTTGGGCCTCGGAACTGGCCATGAAAAGGGCGATCGCGAACCTGAAACGAAAGCCCGACATGGTGCTGGTTGACGGTTTCCCATTAAAAGGTGTAGATTATCCTCAGATGGGCATCCGCCAAGGCGACCGAAAGAGCGCCTCCATTGCGGCGGCGTCCATCGTGGCCAAAGTGTTGCGTGACGGGCTGATGGATATGTTTGACAAGGCCTACTGCGGGTATGGCTTGGCGAGGCACAAGGGTTATGGGACGGTCGGGCATTATGCGGCCATCCGGAAAATGGGGCCCACCAGCCTGCATAGGAGGAGCTTCAACCTGAAGGCCCGGGGTCACTGAACGCATGAACAGAAAATTTGACAGGATCCGCATCATCGAGTCGGCGGAGAAGCACGTCAAGGCCGGCAAGCTCAAGGAAGCGGTCTTGGAATACCAGAAGCTCCTGGAAGACGACGCCCAGGATTTCGCGATCAGCAACATCATCGGCGACCTGTATGTCCGCCTCGGCCAGAACGAGAAGGCCGCCAAGTCCTTCCAGGCCGTTGCCGACGAATATGAGCGGAGGGGGCTGTACTCCCAGGCCCTGGCCGTCTTCAAGAAGATCGCCAAGATCAAACCCGAGGACTCCGACCTATGCATCAAACTGGCCGACATCTACAGCCTCCAGGGATTCGCCGGGGAGGCCAAGAAGGAGTACCTCAAGACCGCCGCGCAATTCCTTAAGTCCAAAAGGTTTTCAGATGCTATCCGCGTCTACGAGAAGGTCGTCAAGCTGGAGAAGGACGACCTCGACGCCAAGACAACCTTGGCGGGGCTCTACAAAAGCGAGGGGTTCAAGGATGCTGCGGCCGAGCAGCTGGACGATATCGCCGAGATGAAACTCGGCCAAGACGACTTGGATGAAGCCGAAAAAAGATTTCTTGAGGCCAGGGACATCAGCCCGTCCCATCTCAGAACCCTCCTCGGTCTGGTCGAGGTCTACAATCGGCGGGGTCAGAGGAAGAAGGCTATCGACCTCATCGAAGGGGCCCTCAAGGAGGACGCTGATAACCCTACGCTCCTCAACATTTTCGGGAACTTCGCGTTTGAGGAAGGTGATTTTTCAAAGGCCGAGGAGACCTTTGCCTTGATCGTCAAAGCCCATCCGATGAACGTCAACGCCAGGATCAAGCTGGGACGGATCTATATCCAGAAAGAGAGGCTGGACGAGGCCTTCGATCTTTACGAGCCGCTCGTCAGCAACCTCATCAAGAAACAGAAAGAGGAAAAGGCCATTGGCCTCCTGGGGCTTATCCTGGCGGCCCGCAAGTCACATCTGCCGTCCCTTGACAAGCTTTCGTCAATTTACAGGTCCGGAAAGGACTTCACTAAGCTGGCGGTCGTAGATAGGGTCCTCCTGGACGAAATGCGCCGGCAGGGTCTGAAGGACAAGGCTTTGACGACACTCGCAGAGCTTGTCAAGATCCACCCCGACGATCCGGAACTCCTCAAGGAGCAGGCGGCCCTCCGAAAAGACCTCGGGCTCCCGGAGGAAGAGGAAAGGGCGGAGGGTTCTTGGGCCGTCTCGGGGAGGGACCGGGAGGCCATCCAGCAGACCTTGGAGCAGGCGGACCTCTATATCCAGCAGGGGCTCGTCCGTAACGCCCGCAGGATCCTCGAGAACCTGAGGATGAAATACTCCGATGATCCCCAGATCATGCAGAAGATCGCGGTGCTGGACGAGATTCGGGGCCAGATGAGCGAGGAGGAGATCCGGGTCCGCGTGGAGAAGGCCCAGGCCATGGAGTCCAAGGCCAGGGAAAAAGGACCCCGTGCCGTTCCCGAAACCGAGAGGGAAGCCTTGCCGAAGGGGAAACCGGCCCCCCCGTCGCATTTCCCAAAGGACGTCGTCGACGAGGAGAAGATCAGCACGGCCGACATCTTCGCAGAGACGGACATCATTCCTTTCATCCCCCCGGAGTCGGGAGAAAAGAAGTACTTCGACCTCAAGGACCGGATCGAAGAGGAGGTCCGGATGATCGAGGCGATCTACTTCCAGCAGGCCAAGGGGGCGACGACGCAGTTCGAGAAGGAGTTGTCGGTGATCGTCTCGGATTTCAAGAAGGGCCTCAAAAGCAAGATCCCGAACGAGGACTACGAGATCCACTTCCAGCTCGGGATCGCCTTTATGGAACAGGGCCTTTATACCGAGGCCATCGAGGAGCTCACCCTAGCATGTAGGGACAAGGCCCGGGCTTTGGAATGCTACAGCATCATCAGCCAGTGCTACAGGCAAAGAAAGGATTATCCGGAGGCCGAGCGCTGGCTGAACAAGGCCGTCCTGATGGCGAAAGAGGGAACGGAGGCCTACTTCGCCCTGATCTATGACAGGGCCATTCTTTCGGAGGATGCCCAGGAGACCGAAAAGGCCCTTTCCCTCTTCAAAGAGATCCAGACCTGGAACCCTGCCTACCGGGGCATTGCGGATAAGGTTACCAGCCTGGAAAAGACGTGCTCTTGAAGGACCCCGCAGCCCTTAAAAAGCTGTGATCAAACCCAACCCTATCCTGGCCTGCTTCCCCACGGGGCCGTCGAAAATATAAGTGAATTCGGCCGTGGCCCTCAAGTTCCGCCTTAAAAGGTAGCCGTAGTGAACCGTCGCCGAAGAGGACTTGAGATCCGGCTGCTCGGAATCCACCCAGTTCAGGAGGCCGAGCGCATACCAACGGCTGTCGTCACCCTTCGGCCAATAGACCAGCTCGGCAAAACCTCCGCGCGTCTTGATCTTCCGGGGACGGGCCACGGAAAAATACGGATTGTCATCGCGTCGCTCGACAACCTGCAGGTTCAGCTGGAAAGGCCCGGCGTCTAATGAGGCGTCGGCCCCCGCCATCCAGAGATCGTTTACCGCGGCTTCCTGTTTTTCCTTTCCCGAGTACCCGAATCCGCCGATCCGGAACCGGTCCCCGACGTCTTGAGAGAGACGGAAAAAGACATTTTTATATTTGTCCCCGTCGAAGTTGCCGAAGGGGTCGGCCGGATCGAGCCCGCTGCCGTTGATGACCTCCAGACAAAGATCGGTGCCGCTCTTCAAGCCGAGCGTCGTCATGATCCCACGGTCATAGGTGAGGTCCGCTCGGGACCCGCCGACTTTCGTGGCGTAGATTTGGTAATCCTCGAACGGCAGGCGGAGCTCCCGCTTGAACAGGGGATCCGAGACCTGGAACTGCCCGATGTAGAAATCGAGGTCCGGTCCGAGGACGTCGTTGAACATGATAAAAGCGTCCTCCAGGCCGGCCACCTCGCCGCGCTCTCCGAAGAAAAAGTAGAAGTAATAGGAAACGTGCTTAGTGATTTCGCCGCCTGACAGGAATTTCACCAGGTAGGGTGCCGAAAAGTCTATCCTTCTGGAGCCAAAATTGTTGTAGGACAGGTAACTTTCCAGCCTCATGGCGATGGGGAGGTCCCTGAGGAGCGAAAGCCAGCCGTCGCCCGTGTCAATGGTATACCGCGGCGTTTCTTTGTCCTTGATGACGAAACCGTTCGCGGCGAAAGTTTCCCCGTATGGTTTGAGTTTTGGGAAGGGCGTGTGGCAAGTCTTGCAGGTCATGCTGTACTTCCGGGCAAAGGCCGGCATGGAAAAGGCTAAACCGGCCAGGGCGGAAAAGACCATGACGAACCCGATACCGATCCTAAGAATCCGCTGCATGGAACACCTCCTCTATTGAAGGATCGTGAGGATCGTCGAATGCCTGTTGACCTCAACGATCTCGGCCTCGTCGGGCGGTACGCCCAGAAAATCCGCCACCGGTTTCACCAGCTTCTGATAGTTCAGGACCGCCGTGACCGTCAGCGGGCCGGGAGCGATGTCCTGCGGCAGAGTGAATGTGCACGTCTCGAGCTTGGTCTCGCGAGGGCCGATCCTGTAATCCACGCCTTGGGACTTGGTGTTCCACTGTTGGATGGTCATCCGGCCCTGCGGGTCGAAGTAGGGCATACGAAAGATCCGGTCGCCGATCGGGATCCCGTCCCTCTGGACGCCCTTGAAGTTAGGGTCGTTGAGGGCGATGCCCATGTCCTGGTAGGCCAGGACGTCCGCGCCGATAGTGTATTCTTCGCCGGCAAAACCCTTCTTGTCCACCGGGATGTGGTAGGTCTTGCCTTTTGCGTCAACGGCTTCGACGTGCATCCAGACGATCCGATCCTCGACGGACCCGGTCGGAAACTTATGGCCTGTTTTCTGGTTGAATAGGGCCACCGTGAATGTGACCGGATCGCCGGGTTGGGCCTCCCGGATGTCGGGGTGGATGCGGAGCTCGATCGTCCCCCGGACCTTCCCCGGGTCGTGGGCGCCGTGAAAGAGATGCTGCCGGGCGTCCGGGTAAGCGTTGCCCATGGCGGCGGTCTTTCCCTGGGCGTAGGTCATGTGGCAGTCGTGGCACTTGACGCCCTGCTTGGCGTAGGGACCGTCCTTCCATTCCAGGTGGGTCGATTTGACCCAGATCCCGTAGGGGTCCTTCTCGTTGTGGCAGGTCCCGCAGAAGTCCGCCGAGGCCAGGAAGTCGGACTTCATCAGGTTGTGCTCGGGTGAATTCTTCCCTTCGCGAGGGCCGTACTTGGTCTTGCCGGGCTCGGAGATCCAGTTAAAATTATGCGGGGTATCCCCGGCGAAGCCTGTGACGGTGTGGCAGAGGTCGCAGGCGACGGATTCGTTGGCCCGGCTGTTCTTGGATGGAAGAGGCGGTGGGACGTCGCCGGCGAGAAAAGCAATCGGCGCGTGACAGCCGTTGCAACCGGCTTTGACGCCCGCAACGATGCTGTCCTTCGCGGCGTGGGGCACGGCCAGCTTGAAATATTCGATCTCGTCCCAGTGATGGGTGTAGGCTTGGGACATCATAGTCTGTGTCCACTGTTGAAAGATGTCTGTATGGCATGAGGTCCCGCAGAACTTCGGCGTTTGGAAGTCTTCATACTTGCGCGTCCCCAGCGCTTGATCGCCCGCCTTTTGGGCCTGTGAGATCGTCAGGCCCAGGAGGAAAACGGCCAGAAAGACGATGGCAAAGACATAGGACGGCTTTTTCATCGTTCTCTCCTTCCTGCTGTTCATTTAATACAAACGCATTAAATAGTTTGACATCTGACTTTAAGCGGCCTGAAGCTGCCTTCACTCCCCCGGCCCGCCCCGAGGAACCAGTCCCGTCGGTTCCCCCCGTCGAAAAAGCCGACAGGTCCCCCCTCCGCTACGGGGGCTTGAGGGCGGCATTCAATGCCATTCGTCTATTTTAGCTTATTTTATTGCGTTCGTATTAATAAAGGGCGAGATTATCCTAGCATAATTTGGGATCAAACCTACAATCTTAACAATCTTGTTAAGATTGTAGGTTTGACCCTAACTTGCCGTTTGACCCTGACTTCCAGCTTTGTTATAAGGATAGGTATCTCGTCCGGGAAGGAGGTGCGTCGTGAAACGTCGGGATTTCGTCAGAAACGGGTTTTCGGCCGCGGTCGCCGCTGCACTGGTGGGGCCGGAGGGTCTGTCCGCGCAGGACCGGGATCCCGCGTTGAAGCCCACAACCGCCTTCAAACTCAAATACGCGCCGTCGATCGGCCAATTCAAAGTTCACGCGGGTGAAGATCCCCTGGCCCAGATCCGGTTCGCGGCCGGGGAAGGGTTCGGGGCCATGTTCGATAACGGCTTGATGGGGCGTCCGGCCCGCGTGCAGGAGGCCGTCTTCAAGGAGTTGGA
>Ga0315287_10008096_pt1 | contig 10591 bp, 8 predicted proteins | sample YL17G11_0_MG_FD_205037 | JGI IMG/M metagenome (GOLD analysis project Ga0315287, IMG submission 205037) | Sediment microbial communities from Yellowstone Lake, YNP, Wyoming, USA - YL17G11_0 | ecosystem: Environmental > Aquatic > Freshwater > Lake > Sediment | place: USA: Wyoming | collected...
AACTATGAAACACATTGAATATCAGCAGCCCATTCATTATAATGAATGTGAGAATGAGTTCCGGTGTACCGGCTTTATCAGGAGATGATTATGGACAAACGACTCTGCTCTCTTCGAACGCTATTTCCTCTGGCTGCATTCCTATTCCTGATCCCACTCGCATGTACAATAACCTCCACCCTGCCAACCGCGCAAGGGGTCACCAATCCGGCTTCCACTGCACAAGGAAGCACCCGTAAAAATCCGGTACCGCTGGGTACGCTTATCTCCATCCCGGGATGGGATATTGAAGTGCGGGAATTCGTGCGGGGGGAGGCGGCGCTTGATATCGTCAACGCCGCCGATCGGCAGGCTGAAACACTTCCCCAGGGGCAGGAGTATGCGTTGGCTAAAATATTCCTTCGATCCACGTCGCTGGATGCTGATCCCCATTCCCTGGGAATATCTGAATTATTCATCACCGGCAGTAAAAACGTGCTATACGGGGACACCATGGATAGCTGGCCTCAGCCGGAATTCTTGTTTGAAGATATGTATACCGCTGAAGCCGTGGAAGGATGGATCGATGCTGTCATCCCCACGAATGAGCAGAACTTAATGGTGGTTCTGGATGCTTATGAAAACGACGATCGCTACACGCGCTTCCTGGCCTTGGAAAAAGGAGCTTCAGTTTCTCTCCCCGCAGAGTTTTCCAATCTCAAACCGAATGAATTAGGTATGAATTCTGACAACCCCGCGGCTCCCGGCCTGCAGGTGATTTCACCTGCATGGGAAATTACTGTATTAAATTCCATCCAGGGGCAGGAGGCTGAAACAATCCTGGGAAAGGACAACTCCAATTACACGCCACCTGGGGAGGGATTCGAGTATCTATTATTGCAGGTAAGCCTGCGTTATATCAACCCGGATGACGTTCCCGCTTGGGTTGGTCCGGGCGAATTTTATGCTTTGGACGAATCCGGTTCCAGGAGCCAGGGAGATTGGATCTATACACCCACTCAATCCGACCGGGTTTGGCTTTCTGAAACGGTATTGCCCGGTGCAGAGCTGGAAGGTTGGGTCGCGGTGACCATCCCTGCTGGGACCGGTCGGCCGGTCATCGCTTTTAATCCGGATGGGCGGATGGGCGAGAACCTTCGTTACTTGGCAGTCAGGTAGCGAAGCTTGGGTGTACGCTTAGTTCTCAGCGGATCCATCCCCCCAAAGAACAACGGGGTGGTGCGAGTATTGGTGTTCTTCAACAATTGATTTGACACATGATAGACTTGGTTTGAAAGGGTTAAGTTCATGTCCTCTCATTCTGTCACCGCTCAGGCACACCCTAATATCGCATTTATAAAATACTGGGGCAACCGCGACGATGCCCTGCGCCTGCCCGCCAATGGTTCCATCTCGATGAACCTGGAGGGATTGCTCACGCGCACCTCGGTCAGCTTCCAACCCTCCTCTGCTCTGGATGAGTTCGTGCTCAACGGACGCGAGATGACCGGTCACCCGCTCGAACGGGTGACCGCCCTGCTCGACCTCGTCCGGGCAAAGGTGGGTCTCAAACATCGCGCCGAGGTGGTGAGCGAGAACAACTTCCCCACCGGGGCGGGGATCGCCTCCTCAGCCTCTGCCTTTGCGGCATTGGCGTTGGCAGCCTCCAAAGCGGCAGGGCTTGATCTATCCGAAGCGGAGCTTTCGCGGCTCGCGCGGCGCGGTTCAGGCTCAGCCTGCCGATCGGTCCCCGGCGGATTTGTGGAGTGGCTGCCCGGCATGGGGGACGAAGATTCGTTCGCGGTATCCATTTCCCCATCGGACCATTGGGCACTCGCAGATTGCATCGCCATGGTCTCCGCGGAACACAAACCCACTGGTTCCACCGAAGGTCACGCACTGGCGGGAACCAGCCCGCTGCAAAAGGCACGCGTGGCGGACGCACCCCACCGGCTTGAGGTCTGCCGCGAGGCGATCCTCAGCCGGGATTTCAATACTCTCGCTGAAATCATCGAACACGACTCGAACCTGATGCATGCCGTCATGATGACATCGCACCCTGCGCTGTTCTACTGGGAGCCCGCCACGCTGAGGGTGATGGACGCTATCCGCACGTGGCGCAAGAGCGGACTGCAGGCCGCTTACACCATCGATGCAGGTCCGAACGTGCATGTTATCTGCGCCAGCGAAACGTTGCAGGATATACGCGACCGATTAGGCGCCATCTCTGGCGTGAGTCGTGTGCTGACAGCCGGGGTCGGAGGCGCAGCCCAGGTCGTGAAATAACTTTATGGCCGGCACCCAGAATAAGGGTTGTTCGCCCATAATCAGGGGAGTGAGCAAGAATTCCTTCATTTCCTATCTGCAAGCCGGTCTAATCCATCATTAAGCTGCCCAAAATCAATTAACGATATAATCAACAAACCGCGCCAAAATCAAAGGTTGACGGCGCGAGGAGATGAAATGACGCTGTTAATTTTCTTTTTAGTATTCCTGACCGTAGTGATCATCCATGAGCTCGGCCATTTTTCCGCCGCCCGCGCGGGGAAGGTCCAGGTGGAAGAGTTCGCAGTCGGACTTCCACCTCGGGCATTTCGGTACTGGCGGAGTAAAGGTTCGATCAACATACACGGGCAGCGTGTGGAGATCCCCCGCAATCATGACCTGCCTTTTGATTGGAGAACCGGGGACAACAAGGAAGTCGCTGCCACCGTGGACGACGTGGACGGCAAGCTGGTGCTGCGTACCATCGAACTGGTCAAGACCGGCGACATCGCCTGGCAGGAGCCCGGCAAGGAACCGGCGAAGAATACAGACGGCGTGCCCATCGTCACCTACGGCGAAAAACCGGCGAAAGCGCAAGCCCCCGCTCCTCGCGGCGCAATCGAACTGCGCGGTCTCGCAACAGATATTGCCACCGGCACGGAGTACACCGTAAACTGGCTGCCCCTGGGCGGATTCATGCGCCCGAAGGGCGAAAACGACCCGGATGCGCCGGGTGGTCTCGCAGCCGCCAGTCCCTGGATACGCCTGGGCGTGCTCGCAGCAGGCCCCGCGATGAATCTGATCGCCGGCGTGCTGGTTTACTCTTTGATCTTTGCCCAGACCGGCGTCCCGAATCCCGGCCAGGTCATCCTGATCGAAGTGTCGCCCAATTCCCCGGCGGAACAAGCCGGCTTGAAGGCAGGCGACCGGATCGTGAGCGCCAACGACAAATCCATCGCCAGCACGGAGGCGATCCGCACCATTATCTACGCCAACATGGATCAGCCGGTAACGGTGGTCTATGAACGCGACGGAGAACAGTACACAACAACCGTCGTGCCGTCCAGCGAGCGGACGGCCGAGGAAGGCGCAACCGGTGTGCTGCTGGGCAACCCGGTCGAAAAGGCAAGCCTGCTGACTGCGATCTCATTGGGTTTCCGCGTTACGGGCATGCAAATCGTCGAGATCCTGACCCTGCCCGCGCGCCTCATTCAAGGCACGATTCCCGCAGACCAGGCGCGGTTCATCGGATTGAAAGGGATGTACGACTTCATGTCGCAGGCGGTGACGAGAGATCAGCAGACCCGTCAAGACCAGGCATCGCAGCCTGCCGGTTCCACAGCCGAGACGCCCACCTACTACACCCTGATGCTGATCGCCACACTGACCATTTCACTCGGCATCTTCAATCTGCTGCCGTTCCCCGCGCTGGACGGAGGCCGCATCATCTTCCTGCTGCCCGAGCTGATATTCCGCCGGCGTGTGCCGCCCAGGATCGAAAACATGGTGCATGCCGTCGGCATTACGCTGCTGCTTGTCTTGATGCTGTACATTAACGTGATGGACTTTGTAAACCCTGTCAGCATAACCCTTCCGTGATCACCCAGGGGCGGACTCCAGTCCGCCCCTGATATTTTCCAAAGAGCGAGATTGTGATGCCCAAAGTCCCTTTTTCACGCGTCCTGGATGCGCTCCAGGATTCAAGTACCGCCTTCCCGCGAAAATACCTGAACAACTTCTCGGATCTCGAATCCGGTGATGTCAAGGCTTTGAAAGCGGCCTGGACTCAGATCCCTACCGCGCGAAAGCACCAATTGGTCAAGGATCTGGAAAAGCTCGGCGCGGACGATACGCTGGTGTTACTGGATGCTTTTGCCCGTGCCATGCTGGATGACCCCGATGCACAGGTAAGGTTGTATGCCATCCGCATGCTGTGGGAGACCAGCGATCCCCGGCTGGCCGCCACCCTGATCCGCATCCTGGAAGAGGACCAATCAGAGGAAGTACGCGGTGAAGCGGCATCCGTGCTGGGAAGGTATATCTACCTGGGCGAGTTGGAGGAGATCTCCCCGCAGCTGCTCAAGGAAGTGGAGGAGGTACTGCTTGCAGCTGCGCACCAGGAGGAACACCGCCTGGCCAAACGGTTTGCGGTCGAAGCGTTGGGGTATTCCTCGCAACCGGAGGTGTTGGCCATTATCAAGAATGCCTACAGCCAGCACGACCCGCAGTGGGTATCCAGCGCGCTTTTCGCGATGGGACGCTCGGCCGACCCCGATCAGTGGCAGGACGAAATCCTTTTCTCGCTCGATCACGACAACCTCGATATCCGCCTGGCTGCCGTTGAGGCGGCAGGTGAGTTATCCCTCGAGGCCGCCCGGCCGGCACTGCTGGAGGCGCTCGATACCGAGGATAACGAGGAGACCTACCGGGCGGTCATCTGGTCGCTCTCGCAAATCGGCGGCGAGGACGTGCAGATCGTCCTGTATAACCTGGCGGACGCCACGCAGGACGATGACCTGGCAGAATTCATCGAGGAAGCGCTGGAAAACCTGACTTTCACCGATGACCTGGAACGTTACGACCTGCTCGCTTTCAATCCGGACGAACCCGAAGAATAAATAGCAAAAATCCCAAACCCCCTGAACAACACAGCCCCCAATGACCCTCTCCGAACTCTTCACCACTTTCGCTGAAAACATTCTGCCAATATTCCTCATCAGTGGCACGGCCTTTCTGGTCGGGAAAAAATTCTCGCTCGACTCCCGTACTGTCGGTAGGCTGGTCTTTTACTTCTTCGGTCCGGTACTGATTTTCAATCTCATCACGAAGAGCCAACTTCCCTTCGATGAAATGCTGAAAACCGCCGGTTACGCCGCAGCCGTCATGCTCACCTGCGGCTTGATCGCCTTCCTGGGAGGTCTTGCCCTCCGATTGGAACGGCGGGCGTTGATGGCGGTCATCCTGGTCAGCATGTTCGCCAACAACGGCAATTTCGGGCTGCCGCTGGTCTCTTTTGCCTTTGGTCCATCCGCGTTGGCGCATTCGAGCATTTACTTCATCACGTCTGCGGTCTTGATCAACAGCGTCGGCGTTTTAATCGCATCCCTCGGCCACACCGACATCAAGCGCGCCCTGCTCGGTCTGCTTGGAGTGCCGCTGATCTACGCCTTGATCGTTGCATTGATCGTCATCCGTTTTGAACTGACTCTGCCCGTTCCGCTTGAAAGGTCTGTCACACTGGTGGCCGGAGCCGCGGTTCCGATGATGCTGGTGCTGCTTGGGCTGGAACTGCAAAAGGCGCAGTGGACTCGCAATCTGCGCGGGTTGACATTGGGCACCACCGTGCGACTCCTGGCTGGACCGGTCGTTGGATTGTTTTTTGCCTCATTGTTTGGGCTAACCGGTGCTGCCAAACAGGGCAGTGTGCTGGAGGCGTCCATGCCCAGCGCGGTGATGAACACCGTTTTGGCAGCTGAATACAATCTTGATTCTTCGCTGGTCACAGGGATGATCCTCGTCACCACCCTGCTCAGTCCGCTTACATTGACACCGCTGATCCTGTTCTTGAAATAGGCATTTTATGAGCGAATCAGATATTTCTCGTGTCCACATCTGGGTGCGCGGACGTGTGCAGGGCGTCGGCTTCCGTGCCTTCGTACAGCAATCTGCGAGTGTGCTGGGTCTGAAGGGCTGGGTACGCAACGTCGGCTGGGATCAGGTCGAGGCGATCGCAGAGGGCGACAAATCCGTGTTGGAGAAATTCATCGAAGCCGTGCAGGCAGGTCCGCGCGCGTCACATGTGGAGGATGCCCGGGCGGAGCGGGAACCAGCCACGGGTGAGTTTGATTCGTTCCAGGTGAGATCCAGCCGATAATGCAGCTCCTACGTTATTGAATTATCAAGGAGATAGAATTGACCAAGAAACTGTTAAGTTTGACAATCCTGCTTGGCCTCGCACTATTTATTTCAGCAGCCTGTCGGTTGGTGACTGGATCTGCAACAACACCATCAACGTCCATCGATGCTGCCACACCTGCTCAGCCAACTTCGCATGCACCCGCAACCGCAATGGATGGCAAGGCGCTTCTTGAAGAACGCTGCAACGCCTGTCATTCACTGAGTTATATCTACAATTCACGTGGAACGCCGGATCAGTGGGCAGCTGTGGTATCTGCAATGGTTGCCAACGGGGCAGTATTAAACCCGCAAGAAGAGAAAGCCTTGGACGAATATCTGGCAAGGAATTTTGCACAATAAATGGAAAGGTGCGCGGTGCAGCCTCTGACCCCCTTGAACGGCATTCTCGCCGGGTACGCCAGCTCTGAGTAAAATGGCCAGCAGTTCGGCGTTGGTCCGTACCTGCGGTCCCAGCGAAGCCAGCCGTTCGCGCGGACGGTCATTCACATGCAGGTCGGTGATTCGGTAGACGGGATGGGGACTGGTTTCAGACATGGTTTTCTCCCTCGGGCTCATCCCCGAAATTTTACAGCGGAATCCGCGACAGCAATTCTTGACATCCATCCTTGCATCAGTTAGAATACCGTTCGCCCTGTTATCGGGCCTGTAGCGCAGTTGGGAGCGCGCCTCAATCGCACTGAGGAGGTCAGGGGTTCGAATCCCCTCAGGTCCACCAGGATTGTAGATTGCGGATTGAAGATTGCTGGTCGGGCAAAATATCTACAATCCGCAATCGAAAATCAATGAACGGGCCCATAGCGCAGCTGGGAGCGCGTCTCAATGGCATTGAGAAGGTCGCGAGTTCGAATCTCGCTGGGTCCACCAGGATCTGCATTGGCGGTTGGTTTCCGGGATTTGCCGGAGCCAATCGCTCAGTGTTATAATAGGTGAAATTAAAAAGCCAAGGCAGGAGTAGTAGGTCGTCCCGCCAGCGAGATGGGAGAGCAAGGTGGAAGCCCATCACGGCGCACGCGGGAGCGCTGAAGCACCCTAAAGGGTGCAAAAGACCGAACTCGCCTGTTACCCATCAGGGGAAGCTGCGCTGGTGAATACGGTAGTCAGCGCCGGGATTGCCCGTTACAGCAAACTCGAGTGACGTTCAGAACACCGGACGTAACCAGGGTGGTACCACGGAGAATCCCTTCGTCCCTGCTTGGATGATGGGATTTATATTTTATTACTAAAACATCAATGAGGTAAAAATGGCTGCAAAAAAGACCGCGAGTAAGAAACCATCGAACAATAAACCTACCGCAAAAAAAGCGGTGAAACCTGCCGCGAAAAAACCCTCTGTGAAAAAACCGGCTGTCAAGAAAGCCGCTGCGCCGGTCCAGAAAAAGGCTACAGTTAAGAAGACATCTGCGGTGAAGGCTGTTAAACCGGCAGCAAAAAAACCGGCCTCTTCGGCTGCGAAGACGAAGGCAACCGTGAAAAAAGCCCCTGCTGTGCTGGTCAAATCATCCAGCAAGAAGACCACTCCGGCTAAGTCGAAGATCTCGAAAGAAACCAAGGCTAAAAAGCTGGCGGTGGCTCAGGCACCAGCGAAAACTTCAAGGCCAGTGGATGACATATCCTATAATCCCAAAGCCTTTGAGAAGAAGTGGCAGGAAAAATGGGAGGCGGATGGTTTGTACCGCTCCGTGATCGAAGAGAGCAAGCCCAAGCATTACGCGCTGACCATGCTGCCTTACACCTCGGGCGATCTGCATTTCGGTCATTGGTATCCCATGGCGCCTTCGGACGCGCGCGCCCGCTTCAAACGCATGAACGGATACAACGTCCTGTTCCCGATCGGCTTCGACGCCTTCGGCCTGCCGGCGGAAAATGCAGCTATTAATCGCGGCATCCACCCCAAGAAATGGACCTTCAAGAACATCGAAAACATGCGCAAACAATTAAAAACTATGGGCGCGATGTTCGACTGGGAGCGGGAAGCCATCACCGCCGAGCCGCATTACTACAAATGGTCGGAATGGTTCTTCATCCAGTTGTACAAAGCCGGACTGTCTTACCGCAAGATGTCGCCAGTGGACTGGTGCCCGAACTGCAATACCACCCTGGCGCGCGAGCAGGTCTGGGGTGACGACCGTCACTGTGAGCGCTGCAAGACGCCGGTCATTAAGAAGGATTTGGCGCAATGGTTCTTCAAGGCCACCCAGTACGCTGATGAATTGTTGAGCTTCGAAGACATCGATTGGCCGGAACAGGTCAAAGTAAAACAAACCAATTGGATCGGCCGTTCGGAGGGTGCCTCGGTTATTTTCAAGACGGAATCCGGCGACCCGATCGAAGTCTTCACCACCCGCCCGGATACCTTGTGGGGTGCGACTTTCATGGTCCTGGCGCCTGAACACCCTTTGGTCGACAAGATCACTTCCCCTGCGCAGAAAGCCGATGTCGAGGCTTATAAATTCGAAACCTCCCGGCAAAGCGACATCGACCGCGAGGCCGCGGACAAGGAAAAGACCGGTGTGTGGACCGGAGGTCATGCCATTAACCCCGTCAACAACGCGCGCATCCCGATCTGGATCGCTGACTACGTGCTGATGAGCTACGGCACAGGCGCGATCATGGCTGTCCCTGCCCATGACGAGCGGGATTTTGCCTTCGCGCGTAAGTATCACCTGCTGATCATGCCGGTCATCCAGCCCGAAGGACAGCCCAGGCTGGACGGCGCCACCATGGAGGCGTCCTATATCGGCGGCGGCCACATGGTCAACTCGGGCCAGTTCAACGGGACCATCGTCAACGAGGAGAAGGGACGAAAGAACCCCGGTCTGTCGGCCGTCATCGACTGGCTGGAAAAACAGGCCATCGGCAAGGAGACCGTCAACTACCGCTATCGCGACTGGCTGATCAGCCGCCAGCGCTATTGGGGCGCACCCATCCCGATGATCCACTGCGAGAAACATGGTTGGAATCCCGTGCCCGAAAAGGACCTGCCCGTGCTGCTGCCCGATGATGTGGAGTGGAAGCCGACCGGCGAAAGCCCGCTCAAGCTGCACCCCACCTGGAAAAATACCACCTGCCCGGTCTGTAGCGGTCCCGCCGAGCGCGAAACCGACACCATGGATACGTTCATGTGCTCCTCGTGGTATCACCTGCGCTATCTAAGCCCCAAGTACGACAAGGGACCGTTCGACGATAAGGAATACAACTACTGGATGCCGGTCGACACGTACACGGGCGGCGTCGAGCACGCCACGATGCACCTGCTATACACACGTTTCTTCCACAAGGCATTGCGAGATATGGGTATCACGGAAGGCGGAGAACCCATGCTGCAACTGCGCAACCAGGGCATGATCCTCGGCGAGGACGGCTTTAAGATGTCCAAGAGCAAAGGCAACGTGGTCTCACCGGATGAACTGACCGGAAGATTCGGCACGGACGCGCTGCGCACCTACCTGATGTTCGCCTATCGTTGGGAGGAAGGCGGTCTCTGGAACCCGAACGGCATCGATGGGACAGTACGCTGGTTGAGGCGCATCTGGATGTTGTTCACAGATCCGATTCTGGCCGGAACTGCCACCACGGAAACCAGGCGAGTCCTGCGCCGGAAGGTGCACCAGACCCTGAAACGGGTGACGCGCGATTTCGAACAATTCCAATTCAATACCATCATCTCTTCGCTGATGGAATTGCTTAACGAGCTGTACAAAGCGCGTGAGGCAGGTGCCGGCGGCACCTCAGAGTGGAATGAGGCTTTTGAAATTTACTTGAAGATGCTGGCGCCGGTTGCCCCACACATCAGCGAGGAATTATGGATGCGGCTGGGCAAACTTTATTCCATCCATACCCAGAAATGGCCCATTGTGGACGAGAACGCTGCCCGCGAAGATGAGATCACGCTGGTAGTGCAGGTCAACGGCAAGCTGCGCGACCGCGTCACCGTGCCGGTGGATATCTCGGAGGAGAATGCCAAAGCAGCAGCCCTGTCAAGTGAGGCAGTGCAGAAGTATCTCGAAGGAAAATTACCCCGGCAGGTGGTGTACGTCAAAGGACGGCTGGTTAATATTGTGGTGTGACGGCTCCCCACGCCTGCCCGTGCTGGCCTGCGCCAGCAGGGCAGTGACCCCCGCAAGTTCCGGGGGTGACCCCCGCGAGTTCCGGGGGTGAAGGCGGGGCTTCTACGGGCTTACACCGATGCTATGCCGCCCCATAGCAATTAGAGGAGCTCTCTCTTGGATACGTTGAATGTTTTACGGGGTGGACTTCCCGCCCCAAAGGGCAACATTCAGTTTCTAAATAGCCGCAGTGGACTTGCGCTGAGTCTTTTCAACTTCTGTCGCTTCGTGCGTCCACTCGTTTTCTTGGATTACGGCACAAATATTCTAAGAAAGGGAACGCCTGGTATCCCCCCGCGAGTTCCGGGGGTTACCCCCGTGAG
>Ga0315287_10008097_pt1 | contig 10590 bp, 7 predicted proteins | sample YL17G11_0_MG_FD_205037 | JGI IMG/M metagenome (GOLD analysis project Ga0315287, IMG submission 205037) | Sediment microbial communities from Yellowstone Lake, YNP, Wyoming, USA - YL17G11_0 | ecosystem: Environmental > Aquatic > Freshwater > Lake > Sediment | place: USA: Wyoming | collected...
AGCCCGTACGCCGCGGCGGCGCTCGCCGAGGCGCGGGGCGTTGTTGCCGCGGAGGAGCTCGCGAAGAAGAAGCAAAGAGAGCGAGGAGGAGGAGGAGGAGGAGGCCAGAAGGAACACCACTCTTCCGTGCTCGCCGTCGCCGCCGTCTCCGCGGTGTCCGGCGCCTTCGCTGACGCCGCAGCGGACGTCCTGGACGCCGTGAGGCGCACCGAGAGCTCGCTGCGCAGGCTGAAGAACAAGGCGGGGCCGGAGGCTGCGGCGGCGGCGGGCGAGGGCGCCGCCCCCGCGGCCCCCCCGTCGGGGTCGCCCGAGATGACCGACGCCGACAAGATCGCCGCGCAGATCCTCCTGGACGTCGCGGCGTTCGGAAAGGCGGGCAAGGAGCTCGGGTGCGGGGACCTCGGGGCGCTGGCGGAGTTCCGGAGGCTTTGGGAGGTGGCCGCCGCGGGAGCTGCTGCCGGGGGCAGCGGCGGGGAGGGAGACTTTGACGTCGAGAGGGTTCTCGTGGAGGCAGCGGCGAGGCAGCAGGAGCAGCAGCAGCAGGCCGCCGCTGCTCAGTCTCCGCCGCCTCCGCCGCCTCGAGCTGCTTCTGCTGCTCCTGCTGCTGCTCCTCCGTCGATGGGCCCGCCGTGAATCTGAAAACATAGAGTGAAACCACAGAGAGAGAAACGATTGTAGACCGAAGCAGCAAAAGACAGAACAAAACAAAAAAAGGAGAGGAGGTCGTGGCTAGAACTCGCATTCAAACCGCGATGGCTCGAGCATCGTCCGCTTTCGCCGCGCTCGCGGCGGTCTCCCTCGCCGCTCTGGTCGGCTTCCTGCTCCAAAGCGAGGCTCCCGACCTCGTGTATGCTCCCAGTGACGATGCTGCTTCGCGCATCGTCACGGGAAAAAATAAGAACGCAAAACTTTCTTCTTTGAACGCAAAAATAATAACGCGGCCGCTCCCTGGCTTCGAGGACCGACTGCGGGCCGCGCTCCGCTTCAGGACGGTCTCGACGCTTTCGAACCCCTCCTCGCACCTGGAGCGGCCGCAGGAGATGCTCGCGCTCCACGCCCACCTGCAGAGCTCCTTCCCGCTGACCTGGAGGACCCTCAAGCCGATGATTATCAACGAGTTCTCTTTGCTCTTCGAGTGGGAGGGCTCGGACGCGAGGGCGGCGCCGGGGCTGCTCGTCTCCCACCTGGACGTCGTCCCCGCCCCCGAGGACGACGGCGACGGCGACGGCGAGGAGGGAGGAGGAGGGGCGTCCTGGGCCTCCGCCGGGGGAGGTCCCTTTGACGGCGCGCTGACCGCCGGAGAGGACGGCGGCCACTTTGTCGGCCGCGGCGCGCTGGACGTGAAGGGAGGCGCCCTTGCGATCCTCGAGGCCGTCGAGGCCCTCATCTCGCCGCCTTCAAACTCTTCTTCGGGGCCCCCGTTCTCCCCGAGGAGGACGCTCTTCATCGCTCTGGGCCACGACGAGGAGGTGGGAGGCTCACTGGGCGCGAGGGCCATGGCGCGAGAGATAGAGAGCAGGTTGCTGCTGCAACGCCGCGGGCTCTCTTCTTCGCCGTCGTCGCCGCCGCCGTCTCCGTCGTCGTCATCGAAGGACAAGCGACCTCCTCCTCCTCAGCTCGCCTTCGCCCTCGACGAGGGCGGGGTCGTCCTGCCCGCGGGTCTTCCCCCGCTGCTCAACGTGCCCGTCGCCGCAGTCGCCACGGCAGAAAAGGGATACGCCTCGCTGAGGCTGAGCCTGAAGGGGAACGGGGGCCACTCTGCGATGCCCCCGCTCGCGGCGGCGGCGACAGCGGCCTCGGCGCTGGCGAGGGCCGCGGCCGCCGCGGACTCCTCGAGGCCGAGGCCGAGGCTCGTGAGGCCGACCACCGACATGCTGCGAGCGGTCGGCGCGGCGAGCGGCATCAGGGGAGCGAGGCTCGGCGCGGCGGCGGTGGCCTGGCTCGCGGAGGCCGGAGAGGAAAAGGAGAAGGAGTGGTCGCCCCTCCTCGTCCTCTTTTCCTCGCTCGCCCGCGCCGCGACCTCGCGGATCGCCCTCGCGGCGGCCGGGGCCTCCCCGCCTCCCGTGGCCGCGCAGCTGGCGACGACCGTGGCGATCACGCGCCTGGAGACGGCGCTCGAGGAGAGCGGCGGAGGAGAAGAGAGCGAGGGAGAGAAAAGGAGCGCGGAGGCGGCGGCGGCGATGAAGCCGAAACCGAAAGCCGCCGTTGCGGACAACGTGATCCCTCCCTTCGCGGCGATGACCCTCAACTACAGGCCCCTTCCCGGGGACGACGCGATGATGGTTCCCATGGAGCATTTGCGGAAGGCCGCGGCGGCAGCAGGGCTCGTGTTTGACGACGGCAGCGACGGCGACGATGACAAAGACAAGAAGGCGAAGAGGAGACGAAAAAACTCGACCCCCCTCGTCAGCGCTTCCGTCTCCGCGCTGAGGATCGAGCAGGCCTCGGCCGTGACGCCGGCGGACTCCAAACCCATGCGAGCTCTGCGGAGGGCCATCGCGAGTTCCGGGATGCCGAGGGAAGGGGGCATGGCGGTTGTGGTGAGAGTTTTCGATTTTTCGGTTTTTTTTTCATTTCGACCTCGACGACGACGGAAACGGCGAGAGGAGAGAGAGTCGCCTTCTCTCTATCTCACGCGCCCCCTCCTATTTTCCCCTTCTTCAAAAAAAAAAAAACAGCCCGTGCTCCTCGTCGGGGCCACTGACAGCAGGGCCTACCGAACGCTCCTCTCCTCTCCGTCGTCGTCGCCGTTGACGACGCCGCCCTCCTCTCCCTCTTCCTCAGGCCTTGAGCTCCTCGAAAGCAGCCGCATACTCCGCTTCCAGCCCTTTGCGACGAGCATGGCCGACCTCGGCAGGGTGCACGCGTCGGGGGAGAGGCTGCTGAGGAGGAGCTACGTCGAGGGCGTCGCGTTCTATGCTGCCTTCATCAGGGAGGCCGACGCGGAGGAGGTCGATTTGTAACGAAAAGTGTGTCGAGACCCTGGGGTCAAATCTTCCGCGGGGGAGCAATTTGGGCTCTCTCCCCTTCTGGGGAGAAATTTCTCTCTTCTGTGAAACACAAGTTTTTCGCCTTTTCGATCAACCTCCCTCCCCCCGTATCCGCTTCCCAAAGCAAGCTTCCATGTCTTCCACCCTCAGGGCTAGCACGCCCATGCGCACGGTGAGCCGCTCGAACCGTGTCCCGAGCCCGCGAAAGCGCGGCACGCGCTCGTTGAAACAACGGAAGTTTTTGATCGACGCCGCCGCAAGCCGCTTGTCTCTCTCTCGCCGCTCTCTCCTCTCGCTCGGTCGACGACCCGAGGCGACCTTGTTCGATCAATTTGCTCACCCCATTCCACCGCCTCCCAAACTCAACCTCAGGTCGCGCCGGCGCGCCGCTCGGTCTCTGTCCGCGCCGCTGTCAAGCAGGTTCGTCGTGGTGGTGTCGGCTTGGTCTCGCGAGGGCCGCGAGTGCGGCGCGCGGAGGCCCGATGGGCCTCGGAGAGCTCTCTTGGCTGAGCTAGCCTTTGGCCTTCTCTCGCCTGATTCGACCAGAGCTCGAGAGGCCCATCGTTTTCGAGCGGTTACCGGACGTTTCTGTTTGCCCTCGCACTGTCGGTAGAGGTTTCGCATGTCTCCCTTGATCGTCACGTCGCGGAAATGCCCGATCAGCCGGCAAAACCGGTCAAATTCGGCACTCAAAATCGAAACCTGGACGTGTGGCGACGACGGCAGCGCCTGAAAACGCTCGTCAAAGTTCTTTTTCATTTGCTCACGCCGCGTCTCCTATCTATCCACGCTCTCTCTTTCCCCTTGTCCACCTCAGGTCGTCCGCCAGAAGGTCCCGCTCGAGCTCGAGAAGGGAGAGATGCCCCTCAACACCTTCAACAACAAGGCACCGTTCAAGGTAAATTGAAAAGGTTTTTTCTTTCTTTTTCTTTTCGTTCGTTTGTTCGAGAGCCTCCGCGGCGCGAGCTCCGCGATTTTTTCCCCCTTTTCACTTGACCCTCTCGTTCCAACCTCGCCGCTGACCTCCTGCTTCTTCCTTTTTTCTCCTTCTCGCTCCTTCTCCTTCTCCTCCCCCAAAACAGGCCAAGGTCAAGTCCGTCGAGCGCATCGTCGGGCCCAAGGCCACGGGAGAGACCATGCACATCATCATCGAGACCGAGGGCAAGATCCCCTTCTGGGAGGGGCAGTCGTACGGCGTGATCCCCCCCGGTGAGGATCGGGTTTTTTTTTCTTCCCCTTCCGTTTTTCCGGGCCTCTTTTTCCTCTCTCTTCTCTTTCCTCCGTCGCTCGCTCACCCTCTTTCCCTTTCCTTTTCCCTCTCCGTGAAAAAAAAACACCAAAACTCTCCAACAAAATAGGGACCAAGATCAACTCCAAGGGCAAGGAGGTCCGCCACGGCGTGCGCCTCTACTCGATCGCCGCCTCGCGCTACGGCGACGAGTTCGACGGCAAGACGACGTCGCTCTGCGTCCGCCGCGCCACCTACTGGTGCCCCGAGCTGAAGGCCGACGACCCGGCCAAGAAGGGCCTCTGCTCCAACTTCCTCTGCGACGCCAAGCCCGGGGACGAGATCGAGATGACGGGCCCGACCGGCAAGATCCTGCTCATGCCCGAGGACCCCAACGCCGTCCTGATCATGGTCGCGACGGGGACGGGCATAGCGCCCTTCCGCTCCTTCTGGAGGCGCTGCTTCCTCGAGAACGTGCCCAACTACAGGTTCGGCGGCCTCGCGTGGCTCTTCATGGGCGTCGCCAACTCGGACGCCAAGCTCTACGACGACGAGCTCTCCGAGATCCTCGCGACCTACCCCGACCAGTTCCGCCTCGACTACGCGCTGTCCCGCGAGCAGAGCAACGCCAAGGGCGGGAAGATGTACATCCAGGACAAGGTCGAGGAGTACGCCGACGAGGTCTTCGACCTGCTCAACAACGGCGCGCACATCTACTTCTGCGGGCTCAAGGGCATGATGCCCGGCATCCAGGAGATGCTCGAGCGCGTCTCCAAGGAGAAGGGCCTGGTCTGGGAGGAGTTCTTCGCCAAGCTGAAGAAGAACGAGCAGTGGCACGTCGAGGTGTACTAGATCTCGGTGGCCGATCTGGTGCGCGGAAGGAGTGGAGGAAGGGACGACGGGGGAAAGAGGGGGAAAACTTCTTTCCCGGGTTTTTTTGAAATGTTTTTTTTTCCTTTTTTCGAAAGAAAAAAGACGGTGAGAGAGAGAGAGAAACCATTTTTTGGGGCGGGAGACAAAGTGAGAGAGAGAATTCTTTTGTTTCTTTTGAGTGGAAGCACGCGACGACGCGAACCAGAGGCGGGAGTTGAAGCTCGTGTGTGAAAGCAAAAAGAAACCAGAGAGACGGGAAGGAAAAAAAAAAGAAAAAAGCTCTCCTCTCTCTCGACGCGGAAGGACTCCAGAATCGTTTCGTTTTTCGTCGCTACGGGGCTTCGAACGTTCAGCCTTCCGATGAAGACTCTGACCGATTGAGATCTGACCACTTGATCACCCACTGCCGTTGGCGGTGAGCGGACTCTCGGGGTCGGGCGGCGAAGGCGAGCAAAAAACAGAAAGAAAGAAAAAGAGGTCGAGGTCGAGGTCGAGGTCGAGGTCGAGGAGGTCGAGGTCCAGGTCCAGGTCGAGAGGGACCCTGACAGAGAGACCGAGAGAGCCAAAAACAAAAAATTGCTCTCTGCGAATCCACTCCTTTACTTCTCTCCCTCTTCTCTCCCCCGTGCCGCCCTCTTCGCGTACTCGCATTCCGCATAGCGACTCGCACGCGCACGCGCAAGGCCCGTCTCTACCTTTCCTAAAGAGAAAGGAACGAGCGCCCTTCGTCGCACAGAGGCAGAGCAGGGGATTCGTCCTCTGATTTCCAAAGCAAAAAGGCAAAAGCAGGCCGCCGCCGCTCCGCTTTCGACAATCCATCATGTCGTCCGCCCTCGTCTTCCGGGTGTCGACTGCCGCTCCCGCCGCCTTCAACGGCAGGCGCGGTGCCGTGGCTAGGTACGCGCAAGTGCAGAAAGTTTCGGAACAAGGCGCTGAGAACGCGAGACGAGAAAACCAAAGACTAGTTTTCCCCGTCTTTTCTCTCCCGCTCTCGCCCCGTCGTCGAAGCCACGTCGAAAACCGAAAAAAGCGAGCATTTCGACGTGCCGCGTTGCCTGGTCCTGGCCTCGCCTCGACTTGCCTCGAACGCGCGCGCGCCTTGATCTCACCCGCGCCCTGGTGCATAGATCGAGGCGAGAGGCGTGGAATCCAGCGGAGAGACGAGGGAGCAAACACAAATCGCCCGCGCGTTGGAGATGCGGCGGCGGCTCAGCTCGCTCGACCTCCCTCCCTCTCACCCTCTCTTTTCTCTTTTCTCCCTCTCAAAAATGTCAACCTTGCAACCACAGCGCCCCTCGCGCCGCGCCCCTGGCCTCCTCCACCGCCTCCATCGCCGCGACGCCCTTTCTCCGGAGTGCCGGCCCGGCCTCGTCCTCGCGCCCCTCCTTCCGCGGCGCCTCGGTCGTCCGCGCCGCCCTCTCGCGCAAGGGCAAGGAGCAGACGCTCGAGAAGCTCGCCGGCGCCTTCGAGTCCTCCGCCGTCGTCTTCGGCGTGCGCTTCCGCGGCGTCTCCGTCAAGGACGTCGAGAGGCTCAGGAGGGCCCTCCCGCCCTCGGCCAAGATGGTCGTCTGCAAGAACACGCTGCTGCGGCTCGCGGCCGAGCGCGCCGGCGCTGGGTGGGAGGAGGTCAGGCCGGCGACGTCGCTCGAGAACGCGTGGGTCTTCGCCGACGAGGAGGCGATCTCCGGGTCCGTGAAGGCGTTTCTAGACTTCGAGAAGAAGCTCCTCGAGCCCATCGCCAAGGAGGAGCGCGCCACCGCCAACGTCACCGCCATCTCGGGGGCCGTCTTCGAGGGCAAGTTCCTCGACGGCACGGAGGCGAGGAAGCTCGCGACGATGCCGACCAAGCAGGAGCTGATGCAGAAGATCGCCGTCCTGATCAAGAGGGTGCCCACGAAGCTGGCCGTCTCAATCAACGCCGTGCCGCGCAAGGTGGCCCTGGGCGTCAAGGCGCTGGCAGACGGGGACGACGACAAGACGAAGCTGGTCGGCGACGTGTTCCCCAAGGCGACTTGAATTTTTTTCATCTTCTTCTTTCTTCGAGGAGAAAAACCGGTTCCACACTTTTGGGCGTTTTGAATTATTCGTTTCTTTTCTTTTTTGGCGTGAAGGGGACGAGGGGGCTGTTTTGATAAGAGAGAGAGGAGGAAAGGAAGCGCGCGGCGCGGTGGCGCTTCCTTTCCTTCTTGCGATTTTGTGTCACAGAGAAAAACTCATTTTTCTGAGTCGAAAAAAGAAGAAGAAGAAATATTTAGTTTTTTCTCCCTTGTTCTTCTTTGTCTCTCTTCTTCGTCTCTCCTTCGTCTTCAAAAAACGTTAAACTGTCCATTACCCCTCTTGCGACAGCGCAGGGGGGGAGTGAGAGGCGGAGTCGAGAAGCAAGAGCAAGAAGAAAAGATGAAAAAGCGACAACGTCGACGACGACTGACCCCCCTCTTCCTTCTCTCCTCCTTCTTTCCTTTCTACTTCCACTTCTCCACCCCCCCCGTCCGCAAAAAGAAGTTCAGGTACCGAGATTTGAACTCGGGGTCGGCGCTATCTTTTTGCTCGGGCGGGGGAGAGAGGTCGTTCGCCCCCTCTTTCCTTCCGCACCCAACTCCAAATCGCATAAGACGCCTGTGTTGGACCAGACTACACCATACCTGACGGTATTTGGACCTCCGGCGAGCTAAAAAATGGTGGGGGACGACGGCGCCCGCCTCCATTTTTTTCTCAGCTATGTTGCGAGAGAAAGAGGTGAAAGGGTCGCAGGAAGGGAGAGAAGAAATCTCTCGCCCCCCCTTTTTACTTTCTCTTTTTCCGCCTTCTCTCGCCCCACACGCCGTTCATAGTGATTTTGTCGAATTTCTGGGGTATATAAACATGTTGCCTGGATTTTTCTCTTTTTCCCCTTTTACCTTCCTTTTGGTGCTTCCTCTTCGTTTTTCTTCAAACCTCGTCTTTTTACAGAAAATAAAGACGGAGGGAAAAAAGATTTCGTTCATACTCCGGCGCTCTCGCGGGGGATATTCCTCGCAGTACGTATAAAATAAGGCGAAGGAATTGAATTCAAAGAGGTCGAAGAAGAAGGAGAGCAACGTCGCGTGGCTGCTGCTGCTGTTTGCGGGAAAAAGGAAGAAAGAGAGATGAAACTCCCTCTCTTCTCTCTCGGTTCTGCGACGGATTCTCCTTTTTTAACCTCAAAAACTGCTCTAACGGAACCACCCCTGGGCCTGCTTCGCGGCGTCGTCGACGGCCCCCTTCGCCGCAGACTCCGCGTCCTCGACGGCGCCCCTCGCGGCGGACCCGACCTCCTTCGCCGCGGCCCTGGCCGCGGCCGCCGCGTCGTCGGTCTTGGCCTTGAAGCCGAACCAGCCCTTTTTGACGTCAGACTCGGCCTTTTTGACCAGCCTGAGAGATTGATTTTTTGATTGAAGGCGAGGTTGAAAAACAGAGCGAGTGTTTTTTTTCTTCTTCTTTTGACCTCCCCAACCTCTGAAGAGAGACGGAAAAAAACAAAAAAAACTCTCTCACCCTTCGGCTTCCGACTCCAGCTTGCCCGCAGCCTTCTCCACCCACCCCTTTGCCGCCGCGGCCTCGCGCTTCAGCTCCGCCTCTGCGCGCTTCGCCAAATCGGCCGTGGCGCCCTCGATCTTCTTCTCCGCTCCGGTGACGGCCGAGGCTGCGCGGTGCGCTGCGTCGTCGACGCGCCTGGCGGCGTCTCCCGCTGCCGAGGAGACGGAGTGCGCCGCCTTGTCTGCCGCGGAGGCGAACTGCGTCGCGGGCTTGCCGTGCTGCGAGAGAGAGAGAGAGAGAGGGAGAAGAGAAGAGGAAGAGAGAGAGAAGAGAAGAGGAAGAGAGAGAGAGGAGAAAAAAGAAACGGAAAAAAAAGGTCAGTTGGCAGGGGGGGCGTCGATCTCACCCGCAAGGCCATGGCGATTGGGTCCACTTCCCCCAAATCTCGCTCCGGGACCCTTATGGGTCGCTTCCTCTCTCAACGACGCACGATCATCTCGTCCATGTATCCCTGGCTGTAGCACCAGTAGCCGCCTGCGGCTACGCCGCCCAGGAGCAAGACGGCGATCCCTCCTCCTGCGCCGCCGCCGCCGCCCGACTGCTGCGCATCGGACGCGAACGACCGCTTTAGCTGCTGCTGCGAGGAAGAGAGGAGGCGCTGCCTCTGGGACAGGAGCGCGCGCGCTGCGAACATCTCGATAGAGAGAGCGGGAGAGTTGTTGGCGGGAGGAAGAGAGAGCAAGGCGGGAGCTTTTCGTTGGAGAAAGGGTTGGAGTGATTGCCAGGGCCTTAGCTGACTTCATCTTTTTTCCCTCTTTGACCTCCTCGACCTCGACCCTCGACTCCCTATCCCGCCCTTTTGTTTTTGAGCCGCGCGAGAGATACATCTGTCTTTTTTTTCTTACATCTGGCGGTGCGCGTGTTGATACCGACCAGAAAACGTTTTTGTTCGTTTTGGTTTGGTTTGGACAATTTCCGAATCGCGAGTCTTCTGTGGTGCGAGAAAAAAAGGAAGAAAAGAAAACATCGGAAAATGGAAAAAAAAAGAAAAAAACGGAACGAAGAAAAAAAAAATCGGCCGCACCCTCGCACCACCTCTCTTTCCCCTTCAGTTTAGCCTCCCCCTGCACCCCCTCGCCCCGCAGTGGCACTCGATCGCCGGCTCGTCCGGCTCCGGCTCGAACTGGTAGTCGTACGTCAGCTCCTCTCCGGCAGCGATGGCCCTCTTGGCCACGACGCCCACCCGGGGGAGGCGAAGGCTGACCTCCTTTGTGCCGGCTCCGTCGCCATCGAGGGCCTCTGTCACGCCGCCGTCGGCGTGCGCCCTCGTGGTGCAGTTGGGGTCGCAGCTGTGGTTGATGAAGCGGGCAGCCCCTCCCGTCTGCGTGGCGTCGACGACGACGGGGACGCCGGCGAAGGGGGGCGGGGGAGGAGGGAGAGGGAGAGGAGGGGGAGAGGAGGAGGGGGGGTCGTTGTTTTTGGAGGCGGAGCCCGCGGCGTCGGCGGCGGACCCGCCGCCGACGCTCCCCTTTTCCTTCTCCTTCCCTTCCCCGTGCTGCTGCTGCCCTTCCTCGTCGTCGTCAACGTCCACCCGGAACATGTACGTCCCGCCGTCCGCGAACCCGTACGCGGCCTCCCGCACGTCGGCGAGGGGCCCCCGCACGAGCTCCCCGAGGTAGTCGGCGACAAAGGCGCCGGCCGGGATCGGCTCCAGGGCAAAGAGCCCCCGGCCGTGGAGTCCGCGGCCGCAGGCGACGGCCGCGGGCCTCCGGCCGTGGGGCCAGCGCCTGGCCGTCGGGTCCGGGACCGCAGGGTTTGTGAGGGCGAGGACGTTGGGCGGGAGCGGCGGGGCGGCAGGAGCGGGGTCCGCGGTCTTCGCCGCTTCCTTCTCGGCGGCGGCGCGGGATCGGGTGCGGGAGGGCGGCGTCGCCGCCGCCGCTTTCTTCCCGTTGTCGCGCGGGGTCGGGAGCTCGTCGGTGTCGTCGAGGCCTCCTCCGCTCGAAG
>Ga0315287_10008099_pt1 | contig 10588 bp, 8 predicted proteins | sample YL17G11_0_MG_FD_205037 | JGI IMG/M metagenome (GOLD analysis project Ga0315287, IMG submission 205037) | Sediment microbial communities from Yellowstone Lake, YNP, Wyoming, USA - YL17G11_0 | ecosystem: Environmental > Aquatic > Freshwater > Lake > Sediment | place: USA: Wyoming | collected...
ATTCCGGAGGTCGTGGGTTCAAATCCCATCGTCCACCCCACCTTTCGGTTGGGCCGTTAGCTCAGTTGGTAGAGCTGCTGACTCTTAATCAGTAGGTCGTAGGTTCGAGTCCTACACGGCCCACCACCCTTCCTCGATCCTGGCCCCTCCCCGTGGAGTGGGTCCGAGACCGCGTCTCAAGTCGCGGGTCCAGTCGCCATAGGTATTTCCCCTGACCTGAGTGCGCCCGCGCCGTCGAGGCGCGTGCGCCTGCCCGGCTCTGCGGCCTGAAACGTGGTGTCCGGAGATGCGCGGAAACCACGTCAGGCCTTTCACCTATTCCGATCAGTCGGTCTGGCTGTGCAGAATCGCGGCCCGTAACAAAGTTGAGTCTCAGTTAGCCGGCACCGATGAACCGCCCTCAGCAGAGTGTCCTGGCGTTGCTCCTGGCGTGGGCAGCGACGCTCGTCGTCGCCGGGTGTCATTCGCGGAGTCCGCTGTTGACCGACCTCTTCGTGCCATTGCCGCCGAGCGGAGAAGTCAAGAACCTGCCGCGGCACCCGCCGCCGCCGAAGGTGCAGCCGATCGTCATCGTGCAGGAGGAAGTCATCAAGCCACCCGACATCGACTGGACCGGCATCTACGCGACACTGCCACGCGACAAAAAGGGCATGGTCGACTGGATGCGGGCGCTCGACGAAAAGACGATTACCCCGACGCCCGGCATCGGGGCCGACGCGGTCGAGGCCAAGACCAAGGACGGCGATATCGAGTTCTTCAACAGCGGCACTCCAGGCAAGACCGCAACATTCCGGCACGCGACGCACACGCAATGGCTCAGCTGCAAGAACTGCCATCCCGCAGTGTTCAAGAAGACCGACGAGAACCTGCAGTTCACTCACGACGACATGGACGCGGGCAAGTACTGCGGCGCCTGCCACTTCAAGGTCGTGGTCGTGCAGTCGGGCTGCAACGGCTGTCACGTCAAGAAGAAGGCGGCATGAACCTCAACCTGCGCACCAAGGGACTGCTCGCCCTCGCTTTGCTCGTGGCCTACGTCGGGCTGACGGCTTGGTACCTGTCGGCGCAGCGGCGCGACCTGTTCGTCATTTCCCAGCAGATCGACAGCCACCGCTCGCTCCAGGCGATGCTGGAGCCTTCCTTCAACACGCTGGCCCATACGCTGGTCCACACCCAGGAAATCCTGAGCGGCCCGAACTTCTCCGCGGATGCGACGCCGCGGTACAGCCAGATCGCCATGAGCCTGGATCCGATGATCGAGCGACTGGACAGGCTGCGGGGGATGGATCGCGACGTGGCGGTGCAGATCGACCGGCTCGAGATGGCCGTGGATCGCGTCCGCGCCGTGCCGAGCGGCCGGAACCTCGCGCAGGTGCGCGATGCGGAGCAGCAGCTCATCGCGCAACTCAACGACGTCCTGGGCGCGCTCGATCACCGCGCCGAGGTGCTGACGGAGGCTTACCGCGCGAAGCAGCAGCACATCAGCCTCGTTGCGATCGGGACCAGCGTTGGGGGCGCGCTTGCGAGTGCCGCTGTGATCCTGATCTTCTTCACGCGCCTGGCGCGGGACATCGAGCGCCTGAAGGATCGCGCGCACGCGATCGTTTCGGGTTATGCGGGGCCGCCGCTGCGCAACCGCCGCCGCGACGAGATCGGCGGCCTCATCGACTCAGTGAACCGCATGCAGGACGACCTGCGTCGCTGGGAGCAGCAGCAGGAAGTCGGCCGACAGCAGCGCTTCCACCAGGAGAAGATGGCGGCGGTCGGCTCCATGGCCGCGGCGATCGGTCACGAGGTGAGCAATCCGATGGCCGCGATCGCCGGCATCGCGCAGTTCCTCATCGACGAGACCCGGGGCGAGCGGGACCGGGCCAGCCAGCTTGCGCACGATTTCGGCGAGCAGATCCTGCGCCAGACCGAACGCATCTCGGTGATCATGCGCCAGCTCGCGAACCTGACGCGGACGCACTCGCCGGAACCCGAGCTGATCGATGTCAACGCGCTGGTCCAGTCGACGTGCAGCTTCATCCGGTTCGACAAGCGATTCCGCGGCATCGAGTTCGATCGCGATCTCGACCACGAATTGCCCGCGGTCACTGCCGTCACGGACCACATGACGCAGGTACTGATGAACCTGTTGATCAACGCGGCCGATGCCATGGAGAACGTGCCGAAGGACGGACGCGCGCGCATCCGGGTCGCGACGCGTCGCGTGGGTGACGAACTCGTGATCGATGTGTCGGACGCGGGCCATGGCATGACACCGGAGGTGCTGGCACGTGCCTTCGAGGAGTCATTCACGACCAAGCCGGCCGGCCGCGGTCGCGGCATCGGCCTTTACCTCTGCAAGACGCTGATCGAGCAGCAGGGCGGGCGCATCGAGATTACCTCGACGCCGGACGGCGGCACGACGATCCGCCTGTTCTTGCCGTCCGGCGCGGACGCGAAGGTGGAAGGCTAGGCCATGTCGTCCATGAATATCCTGGTCATCGACGACGAACCCGCATTGCGGCAGATCGTCTCCGCGGTCCTGAACAAAGCCGGCTATCCGGTGGACCAGGCCTCGGGCGTCGCAGAGGCGACCGCGAAGCTCGCGCGCGGGGACGTCGACCTCGCGCTCTGCGACATCCGGATGCAGGACGGCACGGGCCTCGACCTGCTGCGGCAGACGAAGGCGGCGGGCATCGACACGGTGTTCGTGATGGTGACCGCATCGGCGTCGATGGAGACGGCGGTCGAAGCACTGCGCGGCGGCGCGTACGACTACATCGTCAAGCCCGTGCGCAACGAGGAACTGCTGAACCGCGTCGCCCAGATCGAGGCGATGCGCGGGCTGAGCGAGGAGAACAAGCTACTGCGCGAGGCCGTGAAGCTCCGGGGCGCGCCGCCGTTCCATTTCAAGTCGCCGAGCATGCTCGAGGTGGAGCGGCTCGTCGGCAAGGTGGCACCCACGGGCAGCACCGTGTTGATCGCTGGCGAGAGCGGCTGCGGCAAGGGCTTGCTCGCGCGCGAAATCCACGAGCGAAGCCCGCGGAGCGCCGGCCCGTTCGTTGCGGTCAACTGCAGCGCGATCCCGGAGCAGCTGCTCGAGAGCGAGTTCTTCGGCCACACGCGCGGAGCCTTCACCGGTGCGGATCGCGCGCGCAAGGGCCTGTTCCTCGAAGCCGATCGCGGCACGCTGTTCCTCGACGAAATCGGCGAGCTGCCGATGGCGATGCAGACCAAGTTGCTGCACGTCATCGAAGAGAAGCAGGTGCGGGCGGTCGGCAGCGAGCAGGCGCGCAAGGTCGATGCGCGTATCGTTGCCGCGACCAACCGCGACCTGCCCGCGATGATTACGCAGGGTACTTTCCGCGAGGATGTCTTCTTTCGCCTGAGCATGTTCCAGATCGCGCTGCCGCCCCTGCGTGAGCGGCAGCACGACATTCGGGATTTTGTCCGGTTCCTGCTGGCCAACAGTCGCGACGGAACCGCCGGGGCTGTTGAAATCGACCCGGATGCCGAGGCGATGCTCCTGGCCTATTCGTGGCCGGGCAACCTGCGCGAAGTGGACAACGTCATCAACCGCGCCCGCATCCTTGCGGAGAACAATCGCATCACCGTGGCGGACCTACCTGCAGCCGTCGTGGCTTCGGGCAGTGCGGGCATGAACGGCGGCAACGGCCACGACGGCAACCTGCGCGAGCGCTTGCGCAAGCTCGAGATCGAGATCATCGAGGAGTCTATTTGCGCTGCGGACGGGGACCGTCGCATCGCGGCGCAGCAGCTGGGCATCAGCCTGTCGAGCCTGTATCGCAAGCTCGGCGAGGCCACTTCGTGATTCCGGTACAGACATCGCGATTCGCCGCAATCGCAAGAGAGGCCGTCGTGGAGAGGGGTACTGACATGTTCGATTGCAAGCAGGCGTCCACTGAAAGTCGCGGATCCAGGCTCGTGCCCGGCACGCTCGCGCTGGTCATGGCGTTCGTTCCGTTGCTGATGGTCGGGTGCGGCAGTGCGCCGCCGAAGCCGGAGGAACCGAAGCTCGTCTGGCCGGCTCCTCCGGAGCCGCCGCGCATCATGTTCGAGCGCAGCATCACGAGCGAGGACGATCTGAAGAAGGACACGACGTTCACGGCCGCCATGGCAACGTTCCTTGCCGGTGAGCAGATCCCGGACGGCCGTATCGCATCGCCGGCCGGATTGGCCATTTCTGCCGATGCGCAGCGCCTGTACGTCGCGGACCCGCTGCAACACAAGGTCTTCACGTTCGACTTCGGCAAGAAGGAACTGCGCAAGATCGACGTGGGTTACCCCACCGGCATCGCACTCGACGACCAGGAGAACATCTACGTCGTCGACGGCGTGCGCAAAGGCGTGATCGTATTCGACCGCAACGGCAAGGAGCTGCGCGAGATCAACGACAAGACGCTGGTTCGGCCGAATGGCGTGGCCGTCGACTCGAAGCGAGATCGCGTCTACGTCGTCGACACGGGCGACCGGGAAGCTCCGGAGCAGAACGTCAAGGTCTTCAGCCGGTCGGGCAAGCGCATCGGAGCCATTGGCGGTGCCGCAGGCGGTGAGTTCGGGCAGTTCAGTTACCCGACGTACGTGACACTCGACGCCGAAGGCAACGTGTTCGTCGCGGACACGCTCAATTCGCGGGTCCAGAAGTTCGATCCGGAGGGCAATTTCATCACGAGCATCGGCAAGGCCGGCTCCAACTGGGGTGAATTCGACAAGCCGAAGGGCGTTGCGCTCGACACGTTCGGCAACGTGTATGTCGTCGACACCGGCTGGAGCAATGTCCAGATCTTCAATCCGAAAGGAGAAATCCTGCTCTTCTTCGGCGGTCGCGGTCCGGTGCCGGGCATGATGAAGAACCCGCTGTCGATCGCGATTGACAAGAACAACCGGATTTACGTCGGTGATTACCTCAACCATCGCATCGGGGTCTACCAGCTCGTCAATACGAAGGCAGAGGACAGCTTCATCGCTCCGCAGGGGCCGAACCCGACGGCACCCAAGGGGGCTGCGAAAGACACTCCCCACTAGCGAAGGACCGAGGTCATGTCGTCAGTGCCCGGCAGGCATCGCATTCAAAGCCGCAGCAGCCTTCGCCGCCCGGTTCTGCTCGCGACGTTGGCCGCCTTGTGGCTGACGCCGGTCGTGCAGGCCGATGACGGCAGCGAGCCCGGTGACATCAAGTTCGTGCGCCAGGCGGCCGGCATGGACGACGTGTCGCCTGCGGTGTTCCCGCACTGGATCCATCGCATGGCGTACACCTGCTACGCCTGCCACGACTCGCTGTTCAAAATGAAGGCAGGCGAGGATCTCGTCACGATGGACCAGATCCAGAATGGCCAGTCGTGCGGCGCCTGTCACGACGGCAAGACGGCATTCGTCTCCAACCTGTCGACGTGCAACCGGTGTCACCGTTAGGCATTGGCTGCGTGAGACGGGAGGCGTGTGGCGCTTCCGCGCTGGCGATCTTCGCGCTTGCCGCGCATGGAGAGCCCGCGCCAGCGGTCGCGCCGGCCGGGCCAGAAGCCGCATCCGTGGCGGCAGGTGCAGAAGTGGAGGGCAAGCAGCACTGGTGGTCGTTCGACACGCCGGAGTTCCTGAGCGGCCTCGGCGTGAATCCCGATAGCGGGCTCTTCGGCCTCGGTAACTGGCGGGCCTTCCTGGACCTGCGCGCCATCGGCAACGCGCAGGACACCCGGGCGCCCGACTACCCCGACCAGAAGTTCTACAGTTACCTGACCGAACAGGGAATCACTGTCCGTAACGACGGCTGGTATCTGTTCGATCCGCGCCTGCTGACCGGGTCGGCGAGCGTTCGCTTCGGCCTGCAGCAGGCCCGTCAGGACGCCGGGGACCAGGGCGTCGCAACGGGTGGCGACGTGACGGACTACTACGTGAGCATGACGTTGCTGCCAGAGAAGGCCTACACCGGCCTGCTGCAGGCGTCACGGTCGGAGTTCGTCACTTCCCATCCCGGTGGCGGCACGACCTCGAGCACACACGAGTCGCGCGGTGCCACGCTCAGCTGGCGTGAGTCGTCGATCCTGCGGGACAAGGAAATCGCGCCCTACTTCAGTGCAACGCTGTTCGGCGGGCAGGAAGACCTGCAGGAGACGACGACCAACGCCGGGCAGCAGTTCCGGCGCGACGAGCACCGCGACCGCGTCCAGTTCGACGCGCACAACGGCTTCGAGACGGCCGACCTGACGGTGAGTCTCGCGCAGGTCGATCTCGACAACAGGATCTTTCCTGCAGGCAACTATCGCAGCCGCAGCGCCAACATGGATTACAGCCTGGACTTCGGCAAGAACCTGACGATGCATTCGGACACGCACGTCAACTACAACGACAGGACCGGGGAATTCGGTTCCACGATGCTCGACCTGGGCCAGCACCTGTTCTTCGATCACACCGCCTATCTGTCGAGCAGCGTCTATTACCAGTTGCAGGATGTCGACAGCGAGTCGGGTTCGTCGACATCGAATCGGGTCGACGCCATTGCCAACTATCTGCCGTTCCTCAACGTGTCGACCAGCGTCGGTGCATTTGGCAGTCGCGTCGATTTCGACACCGGTACCGTCGACAGCGAGGGCGGGTCCCTGGGGGCGACCTACAATCACTGGCTGCCGGCCGGGGGTGTGTTGTCGGCGTCGGCGAACGGCAGCCTGCAATACACTGACAGCCAGCTCACGTCCTCGACCCTGCCAGTCGTCGATTCACCGTACCAGGCCCCGCCCGAACTAGGCGCCGGTGCGGGCTTCCTTCTCAACGAGTCGAACGTGGTGACCACCACCATCGTGGTCGTCAACGTGCGCGGTGGGGCGCGGCTGCCGACCAGCCTGGGCGTCGATTACGAAGTCGAGACGGAAGGCAACCGCACGAGGATCGTTCCGCTTGCGACCAGCCTGGTGATCCAGGGGGGCGACCCGCTGGAGATCAGTTACTCCTACCTCGTGGATCCCAGCCTGCGGTCGCGGATCCGCAACCAGTCGTATTTCCTCTCCGCCGACTGGGACTGGATCGCCGTGTCCCTCACGCACGACGTGTCCAGGCAGGAACCCTTGTCCGGGCAGCAGGAGACGTTGCTGAGCGATCAGGACCGCACGACGCTTCGAGTCGACGTGCGCCACGACTGGGGCAACTGGCGTGCGATCGCCAATGCTCGTGCGGCGCGCTACCGCGACGAGCGACTCAAATACGACGACATCCGGCTCAACGAGAACCTGACGTGGCGGCCCAGCTATGACTGGCAGCTCAATCTCGATGCCAGCCAGACGCAGTCGACGTTTGTCGATTCGGGTCGTATCAGCCGATACTACGATGCGCGACTGGGCGGAACCTATCACAGCCTGGAAGGCTGGTGGACGGACGGTTACCTGACGTGGCGGGCCCAGCGTGATACCGAGGTCGTCAACGAAACCATCACGGAGGCTTTCTTGCGCGTACGACGCGACTGGCTGCAACTGCACCTCTCGTGTTCGATAAGCCTCGGCCAGCGCGAGCGCGGCTCGGTGCAGACGACCTACGAGAACCTCCAGATCAACATCACGAGGACGTTCTGGTGACGGCGCGTGACGCAAGGCGGACGATGGTGCTCGCGTGCCTGCTGGCGTCGGCAGGAGCGCACGGTCCGGTCTGCGCCGCGGAGCGCCCGGCCGACAAACCGGAGGCGACCGTCGCGACGGGCCCGGTCTGGCCGCAGCCACCGGAGCCCGCGCGTATTCGGTTCACCCGCTCGGTCGATGGCGCATCGGGCTGGGGCCTGGCACGCAACTGGTGGGGCCGTCTGGCGGACTCCGTCACAGGGCGGCACGAGGCGCAGTTCGTGCGGCCGACCGGCGTGGCCGAGCGCGATGGCGTGCTGTACGTCGCCGATCCAGGCGCCCAGAGTCTGGTGGTGTTCGACGTTTCGCGGCACAAGGAGCTGCGTATCACCCGGGTCGGCGACCGATCGCTCGTTTCCCCGGTCGCCGTGGCCTTTGGCCCGCAGGGAACGGTGTTCCTTGCCGACAGCTTCCTGCGCCAGGTGTTGCAGCTGGATCGCGACGGCAATCTGTTGCGCGTGATCGCCCACGGCGACCTGCAACGGCCGTCGTCGGTCGCGTTCGATGAGACACGTCATCGACTCTATGTCGGTGACTCCAAGGCCCACGTGATCCACGTCTTCGACGATGAGGGCCACAAGGTCGCGTCGATCGGCGGCCTGGGCGCCGGACCTGGTCAGTTCAATTCACCTACGCACCTCGCGCTGGCACCGGATGGCAGCCTGGTCGTCACCGACGCGCTGAACTTCCGCGTCCAGGTCTTTGGCGTCGACGGTGACTACCTGTATCAGCTCGGCCGGATCGGCGATGGTGCCGGCAGTTTCGCTGCTCCCAAGGGTGTCGCGGTCGACCGCGAGGGCCACGTCTACGTGGCCGACGCGATGTTCGACGCAATCCAGGTCTTCGACGCGCAGGGACGACTGTTGCTCGGTTTCGGCGCACAGGGCAAAGAAGCCGGGCAATTCTGGCTGCCGAACGGATTGTACGTCGATGCCAGCGACCAGCTGTTCGTTGCCGATGCGTACAACCGTCGCGTCCAGGTGTTCCAGATCCTGGCCTCATCCGGCGGGCCTGTCGCAGTCGAACGAGGAGCAACGCAGTGAGGCAGATCGGCTCCGGAGTGTCGGCCCTGCAGCGGCGTGTCGTTCGCGTCGCGAGCGTCGCGATCGTCGCGTCCGGGCTGGTGGCGTCATTGCCTGTTGCCGCGCAGACCCAGATCGCGAGCACCGTGCACAACCTGACGCCCGGAGGTCCCGGCCAGCTCAAGGAGACGCGGCCTACGGGACTCTGCGTCTACTGCCACACGCCACACAACGCGGACCCGACGATCGCGCTCTGGAACAGGAGCATGCCCGCGGTCACCTACCAGCTTTATGCGAGCAGTACGCTGCAGGCCACGCCCAACCAGCCGACGGGCAGCTCCCGGCTGTGCCTCTCGTGTCACGACGGCATACTCGCGCTGGGCAACCTGAAGGTGCCGCCACCGGGCGAAGAGCTGAAACTTGGCCCGATGTCCGGCAAGCGCGTGCTCGGGACCGACCTGAGCGACGACCACCCGATCTCGTTCGTCTACGACGGCGAGCTCGCGGTGCGACACGGCGAACTCGTTGACCCCGCGACCCTGCCGCGAACCGTACATCTCGACGCAACCAGCCAGGTGCAATGTACGACCTGTCACGATCCGCATGAAGACCGGCGGCCGATGTTCCTGCGCATGTCGAACGCGGACGGCGCGCTGTGCCTGAGCTGTCACCGGCTAAGGCAATGGAACGGTTCGTCCCACGCGACCTCGGGCGCGGCCTGGAACGGCAGTGGCCCGAACCCGTGGCCGGATGGCGCTGCGCCCACGGTCGCCGGCAATGCATGCCTCAACTGCCACCGCACGCACTCGGCCGGACACGGACCGCGACTGCTCGCGCAGGGCATCGAGATGGAAAATTGCACGGTCTGTCATGCCGGCAGCGTGGCGCAGAAGAACGTCGCGGACCAGTTCGCGAACGGCAGCAAGTATTCGCGGCACCCGGTCGACGTCGGTCCCTGGCTGCACGACCCGCGAGAGAATCCGCTGTCGATGACTCGACACGTGACCTGCGCCGATTGTCACAATCCGCACGCGGTCAACGCCGCGCCCGGCGTCCCACCGACTGTGTCGGGTCGGTTGAAGGGCGTCCCCGGGGTCACCTCCGATGGCACGTACGTGCCCGAGGCGTCCAGCGAATACGAGGTCTGCAATCGCTGTCACGGCTTCACTGAGCCGCCGACGCCGGGCATCCAGCGTGCCGAAGCGACGCGCATCGTGCGCGTCAAGATCGATCCGTCGAACGCTTCGTTCCATCCGATTGCGGCGATCGGACGCAACATGTCGATCACCGGACTCCTGCCGGGCTACACGGCGTCGTCGCGCATCGCGTGCACCGACTGCCACAACGACAGCGACTGGGTGGCCGGCAGCAACCTGCCGCGCGGACCCCACGCTTCGCGCTTTGCACCCATCCTGGCGCGCGACTACGTCACGGCCGACCCGACGCCCGAGTCGTCCGCGAACTACGATCTCTGCTACCAGTGTCACGACCGCGGCCAGTTCGTCTCGCCGCAGGCGACCGGGTTTCCGCACGCCGCGCACGTCGTCGACCAGCAGACACCTTGTGCCGCTTGCCACGATGCGCACGGCTCCCGCGAGAACGCCCATCTGATCAACTTCATGATCCGTGACCAGAACGGCCGCGAGGTCGTTGCGCCGAACGCTGCCGGGAGGATCGACTACGTGTCGACGGGACCCGGTCGCGGCAGTTGTTCCCTTCGATGTCACGGCGCGGACCACGACGCGCGCGCCTACCCGAACTGAGCGACGGATTCGTCCGTTCGGGTCTGTACCTGCAGACGCCGCCGAATCGATCCGAGCCGTCCGCGTTACCCTTCTGCGAGGCGCTTCTGCGTCCGCCGATTCGCGCGAATGCGAAAAATGCGTGCGCGGATTCTCGATATTCTGAATGACCGGTCGCGCGTTCGTCAAGGCACTGCGGAGGGCGTTTCGCGTCCGC
>Ga0315287_10008100_pt1 | contig 10586 bp, 9 predicted proteins | sample YL17G11_0_MG_FD_205037 | JGI IMG/M metagenome (GOLD analysis project Ga0315287, IMG submission 205037) | Sediment microbial communities from Yellowstone Lake, YNP, Wyoming, USA - YL17G11_0 | ecosystem: Environmental > Aquatic > Freshwater > Lake > Sediment | place: USA: Wyoming | collected...
CCACGGCGACCGTGGTCCCGTCGAGCGAGGTGACCCGGGCCTGCAGTCGCAGGCTGCCCGGAGTCAGGCGGCCGGCCAGCTGATCGGCCAGCGCCTGCATGCCGTCGGCGGGGACCGCCGAGTCACCCCGGGCCAGCGACCGCAGGATCACCTCGAAGCGGCGCCGGGACACGCTGAGGTCGGGATCCAGCTGGATCCCGGCGAAGAGGGGCTCCCAGAGGCGCCCGACCATGGTGTCCGAGAACCCGCGTTCGACCAGGGCCTCGCGGGTGGTCCCGTCAGGCCGGCGCAGGAGATCGGGGGACTCGGTCCGTAGCACGTCGCGGACGAGCGCCAGGAGCCGCACCTTGTCGGCCACGCTCCCGACCGGGGCCAAGGCCGTGGCCAGAAGCGAGCCGGGACGGCGGCGGGGGTCGGCAACCGTGCGGAGGCGACTGCCGTCCCAGATCCGGGCGCCCGGCTCGAAGGTCTGCAGGTCGAGGGCTTCGAGGTCGACCCGCCGCTGGAGTTCGGGGTAGTCCGTGAGCAGGATCTGAAACCCCCGGTCAAGCAGCAGGTCCTCGCCCGAGGGTGGTCCGCCCACCCGCCCGCCGGGGCGGTCGTCGGCCTCCAGCACGGTGACCGCCAAACCGGCGGCCTGGAGGTCGAGGGCACAGGCCAACCCGGCCATGCCCGCACCGATGACGCAGACCTCGGCGTCGGCTCCCGGATGCATCCGCCCACCTTGGGCCAGCGGCGCGCCGGAGCGCCACCTGTGCAGCCGCGCACCGGTCTTCGACACGGCGCTCCGGCCGGGTTGGTGGTTGAGGTGCGCTCCTGTAGAGTTTTAGCACTAAGTCTAAGGAGGTCCCCCATGGCCGTTGACCAGAAGCCCGACACCTACACCCCTGAAGCGATCAGCTGGCTCCAGTGCCAGCTCCGCTGGGAGCAGACCTTCGAACGGCTCCGCTCCCCCGAGGCCGGCGTGGTGCGCCAGGACCTCGATCAGGCGGCCTGAGCGACGCTCACCGACCCCAACGTTGCTTTGGGCACCGAGATCCTGCTATCCGAGCCAGGCGGCGAGGCGCTCTCGCTCGTAAGCCTGCTTGGCCCGGAACTGCTCCTCGTCGACCTCGGTGAGGGTCACATCGGGCCGGGGCTCGGCGTAGAAGTCACCCTCCACGTAGGCGACCTTGTCGCCGGGGACTTCGAGGAAGCAGAAGCCATGGCCGTCGAAGGCCGCCCGCTCGGTTCCCAGCAGGTCAGCGGCGATGTTGCGAGCGGCGACCTGGCCCTGGGCGGCCGCGAACACGCCGGCCTTGGGCAGCGCGCCGATGGCGTTGGGGACGTTGGTGCAGTCACCCACCGCGTAGACGCCGTCGAGCCTGGTGGCCAGCGTGTGACGGTCGGGCTCGATCCAGCCCGAAGAATCGGCCAGGTCGCTGTCGGCCACGACGGGCGGGGGCGACGCCGCGGGCACGCCGAGCAGCACCTGGTAGTCCACGGTCCTGCCGTCGCCGAAGGTCACCTGCCGGTCCCGGCCGTCGACCGCCTTCACTGGTGACTCCGAGAACAGCTCGATGTCCCGCCCGTCGAGGAACCCGGCGACGTACCGGCTGGCATCGGGCCCGGCGACCGGCAGCGTGATGGGCTGCGGGGTCGAGATGGCCACCTGGACGGTGTCCCGGACGCCTCGGCGTCGCAGGCGCTCGTCGACCAGAAGCGCCGCCTCGAACGGGGCGGGTGGGCACTTGAAGGGGCCACCCAGGATCGACACCAGCACCCGGCCCTCACCCACGGCGTCGAGGGCCTCATGCATGCCCGGGAGCTCGCGGCCGTCATAGAGGTCGAAGGCGCCGTCGCTGTCCAGCATGGCCCGGTGAGCCGGACTCGGCCCGGCCCCGAGAGCGACGAGCACGGCGTCGGCCTCGATCCTGCCGGCCGTGGTCTCGACCGCCCGGCTCGCCCCGTCGATGGCCGTGATGTCGGCCTGGACGAAGCGCACGCCGCGCCCATCCAGCGCCGAGAGCGAGCGGGTGCCCTCGGCCAACGGCCGGCTGCCGGCCAGGTCCCAGAGCTTGGCGAAGCCCATGTAGAAGTGGTCGCTGGTGGACACCAGCGTCACCTCCAGGTCGGGGTGGGCGGTGCGCAGCTCATGGGCGGCCGCCAGGCCGCCGAAGCCACCACCGAGGATGAGGACGCGCGCCACGGGACCTCCAAAGTCGGCTGGTCGATGTCGAGGGGCGCAAGGCTAGAGCAGCGTCCGTCGTGCGTGGATCGGGCCGCCCGCCAGCCCCTTCAGGCCCGGTTCGAGCTCTCGGCCGCGTGGTGGCCGGTCGATGGCCACGAGGATCCACGCAGCCGGAGGGGACCGTGGCGCTCGAGCAGGTCGGGACTTCCTGCCCTGTCTGTCGTTGACGCACGCGTCCATGATCGGAGGAGGAAGAACTGAGCCCCGATCCAGGGGCCGGAGGAGGACGAGGACCGATGCCCACCACGAAGAAGGCAACGACCAAGAAGCCGACGACCAAGTCCGCGGCCGCGAAGAAGGCGGCCACCGGAAAGCCCACCGCCAAGAAGGCGCCGGCCAAGAAGGCGCCGGCCCAGAAGGCACCGGCCGGCGTGAGCAAGAAGCAGGCCGCAGCGGAGCGCCAGACCATCCAGGACCTGCTGGCCAAGCGACTGGACGACCTGGCCGATCGGCTGCGTGACCTGGGCGGCCGGGTGCAGGAACAGACCGAGGACGTTCGAGGGCGACTGCGGCCGTTCCTCGGGCAGGCCCGGTCGGACTGGGAGGCCCTCGAGTCGGCTGTGCACCGCATCGGCGACACCGCCGCCGGGGCGTGGGGTGACCTCGCGGACGGGGCGAAGGAGGCCAGCGAGCGTTTGGAGGCCGAACTCTCCACCATCCGGGCCGACATGCGCGCCGAGGCTGCGTCCAGCGCCGAGGCCTACCGGGATGCATTGTCCGACCTGGTCGACGCGGCGCAGGTGGAGATCGGCCGACTACGCGAGCACGCCGGTCAGGTGGGCTCAGACGCCAAGGGCGAGGTCGCCGCCGCCGTGGATCGAGCCGAACGTGCCCTCGATGCCCTCAAGGAGTCGGTCGGCCAGACGCGAGATCAGGCTGCTGCGGGTACCGACGACGTCCGCCGGGACGCCAGGCAGCTGGTGGACGACCTGCGTCAGGCGACGCGTGAGGCGGCGGCTCGGCTGCGGCCGAACGGCTCCGACGCGACGGGGGCGATGCCCAAGGCCTCCTGAGGCCGACGAGGACGTGGCAGCACGACCGCAGACCCCGAAGGTGAGCGATGGAGACGGACCGTCAGGCGGTTCCGAGAAGCTTGGCCTTCATCGCCGCGAACTCCTCGTCGCTCAGTAGGACCTGGGCCTTCATGTCGGTGCTCGCCAACGTTCACCAGGAAGCCCTTCGCATCGGTTCTGGATGGCCGGGGTCCACGGGTGGCTCACGGGCGGCGATGTAAGGTCCGCGGCCATGATCCGCATGCTGATCTCCGCCGGCATTCACCTCCTGGCCAATGCGCTGGGCCTCCTGGTGGCGGCAGCGGTCCTGGACGACATGTCGGTCAGCGGCACGGCGTTCATCATCGCGGTGCTGATCTTCACCGCGGTCGAAGTGCTCGTGCAGCCGCTCCTGACGAAGATGGCCATGAAGAACATGCCGGCGCTGATGGGTGGCACGGCGCTCCTCGCGACCCTCATCGGGCTGATCATCACGTCGCTCATCTCCGACGGGCTGGACATCTCCGGGGTCACGACCTGGGTGTTGGCCACCCTGATCGTGTGGTTGGCCGCCCTGCTCGCCGGTCTGGTGCTCCCGCTCATCCTCGTCAAGAATGCCGTGGACGACAACCGTTCCTGACCGAGGAGCCGCTTGGTCCGGGTGAGGCGATCACCCGGTCGCGACCGTGGTGCCGACCGGGACGGTGCGCGGTCTCAGCCGCCGGCGGCCTTCTTCTCGCGTGCGGCCTTGGAGCGAGCAGCGAGAGCGGCGAGGCGGTCATCGACCGGTGCGGCACCGTCGCCGGCCCGTTTGTCGGCCTCGTTCTCGGTGGCGGCGGGGGTGGGTGCCGCCTGTGGCTCGTGTGCAGCGACGGCCTCCTGCTCACGGGCCGCCACGAACTCGTCCCAGTCCTCTTCGCGCACGAGGCGGGTGCGGGCCACCGACGTCACGAATCGACCGTTGTCGAAGGCCACCCGGTGGCGGGGCAGGGCGAGGCCGACGGTGCCCTGTACGGATCCGGCGGTGCCCTCGGGCACGCCCGAGAGGGAGCCCGTCACCCGGACGCGGGTCTTCTTCGGCAGGGGGCTGGTGTCGACGGCAGGCACGGCCGTCGACCGTAGCCGGGCGCTCCCGGCCCTACCCTGTTCAGGTCGGCCCCGGCTCCTCGCCGGCCGCGGTCCGAGCCTCGAAGGCCGCCACGACGGCCCGGATCGTGGGGAACAACGCGTCCTCGCCGAGCAGGTCGAGCAGGCCGTAGCGCTCGAACTGGGCCACGACCTTCGTCTCGGCCCGGGTCACGACGAAGCGGATGCCGTGCTCGGCCAGCTCGTCGTGGACCTGGCGCAGGGTCTGGGCGCCGGTGTAGTCGACATCCGGCATGGCTTCGGCGTCGAGGCAGAACCATGACAGAGGTGGATCGGTCTCGGAGTTGGCGAACCCGGTGACCTCGGCGAAGAGGTGGTCGGCGTTCGCGTAGTAGAGGTCACGACCGAACCGGTAGACCACGAGGCCGGGCACGGTGCGGGCCTCGGGGGCGACGGCGACGCTGGTCTCGGTGCCGTCGTCGGCCCGCTCGATCACCGCCGTCGACGGTCGGTACGAGCGACGGAGATGGCCCAGGACCGAGGCCACGATGGCCAACACGATGCCCTGCTCGACGCCCACCACGACGACGGTGAAGGCGGTGAGGGCAGCCACCACGAACTCGTCGGTTCGCAGCCGCCAGATGGAGCGCATGCCGATGCGGTCCACGAGCTCGATCCCGATGATGAACACGACCGAGGAGAGGACCGCCTGGGGGATGTACTGGATCGGCGCCGTCAGGAACAGCAGCACCACCAGGACGATGACGCCGGTGGTCAGCTGGGCCACCTGGGTGCGCCCACCGGCGCTGTCGACCATCTGGGTCTTCGTCGGGCTGCCGTTCACGGCGAAGGTGCCCGAGAGGCCGGCGGCGATGTTCGCCGCGCCCAGGCCGACCAGGTCCACGTTCTCGCTGAACGGCTCGTTGTACTTGGCGGCGTAGGCCCGCGAGGTGGCCGCGCTCTGGGCCAGGATCAGCACGAAGATCGAGGTCGCGGTGCCGACGAGGGCGCCGAGGTCGCCGGCGGACAGGCCGCTGGGGAAGCCGAAGTCAGGCAGGCCACCGGGCACCGGGCCGATGGTGGCGACGCCGTGATCGGCCAGGTCCCAGCCCCAGCTGATGACGATGGCCCCGATCACGGCCAAGAGGGCGCCGGGGATCTTCTTGGTGATCAGCTTCGTGCCGAGGATGGTCACGATCACCCCTGCGGTCACCGCGAGCGTGGTCATGCTGGTGTCGCCGATGTTCTCGAGCGTGCTGAGCAGCTTGCCGACGGTGCCGGTGAACTCCCGGCCGCCGACGCTCACCCCGGTGCCCTCGGGGATGCCCAACATCCCGCCCACCTGGCCGGCGGCGACCTGGATCCCGACACCGGTCAGGAAGCCGACGAGCACGCTGCGGGACAGGAAGTCGGCCAGGAACCCCAGCTTGATGATGCGGGCGAGGATGAGCAGGCCCGCCGCCATGAGGGCCAGCAGGCCGGCGAGGGCCACGTACTCCGCGGAGCCCTGCGCCGCCATCCCGGCCAGGCCTGCGGCCATGACCGCGGCGGTGGCCGAGTCGGCGCCGACCACCAGGTGGCGAGAGGAGCCGAGAACGGCGAAGACCAGGACCGGGAGCAGGATCGTGTAGAGGCCGGTGATCACCGGCATGCCCGCGATCGTCGTGTAGCCCATCACCTCAGGGATGGCGAGGGCGGCCAGGGTCACCCCGGCGAGGACCTCCGCCGACAGGCCGGAGCGGTCGAAGGGCAGGATGCCCTGGAACAGCGGGAGCCGCCGTTTCCCGCTGCTCGTCTGGTTCTCGGCCACCAGCTTTCCTCGCTCGGTTCGGGGAGATCCGGCTCCTCGGTCGCCACCGTAGATCATGAGCGCCAGGGCGGTCCGGTGGCCTTCGTACACTGTGGGCATGCGCCCGGTGCCGAATCGGGACTGGCCGTGGTTGGTGCGGTGGGTCGCGGGTTTCGTCTTCCTGGCGACCGCGGCCGTCGGGCTGCGGTCCGGCGACACCGAGACGATGGTGATCGCCGGGCTCCTGCTCGCGGCCAACGTCCTGCTTCACTGGCGATCCGGCCTCGCGGGAACGATCCTGGCCGGCCTGCTGGGTGCCGACATCGCCTTCTGGCTCACCCCGGCCCTGATAGCCAACCTGGTGAACGGCGAGGGTCTGCACGGTGTGGTGGTGCCCGCCGTCCTGGCCGCGTCGTCCCTGGTACTGCTCGTGGCCTCGGTCACCGCGGTCCTCGGTCGTCATGAGCCGACGACCGCCGGGTCGGGCCCGATGGTCGCGGCGCTCATCGGCGTGGTCGCCGTCGTCCTGGCCACTGGCATCGGCCTCTTCGGCGACAACGACGGCCCCCAGCCCGGTGACGTCGAGGTGGCGCTGCAGGACACCGCCTTCGTCCCCGACCACCTCGAGGTGCCGGCGGGGCCGACCGGGTTCTACGTGACCAACGACGACCTCTTCTGGCACACCTTCACCGTCGAGGGCACCGACGTCGACGTGCGGCTGGCGTCGCGGAGCAACCGTCGGGTCGAGGTCGACCTGGCTCCGGGCTCCTACGAGATCGTGTGTCGCATCCCCGGCCACGAGTCGGTGGGCATGACCAGCACGCTCTCGGTGACCTGAGCGGGGCGAGCCGCCGACTGACCGACGGGGGCGCCCGAGCCAAATCATGAGTATTCCGGTCGACAATGCGGAGTAGAAGCGGGCTACGGTGTCCGGCATGACCGACGCTTCGTGGGGTTTCGAGACCCGCCAGATCCATGCCGGGCAGGTGCCCGACGCCGAGACCGGGGCCCGTGCCGTCCCGATCTACCAGACGACCTCGTACCAGTTCCGGGACTCGGCCCACGCCGCCAACCTGTTCGGGCTGGCCGAGGTGGGCAACATCTACACCCGGATCATGAACCCCACCCAGGCGGTGGTGGAGGCTCGGGTGGCCGCTCTCGAAGGGGCGCCCGACACCGCGCTGGGCATCCCCGGGGCGCTCCTGGTGTCGTCCGGGCAGGCGGCGGAGACGCTGGCCATCCTCAACCTGGCCGAGGTCGGCAGCCACGTCGTCTCCTCGGCCGCCCTCTACGGCGGCACGTACAACCTCCTGCACTACACGCTGCCGAAGCTGGGCATCGAGACCACCTTCGTCGATGACCCCGACGACCTCGACGAGTGGCGGGCCGCCGTCCGCCCGAACACCAAGGCCTTCTACGGCGAGAGCATCGGCAACCCCCGCAACGACTTCCTGGACATCCGGGGTGTGGCCGACCTGGCCCATGAGGTCGGCGTCCCCCTGATCATCGACAACACGGTGGCCACCCCGTGGCTCATCCGCCCCTTCGAGCACGGGGCCGACATCGTGGTGCACTCCGCCACCAAGTTCATCGGTGGTCACGGCACCGCCATCGGCGGGGTCATCGCCGATGCCGGCTCCTTCGACTTCGGCGCCCACCCCGAGCGCTTCCCCCAGTTCACCGAGCCGGACCCCAGCTACCACGGGCTCCAGTACTGGCCCGCCCTCGGCCCGGGGGCCTTCATCCTGAAGGCCCGGGTCCAACTGCTGCGCGACATCGGTGCCGCCATATCGCCCTTCAACGCCTTCCTCCTCCTGCAGGGCCTGGAGACGCTCAGCCTCCGGGTCGAGCGGCACAACGACAACGCCCGCCAGGTGGTCGACTTCCTCGCCGCCCACGACCAGGTCGAGGCCGTGCAGTTCGCCGGGCTGGCCGACTCGCCCTGGCACGCCCGGGCGAACGAGCTGACCGGGGCCAAGGGTTATGGCTCGGTCCCGGCCTTCGTGATCAAGGGCGGCAAGGAGGCGGGACAGAAGTTCGTCGACTCGCTCGAGCTCCACAGCCACGTGGCCAACATCGGTGACGTGCGCAGCCTGGCCATCCACCCGGCCAGCACCACGCACAGCCAGCTCACCGAAGTCGAGCAGGCCTCAACCGGCGTGGCCCCCGGCCTGGTCCGCCTCTCCGTCGGCCTCGAGACCATCGAGGACATCCTGGCCGACCTCGACCTGGGGTTCGCCGCCGCGAAGGGCTGAGCGGTGGGCGGTCCCGCGTTCAGTGGCGCTGGGCCTCGCAGTAGCCATCGCGGTCGGCCGGGGACAGTGGGCCGGGGGCGGTCGTGCCCGTGTTCAGCAGGAGCACGGCCGTGGCCATCGCCTCCCGCTCGATCTCAGCCTCGACGGCTTCTCGCGCCGGGTCCGACGTCGCCTGGCTGAGTCGGATGCCTCGTTCGAGGGCCTGGTCCCGCCACCGGCCGATGAGCTCGGTGCTGTCGGCCGCTGCGAGAGCCGGCAGAGGGAGATCCAGAAGGGCGAGGGTGGGGTCGAAGCGGGCGGCGGCTTCCCGCAGCATCGGTCCCTTCACGTCGGCGATCACGTCGTTGATGGTGTCGAAGTCGCTGTGTTCGAGATCCACGTCCCGCTGCCACTCGGGGATGCCGGCGACCACGTAGGGGAGGTCGCGGCTGATGTGGGCGTTGATCCCGAGCAGGAGGTCGGTGGCGGCGTTGGTCCGGCCGCTCGCCGCCGCACCGAAGGCGATTCGCCACGCGCCGGCCACGTCGTCGATGCGCCCGGCGTCCCAGTTGTCGACCGCCTCGAAGTAGTAGCGGGCGAACACGGCGTCGGCGTGGGCGTTGACCGGTGGCTCGGCGAAGGTTCCGGGCTCGAGGACGGCGTCGCGCACCCCCCGGGTCATCTCGAGGTAGGTGAACGCGAAAGGCGCGGTGTGCGCGCACCCCTGCGCCTCGAGCCGGGCCTCCATCTCCGCCAGCACCAGGTCGAGACAGCCGTCGTCACCCCGCTCGCAGGCATTGGTCGAATCGCGGCGCAGCCCCGGGCCCAGGTCGGCGACGGCGGCCCAGCCGTCGGTCTGCGGGGTGCCGGCGGGCACGGGCCCGGCGCCGAACGCAGCCGGCCTGGATGCGGGGGCGGGCGTGCGGTCGACGACCGCGGCCCCGGCCAGTGCCACCGCCATGACGACGGCCAGGCCCGCCGTCGCGACGAGGGGACGCGGGGTCATGTCCGTCCGGGGTCGTGGCGCCGCAGGGCCAGTCCCGTGCCGACGAGAGGGACGACCGTGAGGGCGGTCAACACCAGGAGGGCCGTGAGCCACGCGCTGGCTTCGTGGGCCCATCGGCCGCGGGGCGACGGGTCGGCCGCGAGCGCCTCCACCGCCGGCGCCGGATCGGCGGCATCGACGGTGCGTAGGTCGCGCAGGCGCTCGTCGAAGACCTGGAGCTCGTTGAGGTCGACCGTCGACGCCGCTCCGGCGATGCCCCACTGGGCGCTGGACAGCAGGCTCATCTGGTTGAGCACGGGCTTGTCGACGATCTCGGGCAGCACGACCCCTGCGGCCAGCACGAGTTGGAGGATGAGTACGACCGGGAGCACGCTGGTGGCCCGCTCGGGGGTCCCGGCGAGGGCGGAGATGAACAGGGCCAGCGCCATGGACGCCACGCCGGCGAGAGCGACCACCGCCATGAGCTCTCCCGGGGCCCAGCCGAGGAGGACGGCGTCGGCCGGCCCGTCCTGGCGGGCCGTGGCCAGAGCGACCAGCACGACCGCCTGGGCCGTGGTGAGCGCACCGAGCACGAGGGCCTTCGACACCACGTAGGCCGACAGGGACAGCCCCGCCGCCCGCTCGCGCCGGAACATCGGGAGCTCGCGGGCGATCTCCCGTATCGCGTTGTTGGCGCCCAACCAGGTCGCGCCGACCAACAGGACGAACAGCACGATGCCCGCCGCCGACACCAGGCGAACCTCGGTCGCCTGCGGTGGGCCCAGCTCCCCGGCCGGGAGCGCGGCCAGGATGAGGACGCCGAGAATGGGCGCCTGCAGGAGGAGCAGCGCGGCGTTGCGACGATCAGAGGCCAGGACCTCGACGTAGCGGGCGCTGAGGGTCCGCAGCTGGGACCACCAGCCCTGGCGGGCGGCCCGGACCTTGGCCCGGGCCGGCTCCGGCGCTCCGGGTGGCGGTGGTGGCGTCGGCGACCGTGGCGGGGCCAGTGGGGCGCGGTCGTTTCGGGCCCGCCCGATGTGCCAGCTCGTGGGCTCGCGGGTGACGAGGTCGGTGAAGACGTCGGCGATGTCCGTCTCGCCGAAGTGCGCCGCCGCTCCATCGGGCGGTCCGACATAGGCGGGCACCCCGCCCGGGGCCAGTACCAGCACCTGGTCGCAGACCGACAAGCTCGAGATCTCGTGGGTGACGACCACCACCGTGCGACCGCCGTCCGCGAGGTCTCGCAGGAGGCGCATGAGCACGCGGGCCA
>Ga0315287_10008103_pt1 | contig 10583 bp, 11 predicted proteins | sample YL17G11_0_MG_FD_205037 | JGI IMG/M metagenome (GOLD analysis project Ga0315287, IMG submission 205037) | Sediment microbial communities from Yellowstone Lake, YNP, Wyoming, USA - YL17G11_0 | ecosystem: Environmental > Aquatic > Freshwater > Lake > Sediment | place: USA: Wyoming | collected...
GCCGGCACTTCGGCAGGCTCACTCGCCACCGCGCTCGACTACTTCGGCATGGACTACAAGACAGTGTGGGAATGCCTCGATGAGAAAATGCTCAAGGCGCTGCTATTCTCGCTGGGCAGCCATCTCGGCCAGGGGATATTGAGCGGCGACCGGGTCGTGGGCCTGTTCGAGCGCCTGCTTCCGGCCAAGCTCGCCACCTACGAAAACGCGCCATTCCTTTACACCACGTCCGTCCTAGTGAACTCCTGGAGCTCGTGGAGCGCGGATGGGGGCGGCAAAAAGGGCGCAGGAATAATCAAGCCGGACGAGAGCACGTTCTCCACATTCCGACCGGTGGTGTTCTCGCGCGAGTTCGACCCCGCCATGAGGGTGTCGCAGGGGATATTCTCAAGCATGTGCCTACCGGTGTTCCAGGGGCTGAGCTTCCCGAACCGGGAGTTCACATCCATAAACGAGGACGGGACCACCCAGAGGATTATGTCCACGAAGAAAGGATGGACCATGGACGGCGGCTATATGAACAACTACCCCGTGGACCTCCTGCTGCTTGCGGGCAAGGCGAACGTCAACCCGGCCACCCACATAATCATAAGCGTGGTGGGAGACCCGCCAGACAAGGTAGAGATAGGCCAGGACACGATTCAGAAGCTTGTCTACATGGCTCCGGACATCAACAGCACCGAGGAGCTCAGGCGCGACAGGCTCAGGTTCGCGGACGAGAACGTCATCTGGTGGACCATCGGTGGCAAGGCCTCGGGCGTCGGACTCTTCGACTTCAACAAAATCGACGACATGAAGCAGGCGGGCAGGGAGAGCGCCGAGAAGCTGCTGAAGACGCTCGGAATACTGCAATAAAAACATTCCCGGCATAGCCATGAAGCATGGTAAAAAACGCATTCGCGGTATTGGCTGTTTTTGCATTCCTGATGGCGGCAGGCTGTGCCACGCAAAACCAGCACGGAGCGCTTGAAGGAACCGTGACCATCGGGCCCCTCTGTCCAGTGGAACCGTGTCATCTGACCCCGGAACAGACAGCCGCAGCGTATACTTCCAGAAACCTGACCGTTTATGCGACCGACAGGAAAACCGTGGTGCGGCAGATGCCCCTGCCCGGCGACGGCAGGTATGCGGTTGAACTGGATGCTGGAACCTATTACGTGACTGTGAAGCCCGCGGGAATCGGGGAACTCGAACCGACGCAGGTGAATATAACCGCCAACGGCACGACGAAACTGGATATCCAGGTGGATACCGGGATACGGTGATTTTGTGGCCCCTAAAAAGAAAAAAGAAAAAATCCTAATCACGAAAAACGGCCCCTACTTCGTGTCAGGCGGCCTGCCCCTTGCCAAGGAGATAGTACGATCGGATTCCGAGGGAATAGCCGAGAAGTGGAAGGCTGGGGAAAAATACCCGAAACAGGAGACATACTCGCTCTGCCGTTGCGGGAATTCGAAATGCATGCCATTCTGCACGGGAACCCACTCGGAAGTGGGATTCGATGGTACCGAGACCGCCAGCCGGAAAAAATACCTTTCACAGGCAAAGAAAACAACCGGGCCGGCCCTGGTTCTCACAGATGCGTTAGCGCTCTGCTCCGCAGCCCGCTTCTGCGACAGGCTGGCCGGGGCATGGCAGCTGACCGGCGAGTCCGACAATCCCAAATCAAAAAAGATTGCGATTCAGGAGGCGTGCAACTGCCCTTCCGGCCGGCTCGTGATATGGAATAGGAAGACCAGCAAGGCCATCGAACCGAAGTTCAAGCCGTCCATCAGCATCGTGGAGGATCCGGCAGCCAGGGCAAGCGGGCCCATCTGGGTGAAGGGAGGAGTGCCGATAGAATCAACCAACGGGAAGACCTACGAAATAAGGAACCGTGTGACGCTCTGCCGCTGCGGCCAGTCCGAGAACAAGCCGTTCTGCGACGGGACCCACGGGCAGATAGGCTTCAACGACGGGGACAAACGGATAAAAAGATAAATCAGGCCCCGATTGTGCAGTCGTCAGGACCGAGGCCGAAGTCGTTCTGGTATTCGCTCACCATGTAATTGACGCATTCGTCCAGGCTTGAGAACGAACCGAGCCCTTCACTGGTGCAGGTGATTCTGAAAATTCCGCGCACGGTCATGCCCTCAGGGCAGCAGGAATCCGGATCGATTCCTCCGGCCGATCGCAGCACGGACTTGCAGCTATCGACGCAGTCCGAACCCTGGCCCTGACTGGAGCAACTTTTTTCGCACGACGCGGCATAAGTAGCACAGGATGGCCCAGTCATACAGCAGCATCCCGAGATGAGCAGGAGCAGCGACGGAAAGGCGAACAAGAGGAGTTTCATGGATTGTCAATCGCTCGGAATGTTTTTTAAAAGAGGATGCCGCCCGCGAGCGAAGCGAGCGCAGTGAACAAAAAAGGGCCACGACCGAGAATCGAACTCGGGCCTAGAGGGCCACAGCCACTCACGCTACCATTACGCCATCGTGGCCATCGGATTGTATTTGGAGTAATCAAAAACTGATTCCTTAACTTGGCTGTGCCCAATAACAAACTGCGCTCAACTGTTTAAAATTGCTCCCTTTGCCCTTGAGAGGACGCGGGACGCATCTCCGCAGAACGCCTCCACCTCCTTCGCCCCGGTCTGCTCCACGAAAGAGACCAAATCGTTGAAGTCGCAATGGTCGCTGAGCGGGAACGCGGCATCGGCGTTGAACCGGTAGTGCATCGCCCATCCGGTGGCGACCGCGCAGAGCGTGTCCCGCCCGAACGCCTCCTCCAGGCGCTGGGCGAAATACCTCTTGGCCTTCGCCATGGGCACTATTGCCACGAAGCGGCGGGGGAGCGCCTCTTCGGCCTCATCACTCCCGACCACTATGCGGTCCAGGGCAATGCCGTATTTTTCATACACTGAACAGAACCAGTCTGTCTTCTCGGTCACGATTGGCGCGATTCCGTTTTCATTGAGTATCCTGACGACTTCCTGCGCCTTGCCCAGCTCGTAGGAGCCAATCACCAGATTGCGGGAATCGTTTTGCCTGAGCCAGGTGGAGATCTGCGAATAGGTCTCTTCCAGCGGGGGCAGGACATAGGACGGGTCGCCGTAGGTGGCGTCCATGATGAGCCGGTCGCATTGCGGGATTTCAGCCTTCAGCCCGAAGATGTTCGGCTTGACTGAGAAGTCGCCGGTGTAAATCGTCCGCCGACCATCCTCTTCAACGGCGAGCTGCCGAGCACCGAGGATGTGGCCGGCATCCAGAAGTTTCGCGTTTTCGACCGTCGCAAGTTCGGCCGGAATGTCCGCGAGCTCCAGCGTCTCCGGGCTGGATAGCATTCTTGCCTGCCTTTTCAGGCCGGAAGTATGGTCGGAATGCGCATGGGAGAGGAATGGAAGGTCCCCGTCCGGGCTATCGAGCCCGATATGCATGGAACCGCATGGGATGCGCATGCGGAGAAATGGCGGATAAGGAATAATAACCTATAGATAGCGCGCCCGGTCCTCGTCTTCCTTGTATGCGTAGGCGAGGACGGATCGGATTACCTTGGCTCGTTTCTTGCCGACACCCGGAACTTCCGCAATCTCGCGCTCAGACGCACGGGCCAGCGCTTCCACAGTGCCGAAATGGTTGAGCAATGCCTTGGCGAGCTTCGGCCCGACCGTCGGAAGCGACTCCACTATGGAACGGGCGGCTTGCGACGCAGTGAATGTTTTTTTCTTTGCATAAATCCGCATCGGGGCCTTCTTCCCCAGCTGCTCGTGCTTGGCCAACGCGAAGACGATTTCCGCGGTCGCCCCCATGTCACGCGTGAACATGAGCGATGCGCCGAAGTCCGCGATCACCGCGGCATAGGCGCCGAATATCGCGTTCCTGCCCACCCGTTCCTCGTTGCTCAGGCCCTCCACGACCACTACGACGCGCTCGTAATTCGCAACCAGGTTCGGCAGCTGCGAGAAAAGCCTTCCATCGATTATGGACTGCTCGAAATCGTTCCGCGTTTTCCTTTCCACCGCGAGCCGGGCGGAACACACGAAATCTCCAACATCAAGCGCCCGCCGGTCGACCTCGGCCCCCATCGCCTTCAATAATTCGTCGAATTCCTCGTCCTCGCGGTGGTCCACTGCGATGCGCGGGCGGCCGCCGGGGGATGATTCGAGGAACTGCTGCATCATCCCACTTTGTACATGTACTGGGATATCTCGTCGAAGCTTATGGCGCAGCCCGCGAACTTCATCTTGTACAGCGCGGCTTCGAGCGCCTCCTCCTGGAGGTTGACGAAATTCCTGAAGTAGCCCTTCTCATAGGCGAGCATGATGAGCTCGCTGCTCCGTATGACGCTGAGCGACGAGATCCTGGATGCTAGCTCGCGGTAGGCGTTCTTGTTCACCATGACGTTCACGTTGAATTCCTTCTCCAGGTGCTCCTTGAGCCTGAACGGAGCCTCGATGAGCAATCGTGCCGTCCGCTCGTCCAGCAGGATGGTGCCCACGCCAAGCTCATGGGCCAATGCCAGCATCTCGGATTCGCCAAACTGGATGAGGCGGATGGGCTTGCCCTTGATGTAGAACATGTTGTTGGCCGAGTCCATTATGCGCTTGCCCTCGTTCTCCACCTTGGCGTCCACCACCACGACCACGCCGTCCTCGATGGCGTCCTTTATCCTGATGGCGGAGAACAGGTGCTTGCGGATGTTGCCCTCCATGGGGCGCTTCACGGTCTCGTATTCGACCGATGGAGGTATGACGAATTTCAGGCCAGCGTTCTCGGCGAAGAAATAGAGCGCGTTGTCCAGGCAGCTGGAGGTTAGGGAAATCAATGAGCCGGAATCGCAGAGCACTTCTCGCACCATGGTTTCACCCGGTCAGGAGCTTCCTCGCGACCTTCATGCGCTCGTCTATGGATTTCTCCTCCTTGAGCCTGTCGAACATCATCGTCTCGCCCGCATATTCGAGGATTTCCTGTTTTTGCAGGCCGGTCATCTCCGCGGAGACACCGAGGCTTATGCCCTGGGCGTAGAACGTGGCGGCCATCTTCATCTTGCCCTTGGTGACCAGGTCGGTCACGAACCGCGCGTCCATCTGCTCGAGCCCGCCTATGGACTTCTCCAGCTCGTCGAAAAGCCCGAGAAGCTCCTCATCGGTGGCACTGTCCATGCGGTTGACGATGCGATCCAGGACCTTCTCCATGGCCTTGATCGCGGACCCACACTCGACGCTGAGATAGCGCGGCTTGGACACTATTTTTGACAATACATAGGAGAAGACGGCCATGTTGAAGTTGACCTGGCTGCAGTCCTGGGAGGTGAGGCGGAGGACATCGTCGTTGAGTTTCCTGAGCCTCCGCTGGTTCCGTTTCTTGAATGCCGTGGCGATCATGGAGGCGAGGCTTGTTATTGGTCTCAGATGGTCACCTATGGCTGCAAAACCGGGAAAAAACGATAGCCTTATAAATCTTATCATGATAGTATCATGATAGTTGCGCGATTTCGTCGCAACGTTTCCGGTGATGCTGATGACAGACAACGACGACAAACAATATAAACCTATTGACAGCGCATTCAGCCGCGAGATAAAAAGCGACCTCGAACAAAACCTCGACAAGTTCAGGGACCCGGTGGTACTCGGTGAACTCGCATACAGGCTCCTGGAGGAGCGCGAGAACACCAACCGCCTGCTGAGGAATGTACTCCAGAAGCTCGATGCCATAGAGGCCAAGTTGGGCCGGGGCATGCCGATGGAAGCCTTGAACGAGGAACCGCTGCTACCCCCCGTCGACGAACAGATGTTGAAGTTCGTCAGGGAATCGGGGAAGGCGACCGCCGAGGAAGTGCGAGTGAAGTTCAGCTACAAGGGAAAAAACGCGGCATGCGCGAGGCTCAACCGCCTCTGTGACATGAACCTGCTCCGCAAGAAGCAGGTGGGAAGAAAAGTCTTTTTCTTCCCGTTATGAAACTTAAAAAAACGCCAAAAGGATGCCGAATATTCGGTTTCCTTTCATGCTGATGGCAAGGCTGAGAACGGGCTACGCCTCCCGCCTCTCCACCTTATTGTGTGGTCCGTTCTCAACTTGTTATCCTCCCAAGAAAAGAAAAAGAATGAAAAACCCGGAGGCCCTGACCAGTGCTTCCGGGGGATTCTTCTTTTTTCATACTGATGGCAAGCCCGGGACGGGTCAACTCCCGCCTCTCCACTCATTTTTGATCCGTTCCGGCTTGCTTTCTGAGTCCTGGCCGCCCCGATACTGGGGTCCAGGAAAAACATTCTCCCCAGAATGATTGCAGCATCCCATATTCCTTTAAATACAGGGTATGGGAAAAAGACGTCATGGCGCTCGAGTTCGAAAGCACGAAAGACATAATCATACCCAAAGACCCCTTCGAGCGGATAATAGGCCAGCCCGAAGCGGTCGACATCGCAAAAATGGTACCCTACCAGCGCAGGCACTTGCTACTTGTCGGCCCGCCGGGAACTGGCAAAAGCATGATAGCCCAGGCCATAGCCAGCGTGCTGCCGAAGCCTGAATACGAAGTTTCTGTTCTTGACAACCCGGAGAACCCGGAAAGGCCAATCATCGAGATACGGGACGAAAGCCAGATGAAGAAGGACAAGAGGCTGGAGAAGCAGGTTGGCACCGAAGTCACCCCGCTCGACGTCCCGACTTTCGTCGCCGAACGCCTGGGATTCAGGTGCAGGCGCTGCGCTGCGCTAAGCCCGTTCACGGACAGCATCTGCCCGCAGTGCGGCGCGTCCAAGAGCCAGAAGGGCGGCCTGTTCGACCGTTATGCCGGCATGCCGCAGATGAACATGCCTCCGGAAAGCGACCGGATACGGGTCGCCACCAGCAGGCGCAACCCCAACGGCAGCGAAGAGGTCATAATCTACGAGCGCGGACCAGACGGCAAGATATTCGTGCTCCGCCAGGAAGAGATAAAGAAGCTCGAGGAAATGGGCAAGAAGTCCAAGAGGAAGGTCATCGTGCCGCTCAAGCGCACCACGTTCGTCCAGGCCAGCGGCGGAAGCGAAACCGAACTGCTCGGCGATGTGCGGCACGACCCCTACGGCGGGCACCACAACCTCGGCACCCCTGCTTACATGCGGGTGGTCCCGGGCGCGGTGCACGAGGCACACGAAGGAGTGCTGTTCATAGACGAGATTTCAGCCCTGGGCAACATCCAGAGGCACATACTCACGGCCATGCAGGAGAAGCAGTTCGGCATCGTCGGCCGCAATCCCATGAGCAGCGGCGCGGCAGTCCGCGTGGACGCTGTCCCGTGCGACTTCATATTCGTGGGCGCGTGCAACATCAACGACGTGAAGAACGTGATAGCACCGCTCCGCTCGCGCATCCGCGGCGACGGCTACGAGGTACTGATGAACGCCTACATGGACGACACCCAGAGCAACGAGGATGCGCTGGCACGGTTCATGGCCCAGGAGATACTCAAGGACGGGAAGATACCGCACGCGGAAAAGGGTGCGGTGAAGCTGGTTGTTGAGGAGGCACGCGCCATAGCCAGGAAGGTGGATAACGCGAAGGGGCTGACACTCCGGCTGCGCAGCCTGAGCGGCATAATCAAGATGGCCGGGGACATCGCTTCCAGCGAGAAGAAGGAGCTCATCCAGAAGAAGGATATCGAGAAGGCCATAAAGGAGGCCAAGCCCATCGAGGAGAAAATCCGTGACAAGTATGGAAGCTGGTGGGCTGCGGAAAGCGCGGACTTCGGCGTGAAAAGCGATAAAGCGGGACCTGAGACGGCGTAGCTTTTCATGCGCCCCTTGAACGGAACGCCGTTCAAGTGGGCGGGGTCAAGAGCGACAAGGCCGGACCCGAAACTGCGTAAGTGCTTTTCACGCGCTTGAGCGCGCATAAGAGGCGAATTGAATGGACAAGCTCTATGAAGATTCGGAAACCGGATGTTGCCAGAGGTTCGACCCCGCCCCGTGGGACGGGAAGGAAATCACCTGGAAGGACAAACTATTCGTCAAGGACCACGTCGTCAGCATATTCCACATCCCACTGAACTTCGGCCAGGTCATCGTCAGGAACATGGAAAAGATAAAGGCTGCGGATGCACTGACTGAAAAAGCGCTCATGCTGTCGGACGAGAATTCTCTTTTCGGCAGCGACGTGTACGTCAATGTGAGCAAAGAGGTGCCCGGGGCCAGGATGGAGAAGATATCCGGCACGTTCCTCACGAAAGTCTTCGAAGGCCCGTATCAGAACATGGGCACGTGGGTCAAGGAGATGGAGGCGCACGTGAAGGCGAAGGGCAGGGAGATGAAGAAAATGTATTTCTTCTACACCATGTGCCCGAACTGCGCCAAGCATTACGGCAAGAACTACACGGTCATTCTGGCGCAGGTTTAGCATCACGGTTTCTTTTTGTTCAATAGGAACAGCGCCAGCCCTATCCCGACTACGATTACTTCCATGAGCCAGAGCCGCGGCTCGAAGTGGAGCAGCATGGCGAGTGCGGTGGCGCCCCCGAGCCATGCAAGGACCGGAATACCGGCGAAGCGCGGGCTCACATATTCGCGCTTGTATTTTGAGCCGGCGAGCGCAATCAAAGCCACATTCACCATGAGATATGCGATGAACACCCCCAGGTCCGTGAGCTGGGCGACGGTCTTGATGTCCGCGATGGTCGCCATCAGGGCGGCCGCAAGGCCCACAAGCGCAACGGAGACGTAGGGCGTACCGCGCACTCCGACCACGGAGAACGGCTTTTGGAGCGAACCGCCTTCTGACATGCCGTAGAGTATGCGCGACGGGACGATGAGGAACATGAGCACGGTGTTCGCGGTTGCGAACAGGGCGATATAGGAAAGGAGGGGCGCGTAGGAGCCGAGCATGCGCGAAACCACGAGCGTGAGCGGTGCCTTGGATTCGGAAAGCGCCTGCCAACCGACCTCTCGGACGGCCGCCACCGCAACCAGCAGGTAGAGGACTGTGGAGATTGCGAGCGCGAGGACTAGCGCCTTTGGCACGATTTTCCTGCTGTTCTTGACCTCCTCGGAGATGTTGGCCACGTTCTCGAAGCCGATGTACGCGAAGAAGACCACCGAGACAGCGGCGAGTATGCCTGTGAAGCCAGTGGCTGGCAATTCCATCAGGTCCACTGTGAGTTGTGGCGGGGAGAGGAATGCGACTGCTATGACAATGAGAAGACCACCTATCTCAACCAGGGTGGCGGTGTCGTTGAACCATGAGGATTCCTTTATTCCCGCATAATTGAAAACGGTCATGATGCCGATGATACCTACCGCTGCCACGGTCGGGTTCACGCCGGTGAGGGTGGAGAAATAGCCGCCGAAGGCGAGTGCCACGGTCGCAGCCGCGATTACTGTGCCTATGGCGAGTATCCATCCTACCAGGAAGGAGAGCCATTCAAGCCTGAACGCCTTTTTAGTGTAATTGTACTCCGCGGCCTCCTTGGGGAACATGCTGGAAAGCTCGGCGTAGCTGAGGCTGGAGAAGATTGCGATGACCGCGGAAACCAGGAATGCTGCCCAGAGCATGTTGCCGGCGAGGCCGGCGCCCACCGCTATGAGCGCATAGATGCCCGCGCCGAGGATCACACCCATGCCGTAAAGGGTGGTGCTGAGGAGGCCGAGCTCGCGTTTCAGCTTCATGAAACCTTTTCAGGTTTGGCAAACTTTTTAAGCTCATCCCGCGCCGCTGCGAAGTGCTCCTTTGCGGTCTCCAATGCGTATTCGTTGTAGGCGATGCGCGCGGTCTCAAGGTGCTTGAGTATTGGAGCAAGATAGGGATCCGGATCGTAGGAAAGCTCGCGGGCGATGAACCCGGGCTTGTTGGCGCTCACGAACATCCCGAGATAGGTTATTTTTGCGAGAGCACGTGCGGTATCCTCGCGGTTCACGAAGCGGTAGAGCCAGCCGTAGTGGCCGATGAGGAAGTCCACCTTCCAATAGTCCTTGGGGCGGATGCCGCGCTCCATGAGCGCAATCTTGTCCTCGGCGTTCTTCCTGTCCCTCTCGCTCACCCGGAAAAGCGGGCTCCTTGCCTTGAGGAAGCTGAGTATCATCGCTTTCGGCTTCTTCTCCCGAATCATCTTCTCGGCTTCGACCAGCGTCTCGAGCTTGACACGGTCAAAGGCCTCGTATTCCCATATGTCCTTCGGCGATTCCGCGAACTTTTTGAGCTTGGCGAGAACCCATTTGTCGCGCTCCACGCGAAGCGCGTACTCCTTCTGGCGGTTCCACTCCACGATGCCCGCCACCTGCCTGTCGCGCCACTGGCCGAGCCGGTTGCGTAACGAAACTAAAACGGCGCATGCCCTGCTGATTTCCATGTCCCGAGGCCCGGGCTGGAGCGTTTCCGCTTTCCTGAGCATTTCAACAACCCGTGAAAGGCGCTCCCGCGCGACGATGCGCTTCACCGCAACCTGCTTCTTCACAAGGTCGCCCGCATCTATTGCGGCTAGTTCGTCCGTGATTGGACCGAGTGAGCAGAGCACGCGGCCGGAATTGATGCCCGCGAGCTCGGCATTGAGGGCGTCCAGCCTCGACAGGACCTGCTCGGTCTTTTCAATCTCGTCCTGGTAGCCTTCGCCGATGTGCTTGAGCATACGCA
>Ga0315287_10008105_pt1 | contig 10583 bp, 11 predicted proteins | sample YL17G11_0_MG_FD_205037 | JGI IMG/M metagenome (GOLD analysis project Ga0315287, IMG submission 205037) | Sediment microbial communities from Yellowstone Lake, YNP, Wyoming, USA - YL17G11_0 | ecosystem: Environmental > Aquatic > Freshwater > Lake > Sediment | place: USA: Wyoming | collected...
CCAGTGCCTCGCGGAAGCGACGCTCCTTCGCATCGGCGGCGGCGGGTACCGATCCGGCCCGCTCCCCGACCACGACCACGCCACGTTCCATGCCAAGATCCGGCACGGCCGCCGCCCCGATGACGTAAGCCCGCGCCGAACCAGCCAGCGCGGCCTCCACCGCCGCGCGCAGGCCGGGGTCCACGACCAGGTCATCGTCCACCCGTCTACCGCCGTGACGCCGGGCGGCCCGGGCGATCCCGCGTGTCTCATCCTCAGCCAGCCTGGCCTCCAGGGATGACAGGCGACCGCGCGCGGCCGCGAGGATCGCGTTCACGGTGGCGGATCGATCGACTGCGCCGGCCCGTAGCGCCTCGGCGGCTTCGACGCCTTCACGTGCCCGCTCACGCGCATCGACTGCCGTCCGTTCCCGCTCGGTGGCCGTCGCCAGGTCCGCCCGCGCCGAAGCGAGAGTCGCCTCGAGCGCCGTTCGTCGCTCCGCGGACTCGGCGGCTCGAGCGGCTTCCTCGGCGTGCTGCCGCTCGGCGTCCGCGACTCGTCGCCGAGCGGTCTCCAGCTCCGCCGTCCTGGCTGCCTCCGCCCGACGGACCGCGGCCAGTTCCTCGCCCTGTGCCCGCGTCGCCGCACGGAGGGTCCCCAGTTCCGCGAGTGCCTCGGCAAGGGCCCGCTCCGCCTCCGAGACGGCTCCCTCGAGCTCGCTGTCCCGAGACGGGATGGGCGCCGCCAGGGCACGCCGCGCTCGAACGCCATCCGTCTCGGCTCCCTCGCGCTCGCGGCTCAGCCGATCACGATCCCGCAGGAGCCCGTCGATCTCGGAGGTGAACCTGCCATCGGTCAGTTGGAGCGCCGTGAGCGCGGCGCGCGCCAGATCGTGACTCTCGCGTCGCTCCGACTCCACGCGTGCCCGCGCCGAGAGGGCCTCCGCGACGGCCGACGCGACACCCTCGGCCGCGGTGAGGTCCGCCATCGCGGCATCCACCTCGACCCGAGCGCGTTTGCCCCGCGTCGCCGCCTCCGCCGCCCGGGACGACACCTCGAACCAGCGCGCGTGGGCATTGGCCAGCAGGGCTGCCGTCAGTTCCTCACCGATGGTGGACCGACTGGCCTGCTGCTCGGCCTGGGCGGCGAGACGTCGGACCTGTGGCCGCAGCTCCGCCAGGATGTCCTCCACCCGAGCGAGGTTCGCCTCGGATTCGACCAGCTGCTCCTCCGCCTTGCGCCGACGACGCTCGTGCCGGCGTACCCCGGCGACCTCCTCGAACAGCGGGCGCCGCTCTTCCGGTCGCAGGGCGAGGGCCTGGTCGACCATCCCCTGCCCGATGAACAGGAACGCGTTGTCGGCCAGGTGCGCGGCATCCAGTAGGTCCACCAGGTCCCGCAGCCGGATGCGCTGCTTGTTCAGCAGGTAGTCGTTCTCGCCGGACCGGTACAGCCGCCGACCCAGCTCCAGGACCTGGAAGTCCACCGGCAGCAGTCCGTCCGCGTTATCCACGACGAGGGTGACATCCGCCATCCCCTGCGCCGCCCGCTTGTCCGAGCCCGCCCAGATGACGTCTTCCGCCTTGCGCGACCTGAGGGCACGGCCCTGTTCTCCCAATGCCCAGCGAAGCGCGTCGGCCAGGTTGCTCTTGCCGGACCCGTTCGGCCCGACGACCGCACTGATCCCGCTCCCGAACTCGACGACCGTTCGTTCGGCAAACGACTTGAACCCCTGAAGCCGGAGACCCAGCAGCCGCGGTGGGGTTGGCAGGCGCTCCGCGCTCACGTGCCGGTGGCCTCGAACAGACCCGACTCACCGGACGCCCGAAGGCGCTCCATCGCCTGGGCCGCGGCGGCGGTCTCCGCCACACGGCGCGATGGGCCCTCGCCGACGCCCACGATCTCCCCGTCCACCGTCACCTCGATCCGGAACGACCGATCATGGTCCGGCCCGGTCGCCTCCATCAGGCGATAGACAGGTCGCTCGCCGGTCGTGCGCTGGGTGTGCTCCTGGAGCCGGCTCTTGGGGCTCTTGAGCGCCCCGACGGACGACCCGGCCTCCAGTTCCGGCGAGGCGAGTCCCACCAGCCACTCGCGCACCGGCTCAAACCCGACATCCAGGTAGAGCGCGCCGGCGAGCGCCTCGAACGATGAGGCCAGGAGCGACGGACGACGGCGCGCGGCGCCCTGCGACTCACCCTCCCCAAGCATCAGTTCTTCGCCAAGGTGGATGCGCGCGCCCAGACGTGCGAGACCGGCAGTCGAGACGATGGCCGCGCGACGGGCGGACAGGTCTCCCTCATCGTCGTCGGGGTGGCGTTCATAGAGGGCCTGCGAGATCGCCAGGTTGACCACGGCATCGCCCAGGTGTTCCAGGCGCTCATTGTGGCCACGCGCCTCGTCCGGGTGTTCGTGCAGCCAACTAGAGTGCACGAGAGCTTGTTGGAACAGGCCCTCGTCTCGGACGCGGAAGCCCAGTCGCAGTGCGTACGCCTGGGCCGATCCCACCCTGGGAGTGGCTAGGAGGAACGCTCGTCGATGTAGTCGACGGCATCCTGGACGGTGCGGATCTTCTCCGCGTCCTCGTCCGAGATCTCCGTCCCGAACTCCTCTTCGAGGCTCATGATGAGCTCCACGAGGTCCAGCGAGTCGGCGTTCAGGTCGTCGACGAACGACGCTTCCGGCGTGACTTCGTCCGGGTCGGCGCCGAGCTGCTCGACGACGAGCTTCTTGAGTCGCTCGTAGGTTGTTGCCACTGACTCCCTCCTCGGAGTGGGGTGGTTAGACCGCCGGCCGATCGCCGTCGGGCTCCGCTGCTATGTTCCCGAGCACCCCATTCATGAGGCGGCGCATCGGGTCTCCACTATAGGTGCGTGCCAACTCGACCCATTCAGCGATGGCTACCCGGGCTGGCGTCGCCGAGTGTAGCACCTCGCAAATGGCCGTACGGAGGAGGGCACGGTCCATCCGGGCCAGCCCAGGGACCGGGTACTGCGGCGCCCGCCGGCCGATCTCCGCATCGATGCTGTCGCGGTATCGCACGACACCATCGATCAGTTCCCGCGCGAGGGCCACGGTGTTCTCATCGCGTTCCACTTCGGCGAGGTGGCGGTCCAGGATGGCCTGCATCGTGTGAACCCCGAATTCGGCCTCGAACACCGTGGACAGGGCAAGGCGACGACCCGTCCGCCGACCGCGAACGCGGTCAGCTCCCGACGCCATCGACCAGGACGGTAACGTCGGCCAGCTCAAGGCCAAGGAGACGCTCCACCGTCGCCGCCACGGCCGCTCCCACCTGGGCGGTCAATGGGCGGATCGCCTGACCCGGCCGAGCCACGACCCACAGGCGCACGCGAACCCGCTCGGCTTCGAAGTGGACCGACACGGACGGCCCGCCCAGGAAGCGGCGCCAGGCTGGTCCGCCGCGACCGACACGCAGGACCCCGGGCACCTCAAGGGCGGCCAGGCGCACCAACTCCTGGATGACCCCTCGTCCGACCGTCAGCTCAGGTCCGAGATGGTGTTCGGTCATGCGGGAACCTCCGCCAGCGCTTCTGCGATGAGAGCCGGGACCCGGGTCCTGGCCGTGGTGGCGCCCACCTCGCAGGCAAACTCGATCATCCGTCGTTTGGCCCGCCCATGGGTGATGATGACCGTTCCCTTGACGCCGAGCAATGGCGATCCGCCCACCTTCTCGTAGTCGAATGTGCTGCGGATCCGGTCGATCCCGGGCTTCATCAACGCGCCGGCCAGCTTCCCGCGCAGCGATCCGCGAAACTCTGCCCGCCACTGGTCGAAGATGAAGGCGGAGAGACCCTCGAAGAACTTGATGACGACGTTGCCCAGGACCGCGTCGCAGACCACCACGTCGGCCAGGCTTCGGGTCAAGTCCTTGCCCTCCACGTTGCCCTCGAACCGCAGCGACGACGCGTCCAGGAGCTCCGTGGCACGCTGGATCCGGGCATCTCCCTTGCCCTTCTCCTCGCCGATGGACAGGAGCGCAACGCGCGGGTCCTCCACCCCCAGGACCCGCTCCGCAAAGATGGCACCCATCTTGGCGTACTGCAGGAGGTTCTCCGGTGTGGAATCCGGGTTCGCCCCGATATCGAGGAGGACAAGCGTTCCGTCGTCGGTGATCATCTGGACAGCAAGGGCGGGACGATCCACGCCCGGTAATCGGCCGAGCCGGAGGATCGCGGCCGCCATCCCGGCACCCGTGTGGCCGGCGGTGACGACGGCATCCGCCTCACCGCGTCGGACGAGGTCCATGGCCACCAGGATCGTGGAGTCCTTCTTCTCGCGCAGGGCAAGGGCCGGATGCTCGTCCATCCCGATGACCTGGGAGGCCGCCACGATGGACACATTGCCGGGCGGGGTCGGCGCAAGACGGCGGATCGTCGCTTCGTCGCCGACGAGGATCACGTGGTCGTGCGGATGGGCCAGCGCGTAGTCCACGGCGCCGGGCACGACCTCGGCGGCACCGTGGTCACCACCCATGGCATCGACGGCGACGCGAACGCCGACGTCATCACTGGCGCCCGGCAGGATCTCCGGCGCGCTCACAGGATCAGCGGGCGGCGTCGCCGCCGCCGGCCGGCTTGAGCTCGATCGCGAGCCGGCCGTTGTAGTAGCCGCAGTTCGGACAGACATGGTGCTGCCGCTTGGTCTCGTGGCAGTGTGAGCACTCCTCGAGGTGCGGCAGATCGATCGCCAGGTGCGAGCGCCGCTCGCCCTGGCGAGCATGCGAGACGCGTCGCTTGGGTACACCCATGGGGTCGTGGGCTCCTTGTGATGGATCGCGATAAGAGCGTCGGACGGGATACGGTCCGACACGCGGGCACGCGTCGACTCGCGCCGACGGCCGAGTCTACCGCAAGATGGTCCGCACCGTCAGACGCCGGCCGAGCCGGGGGCCGGGGGCCGGGGGCCGGACGCGGATCAGGCGTCCGGCGGGCGAAATCCCCTGAGCGCCTCCAGCCGGGGGTCGATGTCGGCGTCCGGATGGTCGTGCGCGCCCTCGTCCAACCGGCCACCACACTCGATACACAGGCCAGGGCAATCCGAGCGGCAGAGCGGAGCGACCGGCTCAGATAGCCAGATCGCCTCGCGAACCGGGGTCTCCAGTTCCAGGGTGTGCTGGTCGGTGAGGCGCAAGGCACCGGGCTCGTCGTCAACCGGGAGCGGCCGGCCGGTCGCGAGGTCCAGCGATGGCAGGTACTCCTCGCTCAGGTCAAGGTGGACCCCGACCGTGAGATCCTGCAGGCACCGGCTACAGGCGGCCTCGAGCGCCGTCTCCAGACGAGCGTGTGCCAGGACGCCGCGGTTGGTGCGCACCAGGCGCACCTGTCCATCGATCGGTCGCGCCAGCCTGACGTCGTCCCCGAGATCCAGGTCAACCCCGGCGACAGGGTACGTTCGGTCAGTGCCGGGGATGTCGGCCAAGAGGCCGGCGACGTTCCAGGTCAACGGCCCGTCCGGCGCGCTGACCGTCATCGACGGGCGGGCCGCAGGGGCTCCTGCCCATCATCCTCGTAGTCCTCGTCACCGGCGACGCCCTCGGCCGACCCATCCTCCCCGAGGAGTTCCGCGCGACGCTCGTCGAGCAGGGCGATCCCTTTCTTGATGCTCTGGAGTGTCTTGACGACGTCCGCCTCCAGGCCGATCAGGACGCTGACGGCGTACTCATCTGCGCCTCTGCGGATCTCATCCGCATCGTCGTGGGCCTGGCTGATGACCCGCCGACTCTCCTGGTCCGCGACGTTCATCAGGCCACGCTCTTCGATCAGGAACGCGGCCTGCTCCTGCGCCTTGCCGACGACGCGCTCAGCCTCGTCCTGGGCCTTCTCGATGATCCGCTCGCCTTCCGAATTGATGCGCTTGGCGGCCCGGACCTCTTCGGGCACCGCGACGCGCAGCTCATCGATCAGGCCGAGGGCCGCGTTCTGGTCCACCACGACGTTGCTCGTGAGTGGGAGCTTCTTGCCATTCGCGATGAGCGACTCGAGGCGCTCGACGAGGAAGATGATGTCGATCGGAGTGTCCTCCTGCGGCTGTTCGGTTCCGTCGCCTGATGTGGAGCCCAGTATCGCACGCAACCTTGCGGTCAGCGACGCTCCAGTGCCTCGCGCAGCGGACCCAGCACGGACGCCGGGATCATGCCGGACACGTCCCCGCCGAACGATGCGATCTCCTTGACCAGACTGGAACTCACGTAGCCGTTCGCGACGGAGGTCATGAAGAAGACCGTGTCGACGTCCGGTGCCAGGACGCGGTTGTTGTGGGCGAGCTGCATCTCGATCTCGAAGTCGCTGATCGCCCGTAGCCCGCGCACGATGGCGGTCGCACCTCGAGCATGGCAGAAGTCCACGGTCAGGCCGTCGAAGGCTGCGATCTCGAGGCGATCCATGGCAGCCCCGTCGGCGGCGAGCGACGACTCGATGATCGCGATCCGGTCCTCGACGGGCAGCAGTGGTGTCTTGCGGGGGTTGGCCAGGACCGCCACGATCACGCGCTCGAAGACGGCCGTCGCCCGGCTGACGATGTCGAGGTGACCGTTGGTGATTGGATCGAACGATCCCGGGTAGACCGCGGTCGTCATCTGGTCTCCTGGCGACGATAGAAGGTGAGAGTCGTCTCGCCGAACCGGCGCTCCCGCTCGGATGCTAGCAGGCCGACGACCGGCGGCGGTGCTTCCCGCCAGAAGTGCTTGGTCACCACCCGGGCACGCGGGGCGAGCAATGGACCGAGCGACTCCAGGGCCCGGACCAGGAGCGCCGCATCGTCGTAGGGCGGATCGGCGACGACAAGGTCGAATGGGCCGGCCTCGAGGGCCGCAGCTCCGGTGAGCCAGCCGAGCGCATCGGCCCGCACGACGCGGACGGCGGGGCCGGCCAGCCGGGTGCGGGCCAGGTTGCCCGTGATGACCGAACACGCCCCGGGATCGCGTTCGACGAACACGGCACCGGCCGCACCCCGCGACAGCGCCTCGATGCCGGCCGCACCACTCCCCGCGAACAGGTCCAGGACGCGGGCGCCCGGCAGGTCCGGTTCCAGGATGGCGAACAGGGTCTGCTTCACGCGATCGCCGATCGGCCGTGTCCCGGGGCCGGGCGCCTCCAGCCGCAGGCCGCGCGCCGTCCCCGCGATCACGCGTCCGGCGTCAGGCACGGATCGGCGCCGTGATCGTCGGCCTCACGTGCCACTGGCCGGTTCCGCGGCCGCGACACGCCTCAGCCAGCCCGTCGTCAGTTCTGCGGCAAGCGGCGGGTAGCGCGGGTCCAGGTTCCCGTCATCGTCCAGCAAGGCCTCCGCATGGCGGCGCGCACGGACCGCCAGCTCCCGGTGATCCTGCCGCTGGAGCGAGGCCAGCCGGAGCTGCGGCAGGCCGCTCTGGACGAGACCCAGGACGTCGCCCTCGCGGCGCAGTTCGAAGTCCTTCTCGGCCAGGTCGAAACCGTCGCGCAACTCCGTCACGGCGGTCAGCCGAGCTCGGGCCACCTCGTCGGTAGAGTCCGATACCAGGACGCAGAACGACTCGTCGGTCCCGCGGCCGACGCGACCGCGCAACTGGTGGAGCTGGGCGAGACCGAACCGATCCGCGCCCCAGATGATCATCATCGTCGCCTCGGGGACGTCCACGCCCACTTCCACGACGGTGGTCCCGACCAGGACATCCAGCTCACCGTCACGGAACCTGGTCATCTCCGCATCGCGTTCCGAGGCCTTGAGTCGCCCGTGGACCAGGCCCACCCGGAGTGGCGCCAGGAGGGTCGACAGCCGAACAGCCTCGTCCTGGGCCGCCACCGCCCCGCTGCCGTCATCCGCGCCCTCCTCGATCAGCGGGACGACGACGAAGACCCGGTGGCCGGCCGCCGCTTCCGACCGGACCCGCTGCCAGGTGGGGTCCAGCTCGTCCGGCCGGCGGATACCCGTGCGGATCGGCACACGGCCGCTGGGCGGGGTCCGCAGGTCGGAGACGTCTAGGTCCGCATACAGCACCTGCCCGAGCGTGCGTGGGATCGGGGTGGCGGTCATCAGCAGGACATGCGGGGCGTGGCCACCGGCCTTGGCCTCCAACTGGCCACGCTGGTCCACCCCGAACCGATGCTGCTCGTCGATGACGGCCAGGCCGAGGCGTTCGAAGACGACGGCCTCGGACATGAGGGCATGGGTCCCGATCACGACCTCCGCCTGGCCGGACCGGATCGCCTCGTGGACGTTCTTCTTGGCCGAACCGCCAAGCGAACCGGTCAGCAGGGTCACCCCGATCCCGAGGTCCGCGAGGAGGGCGCCGACGGTCTCCACGTGCTGGCGCGCCAGGAGGTCCGTCGGCGCGAGGAGGGCGCCCTGGAACCCCGCCTGGACCGTCGCCGCCAGGGCATAGGCCGCGACCGCGGTCTTGCCCGACCCGACGTCGCCCTGGAGCAGGCGCAACATCGGGGTCGGGCGCGCCAGGTCGTCGCGGATGAACGACATCGCGATCGCCTGGTCATCGGTCAGCGAGACGGCCCGGCCCACCCGTTCGCTCAACGCGCTCGTCAGCGCGGCACGGATCCGCACGTCGGCATCGGCGGAGACGGTCACGGCCTGGGCACGGCTGCGACCGCGCTGCCGGCGACGACCCACCATCCCGATCTGGAGCGCCAGGAGCTCATCGAAGGCCAGCCGATCCAGGGCGGCGTCCCGATCGTCGAAATCCTGCGGGTAATGGGCATCCTCGAGCGCCCGGGCGATCGGGACCAGGCCTTCCTCTGTGCGCAGTCCATCCGGCAGGTACTCGGGGTACGCGTGGCCGGCCCGGTCCAGGGCCTCGCGCATCGCACCGCGCAGACGCGCGGCGGTCAGACCCGCCGTCAACGGGTAGACCGGCACGATGCGACCGGCGTGAAGGACCTCCGTGCCGGCGTCGTCCACGGCCTGGAACTCCGGGTTGTCCAGGGTGAGCACCCGTCCGAACCGCTTGACCCGGCCGGACACGACGATCTCGCCGTCCACATGCAGGCGCCGTTCGATGAACCGTCGCCCGAACCAGGTCGCCTGGATCGTCCCGGTCTCATCCTCCAGCGAGGCGATGGTGCGCTGGACCCGGCGCCGGAATGTCGGCTCCACCCGCACGTCTACGACTCGGACTCGGGCCGAAACGACGGTCCCGGGTTCCACCCAGACAAGGTCGCCCAGCTTGGCCATCTCGCGCAGGTCGTCGTAGCGCCGGGGCAGGTGGAACAGCAGATCACGAACGTCGTAGAAGCCCAGGCGGATCCCGGCGCGACGGAGCGTGGCACCGCCGGTCAGCCCGGACCGGGCAAGCGGCGTGGACAGGAGCTCGACCGGATCGGTCGGGGGTGGGGCCGGACTCGCTGCCTTCGCCACCCGCTACTCGGCGGCGATCAGGTACCGGTAGTACGGCTGGCCGCCGTGCCGGACTTCCACGTCAACCCCGGCCGCCGCGGCTCCGAGCGTCCGCGCCATCGCCTCAGCCTCCGCCAGGTCCGACCCATCGCCATAGAACAGGGTCAGCAACTCGAAGCCGGGATCGAGAGACGCCACGGCCGCGGTCACACACTTCACCCGATCCCCGTTGACGGCGACCAGCCCGTCATCCGGGTCCAGCGCGATCGTCTGGCCACGCTTGACCTTCTTCTTCCCGATGGTGGCGTCGCGGACGGCTTCCGTCACGACCAGCGTCTGGATCGCACGGGCGGCCTCGGTCATCGGCGCCGCGTTGTCGGTCGCGCCCATCCCCGGGTCCAGCGCGAGCAACGACGCGAACCCCTCGGCGGCGTTGCGGGTGGGCACGACGATGACCGGGCGGTCCGCCATCTCGGCGACCTGGCGCGCGGCCAGGATGACGTTCGGGTTGTTCGGCAGGAGCAGGATCTCCCGGGCGTCCACCCGGGCGATGGCTTCGAACAATTCTCCGGTGCTGGGGTTGGAGGACTGGCCGCCCTCGACGACCGCCGCCACCCCGAACTCGCGGAAGATGGCTGCCAGGCCCTCGCCGGCAACGACCGCGACGACGGCCAGGCTGGGGATCTCGGCGGGGATGGTCGGACCGTCACCTGGGGTGGCCGCCGCCGACACGTCGGTACGTCCCGGCCCGAGAGGGTCCGTCGTGAACGCCGCGGCGCGCGACTCGCGGACGTCGCGGGCCTGGTTGTCCAGGTTCTCCACGCTGATCCGGCTCATGGACCCCTGGGTCAGGCCGTATCCGATGACGAGGTCCGGACGTTCGTTGTGGACGTGGACCTTGAGTGCGCGCGAGTCACCCGCCACGAGCACTGATTCGCCGATCGAGCCCAGGTGGTCGCGGATGGCATCGACGTCCAGCGGAGACGCGCCCGTGGCCTGCAGGAGGAACATCGTCTCGTAGCCAAACCCTTCGTCGGCGTGGGCCACCAGGGTGGACGGCTTCGCGCCGGTCCCGACCCGGTCGCGGGCGGCGGAGGCTGGGGCCTTCCCGACGAGGTGCAGCAGGGCACCCTGAAAGAGCCGGTAGAGGCCCTGCCCGCCGGCATCCACGACGCCCGCCTCCCGCAGGATGGCCAGCAGTGTCGGTGTTCGGGCGACCGACTTTTCGGCGCCATCAAGCGTGGCACCCATGACGA
>Ga0315287_10008106_pt1 | contig 10582 bp, 11 predicted proteins | sample YL17G11_0_MG_FD_205037 | JGI IMG/M metagenome (GOLD analysis project Ga0315287, IMG submission 205037) | Sediment microbial communities from Yellowstone Lake, YNP, Wyoming, USA - YL17G11_0 | ecosystem: Environmental > Aquatic > Freshwater > Lake > Sediment | place: USA: Wyoming | collected...
GGGTGCTCGCCGGACTGCTCCTCCATGTCCATCTCGCGAAGGGCGACGCCGATGAGCCGCTCCAGCGCGTCCGCGACGGGGCCGTCCTCGCCGGCGAGCGTGAAGACGCTCCGGTTATGGGACGGATCGCTCGTCCGGTCCAGGAGATGCGCGCCGGGCACGGACTCCAGCGCCGTGGCGAGACGATCGACGACCTCGAGCCTGCGGCCCTCGGAGACGTTGGGAACGGATTCGACGAGCGCCATCCCCGTATCGTGGCACACCGACCGGTGCCGGGGCGAAGCGGGCGAAGCGGCTGCGGCGACCGCCCGCGGGCACGTCGCCGCGGCGGGCCGAATGGCCCTGAGCCGCTGCGGAAATGGCGCGCACCGTACTGGCGTGACAGGGTTCCACGGAGCGAGCGCCGCGCCGGCCGCCGTGGCGACGGCCCTGCTCCCGGTCGACGTCGTGGAGTGGGCCGGCAGCGGGGACAAGGTCGCGTTCGCCCGCCTTGTCGCGGCCTGCCACGCCGACCTCGTCCGCGTCGCCTGCGTCGTTCCCGGCGACGAGCAGCTCGCCCGGGACGCGGCCCAGTCCGCCCGGACGATCGCCTGGCGCAAGCTCGGCAGTGCCCGGCACGGGCAGCGAGGAGGCAAGCGATGAACTGCCAGCAGCGCAGACAGTGGGTGGCCGGCCTGGCCGCCGCCGTCCTGCTCGCGGCGTGCTCGGGAGGCAGTGCCTCGCCCGCCGCGACCGGACTCCGCGAGGTCAGGGACGTCCTGTACGCGAAGGCCCTCGTGCCGCCGGCTGAGGACATCAAGCTCGATGTCTACGCCCCGCCCGGCGCGGGCCCCTGGCCGCTGGTCGTCTATATGCCCGGCGGGGAGCAGAAGAAGGACAGCGGGATCACCATCGCGCGCAAGCTCGCCGAGCGCGGCGTGGTCGTGCTCGTCGCCGACCACTTCCACGGCGCGAGGATGGACGACCCGCCGCTCGGGATCGCGTCGCGTGCCATCTTCGAGGAGGCGGACTGCGCGCTGCGGATGGCCCGCGCGATCGCCCCGGAGTACGGGGGCGATCCAGCCGGTCTCACCTGGACCGGGTTCTCGTTCGGCGGCATCGTCGGGTTCGAGGTCGCGCTGGCAGACCCGCTCGCCGAGCAGCGGTGGGACGAGTTCATCGCCGAGCACGGGGGGCCGGCCCGCCAGTACGAGTGCGTGGCCGCCGACGAGCCCGTCCCCGTGAAGGCGCTCGTCGTCACGGGAAGCGTCCGCGCGATCGACCTCTGGCCCGACGCCTACGCGGCCGATCCCGCGGTGGCGGACTTCGTCGCGGCGACCGTCCGGATCGGGAACAACCCCGACCTCGTGGTCCGCATGATCCACGGCACGGCCGACGAGGAAGTCCCGTTCGCGAGCGCGGAGCGCCTCGCGGCGCAGCTGCGCGAGGCGGGCTACGACGCGGAGCTGACGACCCTGAAGGGCGGCAACCACACGCCCAACACGGAGGTGATGGTCTCCACGGTGATGGAGACCCTGGGCCGCTGAGCCCGGGGCGCGGGCCGGTCCGCGGTGGAGCCACCGTGCGTACCGAGGTCGGTCGCCGGCGCGCCCGGCGTAACGGTCAGCCGCCGGTGCCCCCGTCCCGCATCGGGACCCGGACGCCGCGCTCCCGGGCGACGTCCAGCGCGTGCTCGTAGCCCGCGTCGGCATGGCGGATGACGCCCATCCCCGGGTCGGAGGTCAGCACACGCTCCAGCTTCTGCGCGGCGAGGTCGGTCCCGTCGGCCACCACGACCATCCCGGCATGCTGGCTGTACCCGATCCCGACGCCGCCGCCGTGGTGGATCGAGACCCACGTCGCCCCCGCCGCGGTGTTCACCAGCGCGTTGAGGAGCGGCCAGTCGGCCACGGCGTCGGTCCCGTCGGCCATCGCCTCCGTCTCGCGGTTGGGGGACGCCACGGACCCGGAGTCCAGGTGGTCACGCCCGATCACGATCGGGGCGCGCACGGCCCCCGACCGGACCAGCTCGTTGAAGGCGAGCCCGGCCTTCGCCCGCTCGCCGTAGCCCAGCCAGCAGATCCGCGCCGGGAGCCCCTGGAACGGCACCTTCGCCTGGGCCATCTCGATCCAGCGCCGCAGCCCGGCGTCGTCCGGAAAGAGGCGCAGGATCTCGGCGTCCGTGCGGAGGATGTCGGCCGGATCGCCCGAGAGCGCCACCCAGCGGAAGGGGCCGCGGCCCTCGCAGAACTGTGGCCGGATGAAGAGGGGGACGAAGCCGGCGAAGTCGAAGGCATTCGTCACGCCGGCCTGCTGGGCCTGCGCCCGGATGTTGTTGCCGTAGTCGAAGACGATCGCGCCGCCCTCCTGGAAGGCGAGCATCGCCCGGACGTGGGCCGCCATCCCGTCCATCGCCCGGCGCTCGTAGGCCTCCGGCTGGGTTCGCCGCAGGACGAGCGCGTCGGCCAGGGTCATCTCCGCCGGGACGTAGCCGCCCAGGGCGTCGTGGGCCGAGGTCTGGTCGGTGACGGCGTCGAAGCGCTCGCCCTTCTTCGCCCAGGCCGGCTCGATCTCCGCGGCGTTGCCGACCAGGGCGATCGAGAGGGGCTCGCCGCGGGCGGCCGCCAGCCGCGCCATCGCGAGCGCCGCGTCCGGCGAACCGGTGACCCGGTCCACGTAGCCGATCTCGTGGCGTCGGCGCGCCCGGGCCTCGTCGACCTCGATCGCGATCACCACCCCGTCGTTCATCGTCACCGACAGCGGCTGGGCGCCGCCCATCCCGCCCAGGCCCGCCGTCAGCACCACCCGCCCCCGCAGCGTCCCGCCGAAATGCTGCCGGGCCAGCTCGGCGAACGTCTCGTACGTGCCCTGGAGGATCCCCTGGGTCCCGATGTAGATCCAGGAGCCGGCCGTCATCTGGCCGTACATCATCAGGCCGGCCCGCTCCAGCTCGCGGAAGTGCTCCCAGGTGGCCCACTTCCCCACCAGGTTCGAGTTGGCGATGAGCACGCGCGGCGCCCACGGGTTCGTTCGGAAGACGCCGACCGGCTTGCCCGACTGGACCAGGAGCGTCTCGTCGTCGGCGAGGTTCCGGAGCTCGCGCACGATCGCGTCGAAGGCCTCCCAGCTCCTGGCGGCGCGGCCGGTCCCGCCGTAGACGACGAGGGCGTCGGGGTTCTCCGCGACCTCGGGGTCCAGGTTGTTCATCAGCATCCGGAGGACCGCCTCCTGCTGCCAGCCGCGGCAGGAGATCCCCGTGCCGCGGGGCGCGCGCACGGGTCGGGCGCCGGGGAGGGGCGGGGCGTCGTGGGAGTCGGGTGCCATCGTCATTGCCACAGTGTCGCGCGGCACGACGCGGCCGTACAGGGTGATTCCGCGTCGCGGAGGAAGGCCGCCGTGCCGGCCGCAGTGCCGTGCCGCTCCCCGGTCGTGCCGCTCCGCCGCGCCGGCCGCTCCGCCGTGCCGGCCGCTCCGCCGCGCCGGCCGCGGTGCCGTGCCGCTCCCCGACCAGCCCATCCGTGACTCTCGGGCAATCATCCGTGGGTTCGCCGGCGCCCGCGCTCCCGGACGGCGTCCTCGGGCCGGTTGTCGACGTCCATCCGCCATCCGGCGCGCGCCGTCACGCACGACCGAGCACGGTCGGGGGACGCCGCGGGTGCCGAATCCCGGTGCCGACCCGTCCCGGGCATCGCTACCACCCGCCACCGCACGAATCATCGACTCCGAGGCAACAGACGCGCGCACGAGCGGCGCCGGCCGATCCGCTACGCTCGCGGCACCATGCCGATTCTCGCCGTCCGCCGCTGGGCAGACCTCGACGCCGCCGAGCAGGCCCGCCTCCTTGCCCGCTCCACCGCCGCGATCTTCGAACCCGGCCTCCAGCACTCCATCGAGGCGCTCTTCGCGGACGTACGGGCGCGCGGCGACGCGGCCGTCCTCGACGCCACCGAGCGCTTCGACGGCGTCCGCTTCGGCCCCGGGGAACTCCGCGTCCGCCCGGAGGAGCTGACCGCCGCCCACGCGGCCGCCGACCCGGCCCTCCTGGCCGGCATCCGCGAGGCGATCCGCAACAGCCGACTCTTCAACGAGGCGCAGGTCCGGGCGACCGCGATCGGCTGGCTCGCGGAGGTGCGGCCCGGCTTCGAGCTCGGCGAGCAGGTAGCCCCGATCCCGTCGGCCGGCCTCTACGTCCCCGCCGGAAAGGGCAGCTTCCCGTCCGTCCTCGTGCAGATCGGGGTCCCGGCCGTCGTGGCCGGTGTGCCCGAGATCGCGGTCCTCGTCCCGCCGATGCCGGGCACCGGCGCCGTGGACCCAGCCACCCTCGCCGTCGCCCACGAGCTTGGCCTGGCGGCCGTCTTTCGGGCGAATGGCCCGGCCGGGATCGCCGCGCTGACGTTCGGCACGGCCACGTTCCCCCGCGTCCGCAAGATCGTGGGGCCCGGCAGCCCCGCCGTCACGGCCGCCCAGGTGCTGGCGCAGCGCTTCGGGACCGCGACGAACATGCTCTGCGGCCCGTCGGAGAGCCTCCTCCTGGCCGACGCGACGGCGGACCCGTGGCGCCTCGCCCTCGACCTGGTGAACGAAGCCGAGCACGGGACCGACTCGGCCGCGCTCCTGGTCACCGACGCGCCAGGGCTGGTCCCCGCGCTGGAGGCGGCGGTCGTCGAGCACGTGTCCGCCCTCCCGGAGCCGCGTCGCGGGTACGCGACCGCCGTCCTAGGCGACCTCGGAGGGGTGCTCCTCTTCGACACGATGGCCGAGGCGATCGCCTTCGCCAACGAGTACGCCGCGGAGCACCTGCAGGTGGCTACCGCGGACCCGGAGGCGACGTTGCGCGACCTGCGCTACGCCGGCGAAGTCCTCCTGGGCCAGGACACGCCGATCGGGGCGAGCAGCTACTCGATCGGGATCCCGGCCACGCTCCCGACCGGCGGCTTCGCGAAGCTCAACGGCGGCGTGACGGCGCGGACGTTCCAGACCACCACGTCGATCGCCCGCCTCACACCCGAAGCGCTTGCCGGCCTCGCTGGACCGACCATCGCGCTGGCCGACCACGAGGGCTTCCCGGCCCACGCCAACGCCTTCCGGGGTCGCGGCCTCGGCTGACGCCCGGCGGTCTTGCCGGCCCGCCCGGCCCCCGGCCCGCCCGGCGCACGGCCCGGCGCGCGTGGCCCGCCCGGCGGTCTTGCCGGCCCGCCCGGCGCCCGGCCCGCCCGGCGCACGGCCCGGCGCGCGAGGCTACAGGTCCAGCACGAAGCGGAGCGCCGCGTCCACGCGCTCCATGGCCGCGGGGGCAAGGCGCCCGATCGGACGAACCAGCACCCCCGCGGAAACCGTCACGAACTGGTCAGCCTTCACCCAGCCGTCCCGGTCGAGGCCCGATTCGGCGCGAGCGATCGCGACCCGGTGGGGCCGCGGAAGGTCGTCGTGCGGCGGCGCGCTCGTGAGCGGGCACAGGATCACGGTGCCCGAGCGGGACAGCCGGTCGGCCTGGACGACGACCGCCGGACGGCGGCCCGCCTGGACGTGCCCGCCGACCTCGGGGAACGTGACGAGGACGATGTCCCCCTTCCGCGGGCCGGCCTGGGGAGCGGCGCGCCCGATGCTCACCATTCCGCCTCGGCGAAGACCGCGGCTGCATACGGCAGGAACGCCTCCGCCGCGCGAATGCTCTCCTCGCGGTCGGCATCCAGGGCGGCGTCCAGAAGCGCCTGGTCCTCTCGTTCGAACCGATCGCGCAGCGCGGCGCCCACGACGGCACTCAGGGACGACGCCTCGCGTTCGGCCTCGGCGCGCGCCCGGGCCACCAGCCCGGGGGGCAGGCTGATCGATACCTTGTCGACCGTCTCCGCTCCGTACGGCGCGGCCACCTCGCGCACGACGCGCGATCGAGTACGACCAATGGTACGACCACTCATGCCATCATGGTACGACCGTGCGTCAAGTCCTGCCCCGCCGGACCCGCCCCGCCGGATCCGCCCGGTCAGAGCTCGCGGCGCACCACCGGGTACCGCTCGTCGGCGACGACCACGGCGAAGCCGGCCCGCTCCCAGAACGCGGGGGTCGCAGCGGAGGTGGCGTCCGGAGCCGGCCCGATCTCCGGGTAGGCCTCGACGGCCGCGAAGCCGCGCCCGGCCAGGTCCGCGCAGATCGCCTCGACGAGCGCCAGCGCGTGGCCGCGCCCGCGATCCCCCGCCGCCACCGCCACGCACGTGATGACGGCGGGGAGCGGCGACTGCGGGAGCCGCGGGTAGAGCTCGCGAAGGCGAAGGGCCCGCGGGTAGCCGGAGAGCGGCCCGAACTGCGCGTAGGCGACGGCGCGCTCCCCGTCGGCATCCTCGACCAGGAGCACCTTGGCGTAGCTCCCGAAGACGACGAGGCCGCGCCCCAGCAGGGCGAGCTTGGGAGCGGCGCCCGGGCCGACGGTAGGGCGGGCGGCGCGCTGCGGTGCGAACGGATTGTCGACCGGTGGGGCGACGTCGTCATCGAGGGCGAATGGGTTGACGGGAGCGGTGCGCTTCAGGGCGAAGGGGTTGTCGTCGCGCGCCTCGAGGTCGGCGAGGAACGGGTTCGAGGAGGCGCGGCGCACGGTTCGTACCCCGGAGGCGGGGGCCTCCCCGGTCCGCAGCCAGCTGGCCCGGTGGGCCTTCGAACCCCGGTCGGCGTCCTCCCAGTAGTCGCAGCTGCGGTGATCGAACGACCCGTCGGCGCACGGCGGCGGGAGGCCGAAGGTGGCCGCGTCGGTCACGTCTACGATGCGGGTCCGGTCCATGGGCAGAGAGTAGCGCGGGTGAAGGGCACGGGAGCGGACGACGTCGGGTCAGGTCCCACCGGTGAGGCGACGCCAGACCTCCTCGAGGAACTGAATCGACGTCATGGACTCGAAGAGCTGGCCGACGTGGAGCGCCCACTCCTGCACCAGCTTGAGCGCCGTGAGCACCGCCAGCACGGCGGCCACGCGGGCCGGCGTCCAGCGCAGGGGCGTGGGCAGGTGGTGGATCGCCGCCACGAAGATGAACCAGGGCTCGAACACGTTCGGGAAGAGGAAGAGGATGGCGCGCTCTCCCGTGACCACGAAGAGAATCGAGCCGGCGAGGCGGTAGAGGTAGAGGGCGACCGCGACGCGCCGCTCCACCCCCTCCCAGCGCAGGGCGACCACGAAGAACAGGGCCAGGTAGACCTGGTCGAGCGCCTTGTCGAGGAGCTGGTAGTCGCCGATCCCGCCGAGATCGACGAGGTCGCGCAGCAGCAGGTCGGCGAGATCGCCGCCGATCGCCAGGAGGCCGCCCGCGAGCGGCCAGCGCAGGACCGGCAGGGAGGTCGCGACCCTGAACGCGGCGAAGAGCACGATCTCGAGGGTCATCGCACCGTCCGATCGCCCGGGCGGCGGCGGAACCCACCCGGAGGCCCAGCGTACTCCGACGACGACGCCGCGCGGCACGCCGGTGCCGCATGCATGATCCCCGCATGACCCGCTCGTCCCGGGCCCGCGCCGCCCTCCTCCGCGGGATCACCCGCAACGTCGTCGTCCTGGGGTTGGTCAGCCTCCTGACCGACGTCTCGTCCGAGCTGCTCATCTACGTGGTGCCGCTCTTCCTGGCCAACGTGCTCGCGGCGACGCCCTCGATCATCGGCATCGTCGAAGGGATCGCCGAGAGCGTGGCCGCCTTCGTGAAGCTCGGCTCGGGCGCGCTCTCGGACCGGATCGGCAGGCGGACGGTGCTCGTCGGGACCGGGTACGCGACGTCGGTGATCGCGAAGTCCCTCTATATCGTGGCCGCGGCCTGGCCCGTGGTCCTCGTGGCCCGGGTCGGCGACCGGATCGGCAAGGGGATCCGCACGGCGCCGCGGGACGCCCTCATCGCCGATTCCACCGCGCCCGGGGCCCGCGGCCGTGCCTTCGGGCTCCACCGGGCGATGGACACGACCGGGGCGGTGATCGGGGTCGCGCTCGCGGCGTTGATCGTGAGCGTCAGCCAGGGGGACGCGATCGCCCTCGAGGGGGAGACCTTCCGCCTGCTCGCCCTGGCGGCCCTCGTGCCCGGTGTGCTGGCGCTCGTCGTGATCGCGATCGGCGTCCACGACGTTCCCCGGCCGGCCCCGGCGCCCGTCCTGGTGGCAGCCGCCGCCGTGCCTGTCGATGCCGCGGCGTCCCCGGCGGGCCGCTCATGGCGACGCTTCCCCGCCGCGTTCTGGGTCTTCGTCGCGGCTTCGGGTTTGTTCACCCTCGGCAACTCGTCCGACGCCTTCATCGCGCTCCGCTCGCAGGCGCTCGGCGTCTCGGTGCGCGACCTCCTGCTGATCGTGATCGCCTTCAACGTCGTCGATGCCGTGGTCGCCTGGCCGGTGGGAGCGCTTTCGGACCGGATCGGCCGGCGCCGGCTGATCGCGGTTGCCTGGGGTCTCTACGCCCTGACCTATGCCGGGTTCGCCATGGCCGGCGGGAGCGTCGCCGTCCTGCCTCTCTGGCTCCTTTACGGTGCCTACTACGGCGTGAACGAGGCGGTGGGGCGGGCCCTCGTCGCCGACCTGGCCCGCCCCGAGCTGCGGGCGACCGCCTTCGGGATCATGAATGCCGTGACGGGGCTGGCGATCCTCCCGGCGTCCATCGTTGCCGGGCTCCTCTGGGATCGCGTCGGCCAGGCCGCGCCCTTCTGGTTCGGCGCCGCATGCGCCGTCGGCGGGCTCGTCCTGCTCGCCTTCGTGCGTCCGCCGCGGCGCTGACGCGAAGCGGGCGACCCGCCCTGCGGCTTCGGGACGGAGGGCACTGTCGGGCGTCGCCGCGACAGGAACACGATCCACGCATGACTGCAACCGTGACGCCTCCCCCCGATCCCGGCACGCCTGAACGCACGTCCCCCGAGCCTCCGGCCCTCGCGGCTCCCCCGGCAATCTCCCCGACCTTCCAGGCGATCTCCGATGCCAGCCGCACGGCCTTCAAGTACGGCAACCGGTACGGCATGGTCCCCGTCCACCGCGCAGGCCTCGCAGCGTGGCTGGGGAGCCCCTTGACCGGCTGGCAGTGCCTCGTGACCACGACCGGGCGCCGGTCCGGCCTCCCGCGCCACACCCCCCTGGGCTACATGGTTGCCGACGGCGCCGCCTGGGTGATGGCCGGCTACGGCCCCGCGACCCTCTGGTACCGCAACCTCCTCGACGACCCGCGCGTCACCCTGCTCCTCCCCGGCCGGCCTCCGATCGCGGCGCTCGCGACGGAGGTCCGCGATCCCAGTGTCCGCGCGCGGATCATCCCGGCCCTGGCCCGTTCGATGGCGCTGCCCGGCGCCCTGATCGGCTGCTTCCCGCCGACCGCCACCGATGAGCGGATCCTCGAATGCGTGTCGTTCGTGCCGCTCGTCCGGATCACCCCGGCCGATGGCTCGGCCCTGCTCGCCGGCCCCGATGACCCCGGCGGCGGCGGCTGGGCCTGGCGCCAGGCACTCGCCGTCGCGGTCAGCTTCCTGGGGATTCGCGCGCTCTGGAGGATGCTGCGGGGCTGAGCTCTTCGGTCAGTCCACGCGCACGGTTCGCATCCACGAACATCGGGCGGGTCGATCGTTCGACCGCGCACGGCTCAGGACGGCAGAACCCCCAGGAGCCGCAGGCCCTCGCCGGCGAGCCGCACGGCGAAGAGGAGCAGCAAGGCCCCCAGCACCACCATCACGGCGCGGTACGCACCGCCCCGGAGCCGCCCTCCGGATCGGCCGGCGATCACCGCGAGCAGCATCTTCGCGCCGACCAGGCAGGCGTAGAAGCCGACGAGGAACGCGGCCGCCGCGAGCGGCCCGTCGGCCCACGCCCGGATCAGCATGGGTGCGCCCACCGTGATCCAGAAGATGTAGGGGTGCGGGCTGAGGGCGTTCACGAGCGCGCCGCGAGTCCACGAGCGCGGAGCCTCGTCCGGGCGCCCGGCCTGCACGCCGGTGGTGCGGATCGACTCGATCCCGAGATAGGCGACGAAGGCCGCGCCGGCCAGGGAGATCGCCCCCAGGAGGCCGCCCGCGGTACCGGCGGCCGCCGCGACCAGCGCGGTGGCGAGGATGACGATGGGGAGGTCGGTCAGCAGCGGGGCGGCGGCGACCCTCAGCCCTTCCCGCGTCCCGAACCGGATCGACTGGGCCAGGACGAGCGCCAGGAGCGGCCCGGGTGCGAACCCGGCGGCAAGGCCGAGGACGACCCCCGTCGCGAGGTATTCGAGCACCGTCCGGCCCGCGGAGTGCCGGCGTCAGCCGTCGACGAGGTCGACGAGCGCCCCCGTTCGCGCGAGCCGCGTGGCGGCGGCGATGTCGGCGCCCATCTCGCGGTCGGCGTCGAGCGGCGCGATCACGGCCCGGATCCGGCGGTGCGCTTCGGCGACCCCGATGCCGGGCGCCGGAGCGCTGCCCGCGGGTGTGCCGGGCGCCGGAGCGCCACCCGCCGGCGCACCGAAAGCGGTTGCGACCGCGGCGCGCCGCAGGTTTAGTGCCTGCGCCCCGACCAGGAGCTCGAGGGCCAGGATCCGCTCGACGTTGTCGAGGACCTGGCGGGCGTGGCGAGCCGCCGTGGCGCCCATCGAGACGTGGTCCTCCTGGTTCGCCGACGTCGGAATGGAGTCGGCGGAGGC
>Ga0315287_10008108_pt1 | contig 10582 bp, 7 predicted proteins | sample YL17G11_0_MG_FD_205037 | JGI IMG/M metagenome (GOLD analysis project Ga0315287, IMG submission 205037) | Sediment microbial communities from Yellowstone Lake, YNP, Wyoming, USA - YL17G11_0 | ecosystem: Environmental > Aquatic > Freshwater > Lake > Sediment | place: USA: Wyoming | collected...
GAGCCACAATTCGGCAACCAGGCGCAAGCCTGGAAACGGCAGGACGGGGCGACGGCTGATCCGGACTCCGGCGCGCTCCTCGTGCGGCGGGCGGCCGGGCTGCGCGCGGCAGTAGACGCGGACGCGGTGGCCGCGAGCCGCGAGCTCGCGCGCCAGGCGTTCGGCCTGCAACTCGGCGCCGCCCAGATGCTCCGGCGGCAAGAGGGCGATCAGAATCCCGATGTCAAGGCGCCGGCGCGCCTCGGGCGATGGCGTCACCGAGGGCCTCTCTGCTGCACGCGCAAGACTCGCCGCACACGAACCCGTGGAGAATGGGCGACGCGCGCAGGCCGGTCAAGCGGCGCGCGAATGCCCGCGCCACACATCCTGGCGCTCCGCCGGCACGCACCCCAGCGTGGGCGCTTGTGGGCCGCGTGCCGGCACGATACGATCGGGAACGCGCGCTCGAGTACCTCCACCAGGAGATCCAGTTTCATGTGCGGAATCTGCGGCCTCTACGCCCCGGGCCGGATCGACCGGGCCGTGCTGAAACGCATGAACGACACCATCGCGCACCGGGGCCCGGACGACGAAGGGTTCTACACCGACGACCGCGTCGGCCTGGGATCGCGCCGTTTGTCGATCATCGACCTGGCCGCGGGCCGCATGCCGATTCACAACGAAGACGAGTCCGTGTGGGTGGTGTTCAACGGTGAGATCTACAACTTCGAAGCACTGCGCGCCGAGCTGGAAGCCAAGGGACACCGCTTTCTCACGCACACCGACACCGAGACCATCGTCCATCTCTACGAAGAAGAAGGCGACCGGCTGTTCGAGCGCCTGCGCGGCATGTTTGCAATCGCACTGTGGGACCGGAAGCAGGACCTGTTGCTGCTGGCGCGCGACCGGGTCGGCAAGAAGCCGCTCTACTATGCGTGGGATGGCCAACGCCTGCTGTTCGGATCCGAGATCAAGTGCCTGCGCCAAGTGCCGGACCTGGCGCTGACGCTCGACTGGGACGCACTCAATCACTACTTCGCATATCTCTACGTGCCCGAACCCCTGTCGATCTTCCGCGAGATCCGCAAACTGCCGGCCGGACAGTTCCTGCGGCTCGAGCGCGGGCAGGTTACGACCCGCGCCTACTGGGATTTGAGCTTCGAGCAGCCGTTCACGGAAACCGACGAGCGTTTCTACACCGAGCACCTGCGCGAACTTTTGACGGACGCGGTGCGCTGCCGGCTCGTGAGCGACGTGCCGCTAGGCGCGTTCCTGTCGGGCGGCGTGGACTCGGCCACGGTCGTCGGGCTGATGAGCCAGATCATGCGCGAACCCGTGAAGACGTTTTCGATTGGCTTCGACGAAGAGAGCCACGACGAATTGCGCTTCGCACGCATCGCCGCCAAGGCCTTCGGAACCGACCATCACGAGGAGATCGTGCGCCCGAACGCGGTGGATCTCGTCGAGAAACTGGTGCACTACTTCGACGAACCGTTCGGAGACTCGTCCGCCCTGCCGACCTTCATGGTGTCGCAAATGGCCCGCCGGCACGTCAAGGTCGTGCTGTCGGGCGATGGCGGCGACGAAGCCTTCGCAGGGTATCAGGCGCACGCGATCCATCAGCGCGACGAAGCCTTCCACCGCCGGGTGCCACCGCCCCTCGCGTCGGCGTTGGGAGCGGGATTGGGACTGGCGGCGCGCCTGACGGGCCACCGGAAACTGACGCGCGCGGCGGGAGCCGTGCAGCGGGCGAGCCGGCCGCTGGAGGGCCGCTTCTACAAGGCCTACGACACCGCACTGCGGCGGCAACTCTTCACGGGCGCAGCGCGTGAGCAGGTTCGTGCCGCGACGGTCGAAGAACCCTTCGCAGCCTATTGGCGGTCGCAGCATTTCCCGGATTTCCTGGCCCGCGTCTTGTACGCCGACACCAAGTCCTACATGAACAACGACATCCTGGTGAAGGTGGATCGCGCCAGCATGGCGTGCTCGCTGGAAGTCCGGGCACCGCTCGTGGACCACGCGCTGCTGGAATTCGCGGCGCGAATTCCGTCCCATCTCAAGCTGCACGGCGATGTTTCCAAGTACATCTTCAAGAAGACCGTCGAAACGTTCGTGCCGCGCGAGATCGTCTACCGGGAAAAACACGGCTTCGGCGTGCCCATCGAAGCCTGGTTCATGAAGGACCTGCGCGATCTGCTGCACGACCACTTGCTGGCGCGCGGCGATGGCGCCGACGCATTCTTCAATCGGGCATTCGTGGAGCGCATGTTGCAGGAGCACGCCCGCGGAGCGCGCGACTGGAGCGGCCAGCTCTGGCCGTTGCTGGTGTTCCGGATGTGGTGGCGGCATTCGAAGCCGTGAACCGCGTCGGCGGTCAAGCGCGCGGCGCGAGTCCGGTGCGTTCGAGGATCTTCCACACGCCCGGCAGCAGCGCTGCGGCGAGCGCCATCTTCAGCAGATCCCCGGCAATGAACGGCACGAGGCCCTGCTGGACGGCGAGCTGTGGCCCGACGAAGAAAGAGAGCTGTGCGAGCCCGCACCCGAACAACGCCACGGAACCCAGCAACATGGCGGCGAAGGCACGCACCGGCGTGCGGTCCCAGCCGCGCTCCGCGAACCAGCCGATGACCGCGGCCGCGGCGACGAAGCCGGCGAGGTAGCCGCCGGTGGGTCCCATCAGATGCTGTGGACCGGCGGCGCCGCCGGCGAAGAAGGGCAGCCCCAAGGCGCCCTCGGCCAAATAGGCGAGCATCGCCAGCGCACCCCGGCGGCTGCCCAACGCGGCGCCCACCAAGAAGACCGCCAGCGGCTGCAAAGTGACCGGCACCGGCGTGAACGGCAGGCGGATCTCGGCTTGCGCCAGCAGGCCCGTCGCTAGGCTTGCGATCCCGATCAAGATCAAATCTTTGGTCCAGGTCGCGGATCCGATGACGTCCGCGAGCGTCGTACGGCGAATGGCTTGCATGAGCCCGCCTCCCTTGGGTTGCCGTCGCAACCTATCACATGCGCACTGCGTGGCCAACCCCCGCGGCCGCGCACTCAGCGGGTGCCCAAGCCCCCCAGCAACAGGAGGACCATGGCACCCAGGAGCAGCCGGTACAAGGCGAACACGTCGAGCGAATGATGGCTGACGTAGCGGATGAACCAGCGGATCGCCGCCCACGCTGCAAAGAACGAGACCACGAGGCCCAGCGCCATCCACTCGAATTGCACCAGCGTCAGCCCGTGTGCGCCCTTCGCTAGATCGAGCACCGCGGCGCCCGCCAGCGTCGGAATCGCGAGCAAGAAGGAGAACTGGGCCGCGGTCGGACGATCCAAGCCCGCGAGCAGGCCGCCCAGAATGGTGGCTGCGGCGCGGCTGAAGCCGGGGAACAGCGCGGCACATTGCGCGATCCCCACCGCCACGGACTGTCCAACGCTCAACTCGGCCAGACTGCGGGTGCGCGCCGCGGGCCGGGCGCGCTCGATGATGAACATGGCGATCGCCCCGACGATCAGTGCCACAGCCACCGGGCGCGGGCCAAAGAGGCGGGTCTTGATTGCGTCATGAAACAGAAAGCCCAGAACCGCGGCGGGCAGGAACCCGGCCAGCAGATTCACGATCAGGCGGCGCGATTTCTGTTCAGCGGGCCGCAACAGCATGCCGAAGAGCATGGCGCGGTATTCCACCACCACCGCCAAAATGGCGCCGACCTGGATGACGACTTCGAAGATCGACCAGTAGGGGCCTTCGCGCTGCAGCCAGTGCCCGACGAGGATCAAATGCCCCGTCGACGAGATCGGCAAGAATTCCGTCAGGCCTTCGACGATGCCCAGAATGATGACGGTCCACAACATGCCCGCACTCCCCTCGCTCCACCCGCAGCCCCGAAACGCGGCATGATGGCCCGCTCGGCGCGCCGCGGTCCACGAGTCTTTTGGGGCGTCGCGGCGGGGCGTCAGGAAGGCGAGTGTGGGTGCCGGGCGGCGGCCAACTGTGCGAGGTGATCGGCCAGCCGGTCGTAGGTCGCGGCGATCGACATGCGTTGCACCGCGAGTTCGCGCCCGCGCCGGCCCAACTGCGCGCGCAACTCCGCATCGCCGAGCACGCGGGCGACCGCGTCCGCGAAAGCCGCGGCGCCGTCCGCCACCAGCAGACCATCGCCGGACTGCAGTTCCATGCCTTCGACCGCGACGGGCGTCACGACGAGCGGCACCGACATCGACATTAGCTCGTAGACCCGGCCGCGGATCCCGTAGCCGTAACGCAATGGACACACCACGACGCCGGCGGCGGAAAGCGGCTGCCGGACGTCTTCGACATAGCCCGTGACCGTGACGTCCGGGTTGCGCGCTGCCAGGTCCAGGATGTCCGCACCCGCAAAGGCACCGACGATTGTCAGCCGCACACCGGGAACGCGCTGGCGTAGGAGCGGCAGGATGTCGTTCACCAAGAATTGCGCCGCGTCGCGGTTCATCGGGTTGGACATCGCCCCGTAGAACACGACATTCAACGGATCTCGCGCGGCACCCGGCTGCTCGACGAAATAGTCCGTGTCGAGACCGGTGGGCGTGCAGAGGACCTGCGGCACGTTCGGCGCCCACTTCTGAAACACCGCGCGATCGCGCACCGTGGTGGCCACGATCACATCCGCGCGCCGCAGGATCTCCGCCTCCATCTGCTGGTACCGGCGGACCAGCCATGGACGAAGCAGCCGATCCACGAGATTGGTGGTCCGTTCGAGGAGGCGCTCCACCCGCATGGTTTGCACGTCGTTGGCGTCGATCACCTTGAGGGCGGAGGTGTCGTAAATGCGCGCGTCCCAGAACCAATACTCGCAGAACAAGACGTCATAGCCGCCGTCCCGGAGTTCGTTGCGGATCGCACGGGTGACGTTCGGGATGGAGTTATAGAAGCGGTCGGAAGACTCCGCGATGGTGATCCGGCGCACCCAGTACATCGCTTTGAAGAACGCGCGATGCGCCCGGCTGCGCTTGTTGTCCGGGACGACCGCCACCACGCGCTGCGCATGGCGTGCAAGCTCCGTCACATGCTCTTGCCACCCGCCACCGGCGGCGAGGGTCAAGAACGTGATGTCGAAATGCCGCGCCAGACGCACCAGCAGCGTATAGGTACGGTGTTGCGTCCCGCTCTGCACGGGCAGCGGAAACATCTGACATAGAAACAGCATCTTCGGGCGTGCCGCCACGGCGTCCTCCGGCGTCGCGGGCCCGCGGCGCCTGCGCCCTCGTGGCGGAGACCGGACCTGCAAGAGATTCAAGAATAACACATTGCACGACCGGTCGTGCCCGGCGCGGCGGGTCGCGGCGCGGCGCGGCACCCGGAGCAACTCAGCCACGGCGATTTTTCCCTGCAACTTTTCGCCGCACCACTGCGTCCAAGTCCTATGACCGCGGGATGTTCCCCCCAAGGCGCCCGCACTCGCCCTTGCAGATTCGATTTCCCGCGGGGCTCCGTGGTGCGCAACCGGAGCGGCGAGGACGGGTTGCGAACAACGTCCCCGCGGGTTTTCAAAATTTGGCGGCTGTAGCGTCCCCACGATTTTGGCTACGGCGCCTGATGCGGCCCGGTTGAGTCCCCTCCGCCGGGCCGCTTTTCGTTTTTCGGTGCATCGGGAATTGCGTGGGCGGCCCGACGGCGCGGGCGGGTTCTTGAATTCTCACCGACTGCGATGAAACAACCGCCTCGTGGAGCACTGCGGGGTTCATCGCGAGCGGGTCCGCCGCCGCTGGTGGGCGACTCGTCCCGGAACGATGACTTTGCGACACGGTCCCTTCCGAGCCAGCGCCTCTTGGAAGTGGCCGCTATGCCGTAGAAGCCGACCCACGCAAAACCCGGCTGAACCTTTTTTCCAGACGTGACTTCGGCTCCGGGCTGCGGTTCGCACCGGCGCGTACACGCGAACCGCCTGCGACTGTCCCTCCGGGTACACCCAGCGACTGCGACGATCCGAGCCCACCGCACCACCGGCCGCGCAACTGTCGCGCCGACCGTCACTTCGCGCCGCCCGCGCGGCGGTCGCGGCGTCTGGCATCGCCGGTGCACAACACCCCGGCATCGGACGCCGCGGGCTCGACGCCACACAACACGCGGTCCGCACGTTCGCAACCGATTCAGGAGGAATCAGGAATGCGCCGCCTCAATTCGACCCCGAGACTTCTCGCCGCTGCGGCTTCAATCGCCGCGCTGGCCGGCTGTAACTCGATGACGGACAGTACGAACGCTCCCGCCGCGCCGGCGGATGCCTGGGTTCAACAGAACAACTTCGCGGACGTCAATGGCGGCTACACGTTTCAGCCCGAGGCCGCGGCATTCGGCGACCCCGCGCTGATGCAAATGGACATCGCCGAGGGTTCGGACTTGGCGGCGCCTGCGGACTCGATGCCCAACGACACGACGGGTGCCGCATTCCTGGTCCGCCTGACCTGGGGCCAGTTGGAAGGCAATCCCGCTTCGACCGCCGGGCTCGATTGGAGCGGTTCGATCCACGTCGACCAGGGCGGCTTCGGTGTGCTGCGCACCGTGGGCTTCGAGCGCTTGCAAGGCGATCATCTCGTCCTGCCGCGCACGAGCCGCCAGGCACTCGAGTTCGTGTCGCACACCTCGACACGCTTCGATGGCGTCTTGTTGTTGGTGCATCCGAATGCGCGCCCCATGGGCGATGCCGCGGCTGCCGCCGGCAGTTTGTCGTTTGCGACCGGCCCGTTGACGCAGTCGTGGACGTTCGACGAACTGCGCAGCGCGAACCTCGTGATCCCCGTCGGGGATGCGGGCAACGCGGTGTCGGTCGTCGGCATGCCGCTGCGTCCGCGCCCGGCGGCCGATTGTGGTCAGGGTTTCGTGCGCGGCGCCTGGGCACATCGCGAGACCGAGGCTGGAACGCCCGTGCGCGGCTTCTTCCGCGGCGTCTGGGTGCTCGACAACGGCATGCCCATCGGCCATATCCGCGGCCACTTCGGCGTCAATGACGCCGGCGAGCCGGTGTGGTTCGGCAAGATCATCGGCCGCAACGGCCGCACGCTGGGCCTGGCGCGGGGCACCTACGCACCGGACACCGATCCGGCCGTCGTCGGCGGCACGTTCACCGGTGAAGTCGTCGGCACCGAAGGCGGACCGGTCACCGGCCACACCGAAGGCCACTACATGCCGGGCCGCCCGCACCAGGACACGGACCGGCCCGACCCGCGCGGCGGCGACTCGCGCTTCGGCCGTGCCGGCGCGGCAGGATTCTTGGAAGGAACCTGGCAGATTCAATGCCCGTGAGGTGAGGCACCGCGCCCCTCCGCGGTGTTCGCATCCTCACCCCAAAGGGCCCTCCGGCAACGGAGGGCCCTTCTGCGGTATCCTTTGGAAACGGGTGTGCTACGCGGCCCTAGCGTGGCGCGGGATCCAACACGTTTCGGGGATGAAGTTGCTGGTGCTTGGCCGTTGAACCCCATCGAATTTACATGTCCGGTGTGCGGCGGCGCACTCGCGCCGGATGCAACACAGACCATGCTCGGTTGCCCCGCGGGAGCACATCGGTTTCCCGTCGCAAACGGACTCCCGATCCTGCTACCGGATGCGGCCGACGCTGACGCGACGCAGCAGGCATTTGCGCGGCAGTGGGAGCTCCAATCCGCGGGCACCTATGAAACCGACACGATCTATGGTGAAACGGCCGAAGCCGAATTGCAGAGTTTTCTCGATCGCTTCGGCATCCGTTCGCCGTCGGAATTGGCGGGCCGCCGCATTCTGGATGTAGGCTGCGGCAGCGGGCGGCTGACCCGTAATTTGGCGGTTTGGGCGCCGGACGCGGTCGTGATCGGCGGCGATCGCAGCCAATCGGCGCACATCGCCTACCGGAAATGCGCCGGGATGCCGAACGTACGCGTGGCACAATTCGATCTGTATGCCCCACCCTTCCAGCCTGCGGTATTCGATCTCATCTATGCCGACGGTGTGATTCCTCACGTGCCGGACCCAGAGCGCGCGGTCACTGCGCTGGACCGGCTCCTGCGGCCGGGCGGCCGAATGTTCGTATGGATCTACCCGCGCCGGTTCAGCCCGTACCGGCTGCTGCGCGACGCCCTCGTCCGGCCGCATGCGCTACCGCTCCCGGTGCAGCGCGGCATCGAGTGGGGTGTCGGCACACTACTCTGGCTGGCGTTCAAAGTGTGGGAACCGTTCCGTGGATCGCGCCGCCGTAGTTGGCGCGAAGTCGTTTTTCAGATCCACGACAACCTCGCGCCGGAGTTCCAGCACCGCCGGACGCCGGACGAAATGGCGGCTTGCTTCCGGGAAATGGGCTACATCGACATCCGGCCGTCACCGCCCGAAACCGGGATCACTGCCACCAAGAGCGTCACGTCCTAGACTGCGCCGTGCCCGCCGCTCTCACCCGACCCTGGAAGCGCGGCACCGTACGGCATCAGGTGGCGGGCGTTCGCTCCCACGACGGACGCAATCCGTGCCGCGCGGCAAGCAACGAGTCTAGCGCCAGCACCATGGGCGCCTGCCCCCAGCGCACGAGCGGCACGCGGTTCACGGCCAGCTTGCCGCGCCAGGCAGCGAACCAGCCGCGTTCACTGCCACCCGATGGCGCCGGAATCCACAATTGGCGGCACACCGCTTGTGTAACCCGTTCAGCATGCTCGAGCGCACTGGGATCGATCCACGCCAAGCGCGACAGGGTCTGAATCGCCTGGGCGCAATTCTGCACGTCGACGGGAAAGCGGCTCGCCGTCGAGTAGCGCGGCACATCGTCGGGATCGAACAATGCCCGCCGGTAGAAATCCGTGCCGCGATCGAGAGCCGCATGGGTCACGGGATCGCCATCCCACAGCGCGGCCTGCAGGAGCGCCTCGAGCACGTAACCCGTATGGAAACCGTCCACCCACGCGCCCTGCGGCCCACGCGCGTAGTTCCAAGAACCGTCGGCGTTCTGGTGTTGGATCACGAAACGCAGGGCGCGTGTTCCGAGCGCGGCAAGCTCTTCTTCACCCGTGTAGTGCGCCACACGCCGGAATAGCGCGCCACCCAACGCCGCCACGTTGTAGACGCATGCATCCTGGCCCGCAAAGTACCGCAGCCAAACGCCGTCCGCGCCTTCGTCGACAATGCCGAGATCGTTGCGGATGAACTCGATCGCAGAGCGTGCCACCGCCAGGTCCGCGTCCCGGCCGTCCAGCTCGTAGGATTCCAAATAGGCGACCGCCGCGTTGATGGTCCAAAATACGTTGCCGTCGCCACCGCGGGAGTTCGTGAAACGCGTTACATACGGCGTTGCGAGCGCCCAGCACGCGCCGGAATATCCCGGCACAAGCTCGGCGTGCAAACGAGCGAAGAAAGCTGCCGCCTCCCCGGTCGCGGGCCGATCCCCCATCCGGCGCCGCAGCAACGCCGCCGACGCCAGATCGGACCAGGTCTTGGAGAGAACACGCTTACGAATGCCTAGCGCGGGACGCAGGTTGACCGGACTGGTCTTGACGATTTGAGTGAGCACCCGCGCGGCAAGCCGGTTCCGGCGGGCGAGCGACCACGGAAACGCGGCGGTCAGCGCGTCATACGGATCGTACGACGCGTACTGCGCGTCCGCGAGCCAACTGCGCAGGGCGCGCTCGGTGCTCTCCACGTCCCCGGCCCGTGCTTCCCCCGCGCCGGTCACGCGGGCGGTCCCGCCATGCCCGCGCGCTTGTGCACCAGGAAGCTGCCCAACAGCAGGTGACTCAGCCCCGAGTTCTTGAGCACCCCAAGTGCGTCTTCGGGCGTGTTCGCGATCGGAGAGCCGTGCAGATTGAACGAGGTGTTCAGGATCACGCCCCGGCCGGTGATCTTCTGGAATTCGGAAATCAGATGATGGTAGCCAGGATTCCACTCCGCCGTCACCAATTGCGGCCGCGCCGTCCGGTCGTACGGATGGATGGCAGCCGGCAATTCGCCGACGCGCGCGGTCGTATCGAAGCACACGATCATGTACGGCGCGGCGATGTGCTTGGGATTCACGACGTAGTCGTTCTCGCGCTCCGCCAGCATCGACGGCGCGAAGGGCATCCAGAAGTCCCGGCTCTTGATCATGTCATTGATGACACGAATCACCTCGGGCTTGGTGGGATCGGCCAGGATGGCGCGATTTCCCAGCGACCTTGCGCCGAACTCCATGCGCCCCTTGCAGCGCGCGACGACCTCGCCCTGCGCCAAGAGCTGCGCCGCGCGCGCTTCCAGGTCCCCCTCACTCTCCACGTCCAGCCATTCGGAAGCTTTGTAGGCTTGCAGCGCCCGCTCCTCATCGGCGCGCGACCACTCGGGCCCTAAATACACATCGGTCAGTGCTTGGGTGCCGGGCCCGGCATTTCTCTTCAGACTCTCTTGGGCGTGCCAGTACCAGCAGGCGGCCATGGCGCTGGATTCGTCGCCACACGACGGCATGATCCACAGATCCTCGACCTCCGGCAATTCCATGATGATCTTGTTGGCCTTGACGTTCATGAAACAACCGCCGGACAACGCCAGTTTGCGTACACCGGTCTTCTGAATCGCGTTGCGCGCCCAAGTCGTCAGCATGTCCTCGGCGAACAACTGCAAGCCGCCGCAGACGGCATCGAAGCGCTTCAACTCTAGAAG
>Ga0315287_10008109_pt1 | contig 10582 bp, 9 predicted proteins | sample YL17G11_0_MG_FD_205037 | JGI IMG/M metagenome (GOLD analysis project Ga0315287, IMG submission 205037) | Sediment microbial communities from Yellowstone Lake, YNP, Wyoming, USA - YL17G11_0 | ecosystem: Environmental > Aquatic > Freshwater > Lake > Sediment | place: USA: Wyoming | collected...
CCGGACGGCTGCGGCGGCGTGATGAACGGCGCCACGAGCCCGGTGTTCTTCACGACGCAGATGTCGTCGACCGGCGCGTTCGAGTGCGCGACGAGCGCCGGCGCCACCAACGATCTGTTCGGATGCGGCGACCTCGGGTGCAACTTCAGCTCCAACCCGACCTGCGCCGAGCTGTGCGCGCCGCTCGTCATGTCCTCCCACGACCTGTGCAAAGGGCTGCGCAACGACGGCGGGTGCGGCGACTGGTGCAACCACCTCGGCAAGTACCCCTCGCTCTCGAACTCCTGGTACTGCGGTACCAGCACCACGACCGAAGCGCTCAACGTCGTCAAGCTGACCTCGGGTGGGCAGGGCGGCGTGCTCTGCTGCGCCGACTAGCTACCCGAACGAGAAGCCGAGCGACAGCTCCGCGCCCCAGAACCGCTGGCCGACGATCCCGATCTCGCCCGCGGCGGCGATGAAGAACCACTCACGCAGGTACATCCGCGCGCCGGCGCGCGCCGAGAACCCGAACGAGCTCGCCTCGTACTCCACCGCGACGCCGTCCACGGTCAGCTCGGTATCGACCCAATCCACCTCGCCGATGAGATCCAGGAACGGCGTGAACCGCCCCCAGGTGTACTCGCCGCCGATGCCGAATCGCAGCTCGTACGGGCGGATCTTCCGCACCGCGATCTCGCGCTCGACGCCGGCCACGTCGTAGCTCTGCCGCGTCTCCTCGGGCTGGAAAGAGGCGAACGGGAAGTCCACGCCGACCGTCATCCGCACGTGCGACACGACGAGCCTGAGATCGTACCGCAGCCCGAACACCGTGCAGTCGTCGTACGGCGCGTTCTCGAACGGATCGGTCAGCGCCTTGGCGCCGGCGACGTCGCCGCCTCCCCCCTTGTGGACGAAGCTCTCGCCGTCGTACCGTCGCGCGCCGGCGATGAACCCCATCGTGAACTCGAAGTGATCGAGATCCTCGTCGTCCTCGACGACCGCCGCCGGCCCGGCGCCGTGCTCCTCGGCCGCGGCCGTCATGCCCGCGGTCGACAGCATCGCGCCGAGCACCAGTCCGCAAAGCGTGCGCGTTTCCATGGCGTCACCTCCGCGTCGAGGTGATGCCAGCGCCGTGCCGAAACGGTGCGCAGCGCGCGACGCAGCGGAGCGATGGGCGGAATCGCTGCGGAAGTCGCCCTGAGCGGCCCGATCCGCGAAGCAATGTTCGCGTCGCTGCCGCGCCACACCGTGACCGCGCGGCACAGGCGAAACCGCGGCCGCGCCGCGTTTTGCCCGCCGCTCTAGAGATCCACGCCGACGTTGAGCATGCCGTAGACGATGAATTCGTCCGCGAAGCCCAGCCCTTCGAGGTTGGTCCAGGCGAAGCCGACCGCCGGGGTGACGTAGAAGATGTCCGTCGCGCACCACGTGAGGCCGGCCTTGACCCCGACGTCGAAGGTGTTGTCCTGGAGCTTCTCGTCCGAGCGGAGCCACGCCTTGTAGCCGAACGACGCGGCGAGATCCAGGCTCAGCGGCTCGGCGAGCTCGAACGATCGGCCGAGGGTCGGGCTCAAGTAGAGGTAACTGTACTCGGCGATGGCGTCCTGCACACCGGCCATGTACGTGACGGTCAGGCCGAGGTCGACCGCGGTCGACCAGGTGATCGAGGCGCCCGGCTCGAGCCAGATCGGCGCGCCGCGGGTGAGCGTCACGTCCTCGTCCGCGAACGGGTACAGGTACGCGTACATCTGGAGGCCGAGCGCGACAGAGTCGGTCAGGCCGAACTCGTAGGTGGCGAAGAGGTCCTGCTCGAGGCCGGCGCCCGCGTCGATGTTGTCGCGCACGTTGCCGTTCAGCTGGAACGCGGCCCACCACCCCAAGGAGAGCCCCGTGTCGCCGACGCTCCACGTGGCGCCGGGCGCGAGGAGCGTGTGCGGGTCGAGCTGCGCGTCCTCCTGGAACAGGTTCAGGCCGCGGAACACGTAGTGAGTCGCGAACCCGAGATCCAGGTTGACCCCGACCCCCGCCGCCTCGGCCTCGGCGGTCTCGGCTTCGGCGGCCGCCTCCGTCTCGGCGCCGAGAGCCGGCGCCGCGATCAGCGCGATCGCCCCGCAACCCAGTAGGATCGTCGAACGCACCCCCATGAAGACACCTCCCCGGTCGCTCAATCCCCTACGTGTTCGTCCCGTCCCGATCGGTCTCCGCCCGGCGATCGAGACCGCACACCGGAGGCGACAACGACGGCGCGCCCGCGGTGTCGAAGAAGAACTCTTCTGGCACGTAGAGATTGCGCACGACGCGCTCGTGGGTGTCCGGCATGTACTTCACCCAGAGCTTGATCGGCACCTCCGCGAGATCGGGGCACGCCGGCGCGCGGCACAAGTTCAACACGAAGTCCATGAAGTAGCGGACGTTCGTCGCGAGGTGGCCGTTGTAGTCCAGGTGCGACCGCTGCACCCGGACGCGCTCCTCGTGCATGCTGCGCCCGATCTCGGACTCGAGGAGCTCCTCGAAGCTCGAGATGATCATCTCGAGGCGCACCGTGTCCTCGGCGCTCTCGACGAACGCCCGGTACGTGTCGGCGACCGTGGCCTGATCGAAGCCGCGGAACGTCATCACGCGGAGGAACGAATCGGGCGGCGACTCGGCGAGGAGCCGCTCCCTGGGCAGCTGGTAGCAGAGCTTCAGGTTGATGCCGTTGTAGTTGCCGACGTGGTGCTCCTCCTCGACGATCTCTACGCCCGGCATCGCGGAAAGGAGATCGCGGAACCCGCCGAAGTCGTCCGGCTCGACGATCATCTTGACGCCAGCCACGTCCGGGATCTCGAGCTCCGGGAGCTCGGACTGGATCGTGCCCTGCTTGATGCTCTTCAGCAGCCGCCGCTCGGCGTGGTTGAACTCCTCGACCATCATCTCCTGGGGCGTGATGAGCTGATCCTTGGAGATGCCCATGCTCCGCGCGCGCTCCTCGGCGAGGACGTCGGCGTTGGCGCGGATGCGGCCGAGCATGAAGTCGATGATCCGCCGCGAGCCCTTCTCTGCGATGCGCCGGAACCGTTTGATGCGCGACGAGCCGACGAACCGCGCCTCTTCGCCCTCGCCGTTGACGTAGATGGCGCCGTCGATCGGCGTGTCCCGGTAGAAGTCCTCCGGGAAGCGGCAGTAGTGCTGGAGCATCTCCTCGATGCGCGGGTTCGTGTACTGCGGGTGCGCGACGATGAAGTCCTTGAGCTGCCCCTTGAGGCGGACCGAGTAGCGCACCGGCTCGACGCCGTGGAACGACTTGAGCACGTCGCGTGCGAACCAGTCAATCCACAACCGCGCGACATACGAGTTGAAATTGACGATGGTCTTCAAGCGCATGACGTCGCCGGGCGCGGGCTTGTCGACCATCCAGCGCGAGAGGATCTCGGACAGGGCCGAGCGGTGCACGAAGCCGTCGATCAGCAGCATGGAGGCTGCGTACCACTCCGGCCGGCGGCTGTCGAGCGCATGTGCCACCGCCGGATGCGGCCGATCCTGCGGATCCGGTCTTTTTGGCGCGAAATCCGCCGCGGCTGTCGTATGCTGCGGCCATGCGGCACGTGCCGAAAGACGTCGTCGCGCGCCACGAGGCTCTGATCCGCGAGATCGCGGCCCACGATCGGAGCTACTACGTCTTCGACGCGCCGACAATCAACGATCGCGCGTACGATCGCCTCTACGCCGAACTCGTCGCGCTGGAGCGCGAGCACCCCGCGCTCGTGCGGCCGGACTCGCCCACGCAGCGGGTCGGCGGCGAGCCCGCGGCGGGGTTCGCGCGGGTGAAGCACCCCCGGCGCATGTACAGCCTCGACAACAGCTACAACGAGGCCGACATCCGCGAGTTCATGGCCCGCGCCCGCGAGGCGCTCGGCGGGGCGCTGGCGCCGATCGCCTGGGTGGTCGAGCCCAAGCTCGACGGCGCGTCCATGGAGCTCGTGTACCGCGGCGGGCGGCTCGCGCTCGCCTTGACGCGCGGGGACGGCGTGGAGGGCGAGGACGTCACGGCGAACGTCCGCACGATCCGCAGCCTGCCGCTCGCGGTGCCGTGCGACGGCGAGGTGATCACGCGCGGCGAGGTGTTCATCCACTGCGCGGACCTCGCGGCGGTCAACGCGGCGCGCGAGGCGGCGGACGATCCCCCGTTCGCCAACCCGCGCAACGCCGCGGCCGGATCGCTCAGGCTGCTCGATCCGAAGGAGGCGGCCTCGAGACCGCTGCGCATCCACCTCTACGAGCTCGTCGCCGCGCCGGATCACCCGGACACCCACCTCGGGTGCCTCGCGCTCCTCGCCGCGCTCGGCCTGCCGGTCCACGGCATGCAGAAGGCGTGCGCCTCCGAGGACGAGGTCATCGCGGCGCTCGGGGCGTTCGCGGCGGCCCGCCCGTCGCTCCCGTTCGACATCGACGGCGCGGTGGTCAAGGTGGACGACCTCAAGCTTCGGGAGCGGCTCGGCTCCACCGCGCGGTTCCCGCGCTGGGCCGCAGCGTACAAGTTCGAGGCCGAGAAGGCCGAGACGAGGCTCCTCGAGATCGCGGTGCAGGTCGGCCGCACCGGCGCCCTGACGCCTGTGGCCGTGCTCGAGCCCGTCCAGCTCGCCGGCACGACCGTGAGCCGCGCCACGCTGCACAACGAGGACGAGATCCGCGCCAAGGACATCCGCGTCGGCGACACGGTCGTCGTCGAGAAGGCGGGCGAGATCATCCCGCAGGTCGTGGGCGTGGCCAAGGCGCCCGACGCCGAGCGCGGCCCGGCGTTCGTCATGCCGCGGAGGTGCCCGGCGTGCGGCGCGAGGCCGTCGCGCGGCGAGGGGGAGGCGCGCTGGCGCTGCCCGAACCGCCTCGCGTGCCCGGGTCAGCTCAAGGCGTCGCTCGTGCACTTCGCGTCCCGCAAGGCGATGGACATCGAGCACCTCGGCCCGTCGCTCGTCGATCAGCTCGTGGACCAGGGCCTCGTCCGCGACGTCGCCGGCCTCTACCGCGTCGGCGAGGCCGACCTCGAGGCGCTCGAGCGCATGGGCAAGAAGAGCGCCGAGAACGCGATCGCGGCGATACGGGCGAGCCGCGCGCGCCCTCTGCACCGGCTGATCACCGGCCTCGGCATCCCGCTCGTCGGCGAGGTCGCGGCCGTCCCGCTCGCGGCCCGGTACGGATCGCTGTCGCGCTTCGCCGCGGCCGATCCGGAGGTGGAGCGCGCCGAGCTGTCGGCGATGTTCGGCATCGGCGACAAGATCGCGGCCGCGGTGGCGGACGCCCTGGCGGACGAGCGGTTCCTCGGCGTGGTCCGCGAGCTGCTCGAGCTCGGGATCGATCCCGCGGCCGAGGCCGTGGCCGGGGGCCCGCTCGCCGGCGCCTCGTTCTGCATCACGGGCGCGCTCTCGAGCCCGCGCCACGCGGTGCAGGAGCGGATCCGCGCCGCCGGCGGCGAGGTCCACACGGCGGTCAAGCGCGGCACCGGCTACCTCGTGGCCGGCGCCGACGTGGGCAAGGCAAAGCTCGAAAAGGCACGCGCCCTGGGCACGGTAGTCATCGACGAGGCCGCTCTCGAGCGGCTCTTCGCGGGGGGGAAGCCATGAACAGCGACGGCACGCTCTTTCCGGCGGGCTCGCCGGGGCCCGCCTCGGCCCTCCTCGCCGAGTACGACCGCCTGCGGCGGACCCGGTTCGAGGGGCTCTCGAAGCTCTCCTCGGGCGACCTCGACTGGCTGCAGCGGATTCACGACAAGCACCTCGACTTCTACCGGGAGGAGCGCCGCATGCACTTCGGCGCGTTCGCCCTCGTGGGGCTCGCCTTCGTCGTCCTGCTCGGCCCGACCGTCTCGCTGGCCGAGACCGTCTTCTTCCTCCCGCTCGCGGGCGCCGAGGCGCTCCTGTTCGTCCTTCTCGTACCATACTTGTTCGTCTATCGCCGATACGAAGAGGGCGTACGGCGTATGATGCGCGAGTCGATCCAGCTGGAGGACGCGCGGCGCGCCCGAGGCGATATTTCTTGCCAATCGGGCGGAGATCCGTTTGAATCTCAAGCGGTTCACGGGGAGGAGCCTCGCCGCTGAGGGCGGGGCTTCGGAGTTTTTGGGTCACTGAGCTGGAGAGAAAGATGAAGAAGCTATTTGTCGGCAGCCTGTCCTTCAACACGACCGAGAGCGAGCTCGATGCCGCTTTCAACCGCTTCGGCAAGCTCGCCGAGGTCAAGGTCATCACGGACAGGATGACGGGACGTTCCCGCGGGTTCGGATTCATCACGTTCGAGACGGACGAGGCGGCGCAGGCCGCGATGTCCGAGATGGACGGGACGACCCTCGACGGCCGCACAATCACGGTCAACGAAGCCCAAGAGCAGCGGCGCGACGGCGGCGGACGCGGCGGACGCGGCGGCGGACGCGGCGGACGCGGCGGCGGGCGCGATCGCAACTGGTAGGCGCGCACTCCAGAACCTCACAGGCCTTTTAACGGGCTCACGACGACCGTCCAAGACCGGACGGGCCCGTCCGGGTCTGCCCCGACGCCGCCCTGCGGCGCTTGACACCGCGAAGCGGCGGGCGGTAGATCGTGCGGTTTCTCCGGTCGTGTTCCAAGGAGGCTGATTTGTCTTCGATAATCAAGAAGTTGAGCCCGGTCGAGGTCGAGATCGAGATCACGGTCCCGGTCGACGCCGTCGGCGCCGCGATCGAGGGCGCGCTCGCGCGCGTCGGCAGGGAGGCGCAGATCCGCGGCTTCCGCAAGGGCAAGGCGCCGCGCGCCGTCGTCAGGCGCATGTACGGCAAGGCGGTGCTCGGCGAGCTCCGCGCCGAGCTCGTGTCGGAGCACTACGTCGCGGCGCTGAACGAGCACGACCTCGACCCGGTGGCCGACCCGGAGCTCGTGAACCCGGGCGATCTCGAGGATGGAAAGCCGTTCACCTGCACGCTCAAGGTCGAGGTGGGTCCCCGCCTCGAGGCGCTCGACGTCGACGGCATCGAGCTCGAGCGGCGCAAGATCGCCCCGAGCGCGTCCGAGATCGACGAGGAGCTGCGCCGCATCCAGTCCGCGATGGCCAAGACGACGGCCCTCGCCGCGCCGCGGCCCGCCCAGGCGGGCGATGCGATCCGGCTGGAGATCCGGCGCTGGCGCGACGGCGCGTGGCAGGAACAGCCCCTGCCGCCCCAGGAGCTCGTCCTCCGCGAGGACGACATGCGGCCCGAGCTCTTCGCGGCGCTCCCGGGCCTCGGGGTGGGCGACGAGCGCGAGGTGGTGTTCCCGCCCGAGGCTCCGGAGACCGAGCCCGCGAAGTTCCTGTGCAAGGTGCTCGAGATCAAGGAGCGCGCGCTGCCGGCAATCGACGACGAGCTCGCGAAGGACGTCGGCGACTTCGAGACGCTCGCCGCCCTGAGGGACGATATCGCGAAGAAGCGCGCCGAGTCCCTCGAGCGCGACGAGGAGAAGCGCCAGCGCCACGAGCTGTTCGACAGGCTGCGCGAGAAGAACCCGCTCGAGCTCCCGCCGCGGGTGGTGGCGCAGCAGGCGGACATGATGGCGAGCCAGCTGCTCGGCATGATGTCGCGGGGCTCCCCCGAGGAGGGGCTCGCGAAGGACGCGGCGGAGAAGCTCGGCGACAGCGCGAGGTCGGCGGCGCGGGAGATCGTGCACCAGCACTTCCTGGTGCGGGAGATCGCGCGGCTCGGTAGCCTCGCGGTCACGGACGAGGACGTGGAGGCGGAGCTGGCCCAGATGGCGGCCGCCACGGGCCTCCCGCTGCCGCAGATCAAGGCCCGCATGGCCCAGGGGTCGCGGTTGACCGAGCTCAAGGTCGGCCTCATGGAACGCAAGGTTTTTGATTTCGTGAAGCCCAAGGTTAAGATCACCGATATCGATCCGCCGGCGACCCCGCCGGGCGGCGAGGATCGGCGAAAGGACGCGAAATGACATTCAGCGACGGCTTGCCGAAGGTGTGGAACGACGGGTTCATCCCGTACCCGCAGGTCGTGGAGCAGACCCATCGCGGCGAGCGCAGCTGGGACATCTTCTCGAGGCTGCTCAAGGACCGGATCGTCTTCCTCGGCACCGGGATCAACGACGACGTGGCCAACATCATCGTGGCCCAGTTCCTGTACCTCGAGTCCGACGACCCCGAGAAGGAGATCATGCTCTACATCAACTCGCCGGGCGGCTCGGTGAACTCCGGGCTCGCGATCTACGACACCATGCAGCACGTGCGGTGCCCGGTGTCGACGATCTGCATCGGCCAGGCGGCGTCGATGGCCGCGGTGCTGCTCGCGTCGGGCGAGCCGGGGAAGCGCCTCGCGCTGCCCAACGCCCGCGTGCTGATCCACCAGCCGCACGGCGGCATGTCGGGCCAGGCGTCGGATATCGAGATCCACGCCCGCGAGATCCTCAGGCTCCGGGAGCGCCTGAACGAGATCCTCGTGCGGCACACCGGCACGTCCATGGACAAGATCAAGTCCGACACGGATCGGGATTACATCATGACCGCCGAAGAGGCGAAGGCATACGGCCTCATCGACGAGGTCATGGCGCCGAAGAAGGGCGCGGTCGAGCCCTGACCGCGCGGACGTTACGGAGGTTGCGAAGCCCGCTTGCGGTCCTATAATTGGGGTGGTCCATGACCGCCCAGCGAGGTGAGCGCTTTGACCCGCGGCCGAGGAAATGACCGTCCGACTCTGAGCTGCTCGTTCTGCGGCAAGAGCCAGAAGGAGGTCCGCAAGCTGATTGCCGGGCCGACGGTCTACATCTGCGACGAGTGCATCAGCCTGTGCAACGACATCATCGCCGAGGAGCTCGAGACGCCCGAGCAGCGCGGCGGCCTCAAGGCGCTGCCCAAGCCGTCCGAGATCATGGAGTTCCTGAACCAGTACGTCATCGGCCAGGACCACGCCAAGCGCGTGCTCGCGGTCGCCGTGTACAACCACTACAAGCGGATCGACGCGACCCCCAAGAACGACGACGTCGAGCTCCAGAAGTCCAACATCCTCCTGCTCGGCCCCACCGGCTGCGGCAAGACCGAGCTCGCGAAGACCCTCGCCCGCATGCTCAACGTGCCGTTCGCGATCGCGGACGCCACGGCGCTCACCGAGGCGGGCTACGTCGGCGAGGACGTCGAGAACATCATCGTCCAGCTCCTGCAGAACGCCGATCACGACATCGAGCGGGCGCAGCGGGGCATCATCTACATCGACGAGGTCGACAAGCTGTCGCGCAAGAGCGACAACCCGTCGATCACCCGCGACGTCTCCGGCGAGGGCGTGCAGCAGGCGCTGCTCAAGATCATCGAGGGCACGGTGGCGAACGTGCCGCCCAAGGGCGGTCGCAAGCACCCGCAGCAGGACTTCCTCCAGGTCGACACGACGAACATCCTGTTCATCTGCGGCGGCGCGTTCCACGGCCTCGAGAAGATCGTGGAGCATAGGATCGGCCGCAAGACGATCGGCTTCGGCGCGAAGATAGAGAGCGCGAGCGAGAAGCCGATAGGCGAGCTGCTCATGGAGGTGCAGCCCGAGGATCTGCTCAAGTACGGCATGATCCCGGAGTTCGTCGGGAGGCTGCCGATCGTCGCCACGCTGCAGGAGCTCGACGAGGCGGCGCTCGTGGACATCCTGCTCAAGCCCAAGAACGCGCTGGTCAAGCAGTACCAAAAGCTCCTCATGATGGACAACGTCAAGCTGACGTTCACCGACGGCGCCCTCCAGGCCGTGGCGCGCTCGGCCATGGAGCGCTCCACCGGCGCCCGCGGCCTGCGCTCGGTGCTCGAGGCGGCGATGCTCGACGTGATGTTCGAGATCCCCTCGATGAACCGACCCAAGGAAGTGGTCATATCCGAGGAGGTCGTCGCCAGCGGCGAGCGCCCCCTCGTCGTCCTCGAGAAAGACCGAGCAGAGCCGGCCTGATGCGTCGCGCCGCGCTTCGTGCGCTTTGGCGTAGCGTGGTGGCGTACGGAGGAGAGTCATGACCGATCAACTCGACAAAGAACAGCGCGGGGCCAAGCCGACGGCGCCGCTCCTGCCGCTGCGCGACATCATCGTGTTTCCGCACATGGTCGTGCCGCTCTTCGTGGGCCGGGAGAAGTCGATCGCGGCGCTCGAGGGCGCGATGAAGGGCGACAAGTACATCCTGCTCGCGGCCCAGAAGTCGGCGAAGACCAACGCGCCGTCCGAGGAGGACATCTTCCGCGTCGGGACGCTGGGCACGATCGTGCAGCTGCTCCGGCTGCCGGACGGGACGGTCAAGGTGCTCGTGGAGGGCAAGCGCCGGGCGCGGATCCTGGGCTACCTGCCCGTCGAGGAGTACTTCGAGGTCGAGTACGAGCTCGTCGACGACGCGATCGAGCGGTCGGTCGAGATGGAGGGCCTCGTGCGGGAGGTCCAGTCGACCTTCGAGGCGTACATCAAGCTGAACAAGCAGATCCCGCCCGAGATGCTCATGACGGTGCAGGGGATGGACGACCCGTCGCGGCTCGCGGACACGATCGTCGTCAACCTCTCGTCGGTCAAGCTCGAGGACCGCCAGGAGATCCTCGAGGACGCGAACGTGCGCGGCCGCCTCGAGCGCCTCTACCAGCTCATGCGCGGCGAGATCGAGATCCTGCA
>Ga0315287_10008110_pt1 | contig 10581 bp, 5 predicted proteins | sample YL17G11_0_MG_FD_205037 | JGI IMG/M metagenome (GOLD analysis project Ga0315287, IMG submission 205037) | Sediment microbial communities from Yellowstone Lake, YNP, Wyoming, USA - YL17G11_0 | ecosystem: Environmental > Aquatic > Freshwater > Lake > Sediment | place: USA: Wyoming | collected...
GTCCAGGTGAGCGTGTCGGGGAGAGTCTGGCCCACGTGGCTAGACAGCACATCGAGACCGACGAAGGCCGTGCGGGTCGTCGCCAAGCCGGCGACATTCTCCTGGTAGGACGCACCAACTGCGGTACCGATGAAGACAATGTCGCCGTGGCTGACCAGTTGCTCGAGTGTAACCCGCTGGGTCATCGCAATCGCGGGATTACAGAAAGCCACAAGACCTAGTGCAATCAGGAGTGGCCGGACTCTCAGGAAGTTCATAGCACCTCCGAAGAAGTACATCGACTGCCCCGGTCAGGGCCGCTTGATGCCGCGCGCGTAGGCCCCGCGATGGGGCCGCTCAGCCATCGAGCCTGGCACCCGGCGGGCGCCGCGCTGGAATTCCGCGGCGGTCCGCCGGTGCTGCCGAAGTCCTCGGCGGCGAACCACCGCTCCAGGTCGCTTCTGGGCAGCGCGGCGTTTGTGGAGAAACGGGAGCCAGAAGACCAAATCACAAACGGGTGGACGGCGCCGCGATGTGACCACCCAGGGCACGAAGAGACAAGGTCGCGTCGGCGCCGGCACGCGCGAGGTCGGCCGCCGCAGAGAGGCGCAAGTCCCCCGCTGTGGCAGGCCAATGTTCCTATCGTTCGAATGAGAGCCGGATCCACTCCTCGTAGGCGCGGGGATGGCCCCTCTCGACCACCTTTTGAGCAGAGGAATGGACGGCCCGGGCCAGGGGGCTCGGAAGGGCGCACTGCTGGCAAGGGCCTTGCTCCGTCGGTGGACCCGTGCAGCCACATGGTCCCGTCCCGCGTCGCGAACAATAGAGGCAGCCGCGTCTGAGGAGGATGCGTCCGGGAGACCGCGCTCAACGCCGGAGGTGGAATTCGGCTGGGGAGAAGCGTCGCTCAAACGCTCCCGTTCCCCTCTCCTGGAAACTGCCCGTCGAGGAACGGAACGGATGCTAGCAGCACGCTCGAATAGTGACAAGCAAATTCGTGAGGTGCTGGGGTCAAGTACGAATAGTGCGGCCGTCTTGCGGACCGACGCCGTCGAGTGCGTACACGTCTCAATATGACAGACGTCATATGGCCGAGAGTGGTTCTCCACTCCCTCGGCCTGCCGGGCGCTCTCACCTTCGAGTCGGTGGCACTCGTCGTGGCGCGGCCGCGCGATCGCCGCTTCGACTTTCCCACCTGGATGGGATTGCTCACCCGAGGCTTCGTCGCCGCCTTGGCGGAGGACACTGTGGCCAAGTCACAGTGCATGCTGATTGGTGGCACCTCGGTGGCTAACCGTGGGGCGAGCGGCGCCGAGGGCTTCTTTCCGAACCTCTGGGTCGCGCGGGTGTTCGCGGATCGAACCCCAGCGCGGTTCCAGTCGCAGCGCGTGGACGCCGAGTCCAAGCACCCCGCCTGCGCCTACACCTACAGAAACACCCCCGGGCAGCAGTAGAGCCGGCAGCGCATCCAGGCCATCGGTGCCTAGGGGACCACCATTGCGTTCGCCACCTATCACGGGGCGACGCTCCAGGGCCACAGCCCCGGTGCCCCATCTCCTCGGTCGAAGCGGAATCCTCATCGGGGGGGTCCTCTCGGCCGCCGCACACGACACCACGGAGAATTGGCCGAGACCACATCGGCGCCCCGGGGGCACCCCCTCGCCCAGGACCAGGAGAGAAACGTGGTCCTGCACAATCCTCGGCGTCTTAGGACCGGGCGCTGCCCCCTGCGTCTCCCTGCCGACACCCGGCTCCACGGTCTCTGAAACTCCGGATCGCCCCCAGTCGCCAGCGAGAAACGAGGCGCCCGCAGCGCCCCCGCCTAAAACCGCCAGTCACCGTTTTGCTACCGTTCCCGGATTGAAACGCACTCCCGCGGATGGAAGCGGACTCCCAACTTCCGCACCCCGCGATCGACCGTAACTCTTTGACTTGAAAGGCTATCTGGTTTGCGCGACATCACTTCGATGGGCCGGCTCGTAAGTCGTTGAAAGATGCTCGAAGCGGTTTTCAAGATTGGTTGAATCGCGGCCTCCTTGGCGAGTGCTGCATACAGTGGAGCCCCTTGTGATTCAACACCTTCCCGACCGTGGCGGTGGTTCGACCTCGAAGAACGCTGCAGCCGGACGCAGCTGAGAAGGAACGAGCGCAGACCAACGGTCGGAAAGACCGCTCACCCGGCCGGCCTCTCCGGGTTCGCGTACTTCACCAGCAGCGCCTTGAACCGCGGGTGAGTACGGATCGGGTCCCAGCGCGGGTCGAGGCGGAGAGTGTGGACGGTGACACTTGATGGATTGGCCAGCAGACGATTGATCTCGTCGAGCGCCGCTTCAGCCTCGCCTGCCCGAGCGAGTATCATAGCCCGTTCCGCCGCAATCATCGGGCCCGTGAAACGGTCTTCGCGGTAGGCCCTTGACGGGAATGTCCCATGGTCGCGCTGGTGGGCGTCAGATGTCTCGTGCCTCAGGCGCGTTTGCACTACGCCTTGCAGGACCAGGCGCGGATGGTTCTCTCTGCCGCCCGCCCCGCCAACGCACCGGTCGACCAGGCCCACTGAAGGATGCATGCGAAAGGTCACGGTTTCATTCCCCTGAACAACTTCCCACGGGTCGCGCTCAGGCCCGCCGCGCGGGGTTCCTCGTGAGATGCGGCCCGGGTGATCAAGAAACTGATTGACGAGCGAAGTGGCCTTCGGGAGAATCCCGGCGCTGCAGTTGCCTTCGCGCCCAGTCCGAGGCCAACCCTCCCTGTGGCGCATGACTGGAGGCTCGGCAGTGCGGCGCTGTTTACGGCAAGTGCCTTCTGGCACGTCCCGAGCAGGCACTACTGCAGCTTGATGCCGCCTCTGGCACAGAGCCGCTCGTGGTGACCCTCCGCATCGGATTTGAGGAGCGACGCGCACATGCATCGCCACCGCCGTAGCTACAGAACCGCCGGCGCTCCGCCAGGTCGCCGAGGAGACCAGAGCAGGTCGCATCCTGGGACGCAGCAGACCGCACTGGCATGCCTTGCGCTGCTGTTGGCCACCCCGAGCCTGGCGGCAGCCATCCCATGGTTAGGCGCGCCGACGGCGTACAGCGCAGGCACCCGGCCACAGTCCGAGGCGCTGGGCGATTTCAATCGCGACGGCCAACCCGATTTGGCCGTCGTCGAGCGGGGGACCTCGAGCCTCCTGGTGTTCCTCAACAATGGGGACGGGACCTTCGGTCTATTCGGGAGCTACGCCGCGGGCACCAGCCCGAGCGATGTGAAATGCGCGGACGTGGACAGGAATGGAACGCTGGACTGCGTCGTGACGGACTTCGGGTCCGACAGAGCGTCAATCCTGCTGGGGTCGGGCGACGGGTCCTTCGGTCTGCCCACTGAATATGCCACGGGAGCGGGACCAAGGAGCGTGGCGATCGGTGATTTCAACGGGGACGGGTGGGTGGATCTCGCCGTCGCAAACTCGGGCGACAGCACCGTGTCGGTCCTGCTCGGCAACAAGAGCGGGGGGTTCGCCGGCAAGAGTGACTATTCGGCGGGCCTTAGCCCTTACAGCGTGTGCACCGGGGACCTGAACGGAGACGGCAAGACGGATCTGATCGTCGCCAACGTCGGATCTAACAGCGTGTCAGTCCTCCGAGGATACGCCAGTGGCAGCTTCGGGCCGAAGAGTGACTTCCCCACGGGAGCTGCGCCGGTCGCGGTGGCAACCGCGGACCTGAACGCGGACGGATTGACGGACCTCGTCGTCGCCGATTCGGTGGCCAGCGCCGTGTCGGTGCTCCTTGGAAGCGGCGGGGGCGCCCTGGCGAGTCACAGGGAGTACGAGACCGGAGCCGGGCCGCGGGCCCTGGCGATTCTTGACCTAAACTGGGATGGAGCGTCGGACGTTGTGGTCGCAGATTTCACGGGAGGCACCGTGACCGCCTTGATCGGCAGTCGCGACGGGTTACTGAGCAGGCCGCAAACGTTCAGCGCCGGCCGTGGTCCGCGGGCGATCTTGACCGGGGACCTCAACGCCGACGGACGCGCCGACGTCGCCGTGGTCAATCAGATCGACGCCACCGTGGCCGTGCTCATGGCCAGCGGCCCGGTCATCTGCACCCCGGGAGTCCGAGCCGATTACTCCACGGGCGCGAATCCGCACGCCGTCACCCTGGGAGACGTCAACTGCGACGGCAGCCTGGACGCGATCAGCACCCGTTTCTACATGACCTACTGCGACGTCCTCCTGGGCAGCCGTACCGGTGTCCTGGGCGCCAGCTACCAGTACGCCACGGGTTCCTCTCCGCGCGGTGGCGTCGTCGCGGATCTCAATCGCGACGGCAAGCCGGATCTCGCCATCTGCAATAGCAGCGCCGCCTCGGTCGGCGTGTTCCTGGGTGACGGGAGCGGATCCTTCGGAAGTCGAACTGACTACTCCACAGGCGCGGCCTCCGATCCCTATGCGGTCACGGTCGCGGACGTCAACATGGACGGGAAGTCGGACCTCGTGGTGAGTTGTCACGGCGGATATCCCGCATCCTTGTGCGGCAACGGCGACGGGACATTCCAGCCGAAAACCGATGCGGCCAACGTCTACGGACCCTACGAGACGGTGGTCGCCGACATGAATCGTGATGGGAAGCCGGACTTGGTCGTGGCCACTCTCAACACCAAGGGCGTTAGCATCGCTCTCGGGAATGGCAATGGAACCTTTCAACCGCGCATGGACGTCGCGGACAGCCATCCCGCGGCGGCCCTCGCGGTGGGGGATCTGAACCGGGACGGCAGGCTGGACATCGTCGCCATCGGATCGCTGCCGAGCGGAGTGTATGTGTACTTCGGAAACGGCGACGGCACGGTGGGCAATGGGACGTTCATCGCGACCGGTCCCATGCCCGCAGCGGTGGCGATTGGAGACGTGACCGGAGACGGGAATCCCGACATCGCCGTCGCGAACTCGACCGGACCCACAGTGTCGGTGATTCCCGGCAACGGAAATCGCACGTTCGGAGCGAAGGTGGACTATCCGTTCGACTCCCCGTTCGACGTCGCCATGGGAGACATGGATGGAAATGGAAAGCTCGACCTCATCGTGGCTTCGGGGTCGTTGGTGCACAACGTCGAAGTCCTGCCGTTCCTCGGCGGGATAGTGGACGCCGGCTCAGGGCCGGTGGCGAAGACGGTAGGTGCGCCGAGGGTGCGACCCAACCCAGCGATGGGCCGGGCGAGCCTGGAGTTCACTCTCGGCGGCGAAGGGCTAGTCTCCATCTGCATCTACGATCTCGCCGGGCGCCTAGTGCGTACGGTGGCAAGGGGGCGGATGGAAGTGGGACCGAACAGCGCGTTTTGGGATGGACGGGATGACGGCGGGCGCCCAGTGGAGGCGGGTGTGTACTTCGTTGGTCTGGTGTCGGATGTCGGCCGGAGCTGTGCAAAGCTCGTCTTCTTGAGGTAAGCGGCCTCGCCTGACCTGCCCCCGGTGGTCGTACCACTTGCTAGTTAGTCCCGCGGCCCAGACTATCCCATAGCTTCTGGATCGATCTGAGGGGGTCAGGTCACGAGGGTGTCTCGCTCAATTGGGGGTCAAAGCAACCCCAATCAGCAGGCAGCAGCAGACGCCAACTGCCTCACGAAAGCGGGGTCAAAGCAGCATGCCGTGGATTCCACGGCCAGCAAGGCGGCAGTTGCCTGTCACTTCGACTTGAACATTTCCTTCAGGCGATCGGCCATTTCTTGCGCCTTCTGCTGCGCCTCCTGCGCGGCTCGCTGCATCTGCTCTTGCGCCTGCTGCTGTGCTTGCCGGGCCTGCTCCTTGGCCTGTTGTTGAGCCTGCCGCGCCTGCTCTTGGGCACTCGCGCTTCCCTGCCGCCATTGTTCTTGTGCCTGCTGCTGAGCTTCCTGCATTCGACGCGCCGCTTCCGCGGCTGCCTCCCGTTGCGTCTGCTGCCACTGCATTTGCGTTTGCTGGGCGGCATCCTGCGCGCGTCGGGTGCCCTCTTCCTGTGCCCACTGGAATACCTCTTCCGTGCGCTGATTGATGTGGTCCCCAGTTTCAAGGGCTTGCGCCTGCAGATCCACCAATACGGGGCCAGCCTGGTCTGCGCCGTCGCGTGCGGCTTGGGCCAGACGCGCATTTGCGTCTTTCATCGAAGCGGCCAGTACCTGCGCATCGGCCTGTCCGCCTTCACTCGTGACGTAGCGCACGTAGTTGTCGACATCTTGAATATCGGTGGCTGGGTTGAGCAGCAGGATCATGGTCCGCCCCACCAGCCGCCATCCGGACGGGCTCTGGCTTTCGGTGCTTTGATAGGCCTGCGCGAGCTCGGCGCAGCGCTCGTGGCGCAGGAGAAGGCTGGCACACTCGAGGCCATATGGCGTCTGGCTGGGATCCTGGATCCCGAGAGCCAGTCCGATCGCCTGCTCCCAGTCGGAGAGGGGCTGGGTGCCCGCGTCCCCGTTGTGCGCGCCCTCGGAAATCTGCTCGACCTGCGCGATGTACTGGCCGAACTGCCGGCGCGACGATGGGTGTACCCCCTGGAGCGCCGCGAGCCGCGCATGCAGCTTCTCCTGCTTCTGGGCAATTGCCTTGGCGCGGGGCTGTACGTGGGCATATGCGGCAACGCCAGCCAGCACCAGCACCACGATCACCACCAGGCTGACAAGGGCCACTGTGTGGCCGGGGTTGCCACTTCGAGTTTGTGAAGCCCTGTCCTCAGGTTCCAGTCCCTCTTCGAGTTGCTCGTCTCTTCGGGTTCGCGGGGACCTGAGAATCATCCCCAAGAGGAGTCCGAGGAGGGCTGCGATCAGGGCCACCAGGCCGATGGGCCCGTTCAGGGTCCATGTGGTCGGGCGGAGGCCTCGACCCGTCGCACCGACCTCGCCGCCTCTTCCGGAATTCATGTCCCTCCGGGCTCCGAAACTGCCATCGCCTCCCATCTCGGAGCTGCCGCCCGGGGCGCCGAGGGTTCCGCCAGGCTCGGACCCTGATGATCCGCCGTCCCCACCTGCAGACGCGCTCAGTCCGGCGTTCCGCTGGGACTCTGATTCAAGAACGCAGATGGTGCTTCGATCCTCATCGGAGGAGGGGTTGTGAGCGCTCACGTAGAGCTTCCCATCCCCGAAGGCAACATCAAAGACCCGCGCTCCCGACGGGAGCCCCTGAAGCGTCTCCATGCCCACGATCTCCCCACTCGGGGAGTAGACAATTAGCGCGGACATGTCGGCGTTGGTCACCAGGCCTGACCCATTCCACTCCAGACCCTGCCGGTTGATATTCGGTACGCCGAATTGCGACACGATCTCGCCCGTGGTGCTCAGCTGATAGACCGATCTGACGCAAGGGTCGATGAGCCAGAGCATCGCTCCATCATAGGCAATGCCACACGGCTCGGGTCCATGCGAGGTAAAGGAGCGCACCTCGGTGAGACTCGCAGCATCGACCTCGTGAACCTGATCCGCGGCGGCATCGGTTACCCACAGGCTGCCGGCACCGACACAGATCCCGCGGGCGTTCCATGGAAGGCTCGCTGATTGTCTGATCACCTGGTGGGTGCGGGGGTCAACCTGACTGATGATCGACATGTCGGAGAGCCCCGGCCGTTCGCTGGTAATCCAGAGGTTGCCCGACTCAAAGGCCATCCCGAGGATGAGCCGCCCGGGAACGGTGAAGCGATCAACAACGGTCCACGTTTCACCGAATGCGGGTGAGGCCATCCCCAGACAGGCGATCAGCGCTACAACAAGACGATGATACTGACGTCGCATCGCTCTCCCTCCCCCTGCAAGTCGTCAACCACTTTGGCACAGCTGGGCTCAGAACTTAAGGGACACCGACTCGATACAACGAAGTCAGGATGCGCTCCTCGACTCGCGTGGGCAGACCCTGGTTGATGCGTCGTCTCCGGCGTAGCGTCTGCTCCTTGACCCGCGCCCGCGCAGTCCGGATCTCCCGCCCCCGACCCAGATAGACATCCTCCGGCGTCAGATTCCCGAGCGACTCGTGCACGCGCTCGTGGCCGTAGTGGCGCACGAACCCCTCGACCTCGCGCTCCAGCTCCCACGGCAGGTCGTAGTTCTGCAGCTTGACCACGTTCTTCATCGTGCGGTGGTACCGCTCGATCTTGCCCTGCGTCATCGGGTGGTACGGCTTGCGCCGCGCGTGCGTCATCTCCTGGCTCGCCAGGGACTCCCCCAGCTCCTTCGAGATGAAGTACGGCCCGTTTTCCGAGAGCAGCCGCGGACGATGGCGAACCGGCACGCCGGTGACTCCCGTAACCTCGATGGCCTGGTCGAGCAGGGTGGTCACGTCGCTGCTCTCCATCCCCGTGGTCAGCTTCCGGCTCACGATGTAGCGGCTGTAGTCGTCGAGCACGGTCAAGAGGTAGTACCAGCCCCAGCTCACGACCTTGAAGTACGTGAAGTCCGTCTGCCACAGCTCGTACACGCGCCGGGTCGGCTGCGGGAACTTGTCGCGCGCGCTCATGACGATGAAACCGGGGCTGGTCACCATGTCGAACGCCTTCAGGATGCGAAAGACGCTCGACTTCGGGACGAACGTGCCGCGCGTATCCGTCACGTGCCAGGCCAGCTCGCATGGCGTGAGCTCCGGGCGCTCGAGTGCCGTCTCGACGATCTCAGCACGCTCGGCCTCGGGGATGCAGTTCCAGAACCGTCGCGGCGCCGGCTCGCGTTCCTTCAGCCCCTCGAAGGCGTGCTCGTCATACGCTCGGTCAGCGAATGCAAGGAGCACCAGGTTCTGCCAGTTCACCTTCTGCAGCCTGGAATATGTCCATTTCCCTGCGGCTAATGCGCGGCGACGAGAGGCCAGTTGGGCGGAGAGGAAACGCATCGCCCCGGCCGGCGCGATGCAGCAGATCGAAGCACGCACGACAACTCTCCCGGCCCGGGAGGGTCGGTGGGGCCCGTCCTCCCAGGTACATCGTTCAGGGGCGGCGATTGGGCAGTGCCCGGAGCGAGCCGAGCCCGTTGCAGAGTGTCCGAAACATGTTAAGCTCCTATGTCCCGCTAGGCAATGCTGCAATGGGCGCAGGAGCCGCTTCCCCGACCAGCCCCCCCGCCGCCACCCCCCGCCCCAGCGCCGCCCGGGCGGGCCGCCGCGGCACCAGATCGGCCGTTAGCTCCCCCCTTTCAGGAGACAGTTCAGAGACTGACTCTCCCGCGGTAAACGTGCCTCTGCGATTTCGCTACAGGGCTGAACTGGAGTGAGGTGGCTATTTGGGGCCCAGCCGGGGGTCAGATTCCCGAGGGTCCCGAGAGGCCAGCCGTTCCCGATACGGCGAGCCTTGGTCCAGGCCAGTGTGCTCGGGCTTCCCAAGCCCCTCGGCCCACGCCCCCGGGGGGAAACGCCGTCCCGCACAATCCTCGGCGTCCTCGGATGCGGCCCTGTGCTCCTGCCCCCCATCGGTCTCGCTGTAGCCGCCCCTGCCTGAGAGCTCGGATCGGCTGAAGCGAGGGCGAGACCCGTTGCCTGGAAGGGCCCCCGTCGGGCCCCCCGCCGAAAACCGCCTGTCACCGTTTTTCTTTGAAGCAGCGCCCCCTAGTGGCACCGGTCGGTTCGGTCATTGTACTCCTGTCCTCTGGTCCCCTCAGCGAGGTTCTTCATCCGTCTTTTCGCGCTTGACAAGGGCGGCCGCGGCCGCCGGCGCATGGTGAGTTCTGCGACGGGGTGCAGGGCGCCAATCGGCTACGCGGCCTCGACAGCGACCACAAAACTGTTCGCGCTCACCGCTCCCCTGTGTTCGAACCCGGCTGAGAGTCTCCCCCTCCCCCTGGTTAGGAACCGACCTCCCCGGCGTGGCCGTCTCGACGCTCGTAGGTCGTCCCGTCCCGCCACATCGCATAGAGGATCCCGGCCAGCTTGCGCGCCAGCGCCACGATCCCCGACTTGGTCCCCCGCCGCAGAGCCACCCGCTGCGCCCAGCGCCGTAGCGGCTCCGTGTCCTCGCGCCGCGAGCGGAAGATCGACCACGCTGCCTCGACCAGCAGCCAGCGTGCCCGGCTGTTCCCTGCCTTCGTGATCCGTCCTTTGTGCTGGCGCTCCCCCGAGCTCCTCTCGCTCGGCACCAGTCCCAGGTACGCCTCCACCTGGTGGGGCCCCGCAAAGCGTTCCCAGGTATCGAGCGTGGCCACGAACGCCGTCCCCGTCACCGGACCTACGCCCGGCACCGTGCGTAGCCGTTGAATGACCGGGTCCTGCGCCGCAATCGCAGCGATCCGCCCGTCCGCGCCCTCGATCTCGGCGCTCGCCGTGCGGATTAGGGCCAGCATCGGCGCGATCTCCCCGCGCTGCTCTTCCGGCATCTCTTGCCGTTCCACGCGGGCAATGAATCCATCGACGTTGCCGCTCGGCAGGTGAATCCCCTGGCGGCGCAGGAGCGCCCCCACCAGCGCCACGCACTTCACCCGCGTGCGCACCAGTACGTCGCGAACCGCCAGCTCGGCCCGCACGTGTCGCTGCCGGTCGCTCGCTCGATGCGCAGGTCGGTACGCCTGCAGCCGACAGGCGTCAGCCAGGGTCACCGCGTCCCGCCGGTCGGTCTTCACCCGCCGGCTGCGCGTCGCATACATCGCCGCATAGTTGGGATCGGCCACGATCACCTCGTGGCCCAGTTC
>Ga0315287_10008111_pt1 | contig 10581 bp, 9 predicted proteins | sample YL17G11_0_MG_FD_205037 | JGI IMG/M metagenome (GOLD analysis project Ga0315287, IMG submission 205037) | Sediment microbial communities from Yellowstone Lake, YNP, Wyoming, USA - YL17G11_0 | ecosystem: Environmental > Aquatic > Freshwater > Lake > Sediment | place: USA: Wyoming | collected...
CAAGGCCACGGCTCCCACGGGCGGCCTTGGGACGATATCAACCGGTTGATCAGGAAAGCGCCCTTGTCCGCGGCGGTCAAGGAGCGGGGCTTGGCCGTCTTCGAGACCCTCTTCAAGGCCGAGGCGAAAGTCCACGGCGAACCTCTTGACCGCGTTCACCTCCACGAAGCCGGCGCCGACGACGCCCTCATCGACATCCTCGGAGCCTGCTGGCTGGCCGAAACGCTCGGCGTCGGCGAGTTTTTCTGCTCACCGCTCAACGTCGGGGCGGGCGTCGTCCGGACATCCCACGGCCTCCTTCCCGTCCCGCCGCCGGCCGTGGCCGAACTCCTTCGCGGCGTCCCGGTCTATTCGGCCCACGCCCAAACCGAGCTCGTCACCCCGACCGGCGCGGCCCTTGTCAAAACACTCGTCTCTAAATTCGTGCCCTTCCCCGAATTGACCTATGACCGGCTCGGATGCGGGGCGGGAAGCCGCGATCTCGGCCCGCTCCCCAATATCCTCCGGGCCTTCTACGGCGATCGGCGGAGCTTCGCTCCGGAGAAGCGGGTTTTTCTCATCGAAGCGGCGATCGACGACGCCAACCCCCAGGTCCTGGCCGCCTTCATGGATCAAGCCCTGGAAAAGGGCGCCCTCGACGTCTATCTCACGCCGATCGTCATGAAAAAGAACCGGCTGGCGACCCAACTCACGATTCTCGCCGAATCCGCCGCCTTGGAAACGTTGATCACCGCGGTTTTCACCGAGACAAGTTCGATCGGCCTGCGCTATTATCCGGTGGAACGGCGGGCCCTCGACCGCCGGATCGACACCGTCAAAGTGGACGGCCGGCCGATCCGGATCAAGACGGCCGTCCTGGACGGCCGCCCGACCAATGTCCAGCCGGAATACGAGGATTGCCTCGCCCTGGCCAAGGCCAAGGGCCTTCCGCTGAAAGATGTCCTGCGGCGGGCCGCGGCGGCCGCGGATCCCAAAGCCAAGGGAGGAGGCTGCCATGAGGACAAAACTTAAAACCAAGGGCATGGATCTCGAGAAGATGGAGCGGGGCGTCCGGCTGATCCTCGAAGGCGCGGGTGAAGACCCGGACCGGCCCGATCTGCGCGGAACTCCGAAACGGGTCGCCCGGATGTACGCCGAGATTCTCGGCGGGCTCCACGAAAATCCGGAAGCCCATCTCCGCTCCGTTCATGAGGAAAAACACGACGAGATGGTCTTGATCAAGAATATCCCGCTTTATTCGATGTGTGAACATCACATGCTCCCCTTTGCCGGCGTGGCCCATGTCGCCTACATCCCTAAAGGCGGGCGCATCGTCGGCTTGTCGAAGATTGTCCGGGTCGTCGAGACGCTGTCCCGCCGCCTCCAAGTCCAGGAGCGGTTGACCAAACAGGTCGCCGACATCGTCATGGAGCACCTGGATCCCCTCGGCGTTATCGTCGTCATCGAAGCCGAGCACATGTGCCTCTCGATGCGCGGGGCGAAAAAGCCCAAATCGATCACCGTCACCTCGGCCGTGCGCGGAATGTTCCGGACGCACGCCGTCACCCGGATCGAAGCCATCGCTCTTATCCGCGGAGGTCTGTCCAGTGGAAAAGAAACCTAAGCCGCCGTTCTACGTCACGACACCCATTTATTACGTCAATGACGTACCCCACATCGGCCACGCCTACACGACGATCATCGCCGACGCCCTGGCCCGCTTCATGAAGATGAGCGGCCGGGAAGTTTTCTTCCTCACCGGCACGGACGAACACGGCCAGAAAGTGGAAAAAGCGGCCGCCGAACGCGGCCTCGACCCGCGGGCCTGGGCGGACAAGGTCGTCGTCCGTTTTCACGACCTCTGGAAAGCCCTGGATTGCGAGCCGGATTTTTTCATCCGGACGACGATGGAATTCCATGAGCGGGGCGTCCAAAAGCTCTTTCAAAAGCTCCTCGCCCAGGGCGATATCTACAAAGGCGAGTACAAAGGCTGGTACTGCATTTCGGACGAGAGCTTCCTGACCGAGGATGTCGCCGTCGAAAAAGACGGGACGAAGATCTGTCCCGATTGCGGCCGCAAGGCGGCTGTTGTCGCCGAGGAAACGTATTTTTTCCGACTGTCCGCCTACCAGCAAAAACTCCTCGACCATTACGCCGCCCACCCCTCTTTCGTCCGGCCGCAAAGCCGGATGAACGAGGTCGCGAGTTTCGTCCGCGGGGGGCTCAGGGATCTGAGCATCACCCGGACGACGGTCAAATGGGGCGTCCCCGTTCCCGACGATCCGGCCCACACGATCTACGTCTGGTTCGACGCTCTTCATAACTATGTGACGGGGATCGGCTATGATTGGGACCTCGCCCGCTTCGAGAAATTCTGGCCGGCCTCTCTTCACCTTATCGGCAAAGACATTCTCCGGTTCCACGCCGTCTTCTGGCCGGCCTTTCTCCTGGCCTCGGGGCTGCCTCTCCCCGAATGCGTCTTCGGCCATGGCTGGTGGCTCAAGGACGAAGCCAAGATGTCCAAGTCGAAGGGCAACGTCCTCGACCCCTATGTCCTCATCAAGGCCTTGGGGCCCGACGCCCTCCGTTACTTCCTTCTCCGGGAAGTCCCGATCGGGCTGGACGGAAACTTCAGCCATGAAGGATTCATCCATCGGGTCAACTCCGACCTGGCCAACGACCTGGGGAACCTCGTCAGCCGGACGCTGACGATGATCGGAAACTATTTCCAGGGCGCGATCGAATCGCCCGCTCCCGAGGAGGACGCGGACACCGCGGTCCGGTGGGCCTTCGACGAGATGAAGGAGCGGGCCTTCGCCCACTACGAATCCTACGCTCCCAACAAGGCGCTGGAAGAGATCTGGAGTCTGATCACGATCGTCAATAAATACCTGGCCGACAACGCGCCCTGGAAGCTGGCCAAAGACCCCGCCCTGCGGCCGCGTCTGGCCAGGGTGCTGTTCCAGGCGGCGGCGGTCATCCGAGGGGTCACCCCCCTGATCGCACCGATCATGCCCGGGTCGGCCCAAAAAATCTGGGACTTCCTGGGCGAACCCGGAGCGGTTCAGGATGTCCGGTTCGACTCATTATCATTCGACGACTTCAAGCTCGGCCGAACGATGAAGGAACCGACGCCGCTCTTCCCCCGCGTGGACCTGAAAGCTTTCCTGGCCGACGAAGCCGGGACCCCCAAGGAGAAAACCATGGACGAAACCAAATCCGAAGCGATCCCGGCGCCTGTTCCCGCGCCCGCTCAAGCAAGCGTCGCCGCTCCCGCCTCGAAGCCGGAACCGAAGACGAATATCGTCACCTACGACGAATTCGCCAAGATGGATCTGCGCGTCGCCCACGTCGTCGAAGCGGTCAAAGTGGAAGGCGCTAAAAAGCTCCTGAAACTGAAGATCGACCTCGGAACGGAACAACGTCAGATCGTGGCCGGCGTCGCCGAGACTTATACGCCCGAACAACTCGTCGGAAAAAAATTCATCGTCATCGTGAATCTTCAGCCCGCAGTGATCCGGGGCGTCGAATCCCAAGGGATGCTGCTGGCTGCGACGGTCGACAACAAAGCGTCCATTCCCTTCTTCGAACCCGATGTCCCCACCGGGGCCAAAGTCAAATAAGGAAGGAGCAGGCCATGCCGATCGGTTGCGCTTATCACCACGAGTTGAGCCGGAGAAGTTTCCTCGGGAAGTGCGCGGTCTGCGCCGGCGCGGCGGCCGTCCTCGGAACACCCCGCTGGATCCGGGCCGGGGGAGGCGCGGGACCCAAAATCCGAGTCGTCTACGCCCTTCACGGCCCTACGCAGGAAGGCCCGGACTGGCCAAATAAAGGGTTCGATTTCCGGCCGATCATGGAGCGCATGAACGCCGAACTCCGCAATCGCTTCCGGGACTATTCTTTTTCACCGGCCTTGGCGACCGGAGAGGACCAGGCCAAAAAAATCCTGGCCGATGACCAGAACGCTGGAGTCGACGGCTACCTTGTCTTTCAGATGAATTGCTGGAACCGGGTCGCCCAGACCATGGCCGCCTCAGGCAAACCCGTTCTCTACGCCGATTTCCAATTCGGCGGGAGCGGGGGATTTCTCGTCTATACGGCCGGATTTCTCCGGGCCGGAGCGGCCAACCTGGGGTTTATCGCTTCGTCCCGGATGGACGACCTCGCCGAGGCGGTCAAATGTTTCGCCCCGGCCAAAACGGGGGGAGCCTCGTTCAATTTCGCCGCGGCCGTGGCCGCGACCAGGACCGCCGGGACGCCCCGACCCGGCGATTTGGGAGTCGCCCGCGATTCGCTGACCGTCCTTCCGGCGGCGGAGACGATCCGCCGGATGAAAGCCTCGAAAATCCTGGCCGTCCGCGGCCCGCAGGCCGATCCGGCGGCCACGGTCATGAACATCCCGGTCGTTTCCCTGCCGTTCGCCGAACTCAACGATGCCTGGGCGGCGGCCGACAAGGGCGAAGCGCGCGCCGTGGCCGACCGCTGGATGAAAGGCGCGGCGCTTGTCGAGGGCGTGTCCCGAGCCGAAATCGAAAACTCGGCGGCCATGTATCTCGGCCAGAAAGCCGTGCTAAAAAAGCACGGGGCGAACGCGATCACGATCAACTGCCTGGGCGGATTCTACGGCGGCCATATCCACGCCTATCCCTGTCTCGGTTTTCACGAGCTTCTCAACGAGGGTTTGGTCGGCGCCTGCGAATGTGACGTCCCCTCGACGGCAACCATGGTCGCCATGACGACGATGACCCAAGGGCGGCCGGGTTATATCTCCGATCCGGTCATCGACACCGCGAAACGGCGGATCATCTACGCCCATTGCGTCGCCTCGAATCGGGCCTTCGGTCCGAAGGGCGCCGCCAATCCGTACCAGATCCTGACCCATTCGGAAGACCGCCAGGGCGCCTCGGTCCGATCGATTCTCCCAGCCGGATACCTGACGACGACCCTGGATATTTCCGATCCCCGGAAAGAAATCATCCTTCACCAGGCGAAGGCCGTGGACAACGATCCCGACGATCGGGCCTGCCGGACGAAACTCGTCGCCGAACCGTTGGGCGACATGGAAAAGCTGTTCACAATGTGGGATCGATGGGGCTGGCACCGGGTGACTTTTTACGGCGACCTTAAAAAATCCGTGTTCGAATTGGCCGGGGCGATGGGCTGGACCGTGGTCGAAGAAGCCTAGTCGGGCCCAATCCGCGACGTTGGAATCGCTCCCTCCCGCAGAATTTTCGGGGGATCTACGGTCAGGTCGACGATCGTCGAGGGAAGCCCTCCGGGCGTCGGGCCACCGTCGATGATCGTCACATCCTGCTCCCGAAATTCGGCGAGGATTCGAACCGGATCGGAGATTTCCTCGCCACCTGAACGATTGGCGCTGGTCGCCGTCAGGGGAACTCCCAAATCCTTCAGGAAGCTCTGAAGCCAGGCCATTCCCGGGACTCGCATCGCGATCGTCCGGCCTCCCCCCAACATCTCCGAAGGAAACAGCGGCCGGGCCCGAACGACGAGAGTCAACGGCCCCGGCCAGAACCGGCGAGCCAAGTCGAAAAAAGCAGCTGGAGGATTTTCGGCGCACGCCTCGGCCGCGGCGAGGTCCGCGACGACGATCGATAAGGGCTTTCCCCGATCACGATCTTTCAGGGCATATATTTTTTGCACGCCGGACACAGAGAACGCGCTCGCCCCCAGGCCGTAAAACGTCTCGGTCGGAAATATGACGACCCCGCCGCCCAGGATCGATTCCCGGGCCTCGCGGACAAGTTCCGGATCATACCGGGCGGGATCGATTTTAATCAAGGATGCGCTCATCAGAGATTCCGAGAGAATTATCCGATTATTCGACCGAATTTGCCACTCCCCCGGATATTACCATCGCGGAGCTACACGCCGCCGAAACCCGGCGGCTTTACATTCCCTCCCGAGGCCTTTACACTGGGTAAGCGAAAATAAGAGGACAATTGACCTTTTTTGACCACAATCCGGCCGGGTTTTCGCCCCCGGGACGGGCAAGGCCAAATGGCACGGATATTGCATTAGAAAAAGTTGTATGAAGTAGGAGGATTTCAATGAAAAAACGCGTTGCGATCGTCGCTTTGGCTCTTCTCCTGGCGGCCGGTACGGCCTCGGCTAATATTCTGACGTTCAAACTGAACTATTTCGTGCCCCGGCTCACGGGCGACTTCTGGGAGATCGAATTCCAGAACATGAGCCTCAAGAAAACGAATTTCCAGGACACCTCCTTCGGCCTCTTCTACGAGGCGTTCCTGACCAAGGAGTTCAGTCTGGTCCTCGGTGTCGAGGCCTACAGCAAAAATAAGGGCGGCTTTTACCAGGATTGGGTCGGACTCGATTTCGGCAGCGAGGGCGAGTTCGCCTTTCCCGGGAGCGAATTCCAAGGGGATTTCAATCCCAGCCATTCGATCTATTATTCGGTCACCCCGATCCAGGTCTCATTCAAATTCGCTCCCCTCGGACGCCGGGGCCGGATCATCCCGTATATTGGAGGGGGCGTCAACGCCACGATCTGGAGCCTGCGAATGATGGGCGACATGATCGATTTCAACGACGAATATGTCTTTGAGGACGCCTACGGCGAAGTCGCCATCTATCCGATCTATTCCGTCGATGCCCGAGAAGGCGACGGACTTGGGAAAATTTCATTCGGCTGGCAGGCCTTCGGCGGAGTGATGATTCCGATCGCCAACCGGCTGACCATCGACGTCGGCGGACAGTACATGTCGGCCAATGGAAAATTCACCCAGGGATTCGAAGGTTTCCAGCCGATCGACCTCGGCGGATTCCATATCTCGCTCGGGATCAACTATTGGTTTTAAAATCCTCTTCCCTATAAGAACGGCCCTTGTTTGAAGGCCGTTCTTCTTTTTCCAGGCCGCGACCAAACCGACGAACCGGGAATAACTCTTCAGCCCGTCGTTAATTCCCTGGGACTTGAGATATTTGGCGTAGACTTTTTGGCTGACTTTCTCAAGGGCGCCGCGATAACGGGCCGCATTCATTTGGGCCGATCGGAGATCGGCCTTCATCCCCTCGGGCAACTTCTCCCAGAGTAGCTTGAATTCAGAGGGGGCGGCGCGGGTCAGCTCGCCGGCCGCGTATTCCCAGTATGCCGCGTATCCGGAATATTTGACGAAAGGAACAGCGGAGGCTTCGCAGGCCAAGAAGGCCAGGAAGTTGGCCGCCCCTTCGTCCGTGATCCCGTAGCCGTGGACCATCTCGTGGGCCAGCGTGAACGGCTTCTCGAAGGGAAGGAGGTTATTCGCCGTATAGCCTTCCCCGAAATAGGGGATATAAACCCCGGTACTGGAAAACCTCATCATCCAACCGCCCGGAACGAATGGCCTGACCCGGACTCGGCCGGGGGCCGGATAGCCAGCCTCCCGCAAAACCGGGACCAGAACACTCCTCAAGTGCGATTCAAGGCTTTTGGGCAAAACCGCCGGGCTCAAGGTTTCCGCCGAGTTGCCCGGGATCGAAGCCCGGGACTTGGTCGACATCCGGGAAGCCCAGGCCGCCTCGGCCGCAAGCTCGGCCGAATTCAAAGGCCCGGTCTCGAGCCCCCATTGTTTTTCGATTCCGACTCGGTTGTAGTTGAAACCCCAGAGAATATAGAAGAAGAAAACCAGCTTCCCGGCCCAACCGGCCGCCAAGAGCAAGGCGTTCCCAATTTTCTTCCGGCCCGGAGCGGTGTTCTCGCGTCGGGGGCGTGAGAATAACCGAACCAGCCGAATGCCCCCTCCGATCACGACGGCCGCGAGAAAGACATAAAGCCAAGGGATCGGGGAAAGCCCCAGGGAATAATCCCAGGCCCAACGCCAAACAATAAAAATACCGCGGGAATAAATCCTCTCCGCCAGGATGGAGTCTCGTCCCAACCCAAGAAAAAGAGCGATGGCCGCCGCTCCCAAGCCAATCCAAATCCGGTTTCTTCGGGCCTTCGCCCCGCCTCCGTTCCTGCTTCTCCTCATGGGCCGAGAATACGTCCTCCCGAGGAACGAAGTCAATCGCACCCGGGCTCTGTGTAGAATAGCCCGGTGACTTTTTGCGTGATCGTTCGGAGTAATGATTGGAAAATGGGGAAATAGCGGCCATCCTGCCTTTTTAATCCACCACGCTATTCGGCCCAGGGCTTCGCCCCCGCCCGGGCCGCGATTCTGGTATGATACCGGCATGAAAACCTTATCCGCGCGATTCCTCAAGGGGATCGTAAAGCCCGACCCGCTCCTGGAGGACGGGACCCCCCAGATCGCGTTCATCGGCCGCTCCAATGTCGGGAAATCCAGCGTCATTAATTCCCTGACCGGCCAAAAAGACCTGACCCGGACCAGTTCGTTTCCGGGCCGGACGCAGGAGATTAATGCTTTCCTTATCGAGGGCGGCACCTACCTGCTCGACCTTCCGGGCTACGGGTTTTCAAGGCATTCGCTGGAAAAGAAGCGGGAGCTGCACCGCTTGATCGATTGGTACCTATTCCAATCGCCCTACCGGCCCAAATGGGTCGTCCTCATCATTGACGCCGAGGTCGGCCCGACGGTCAACGACTTCGAGATGCTCCGGGCCCTGGAGAAAAAGAAGAAGCCCGTCGTGATCGTCGCCAATAAGACGGACAAGATCAAGAAATCGAAAGCCGGGGCGCGGTTACGGGAGATCAGGGCCCTGTTCGGGAACCACAAGGTCATCCCCTATTCCTCGGAAAAAAAAATCGGGCAAAAAGAGCTGGCCGAGGAGATTTTCCGGTAAGATCATCTTTCTTGCGGAAAGAACTTGGAAGCCGCGATTAGGGCCGATGTTTGCGGACCGCGACTTTGGCGCTCCGATCGAACGGGATCCGCCAGGGGCCCCACGGGGTGGTGATTTCGACCTCGCCCGAGGCCCGGGCATCCGTCGGCGGCTGAAGCAATCCGTCATAGACCGGCCGGCCGATTTCAAAAAAATCGAGGGTCAGGGGAAAGGACAGGGTCGATTCGCCCCGGGCCACGATCTTGATTCCCTCGCCGCCGGACCCTTCGGCCACCGGGCGGCCGACCAACTCCAGGGTATATGTCCATCGGTCGATGGTGAAGGAAAACCCATTGGGATTGCGGAGGACGATGCCGGCGACGATCTCCGCTCCGCCGATGGTCAGCGATTTGGCTTCGACCGGAGCGGGTTCGAATTCCAGACCCCGATAGATCGGAAAATCGCTCGAAAAGGCCATCAAGGCCCGTTTTTCCCGGCGGCGTTCGTCCCGGAACGTCATCCCTCCGGTTACGTAACAAAAGGCCAAGTCCTTTTCCTTCAAGCCGGGGACGACTGGAAAGAGGTTCTCGTAATTCAGCTTCACCGGCAGGGCGATGACGGTCTCCCCTTGGGCTTCGATGCGGAGAGGCTCATTCAGGTCGACCTGAAGGTCGAAATAGTTGGTTTCGTCGATTACGACTTTATAATCGTAGCGGGCCAGGACGAGGGGCGCCGCGGTCGGATTGCGGAGAATCAGCTGAAAGATCAGGGTGAATCCGCTTGGCGACGGATCGACGATCCGTTTATCCTTAAGGATCACCTCGGGCTCGGCTTTTTGGCCGGCGAAACCCGCGGAGACGGCGGCCAACAGACCCAACACCGCGGCTCTTACAATGAACTTCTTCATGATCGATTCTTCGCTATGGGACGGCCAGGCCGAACGCCTCCGGACTTGTCGTTTTCCCTTTCAGTTTGACTTCGCCGAGAGCGACCCAAGGACGGGATCCGCCCAGCGTGGACGCCACCTCGGCCCCGACGACGATGGGAACGCCTTTGACTTTGCAGACGCCTTCCAGCCGAAAGGCGAGAGTCACGGCATCGCCCATGATCGTCAGATCGCGGCCCGATTGAACGCCCACGTTGCCGCTGCAGACAAGGCCCTGATTGATCCCGACTCCGATCCGGAAGGCAAATTCGGGATGGCCGGGGACCTCAATTTTCCGAGCCATGGCCAACAGGGCCAAAGCCGTCTCGACCGCGTCGTCGGCGGCGAGGGCTGGATTTTTCGCTTCGACCGGCCAATAGGCCATCACCGCGTCGCCGATAAACTTGTCGACGACGCCCCCGCGCGAACAAATTGCGTCCGAGGCCTCCCGGAACCAGGACCCAAGAAATCGGGACAGAATGTCGGGAGCCAGGAGTTCGCCGATCCGGGTGAAATCCCGGATATCGCAAACCAGGACGACCATCCGGCTCATGCGGACGGCCATCTGGGTCCGTTCATAAATCGTTTGGGTGCCGGAGAGATTCACCGGGGTCTCGCCTTTGAACTCGAACCTCATGATCGTCTCCCCGATCCGAACGCGGTCGCCGTCCTGGAGGATGGTCGGGACAAGGAGAAGCTTGTCGTTGAGGAAGGTGCCGTTCGCACTGCCCAGGTCGAGAAGGGAATATTCCGTTTCACCTTGGTGCCGGACGAGGGCGTGCTGACGGGAGACGGCCCCATCCGCCTTGAGGGAGATCGTGTTGGCCGTGGCCCGGCCGATCGAAGTCGTGTTCCCCAATTCGACCCGGACCGGTTCGCAGCCGGGACGATCGACGACAAAGACGGCGTTCATGAAGAATTATTGTATCAGAGCCAAG
>Ga0315287_10008112_pt1 | contig 10580 bp, 8 predicted proteins | sample YL17G11_0_MG_FD_205037 | JGI IMG/M metagenome (GOLD analysis project Ga0315287, IMG submission 205037) | Sediment microbial communities from Yellowstone Lake, YNP, Wyoming, USA - YL17G11_0 | ecosystem: Environmental > Aquatic > Freshwater > Lake > Sediment | place: USA: Wyoming | collected...
ACTGTGCCGGCGCCGATGCCGCCCTTGATCGCCATCCAGACCCCACCCAGATAGCCGGCATGCATGAACACACCCACCGCCGCCAGGTGCGCCCATTGAGCCTGACCGCGCGGCCACGCGACACGGGCCCAGCCGATCCACAGCGCGAAGGCCAGCACCGACAACCCGTAACGCAGGGTCAGGAACCCCAGCGGCGGCGCGTACGGCATGCCGTAGCGCGCGACGACGAAGCCGGTGCTCCAGATCAGCACGAAGACTGCGGGCATCGCTGCCAGCAGCGTGCTCTCGGTCTCACCGGACCTTGGCACGGATTTCCGGCAAGGCCTTTTGCAGGTAGTAGACCATCGACCAGATCGTCAGCACAGCGGCCGCAATGATCAGCACGGTGCCCCACTGCCGCGTGTCGATGACGCCGAACAACTTGCCATCGAACAGCAGGAAGGGGATCGCCACCATCTGGGCCACCGTCTTCAACTTGCCCAGCATATGCACCGCCACGCTGCGGCTGGCGCCGATCTGCGCCATCCACTCGCGCAGCGCCGAAATCGCGATCTCGCGGCCGATGATGACGAAGGCGATCAGCGCGTTGACGCGGTCGAGCTGCAGCAGGATCAGCAGCGCCGCACAGATCAGGAACTTGTCGGCCACCGGATCGAGGAAGGCACCGAAGGCCGAGGTCTGGTTCAGCCTGCGCGCCAGGTAGCCATCAGCCCAGTCGGTGATCGCCACGGCGACGAACAGCACCGTGGCGAACAGGTTCTGCGTCGCCGGGTCGATACGCAGGTAGAACACGCCGACGACCAGCGGGATCGCGACGATGCGGGCCCAGGTCAGCAGCGTCGGCAGGTTGAAGAACATGACCCGATCGTAGCCGCTTCGGCGACCCCCCGGATTACTGATCGAGCGCGCGCGGCTCGACGGGGGTCAGCCAGCCGGGGCTGCCCCCCCGGCGCAAGCGTTGACGACCGTGGCAACAAGCGCGCGCCAAGCAATGTGACGGCGACGACGACCGCAAGCCGCGCACCCTTCCAAGCAAACGCCGCGGATCCGGCTCCGCCGGTCCGCTGGCGTTGCCCCCTCGAGGGGGAGCGGCGCGGCCGCAACGGGGGTGGGTCAATGAAGCGCGCGGTAGATCTCCTCGGCCAGCGCTTTGGAAATGCCCTCGACACTGGCCAGATCGTCGATGCTCGCGTTGACCACCCCGCGTACGCCGCCGAAGCGCTGCAGCAGCCGGGCGCGCTTCTTCGGACCGACGCCCGCGATGTCTTCGAGCTGGCTTGCACCGGTGCGCACGCTGGCGCGCCTGGCGCGCATCCCGGTGATGGCGAATCGATGGGCCTCGTCACGGATCTGCGCCACCAGCATCAGCGCCGCCGAATCGGCGCCGAGATAGACCTTGTCGCGGCCGTCGGCAAAGACCAGTTCCTCGAGGCCGACCTTTCGACCCTCGCCCTTTTCCACTCCGACGATCAAGGACAGGTCCAGCCCCAGTTCGGCAAAGACTTCACGGGCCATCGCGACCTGGCCGCGGCCGCCATCGACCAGCACCAGGTCGGGCAGACGGACCTTGGCCACGGCCGCGCCCGTGGCCAGGGCCTCGGCCAGCTTGGCGTACCGGCGCGTCAGCACCTGGCGCATCGCGGCATAGTCGTCGCCGCCGGTGATGCCATCGATGTTGTAGCGGCGGTACTGGGCGCTTTGCATCTGATGGTTCTCGAACACCACGCAGCTTGCCTGCGTCGCTTCGCCCGCCGTGTGACTGATATCGAAGCACTCGATGCGCAAGCTGTCGAGGTCGGCCACATCGAGGGCCAGTGCTTCAGCCAGCGCACGCGTGCGCTCGCGTTGCGAGCCTTCCTCGGCGAGCAAGCGTGCCAGGGCGATCTGCGCTCCGTTGACGGCCATCTCGAGCCAGGCACGACGTTGCTCGCGCGGCTGGTGGGTGGCCGTGACCTTGACGCCGCTGTGCTGGGCCAGCGCAGTGAGCAGCGCCGCGTCGACCGCATGGCTGGTCAGCAATTGCGGTGGCACGAAACCGTCGAGGTAATGCTGGGCGATGAAGGCCTCGAGCACCTGCACCTCGGGCGCCGTGCCCTCGGCCAGTGCCGAGGCGTCTTCGACATGGGTCGGGAAGTGGGCGCGATCTCCGAGGTGCCGCCCCCCGCGCACCATCGCCAGGTTGACGCAGGCTCGGCCGCCGTGCACCTTGACGGCCAGGATGTCGACGTCCTTGTCGATCGAGCCCAGGCTGCTCGCGTCGACCGACTGCTGGTGCAGGACGCGCGCCAGCGATTCAATCTGGTTGCGCAGCTCGGCCGCCTGCTCGTACTCCAGCCGCTCGGCATGGGCCATCATGCGTTGCTGCAGCTCATCGAGCACAGCCTGCGTATCGCCACGCAAGAAGCGCTCGGTGTCGGCGACGTCGCGGGCGTAGTCGTCGGCCGAGATCAGGCCCACGCAAGGGCCGGTGCAGCGGCGGATCTGGTACAGCAGGCAAGGCCGCGAGCGGTTGCCGAAGACCGTGTCTTCGCAGGTGCGCAACCGAAACACCTTCTGGATCAGCTGGATCGAATCCTTCACCGCCCACGCGCTCGGGTACGGGCCGAAATAGCGGTGCTTCTTGTCGACCGCGCCCCGGTAGTAGGCGACCCTCGGGAATCGTCCCGAGACCAGCCGCAGGTACGGATAGCTCTTGTCGTCGCGAAAGAGGATGTTGAAGCGCGGGTTGAGCGCCTTGATCAGGTTGTTCTCGAGCAGCAGCGCCTCGGCCTCGCTGCGCACGACCGTCGTCTCGAGCCGCGCGATGCGATCGATCATCAGGCCAATGCGGGTGCCGACGTGTTCCTTCTGGAAGTAGCTCGAGACACGCTTCTTCAGGTTGCGCGCCTTGCCGACGTACAGCACCGCGCCGGCCGCATCGAAGTAGCGGTACACGCCGGGGCGCTGCGGCAGCGCAGCCGCCTGCACGCGCAGCCGCTCGCGGGCGGCGGGGGAGTCGGTGGCCTCGGCAGCGTCACTCATGCATTCCAATTATCGGTGTCGATAATCGTGCGATGCGCTGGGACCTCTTCTGCCGTGTCATCGACAACCATGGCGACCTGGGCGTGTGCTGGCGCCTGGCGGCCGATCTCGGGGCGCGCGGCGAAACCGTGCGCCTGTGGGTCGACGACCCGCGGGCGCTGGCCTGGATGGCGCCGCAGGGTGCGCTCGGCGTCAGCGTGGTCCGCTGGGCCGATCCGTGGCCCGCCGTCGACCCCGGCGACGCGGTGATCGAGGCCTTCGGTTGCGATCCGCCGGCGGCCTTCGTCGGCCGCATGGTCTCGCGACGGCCGGCGCCGACGTGGATCAACTTCGAGTACCTCAGCGCCGAAGCCTATGTCGAACGTTGCCACGGTCTGCCCTCGCCGCAGACACAGGGGCCGGGCGCCGGTCTGACGAAGTGGTTCTTCTATCCCGGGTTCACGCCCGCCAGCGGCGGCCTGCTGCGCGAGCCGCATGCGCTCGATGCCGCTGACCCGGGTTGGCTGGCGGCCCAGGGTGTGCCACCGCAGCCTGGCGAGCGCTGCGTCAGCCTGTTCGCCTATGCCGACGCGCCGGTCCAGGCGCTGCTGGCGCGCCTGGACAGCCGACCCACGCTGTTGCTGCTGGCCGCCGGAGCCGCCCAGGCGCCGGCGCGCGCGCTGTTCGACAGCCAAGGGCGGCGCGGCCGCCACCTGCGTGTCCAGACCCTGCCGTGGCTCGACCAAGCCGGCTACGACCGGCTGCTGCGGGCCTGCGACCTCAACTTCGCGCGCGGCGAAGACTCGATCGTGCGTGCGATGTGGGCCGGCGCGCCATTCGTCTGGCAGATCTACGCCCAGCCCGATGGCGCACACGCCGGCAAGCTCGAGGCCCTGCTCGACCGCTTGACCGCCGGCAGCCCGGCGGCGCTGGCGGCCGCCCTGCGCGAATTGTGGCGGGCCTGGAATGGCCTGGGCCCCTGGCCGGCGGCGCTGCCCGAGGCCGACCCCTGGCGCGCGTTGTGCCAGGCGTGGCGCCGGCAGCTGGCGGCCCAGGACGACCTCACGAGCCAGCTGCTGCGCTTCATCGCCACAAGACGGTAGAATTGCGGGCTTTGCGCGGGGCGGCCGACCGCCACCGATGCACCCACTCTCACCACCGCAAGACACCATGAAGATCGCTCAGGAAATCCGTGCCGGCAACGTGATCATGCAGGGCAAAGACCCGATGGTCGTGCTGAAGACCGAATACAGCCGTGGCGGCCGCAATTCGGCCACCGTGCGCATGAAGATGAAGAACCTGCTCAACGGCTCCGGCGCCGAGCTGGTGTTCAAGGCCGACGACAAGATGGACCAGATCGTGCTCGACAAGAAGGAGTGCACCTACTCGTACTTCGCCGACCCGATGTACGCCTTCATGGACCACGAATACAACCAGTTCGAGGTCGAATCCGAGAACATGGGCGACGCCATCAACTACCTCGAGGACGGCATGGCCGTCGAAGTGGTGTTCTACGACGGCAAGGCCATCTCGGTCGAGTTGCCGACCTCCGTCGTGCGCGAGGTCGTCACCGAGCCCGCCGTCAAGGGCGACACGTCGGGCAAGGTCATGAAGCCGGCAAAGATCGCCACCGGCTTCGAGATCGCCGTGCCGCTGTTCGTCGAGAACGGCGACAAGATCGAGATCGACACCAGAACGCATGAATACCGCAAGCGCGTGTAGCGCTTGCGGCAGGTAGGACAGCGGGCACCCAAGCGGTGCCCTTCCTATTTCCTGGTCGATGCATGATGGGTGGGATGGCCTTCGACTTCGACGCCGCCGTGGCGGCACCCTTTCGCATGCAGCCCGGGCTGCGCCGCATGGCCGATGGTGCGTTGCACCTGACGCCGGTTGGCCCCGGCTCGCGGCACCAGCGTGAAAAGCTCGCAGTGCTGTCAGCGAACCCGGCGCAGGCCTTGCAGGCCGTGCCCGGCTTCGATGCACGTCCGGCTTTGCATGCGTTGGCCGCCCACGCCGCCCGCGAACACCCGGCGGCCCTCACCTGGGATAGCGAACGCGCGTGTGCGACGGCGCTCGGCGTCGCGGTGCGAGGCGATGGCGTCGAGGATCTCGCCAGTGGCAGCTTCGGTCTGGGCGACGAACTCGGCCGCTGCCTGCGCGGCCTGGCCCCCGAATGGCGCCTGGCGGGATTGCTCAGCCTGACCTTCGTCGAAGACTTCGCCGTCGTGGACGGCGCGAGGGGCACGCTGCCATGGCTGGCCGTGGCGCTGCCGTCGCACTGGGCGCCGCAGGACAAGATCGGCCGGCACTTTCGCGAAGTGCATGCCCCGGTGGCCGACAACGCGCTGCTGCTGCGCGCCGGCGATCACCTGATGCGCATGGTCTGCGGCACCGAGCGCTGGGAGCGCTTCGTCTGGAACGTCACGCGCCATCCGCGACTGAACGCGCACCCGGCAAATGCGGATCCTGCACCATGGGCGGCCGATGCCTTTGCCGACCCGCGGGCCCCGCGTGCCTGGTGGCGCACCGAACGGCAGACCTTCATCGCGATGCCCGGCCAAACACAGGCCGTGTTCACGATCCACGTCGAACTCGAGCCACTCGCCGAGGCGATCGACCGCGCTGCAAGAGCCCGGGCCCTGCACGACGCCATCGCCACGATGAGCGACAGCGTGTTGGCTTACCGCAGCCTCACCGCCATACGCGATCCGCTGCTGGCCTGGCTGTCCGCCAGGGCGGCGTGAAGACGACGCCGATCGTCGCCGCCGAGGTCGATTTCAGCGACCCGTGCGCCGCCCGCGCAAGCGCCTACGACGACCTTTACCACCCGCGCAGCGGCGCCTTCACGCAGGCGCAGCACGTGTTCCTGTCCGGCAACGGCCTGCCCGGACGCTGGCGCGGGCGGGCGCGCTTCACGATCCTCGAGACCGGCTTCGGCCTGGGCAACAACTTTCTCGCCACCTGGACGGCCTGGCGCGACGATCCGGCGCGCTGCGAGCGGCTGTTCGTCGTCTCGATCGAGAAGCACCCGCTCACCGCGGCTGACCTGGCACGCGCACACACCGCGTCGCCGGCGCCGGCACTCGCACGTCAATTGATCGACGCCTGGCCCGCCGCCACCTGCAATCTGCACACGCTGGCGTTCGAAAGCGGCCGGGTGCGACTGCTGCTGGCCTTCGGAGACGTGCAAACCTGGGCGCGCGAACTGGTGGCCCGCGTCGACGCGTTCTACCTCGACGGCTTCGCACCGGCACGCAACCCCGCGATGTGGGACCGTGGCGTGTTTGCGATGCTCGCGCGCCTGGCCGCGCCGGCAGCCACAGCCGCGACCTGGAGCGCCGCGCGAGCGGTGCGCGATGGCCTGCAAGGCGCCGGCTTCGCCGTGCAGGCTGCGCCGGGCAGCGGTGGCAAACGCGACATCACGCTGGCCCGCTTCGCACCCCGCTTCGCGCCGCCCGCGCCACCAGGCCGCCGGCTGCCGAGCCAGGCACCAGGCCATGCGCTGGTCATCGGCGGCGGCTTGGCCGGCGCGCTGACCGCTCGTGCACTGGCACACCAGGGCATCGCCTGCACGGTTGTCGACCGTCACGCCGAGCCTGCCGCCGAAGCCTCGGGCAACCCGGCCGGCCTGTTCCACGGTGCCGTGATGGGCCACGACGGGCCGCACGCGCGGCTGCTGCGCGCCGCGGCGCTGGCCAGCGAAGGCAGCGTTCGCGCAGCGTTGACACGCGGCGTGCCAGGTCGCGTCGACGGGCTGCTGCGTCTCGAGTCGCGGCTGCCTTTGCCTGCCATGCAGAACCTGCTCGACCGCCAGGCCCTGCCGCGGACCTATGTGCAGGCGCTGGCCACCGCGTCGGCCTCGTCAGTGGCCGGCATCGCGCTGTCGCGGCCGGCGTGGTTCTATCCCGGCGGCGGCTGGGTCGATCCAGCCGCACTGGTGCGCGATGCGCTGGCCACCGCCGGCGTGACTTGGCGCGGCGTGGCCAGCGTGCAGCGCATCGCGCGGCTCGGTGCCGCGTGGCAGTTGTTCGATGCGGCCGGTGAGGTCATCGCCGAGGCCCCGCTGTTGGTGCTGGCCAATGGCGCCGATGCCCTGCGTCTGGCGGGTTTGCCCCCGAAGTGGCTGCAACGCCAGCGCGGCCAGGTGAGTTGGAGCCAACGCGCTACGGCACTCGCGCCGCGGATTCCGATCGCCAGCGGCGGTTACGCGCTGACGCTGCCCGACGGGAGGCTGTTGTTCGGCGCGACAAACCAGCCCGACGACGACGACCGCGCCGTACGCGACGGTGACCACCGCGACAACCGGGCCAAGGCTGCGCTGCTGCTCGGGCCCGGCGCGCTGGGCGACAGCGACAAGCTGAGCGGCCGCGTCGGCTGGCGCGCCGCCACGCGCGACCGCCTGCCGATGGTGGGCCCCGCGCCCGACCTCGCCGCCGCCCGGCCGGCGCGCGCCGACGCGCCGCGCCTGCTGCCGCGCCAGCCCGGGCTGTGGCTGCACACCGGCCTGGGCTCGCGCGGCCTGACGACCGCCACGCTGTGCGCCGAGCTGATCGCCGCCCAGGTCAGCGGTGCACCCTGGCCGCTCGAAGCCGATCTGGTCGACGCCATCGACCCCGCACGCTGGCTGCTTCGCTCCGGGCTTGCCCTGATGTGATCGGCGCGCAGGGCGTCGAGACTTCGCAGTCCGGGTTGTCACCCCTGTCCACTGGAGTTCACATGAAGATGCTCAGATCCGTCCTTGCCGCCGCCGTCGCTTTGCTGGCGCTGTGCGGCCCCTCGGTGGCGCAGGACAAGACACTGCGCCTGCTGACCTGGGCCGACTACGCACCCAAGGACGTGGTCGAACAGTTCACCAAGGAGACCGGCATCACGGTCGAGATCACGTTGTCCAACAACGAGGAGATGATCTCCAAGCTGCGCGCCACCGGCGGCGCAGGCTTCGACCTGGCGCAGCCGTCGCAGGACCGCATCACCGGGCCGCAGCAGGAGTTCGGCATTTACAAGCCGATGGACTTGAGCAAGCTCAAGACCGATCTGTTCATCGCCTCGATGCTCGACGCGACGAAGAAGAACACCACGCTGGCCGGCAAGGTCTATGGCCTGCCGCACATCTGGGGCACCGACGGCCTGGTGGTCAACACCAAGCTGGCCAAGATGACCGACTACCCCGACCTGTGCAAGGCCGATTACAAGGGCAAGACCGCCGTGCGCCTGAAGCGGCCGACCCTGCTGGCCTTTGCCTTCGCCGCCGGCAAGGACCCCTTCGCCCTGTATGGCGACGCCAAGGCCTACAGCGCGTTGATGGACGAGACCGGCAAGACGCTCGCCGCCTGCAAGGGCAACCTCAAGTTCTTCTGGGACAACAAGGACCAGTTGTTGAACGGCATGCGCTCGGGCGAGATCGTCGGCGCGATGATGTGGGACACCGGCGGCTGGAAGCTCAACGGCGAGAAGAGCGAGATCCAGTACATCGCGCCGAAGTCCGGGGCCATGGGCTGGATCGACACCTTCGCGATCCCGGCCAAGGGCCGCAACGATGCCGCCGCCTATGCCTGGATCAACTTCAACATGCGACCCGAAATCGCGGCCAAGGTCGCCACCTCGGCCGGCAACTTCACCGCCTCCAAGGGCGCCGATCAGTTGATGGATGCCAAGCTGAAGGCCCAGTTCGCGGCCAGCTTCCCCGAAGCGGCGTTGAAGAACATCCGCTGGTACCCCGCCGTGCCGGCCGGCATCGAGGAAATCGAGGGCCGCGTGCTGGACCGCGTCAAGGCGGCGAACTGAGCGACGTCACTGCCGACCTTCAGGTCGAGCGCGTCGTCAAGCGCTTCGGCGGCCACACGGCCGTCGAATCCTTGTCATTCGAGGTCGCGCGCGGCAGTTTCTTTTCGATCCTCGGCCCCTCGGGCTGCGGCAAGACCACGCTGCTGCGCATGATCGCGGGCTTCACCGCGCCCGACGCGGGCGACATCGTCATCGGCGGCCGCTCGATGCGCGGCGTGGCGCCGAACCGGCGGCCCGTCAACATGGTGTTCCAGCACCTGGCCTTGTTCCCGATGATGAACGTCGGCGAGAACGTGGCCTATGGCCTCACGCAGCGTGGCGTGGCGCGCGCCGAGATCATCCGCCGGGTCGGCCAGATGCTCGAGCGCGTGGGCCTGACCGGCGCGCAGGCCAAGCGCGTGGACCAACTCTCGGGCGGCCAGAAGCAGCGCGTGGCGATCGCCCGCAGCCTGGTGCTCGAACCCACGCTGCTGCTGCTCGACGAGCCTCTGGGCGCGCTCGACTTGAAGCTGCGCGAGCACATGAAGATCGAGCTGAAGCAACTGCAGGCTGCCTTCGGCACCACCTTCGTCTACATCACGCACGATCAGTCGGAGGCGCTCGTGCTGTCCGACCAGGTCGCGGTGATGAACCGCGGCGGCTTCGAGCAGCTCGGCTCGCCGCAGGCGCTGTACTACGAACCGAAGACGCCCTTCGTGGCCGGCTTCGTCGGCGCCAACAACCGCTTCGCCGGCCGCGCAACCGCGGTCGATGGCGGGCGCGTCACGCTGGCCAGCGACGCCGGCCTGGTGCTGCACGCGCGGGCCAGCGACCGCATCGCCGTCGGCGACGCCGTCGAAGCCTTCGTGCGCCCCGAAATCGCGAGCCTGGCGCGCGACGAGGCCGAACTGCCGGCGGATCTGCCGCGTTACCGCGGCCAGGTCGAGAGCCTGCTGTTCGATGGCGCCAGTTCGGCCGTGCTGCTGCGCGAAGCCGTCAGCCAGAGTGAGATCCGTATTGCGCTACCGCAGACGGGCCGCTTTGCCGACCTGCGCGTCGGCGAGTCGGTGGCGTTCGGCTTCGACCCCCAGCGTGCGGTGTGCTTCGCCGCGCCCGCATGACGCCCGACACGCGCAGCGCAGCGCTGCAGGCGCGCCTGCTGCTGCTGCTGTTGTTGGCACCGGCCCTGCTCTGGCTGCTCGGCCTGATCGTGCTGCCGCATGTCGAGCTGGCGCTGCTGTCGCTGCGCTCACGCGTGGCACCCCGGGTCTACGAATTCAGCCTGCGCCAGTTCGGCACCTTTTTCGGCGAGCCGCTCTATTGGCACACCTTCGTGCGCACCGCCGTGATCTCGATCGTGGCCACGGCCTGCACGCTGCTGCTGGCATTTCCGATCGCCTGGACGGTGGCCAAGCTGGCGCGCGGGCGCCAGCGCGCGCTGCTTTTCATGTTGTGCATGATTCCGTTCTGGGTCAGCGAAACCGTGCGCACTCTGGGCTGGACCATCCTGCTGCGCGAATCCGGTGTGCTGCCGGCGCTGCTGGTCTGGGCCGGCCTGACGCCCGCACCGCCCGAGTTGCTGTACCACGACGCCACGATCCTGGTCGGCCTGGTCTACACCTCGCTGCTGTTCATGGTCGTGCCGCTGATCGGTGCCCTCGACTCGCTCGACGATTCGCTGATCGAGGCCGCCTACAACCTGGGCGGCAGCGGCCCGTCGATCCTGCGCCGCATCGTGATCCCGCATGCCGCGCCGGGCATCGTCGCCGGCTGCATCGTGGTCTTCATGCTCACGCTGGGCAACTACCTCACGCCCA
>Ga0315287_10008113_pt1 | contig 10580 bp, 5 predicted proteins | sample YL17G11_0_MG_FD_205037 | JGI IMG/M metagenome (GOLD analysis project Ga0315287, IMG submission 205037) | Sediment microbial communities from Yellowstone Lake, YNP, Wyoming, USA - YL17G11_0 | ecosystem: Environmental > Aquatic > Freshwater > Lake > Sediment | place: USA: Wyoming | collected...
CAGGTGACCGGCTTTGAGGTCATTCCCCACGCCAAGATCCTATCTGGCAAGGGCATCGGCGCGTCGGAGAGAGAGGAACTGATCGCGTTGAGCCTCCGCCAGTTTGTGCAGCGAAGCGGGATCTCCGATGAAGACGTCATTGTCTCGGTCTCGGGCCAGAACAGTTTCGCCCGGTTCGTCAATCTGCCGCCGGTGGATTCCAAGAAGATACCCGAGATCGTCCGGTTCGAGGCCATGCAGCAGATCCCGTTCGACATCAACGAGGTGCAATGGGATTGGCAACTGATGACGCCCGTCGACAGCCAGGAAAAACGGGTAGGTTTGTTTGCCATCAAGAACGAGATCGTCAGTATCGAGATGGAGCGGTTTAACCGCGAGGACCTGTCGGTGGCCTATGTCCAGATGGCTCCCATGGCCCTCTACAACTATCTGCTGTACGATCGTCCTGAACTGGCGGCCTCCGGAGACAGACCGGTGGTGGTCGTACACATCGGCGCCGAGATCACGGACCTGGTGGTATGCACCAAATACGGGGTCTGGCAACGGTGCATCCTGATCGGGGGCAATGCCTTTACCCAGGCGATTGCGGATGCCTTCAAGATCACGTTCGAGAAGGCCGAGAAACTCAAGCGCACGGCGGCGGTCAGCAAGTACGCCCGCCAGATCTTCCAGGCCATGAAACCGGTCTTTACGGACTTGGCCAGCGAGGTTCAGAAGTCCCTCGGCTTTTACACCAGTTCCAACCCCAATACCCGCATCTCCAGGATCGTTGCCACTGGCGGCGGGACTCGCCTGCGGGGCCTCCTGAAATATCTGCAGCAGTCGGTACAGGTCCCTGTGGAACGCCCTGAGGCGTTCAAGCGGCTGGCCCTGTCCCCGGCGATATCGGCGGCCCGGTTCCACGAGAATGTTCCGGAGTTGGCCGTGGCATATGGGCTGGCCGTGCAAGGCGTGGGGTTGGCCAGGGTCCAGAGCAATCTTTTGCCCAAATCCGTCGCCCGATCCATCGCCTGGGCGGAGAAGACCAAGTACTTCTATGCAGCGGCCGGCATACTGTTGGTGGTGTCTCTGTTGGCGTTGGGCAGGGCGGGTCTGGATATTGTCAGCTACAACCGCAATGAGGCGGTCCGCAGTCAAGTCGCCGGCGTAGTGAGCAAGGTCCAAGAGGCAAAGAAACAGCTCGACGACGAGAAGGCCAAGAGTGCCGAATTCGAAGGCCGTATACGCAAGGTGTTCGAGCGGTTCTTGTACCGCGATGCATTACCCATTGTCTACCAGACCGTGTTGTCCGCGATGCCCAATGCCCGGAACAATCCGGCCCAAAAAAGCCTTTACGAGGCCTTTGCGGCAGGAGATGTCGAGCAGGTCAAGGCTACCCCGCGCAAGGACCGCAAGCAACTGTTCATCACCAACCTCTCTATCCGCTATGCAGAGGACCTGGCCACGGCACAATTCAACAGTGTGGAGTGGCTTATGCAGCAAGGCATGATGGGGATGGGGGGCATGGCGCAGCAGATGCCCCCTCCAGTGCCGCCGCCGGACCCGACCCAACAGGTCCCTGGTGCGCCGGCCGCACCTGCAACGACGGCGGGATTCCTCGTGACCATCGAGGGGTACAGCCCCTACAAGGACATCGGCACCCTGTTGGATCCTACGGGTGTGGAGAACCAAGCGGACAAGTGGGGGCTGGTTACCCGGTTGATGCATCTGAATACACCGGAGGTGAACAGCCCGTTTGTCCTGGTTCCCAGGACCAAGTCTTCCGATTTTGAGCTCAACAAGGGAGCCGTAGACCCTACCGACACAAAGATGCCCAGGGGGATCGGGATGGTCCAGCCTCCTCCAGAGGGGGCCATGCAGCAGAATACCGCTCAGCAGGCCCTGATCGATCCCATGACCAAAGAGGTCATCAGCCGGGTCACCAGGTCCGGTCCGAGTGGAAGGTCCTCTGTCATGGATCGGACGACTGGTAAGCCGGCCATGGAGGATAACGACTGGTGGTTTGTGTTGAAGTTCAAGCTGGCATGGAAGCAGGCCCCTCCGCCGGTTGTCTCTCCGGCTGCTCAGGCTGCAATGGATATGTACGGACAGGGTGCGGCTCCAGGTGCCGCGCCACAACGATGATGAAATACGCGAGTGAACCGACATGGATATCAAGTTACCAGATCTGAAGGCCATCTTCGAGAAACTGAGCGTCTTGAGGAACTACATGAATCTGGTGGTTCCCCTTATCATTGCGGTGGTGGCCGGGATGATGTTCATTCCCACGGCCCTGCTGAGCGGTGGACTGAAGCAGAAGATCAAGACCGAGAGTCTGGCCAGGGGCAGCACCTTGGAAAGAATGGCCGCTGCCCCCATCTCGAAGGACCAGTACAAAGTGGAGAGGAAGTACCAGCAGGCCTATGCCGATGACGCCAACCGGATCGAACGGATGGCCAAAGAGGGCACGGAGAGAGAACTGCTCAGCACCAAGATCTTCCCTCTTCCCAAAGACACCTCCGTGCTGATCTTCGAGGAGTTCGGCAAGCGATTCCGGGCGGGGATCGAGGAGAGGATTACCCAACTACGAGGCCGTGACATTCCCACCCAGGCCGAGTTGGCGGAACATCTGCGTTCGGTCCAGGGACAGTCTACTATGGCGGATCCGAGGGCTGTCGCGGGGATGATGAATACGACCGGAAGGAGGGGGGCGGGCAGGCTGCCCATGCCGGGGACTGCCGGCGAGTATGGGGACTATGGGATGGGCAATCCCCTGGTCGACCAGATCATCGAGGCCGTGTGCCAGGAAAGGGCCCAGAGTGCCGGGCTGTATGTGAATCCCATGGATGTGGCGGGTTATAAGTTCTGGACACAGTACCGATATGACGCCGGTACAGAACAGGCCGTGACCGATTGCTGGTACTGGCAGTTGGGGTACTGGATTATCGAGGATGTGTTTGATACGATAACCTCATGCAACATCAGGTCCAAGAATGTCTTGGAATCGCCAGTCAAACGCCTGATGCGAGTGGGGTTCAGCCGCGCCATGATGACAGACCAAGGCCCCTATGCCGAGGCAATGCCCCAGGACGGGACCCAGACCGATGCGAGGCCCCAGTATGTGTTGGCAGCGTACAGCGGATTGACTTGGCCGTGCACGGGCCGGATCACCAAGGGTGACATCCAGATCGTCCATTTCGAGGTCACGGTGGTTGTTAGGGCCGGGGCCGTGATGGATTTTCTGAAGCACCTGTGCAGTGCCAAGGAGCACCGGTTCTCCGGGTTTGACGGGCAACAGCCGCCGCGGATCTCCAGACACAACCAGATCACGGTTCTGGAGTGCACCATGCGGGCCGTGGACAGGAGCAACACCGGGACAACCGGTATGGGCATGTATGCATACGGGGACATGGGGATGGAAACGGGGATGGGGATGGGAACTACGTCCCATCAGTTGTGCCGATACGGACAGGATGCCGTAGTGGAGTTGGACCTGATCTGTGAATACCTTCTCGAGAAGGCGGGCTACGAATCCATTATTCCGGATGCCGTCAAGAAGGCGGTGGAGATCGCGGCTGCGGCCATGACTCCGATGACTATGTAGAACGAAGCCAAAGAGCCTAGACGAGGATCAGTATGGGAAAACTGCTTGCCCAAGTTGGAGAATTCTTCGAGGCCCATGTGGAGAAGATAGTATTGGGGCTGGTGGGATTGCTCGGCCTATATCTGCTGTTGACGCAGGTGATACTCGGTCCCAATCGGGTGCGATATGGGAACCGATATTATTCGCCCGGCAGCATTGATGACCAAATCCGCCGCCAGGCCGAAGATGTGGCCGCCGGCTTGGACCGTGACCCCTCTCCCCCAGCGGACTACCGATCTCCGCTCAGGGGTCCCTTGGACGCCAATAATCCAGTTAGGGCCGGTATCTCCGGGCCTTTGAAGGGGGGATTCCTGGAGTTGTTTGGGTCTGCCCTCGGCCATATGGGTGTTGATGGGGCCTCTCCGCTGCCCATGTACGCAACGGGCGGCCCTACGGTCTCAGCGGCCAAGGATAGGACCTACCGGTTGCCCGAGGTGGGAGATATTGATGACGTCAAAGTCGACCACATCCGGGCCGCCGCCTATATCCCGATGACGCCGATCACAGAGACCAACCCGTATCAGGACAGCGGCTGCGATATAAACGACCAGGATTTGGTGACGGTAGAGGCCAAGTTTGACCTGGCTGGATTGGCTGAGCGGTTCCGCGAGAGTTTTACAGGCGACGATGTCCCGGCGGCCTGGCGAGATGTCTCTCTGGCCGAGCCGGTCTTCGCGGCGGTCCAACTCCAAAGACGCCAATCGCTCGATGACGGTCGATGGGGTGACTGGCAAGAGGTCCCTCGGTGCCTAGTGGAGGCCAGGCGTGATTTGCTGAGGATCCCCGACGCAAACCAGGATTCTGGCGGGGCAGGCGTCCAGGTCCGGAAGATCCTGTTCAGCAAAAGGGATGTCATGTGCGATCTGTTGCAGCCTCCCACTTATCAGATTGCCTCGGCCTACGATGACTGGCTGCCGCCCACCCTGCATCGCGAGTTCCTAGACCTGTTGGCCAAACAGAAGAAGGAGGAGCAACGTCAGGCCCGTGAGGGGGATAGGGCCGCACAAGATACGGCTCGCCCCGATCGACGTCGCGCCATGGATAACATGGCCGGGGGGGATACGATGTCGACTTCTGGCAGGCGGGATTCCATGATGGGCAGGGGCGCTATGGACCAAAGAACCGGGCGGGCCAATCCTCGATCGGGCCGGTTGGATCAGCGTAACGATCCGATGGCCGGGCCCGGGCGGAGGGGTTCCACTAGGCCAGGGACAGGCCGGCCTGGGGACTTAACCCAGGACCCTGAGATGATGGGCATGGTTCCAGGGATGGAGAACCAGATGGCTTTGAGCCAGGTCTACCTGAGGTTTGAACAACTCCGTCTGACGCCGTTTACTGACCTGACCAAGTTGAAGGAATTGGTGTTTTGGGCGCACGACGATACCGTCGAACCAGGCAACACATACCAATATCGGGTCCGTTTGGGAGTCCTCAACCCTCTTGCCGTGACCGATCAAGTCGGCTCCGCCGGCCAAGACCGCAAGCATCAGGCGATCCTGTGGAGCCGGTTCTCGGAAGTCACGGCTCCGCTGGAGATCCCGGCCAGGCAGTACTTCTTTGCCAAGGACTTCCAGGAGAATTCGGGTGTGGTTAGCATAGAGGTATGCAAATTCTTTTTGGGGTATTGGCGGAGCCAGGACTTCACGGTTCGGCCGGGGGAGGTCATCGGACGTCAGATAGAATCAAAGCCCAAAGACTCGAGGAACGCCCAGCTCCTGGATCCAATGATGGCCCAATACGGGCCTGCCCCCTCTGCAGAGCAGATCTTTGAGCCTGCCGAGATCGACTATGGCACTGGGGCGATCCTAGTGGCAGTGTCGCGCGTCGACGGATGGACCGGGGACAATCGGTTGCGTGCCCAGGCCTACTATGACATGCTATACTCCTTTGATGGATCGGATATCCAACGCGCGCCCATAGGAACATCGAATTGGTCAACAGGGCAATCCGGCACATTTAGCCTCGTCAAGAAACTGCAGCGTACGCCTATTGAGCCGCCTCGGGCCTGGAATCAGAGTAGGGGCATGGGTATGATGGGATCAGAGTATGGATACGGCTATGGTGAGGGGCGCGTCGGACCGCCGATGCAGCGGCAGGGCCGTCCCCCCGAGTGAGCGGAATTCTACAGCTATTCGTCTTTAGTCCTCGCCGCTGGCTTTGGGGCTATGCAAGTACCCATGTTGTTAGATGTTGAATCGACGCTTGCCAAAGTCAAGCCGTAGACTTACAATACCTTTTTTACGTAGCTCTATGGAAAGGATTGTTTGATGAAATACGATGTGGCGGATCTAAAACTCGCTGCCGTGGGAAAGAAGAGGATTCTCTGGGCAGACAACGACATGCCGGTATTGGCCGCCATCCGCAAGCGATTTGAAAAGGCCCGACCATTGGTTGGCGTGCAGGTCTCGGCCTGCCTGCACGTAACGGCCGAGACGGCCAACCTGATGCGAACGCTCAAAGCAGGGGGGGCGGATGCTGTCTTGTGCGCCTCCAATCCCTTGAGCACCCAGGACGACGTGGCCGCGTCCCTGGTCAAGGACTTCAAGATCCCGGTCTTTGCGATCCGTGGGGAGAATCGCGTGACCTACTACAAGCACATCCATGCGGCGATCGATCACAAACCTATGATCACGCTGGACGATGGCGCGGACTTGGTCCATGAATTGCACGCCAGCCGCAAGGCTGACGCCCATCGGATCATTGCCAGCATGGAGGAGACGACCACAGGCGTGATCCGGCTTCGCGCCATGGCAGCGCGAGGCCTGTTGAAATTCCCTGTTGTGGCGGTCAACGACGCCGACAGCAAGCACCTGTTCGACAACCGCTATGGGACCGGCCAATCGACCGTGGATGGCCTCATTAGGGCGACCGACCTGTTGGTGGCCGGTTCCAGGTTCGTGGTGGCAGGCTATGGATGGTGCGGCCGTGGCCTTGCCATGCGGGCTAGGGGCATGGGGGCAATCGTGATCGTCACCGAGATCAATCCGATCCGGGCCTTGGAGGCGGCCATGGACGGCTTCCAGGTCATGCCTATGCAGGAGGCCGCCGAGGTCGGCGACGTTTTCGTCACGCTGACCGGCAACAAGCATGTGATACGGGCCGAGCACTTTCGGCGGATGAAGGACCGGGCCATGGTGGCCAACAGCGGTCACTTTGACGTTGAGATCGACATCCCGTCGCTGAAGTCAATGAGCAGAAAAGTCAACAAGGCGGTCCGCAGGTGCGTGGATGAATACGTGCTTCGCAGCGGCAAACGGATCTACCTGTTGGCCGAGGGCCGGCTGATCAACCTGGCCGCTGCCGAGGGGCACCCGGCTTGTGTGATGGATATGAGTTTTGCCACCCAGGCTCTACAGGCCGAGCACGTGGCCAAGCGTCGCGGCCGAATGGCGGTGGCAGTCCACGATGTCCCGAGTGAAATCGAAAACCAGGTCTGCCGGCTCAAGTTGGCAACCATGGGCCTGGATATCGACAGGCTCACACCCGAGCAGGTGGAATACCTAGCCAGCAGCGGAGAAGGTACGTAACGACAGATCGTTGGATGGGAGGTCCTGGCGGCGGACGGTAAAGCAGGCTGTTGTCGCCGAGTAGCCGGCGACCCAAATCCTTGGAGTCGAGACTGGGCCATGGACAGGAATGAGGCCGAAAAGACGCCGACGCTAGGCAAGTCCTTTATGGCCGTAGGGCCGACGCTCCATTACAGCCATCCCAATGTCCAGGTCTTTTGGTTCGTAGCGGTGGTGGTCTTCGGGCTGAATTGCCTGTTGTGGTCCGAGATCACCATTGGGACACTTGCCGCGTTTGATGTGCAGCGGATTGCCTCGCTCGATGCCTGGCGACTGGACCGGTTTATCACGTCCGGGATCAGCATCTTCGAGTACCCCTGGCAGATCCTCGTCTTGGGGCTGTTGATGGGTGTCCTGGCTGTAGGGCCCATCCTCGTCGCCCAATTGTTGAGTTTCCCGCACAGCATCCCCTTTATCCTGGCGGTATTGCTGTTGGCCAATCTGCCGGGTCTGGCCGTCAGCTTGGTGACCAGTTGCGTTGGGGTGGCGTGCCGGCCACTGCGTTTTCGCTCGCGGATTATTGCGATTGCCCTGTGCTTGGCGCCGCAGTTGGTATATTGGGGTAGCTTTGGAGGGGTAAAAGGGGCGCAGCCGGTGATGTGGAGCGTGTCGTTTGCCCCGTGGGTGTGCGCCTGGCTGGCGGGGCTTGGGATTGCCGGGGTGGTGCTGGGGATCGGGCATTTCACTCGTTACAAACCCGGTGTGATCGGGGCGACCCTGGCCGCTGTACTGATGTTGACGGTCGCCGTGTTTGAGGCGAAGATCGGATTTGATGAATTAGCGTACCAGTTGCACGTGGTCCGCAATGATCCAGAGCGGGTGCCTGAGTTCTACGACCATCGCATCACCGAACCCTTGGATAGGACCATCACCGACCCGGAGGTCCGACGATACCTGGCGGGTTTCTTCTATCCGACAGAGCCCATCCCACTTCGCGAGGAGCTCAAGAGAGAGATCCAGGTCCAGTTGGGCTATGATCGGTGGCCCAGTTGGTTCAAGGTCCCAAAGGAGCTGAACTACCAGGAAAAGCGGCAATGGCTCAACCAGCAGTACGACCGCTTCATCCATCCGTCAAGGCCCTGGTGGATGCCGTCGGTCCTGTACCAGAAGGTGCTGAATCGGCGGACGACCGGCCCTCGTATGGCCGTGGCCTTGTACTACAAGGCCTTGCTCAGTGACTATGCCCCAGACGTCAGCCTGGTGGGCCGTGACGAAGTCCTGCACTTATACTACGACTATCCGCAGGATCGGTCGAGGGATATATGGTATCAGCTCTATCGAAGCTTCAGCGTCAGCCCTGAATCTATCGAGGCCAGGTGGCGAATTGCCAGGCACTGGGCCGGTCAAGGCCGGTTTGAGTTGGCGGAGAACCTGGCCAGGGAGGCCAAGACCCTCCTGCAAGAACCGTTGGATCAGGCGTCTCCCAAGGATACCTCCGGCGACCTGCTGCGGCTGTTCCATGCTCCGGCCGCGTCCATTATGACCGAGAACCGGCTGCGGGAACTGCAGGGGAGGCTCGATCGCCTATGCTGTCTGAGCGGACTTGAGAACCGTGGCAGCGATCCTGAATCCGCAGCCCGGCTTGCGGAATTTGTGATGCTCAATCCCCATGCCTTGGACTATGCCGGCCGGCTGGAGGCCCTTTTGGCACGCATGGCTAAGGACGATTCCTTGCGAGACAACTTGTTGGTCGCCCAGGCGAAGGGACTGGCCGATGTGCAGGCGAGCGCAGAGAGGCTGCTGGAGGTCCACAGCCGATATAGGGACACCGACGGCGGAAGGGAGGCCCTCTACGAGTTGGCCCGGCTGAAGATCCGGCTGTACCAGACTGAGGCCGATGCCCAATCAAAGAAGTCCCTGCTGGCCGAGGCCAGGTCAACGCTTACACAGGTCATAGCCCTGTATCCAGGTCACTTCCTGGCCGAGCAGGCCGGGCAGACCCTGGCGACCTTGCCCGCGGCGGAATGACGGGCCTATGGGTATGCATGTCCCATGGCCGTTAAACCGTTGAAGACATCTCGCCTTTGAGTGAGAAGGGAATTTGTGCAAAATGGTCATTCGACCTATTTGCAAAAGTCCAGTGAGAAGACGACATGTTCCTTTCGGAGAATCCTTATGGACGTGATTCCAGCCATCGACCTTAGGGACGGCAAGTGCGTCAGGCTCATCCAGGGCCAGTACCATCGTCAGATTACCTATAACGACGACCCGGTCCGACAGGCCGAGCAGTTCCACGCCGAGGGCGCACGCTGGCTGCACGTGGTGGACCTGGACGGGGCCAAGGCCGGCAGGCCCGTCAATACGCAGACCATTGCTGCGATCGTAGCCATTGGCAAGCTCAACGTCGAGGTGGGCGGTGGTCTGCGAGACGAAGATTCGATCCGGCATCTGCTGGACCTGGGGGTCAAGCGGGTGATCATCGGCACAAAGGCGGTCAAGGACTTTGCGTGGTTTGGACGGATGGCCGAGCAGTTTAAGGGCCGGATCGTGCTTGGCCTGGATGCCCGTGGTGACGCGGTGTCTACACACGGGTGGCTGCAGGATAGTGAATTGAAGGTCGTGAACTTTGCCATCAAGGCCGCGGCCCTGCCGCTGGCTGCGATCATCTACACGGATATCACCCGCGATGGGATGCTCACAGGTCCCAACGTCGAGACCACCCAGGCCCTGGCCAGGGCGGTAAACGTGCCGGTCATCGCATCCGGCGGGGTGGGCACGGTTGACCACATCAAGGCCCTAGCCGCGGCAGAGGGAATTGCAGCGGTGATCGTGGGGCGAAGCCTGTACGAAGGGACACTGACCGTGGCTCAGGCCATTGCGGCCACGGATTGAACCCTACCGTTCCGAGACCCGCAGTTCCCGTCTTGTGACGCCAGGCGGCAGGGTGAAGCCGCTTTGTCCCTGGGCCTTCTTGAAGTCCATGATGATCCGGACTGCCGTGTCAGGGTCGTCGGCCACGGTGAAGACGTCCATGTCCGGCGGGGTGATATACCGGTGTTCGTCGAGAACCTTGGTCTGGATCCAGTCGATCAGTCCCTGCCAGAATGTACGGCCCATGAGGATCACGGGGAAGGAGGCCTGCTTAAGGGTCTGGATCAAGACCAGGGATTCTGTGAATTCATCCAGGGTTCCGTAACCGCCTGGAAACACGATGAATCCATGGGCGTACTTGAGGAACATGACCTTGCGGCAGAAGAAGTAGTGGAAGTCCATGCCCAGGGTCTGGTAGTCGTTGGCCCGCTGCTCCTGGGGCAGATAGATGTTCAGGCCGACGCTGTCGCCGCCGGCCTCGATGGCGCCCTTGTTGGCCGCTTCCATAATGCCGGGTCCGCCGCCGGTGATGACGGCGAAGCCATGCCGGACCAGTTCGGCGCCCATCCGCTGGGCCATAT
>Ga0315287_10008114_pt1 | contig 10579 bp, 8 predicted proteins | sample YL17G11_0_MG_FD_205037 | JGI IMG/M metagenome (GOLD analysis project Ga0315287, IMG submission 205037) | Sediment microbial communities from Yellowstone Lake, YNP, Wyoming, USA - YL17G11_0 | ecosystem: Environmental > Aquatic > Freshwater > Lake > Sediment | place: USA: Wyoming | collected...
CCGCGGCCCCTCGAGCGAGAAAGACGCCAGGGCGACCCGCGCCTCCTCGCCGAGCTTGGAGAGGCTCAGGCCGAGGTCGAGGTAGAGGTGGAGGTTCTGCTTCCCGACCTCGTAGAAGACCGTGCGAAAACCCTGGCGGTGGCTCTCCTCACGGAACCGCCACAGCAGGGCGGTGTGCTCCTCGGCCGGTCCGACCGGATCACCCATCGCTACCCAACTGCGACCCGACTTGCCATACATCAGGAAGGCGTTGCCCCGCGCCCCGAGCATGATCACCTTGTCGCCGAGGAACACCAGGTTGGCGCCGGTGTTCGGGCTGGCCGCGACGATGGCCCGCACCGGGTGGTCCGCGGGGATGGGAGCCGTCCTGACCGCCGGACGCGCCGTGCGGAGCAGTCGTGCCACCCCGAACACGAACGCCGCCGCGGCGATCCCCATGGTGGCGCGCAGGAAGCGTGGAGCCTCGGCGTGGAACGCGAACTGCCACCAGAGATCGCCGGAGTACTCGACGTGGCGATAGGCGAACAGGCCGAGCCAGACCGTGGCGGCGAGCACTAGCGCGACAGCCACGAGCCAGCCGCGTCCGAGTGGCTCGGCGAGGAGCGAGGCGCGGCGGTAGAAGTAGCGGCGGCTCGGCACCACCGCCACCAGGAAGACCGCCAGCACGATGGCCTCCTCGTAGTCGAACCCCTTGGCGAGGGAGAACACGATGCCGGCGAGGAGCAGCACCACCGACGCCCCCCACGCCACCTCCACACGTCGGTACACCGCCCACGCCAGCACCACCAGGGCGAAGCCGGTCAGGCTGGCGAGGAAGTGCGACAGCTCGATGGCCGGCAGCGGCAGGAGGTCGCGCAGCAGGGCGAGACGCTGGTGAACCGCCGGCAGCGCGCCCGACACCAGCAGCACCACACCCGAGACGAACGTCGCCACCGCGAGCAGCGGCGCCGCCAACTGCGGGACGAAGTGGGACACGACGCGGCCCACGCGCGAGACGGCCTCACGTCGCTGGCGAAACTCGAAGGTGCCCAGCAGCGCGGCCGCCACGCTGAGGGGCAAGAGGTAGTAGACCAGGCGGTAGGCGACGAGACAGCCGAGCACGGTCTCGGAGGGCAGCCACGCGCCGAGCTGGAGCACCATCACCGACTCGAAGACGCCGAGACCGCCAGGGACCTGGCTCGCGATACCAGCCACCTGCGCGATCAGGAACACCGGGAGGAAGCGCACCAGGGAGAGGGGAAGGTCCTGCGGCAGCAGGAGGTAGAGGGCGGTGCCGGCCAGGCCCCAGTCCAGGGTGCCTGCCACGAGCTGCAGAGCAGCGGTCCGGGGCCTGGGAGGGGCCACGGTCACCCCACGCACCGTCACCTTGCGCCGAAGAGCAACGAGGGTGACGTACGCGAGCACGACGGCGAGAAACAGCGCCCCCAGAACCCGCACGCTCATGTGAAGCCTGAGTCCAGTCGCCAGGCCGGCCGGCTCCACCAGCAGGGTCGTACCGGCCAAGGTGAGGAAGCCCAGCCACACCGTCGCGGTGCAGAAGGCGTTCAGGGTCGCAATCTGAGTGGCGGTGAGGCCGGAGTCCCCGTACAGGCGCAGGCGCACCGAAGTGCCTGTGAACAGCGAGTGGCCGACGTTGTTGCTCAAGGAAACGCCGATGAAAGAGGCGAGCGCCACGCGCCGGTAGGGGATGGTGTGTCCCAGGTAGCGCAGGCCGAGCACATCGTAGGTGGTCTGGAGCGTGTAGCTGACGAGGGCCACGAGGCCTGCGCCGAGCAGGCGCTCGGGCCCGATCGCGGCAAAGCGCACAAGGATCTCATGAAGACGGATGTGGCGCAGCTCACGATCGATGATGAGCAGGGCAACGACAAAGAGAAGCGGCCCGAGGATGACGGGAAGCCGTCGCAACACCGTCGCCAGCCTGGAACTCACCACCGTCGTACCTCCGCGCCAGCGCGAGGCATCCGTCCGATCATTCTAGTTGGCCGTCGACTCGCGCAACCGGCTCGGCGCGAAGCCTTCCCCGGTCTTCACCGGGCATGGGCACTTGGGGCGTGCGCCTCCCTGCGCCGCCGAAAGTCTCTCCCCGCTAGCGGGGTGTGGTCGCGCCGACGAAGGCGGTAAGAAACTCGCCGATGTCGGTTCCGACGTCACGGGCATCGCCGGTGAGGAACTTGACGTAGTCGCCGCCGTAGAACCCCATCGCCGAGTGTCGGGCGTGCTCGAACTCGGCCAAGACCTTGCCGTTCGCACCGAGGACGCGACCCGCGACCGCGACGCCGCTCGCGCCGGCCCCGAAGCCGACGAAGGCACGCTTGACCCGGCTGCCCGGGTCGATGCGAACGAAGCGACCTTCGAGCACGATGCCGTCACGGGGGGATTTGGCGGTCGCGTCGATCACGACCCTGGCGAACGCTCCGCCTTCCTCGACCGCACTCTTGACTGCAGCGGCCAGCACGCCCGGTGCCGTTTCCCTCATGACGTTGGCGGCCTCGACCCTGCTCTCCGTGCCGCCCTCGCCGCCGGTGCCGAAGTCGGTCGCCGTGGTGGAGAACGGCCGGACAACGAGCGTCGCACCCTTTGGGATGCTGGTGACGAGGCGGTTCTCGGTGTCCAGGATCGCCTTGCCCTGCCCCTTTGCCGACCCCGAGCTGGCGCAGCCGGACAGCGACACCATCGCCACGGCCACGACGCAGGAACTCAGCGCTCTCAGCCTCATGGTCCCGACCTCCTCCTCAGCAGGTTACACCGAGGGCATGCGGTGCGGCGCTCGCTCCTGGCGAGCCGCGTTGCGCCGTCGTCTCAGCGCGCGGGCATGAGAAGGACCAACGCGAGGGGCGGGAGCGTCAGCGCGAGCGAGTGAGGCATGCCGTGACAGGGAACGTCTTCGGCCCATGTCCCGCCGAGGTTGCCGAGGCCGGAGCCGCCGTACTCGACGGCATCGGTGTTGAGCACCTCCCGCCACGGCCCGCCCTCCGTGACGCCGACGCGGTAGCCGTGGCGCGGCACGGGCGTGAAGTTGGCGGCGACGAGGACCGGGGCAGCCTCGGGGGCGAGGCGCATGAAGGTGATCACGCTGGCGTCGGCGTCGCTCGCGTCGATCCAGCGGTAGCCGGCGGGGTCGCAGTCGCAACGGTGGAGGGCGGGCAGCTCCCGGTAGAGCCGGTTGAGCTCGGCGACGAGGCGCTGCACCCCCTGGTGCGGCGCGTGCTCGAGCAGGTGCCACTCCAGGCTTCCGTCGTGGTTCCACTCGCCCCGCTGGCCGAACTCCCCGCCCATGAAGAGCAGCTTCTTGCCCGGCTGCGTGTACATGGTGGCGAGAAGGAGGCGCAGGTTGGCAAACTTCTGCCAGTCGTCGCCGGACATGCGGCCGAGGAGCGAGCCCTTGCCGTGGACGACCTCGTCGTGGGAGAGGGGCAGGCAGAAGTTCTCGCTGAAGGCGTAGAGGCCGCGGAAGGTGAGGTCGTTGTGGTGGTAACGGCGGTGGATCGGGTCGCGGGAGAAGTAGCGGAGCGTGTCGTGCATCCACCCCATGTCCCACTTGAAGCCGAAGCCGAGCCCGCCGAGGTAGGTCGGCCGCGAGACCATCGGCCACGCGGTGGACTCCTCGGCGAACATCTGCACCCCCGGGAAGTGCTGGTAGACCGCCTCGTTGAGGCGGCGCAGGAAGGCGACGGCCTCGAGGTTCTCATTGCCGCCGTAGCGGTTGGGGATCCATTCGCCGGCCTTGCGGGAGTAGTCGAGGTAGAGCATCGAGGCGACCGCGTCGACGCGCAGCCCGTCGGCGTGGTAGCGCTCGAGCCAGAAGAACGCCGAGGAGAGCAGGAAGCTGACCACCTCGTGGCGGCCGTAGTTGAAGATGTAACTGTTCCAGTCCGGGTGGAGCCCCTGGCGGAGGTCGGCGTGCTCGAATAGGTGCGTCCCGTCGAAGTAGGCGAGGGCGTGGGCGTCGGTGGGGAAGTGCGACGGTACCCAGTCGAGGATGATGCCGATGCCGGCCTGGTGGAGGCGGTCGACGAGGGCCATGAACTCCTGCGGCGTGCCGAACCGGCTCGAGGGGGCGAAGTACCCCGTGGTCTGGTACCCCCAGGAGCCGAAGAACGGGTGCTCCATGACGGGGAGGAACTCGACGTGGGTGAAGCCGGTCTTGGTCACGTGCTCCACGAGCCGCTCTCCCAGCTCGCGGTAGGACAGGGAGCGATTCCCTTCACCGAGAACCCGCATCCACGAGCCGAGGTGGATCTCGTAGATCGAGATCGGGGCGTCGACGGCGTTGCGGCGCGCCCGCTCGGTCATCCACGCCCCGTCGCCCCACTGGTACGAGAGATCGATCACCACGGATGCGGTTTTGGGCGCAATCTCCTGGGCGAAACCGAAGGGGTCGGTCTTTTCCTGGCGGAACCCGTGGTAGCGGGAGGAGACGAAGAACTTGTAGAGGTCGCCGGGTCCGACACCGGGGATGAACCCCTGCCAGATCCCAGAGACGCCCAGCGGGCGCAGCGGGTGCTGTTCGCGCGACCAGCCGTTGAAGCCTCCCATGACCGCGACGCTATCGGCGTCGGGGGCCCACACCGCAAACGAGGTCCCGCGTGCGCCGGCGACCTCGACGGGGTGGGCGCCGAGCTTGTCGTAAAGCCGCGAGTGGCTCCCCTCGTTGAAGAGGAAGAGGTCATCGTCACTCAACAGATCGACGTCGAAACGAGTCTCACCGACCACGGTCGCGACCCCCGGGGCGCACAGTCAGCATGACACAGAGGCCGCTTCACGGCGCGGGGTGCGCCGCCTCGTGCCGCCTCTCGACCAGGCGCACCACCGGCCCCCTGATGACGGCGGCCTCGTCGAGGGGGCGGAAGCGGTAGAGCAAGGCGCAGTGCTCACCGCGCTCGACCAAGTCTCTCCCGGCGAGGGTGAAGAAACCGCCGCCGTGCTCGACCACCTGCACGTCGGACCAGTCTTTCTCCCGGCTCGTGTACACCCAGACGTTGCCATCGGGTGTGCGATCCGCCGGCATGACCTCGTCGTCCCGGAGCGGGCCGAGGGCGCGGCGCAAGCGCAGGCGGCGGGCGAGCCACTGCCCGCGCAGCGCCGCCCTGATCGGAAGCGCCACCACCGCCATACCGAGCATCCGCCCCGTCACGACCGCCTCGAGGGCGCGGAGGATGCCTTCGGCGAAGCAGTAGAGAGCGAGGAGTGCTCCGGGGTGGAGGAGGTAGGAGAGGTAGCCGATCACCCCGATGCCGAAGAACTCACCTGGGGAGAGCGTCGGTCGGTTGGTGAGGTAGACGAACCCGGCCTCCCGCGAGAACCCCTCGACGTACGCGACCAGCCCCGCGATGAAGGCCACGACCGCAATGAGCACCTCGGCAAAGGCCGACGCGACGTGGGCGGGGACAGTCGAGAACTCCCGGGCGGGCTCGCGCGTCTTGAGCCGTTCCGGCAGAGCGGCGACGAGGAAGGCCGCCATCCACGAGGCGACGAGGTGGATGAGCTCGCGCACTGATCGCGGTCGAGTGTACCGCCGCTGGCCGTCCGGGCGCCCGTGAGGTCCCTCGTGCCCCCCCGCCCCTAGGCGACGGGAATCAGCCGGTAGTTCCCGGCGCGCAGGTGCTGGCGCGAGCTCGCGGCCACCTGCCCGGCCGGGACGATCCCGGGACCGACCGGCTCGACACACAGGTACGACTGGCCGTCGAGGGTGAACGCCGTGTCGGTGGCGAAGCGGGGCTGGCCGCGCACGGCGGCGAAGACGTGGCCGGGAACGTCGACGAGGATGACGTCGCCGTGGGCGGGGCCGGCCCACAGCGTGGCGAAGAGGACGGCCTTGCAGTCGCAGTCGCCGTGCTGCTCCACCACCACCTGGGTCGGCGGCAGCACGCCCGACGTGAAGCGCCCATCGGGGTCCATCGGCTCGACCGTGTACGGGATCTGCTGGCAGAAGGCCAGCGTGAGGGAGAGACGGTCGCCGTCGCCGCCCCCGCCTACGAGCCGCGAGTGCAGGTCGGCGAGGCGCGGGGCGTTGCGGTCCTTGAGCCACTGGTAGTCGGGGCGGACGGTGTCGCCCTCGACGACGAAACCACAGCGGTGGTACCAGGCGTCGCGCAGCTCGTCGACCTTGGTGGAAGCGTCCTCCATGAGGCGCTTGACCGCCGCCCGCTCCGTGTCGCTGCGCGTGCGGTAGCGGAACTGGAGGTCCACCGAGCCGTCGCTCGTCGCCGCCACGGTCGCGGTCACGTCGAGCGAGCGACGCGCGCTTTCGTCGCGGACGTAGGCGAGTAGGCCCTGCTCGAGGAAGCCAGGCAGCTCGTGGCGGTCGAACCCGTACTCCTCCCGCGCCCGGCGCACCGCCTCGCCGTCCACGGTGAAGAGCAGGACGTGGGTGCGGTCGAAGTGGTCCCGCACCGTCCCGGCGATGTGATACGTCGTCCCGTCGAACGTCGTCTCGAGGCCGCCGACGCGGGCCGCGGCGCCGGCGCCGCGCATGGCGGCGGGCGGCTCATCGGAGGCCCGCAGCGCGGCGAGCAGCACCAGGCAGACGATCGCAAGCAAGGCCGCCGCCGTGATGAGGGTGTCGTCGTCCCGTCTCACAGGATGTTGACCTGCGGACCGGGAATGAGCGTGATCAGCAGGGCGTGGAGGCCCTCCTCGATAAACAGGCACAGGCCGATGATGACCCCCGAGTAGAAGATCCCCACGGCCACGTTGTTGGCCCGGATCGCGGCGACCTCGTCGATGGAGCGGGTCAGCTTGGTAAAAAGGCGCGCGGCGAGGGCGACGGTGACAACGGCGATCGCCAGGGCGAGAACGACGTACGAGACGCTGTAGAGCACGGTCTTGACCACCACCCAGATCCCCAGCTGGGGTGCGAGCAGGGCCGCCTGCAGCACCGAGGAGATCGGGTAGAGCGTCCGGCGGATGAGGATGACCACGCCGAGCAGCGAGGAGCTCAGCACCAGCCCCGCGGCGACATTGCCACGGCCGAGCTCGGCCTCCTGGTCGAGCGTGCCGATGAGACGCTCGAAGGCGGCCAGGCTCGCCCACAGGATGAGGACGCCGAGGATCACCGAGATGACGAGCTCGCTGAACCCGATGGCGATGCGGCGCAGGGCCGAGGGTCCTCCGCCCGGCTCGAGCCGCAGCGACGTGCTCATCTGCTCGCCCGTGACCGGTGCGTCGCGGCCGTTGGCGATGGTCACGACGACCAGGGCGACGACGGCGACGACGAGGAGCGCGACGGTGATCCGCATGCCACACCTCCTCCGGCTCTCGCGACCGACGGAGCGGCCGGAGGAGACGGGGTCCTCGTGGCGACGGTAGCCCTGCGACGCCGCCGGTGTCAACGCGGGGCGAGGAGCTCGGCGGCGAGCTCGCCGTCGGCGACCCATTCCGCTGGCCCGCGCAAGCGCACCGGGCATCGCGGCGGCACGCCGAGGACCTCGACGGTCAGCTCCCGCCCCGAGGCGGTGCGGACGGAGACGATCGCCGTCCCGCTCCCCTCGGCGTCGACGAGGGCGGCGGCGACATCCCCCGAACCGCACGACAGGGTCTCACCCTCCACGCCGCGCTCCCAGGAGCGGACGGCGAGGCGGCCGGTGCCGAGGCCGAGGACGAAGTTGACGTTCGCGCCGCCCGGACCGAGGTCACCGTGGGAGCGCAGCGCCGGCGCCAGCGGCGCGAGCGGGCGCTGCCAGAAGTCCTCCCACCCCACCGGCACCACCACGTGGGGAACACCGATAACGAGGAACCGCGCCCCAAACGCCTCGCCGCCTATCGCGAGGTCGAGCGGGGGCGAGACCAGCTCCGGGGCTGGCAGATCGAGGGCGACCTGGCTCCCCTCCACCATGGCCGGGATCGGGGCATACCCCGTGCCCAGCACCATCTCCTTCCAGCCCCAGACGGCAGCGGCGAAACGCGCGGCGCAGCGCGTGCCGTTGGCGCAGAAGGCGGCGCCCGACCCGTCGGCGTTCCAGTACCGGACGCGTGCCCGAGCAGAACCTTCCGGGACGAGAAGGAGCACGCCGTCGGCGCCAAGGCCGGTTCGCCGGTGGCAGAGGCGGGCGACGAGAGCTTCCAGCCGAGACTCGAGCTCGGGCCGCTCCTTCCCGTCGAAGACGAGGAAGTCGTTGCCGGCGCCGTGGAGCTTGGCGAACCTCACGGCTCGACCCGGGTCGCGCACATCGCCGTCTCCGACCGGTTGCCGGCTTTGTCCACGGCCCTCACCGCGTACTCGGCCTCGCCGGGTCTCGCCCCGTCGTCGAGGAGCTCGGCCGCACCGAGGGCCGTGGCGACGTCCTCCCACTCCCCGTCGCCCTGCCGCCGCGACACCAGGTAGGCGACCCCCTCCTCGCCAACCTTGTCCCAGCGCAATCGCACCGCGTGCGGCTCGGGCAGGCAGAGCAGCGCCGAGACCGCCGGCGGAGGGAACGTGTCGGGGTAGGGCACGACGACCTCGTCGCCGACGGGCCCGGCGGTGGCGCGCACGAGCGAGCGCACCCGATACCGCCAACTCTCCCCCTGGGTCGCCTTGTCGTCGAAGAACGCTGCCTGCGAGAGCGTCACCGGGGCGATGATCTGCCATGTCCCACCGGCGTCGTTGCGTCGCTCCACCACGTAGGTGACGCCCGAGAGCGCCTCCCACGCCAGCGCGATGCCGTCGGCGCGCGGGGTGGCGGCGACACCGCGGACGACTGCCGGCACCGGCCGGGGCTGCCACGCGGCGATGTTCGAGAGTGCCGACGAGGTCCCGTCACGGCGGCGGGAGCGAACCGCGTACCAGTATGTCGACGGCGTCGATCCCGGCACGACCTCGGGCAGGGTCTCGACGAAGCGGAGGCGGTTGCCGCGCGTGGCGGCCTCGAGCGACTCCCCTTCGAGCCGGGCAATGAGCTTTCCCCGCGACAGCATGAGCTGGCGACGGAGCTCCTCCCCGCCCGGCCCGCTGCCGATCTGCTCCTGGCCGGGCGGAAGCTCGAGGCGCCACATCTCGATGCGGGCGAGGTCGACGAGCTGCCTGCCACCGCGCGTCAGGGCCGGGTACGACCACTCCAGCACGACGTCGAGCGCCTCCTGGTGGACCCAGAGGTCCGTGGTCGTCTCGGGCACCTCGACGATGGGAGGAAGCGGGTCGAGCTTGCGCCCGCACCCGGCGGCGGCCGCGAGGACGAGGAGGAGGGCGACCCCGGCGATGCGGTCACAGGACATAGCGGGCCAGGTCCTCGCGGCCGAGGAGCGGCGCGAGGGCCGTGCGCACGGCGGCGGCGTCGAGGGTCACCGGAGAGCGCCGCTCCGGCGCGGTGAACGAGACCTCCTCGAGGACACGCTCGAGGACGGTGACGAGCCTGCGGGCGCCGATGTTCTCCCCGGAGCGGTTGAGCTCGGCCGCGATGCGGGCGAGCTCGGCGACCGCGTCGTCGGCGACGGCGAGCGTGACGCCGTCCTCCGCCAGCAATGCCTGGTGCTGCTTGATCAGGGAGTGTTCCGGCTCGGTCAGGATCCTAACCAGGTCGGCCTCGAGGAGGGGCTCGAGCTGGACCCGGACGGGGAAGCGGCCCTGCAGCTCGGGGATGAGGTCGGACGGCTTGGCGATGTGGAAGGCTCCCGCCGCGATGAACAGCACGTGGTCGGTGGCGACCGGGCCGTAGCGGGTGTTGACTGTCGTCCCTTCGACCAGGGGGAGAAGGTCGCGCTGGACCCCTTCGCGGGACACGTCGGGTCCTGCGCCGGTCCCGCCGCGGGCCGCGACCTTGTCGATCTCGTCGAGGAAGACGATGCCGCTCTCCTGGGCGCGGGCCACCGCCTCGCGCTCCACCTCGGCTCTGTCCACCAGGCGCTCGGTCTCCTCGCCCTCGAGGACCTGGCGGGCCTGGGCGACGGTCATCCGCCGCCGCGAGCGCTGCTGGAAGAACCCGCCGAGGGCATCCCGCAGATTGAGCTCGAGGTTCTCCATCCCCTGACCGCCCAAAAGGTTGAGCACCGGAGCCCGCGTCTCCGCCACCTCGACCTCGACCTCACGCTCCTCCAGCGCCCCTTCGCGCAGGAGACGCCGCAACGAGCGACGGGAGTCCTCCCGATCGGGCCCCGGGCCGCCTGGAAGGAGCAGGTCGACCAGGCGTTCCTCCGCGCCGCGTTGTGCGGCGACCCGCACGCCCTCGGCTCGCTCGTGGCGCACCATCGCCACCGCCGCCTCGATCAGGTCGCGGACGATCGAGTCGACGTCGCGGCCGACGTAGCCAACCTCGGTGAACTTCGAAGCCTCGACCTTGACGAAGGGGGCCATGGCCAGTCTCGCCAGGCGACGGGCGATCTCGGTCTTGCCCACGCCCGTGGGGCCGATGAGGATGATGTTGGCCGGCATCACCTCGCGGCGCAGCTCCGGCGCGAGCTGCTGCCGGCGCCAGCGGTTGCGCAGGGCGATGGCCACCGCACGCTTGGCCGCCGCCTGGCCGATGACGTAACGGTCCAGCTCGGCGACCGTCTCCCGCGGCGTGAGCACCGCCACCGTCACGGGACGACCTCGACGGTGATGCGGTCGTTGGTGTAGAGGTCGATCTCGGCGGCGATGCGCAGGGCCTCACGGGCGATTTCCGCC
>Ga0315287_10008115_pt1 | contig 10579 bp, 2 predicted proteins | sample YL17G11_0_MG_FD_205037 | JGI IMG/M metagenome (GOLD analysis project Ga0315287, IMG submission 205037) | Sediment microbial communities from Yellowstone Lake, YNP, Wyoming, USA - YL17G11_0 | ecosystem: Environmental > Aquatic > Freshwater > Lake > Sediment | place: USA: Wyoming | collected...
CGGGCTCGAAGGAGCCTCGTCGGGCGCGCTCGGCCTCGCCGACCTGGCCGTCCACGAGGGTCGCCTGTCGGACGCGCGCGCGATCCTCGAGAAGGGCATCGAGGCAGACCTCGCGGCGAAACACCGGGACTCCGCGGCCCGGAAGATGGCGATGCTCGCTGGGACGTGGATGGCGGCGGGGCAGGCGCAGAAGGCGATCGCCGCCGCCAGCAACGCCCTGAAGTCGAGCGACGAGGACTCGGTGCTGCTCGCGTCCGCGGTGATCCTGGCCCAGGCGGGGGAGGAGAAGCGCGCGCGCGCGATCGCCGACACGCTCGAGAAGCGGGTCGAGGCCGAGCCGCGCATGTACGCCGAGGTCGTGCGCGGCGCGATCGCCGCCCAGCGCAAGGATTACGGGGAGGCGGCCGAACGATTCAAGAGCGCGGTGCAGCGGGTCGACTCGTGGATCGCCCGATTTGGGGTCGCCCGCGCCTACCTCGAGGCGGGTGCGTTCGCCCAGGCCCAGGACGAGTTCGAGCGGCTGGAGAAGCGGCGGGGGGAGGCGACGGACGCCTACCGCATCGGGAGTCCGACGTACCGGCTCTACCCGCCGGTGAAGTTCTACCTGGCCCGCGCCCAGCAAGGCGCCGGGAGCGCCTCGGCCCCCGACACGTACCGGGCCTTCCTGAACCTTCAGAAGTCGGCCGAGAGCCCGCTCGTGGCCGAGGCGCGCCGAATGGTCGGCGGCGCGGCGCCGGCCGTGCGCTAGCCGGAAGCTCTGCGACCGTATGTGGGGAGCCCTGATAGGGTACCCCACATTGACTTACCGAAGACCTCTTGATAGCGATCCGCCGGATCGGATGAAATGCAATTTTTTCCGGCGTCGATCCTATCGTTTTTAGGTCAGCTTCGATTCTTGACGCTGTCCTAACTGAGCAGTCGTGCATCATTTGCGGTTCTCGTCGGCCGCCCTTGGGGGGGCACATGATCGCCAGTTCGCTCGAGAGGACGTCGGCCGTTTGCCTCGCCCTCCTTTCGCTGCTCGCTGCAACGCCGGCCACCGCGCAGATCGTCGGCGAGAGCGTGAACATGGTGTCCGGCACCGGCTGGCCGGGCGGTGACCCGTTCCTGCAGCGCCAGAACGAACCGTCGGTCGCCATCTCGTCGGTGAACCCGCAGCACCTGCTCGCCGGCGCGAACGACTACCGAGGGGTAGACCTGCCGAACCCCACGGTTCCCAAGATGTGGGGCGATGCGTGGCTGGGGCTTTTCAAGTCGTTCGACGGCGGGCAGACCTGGCAGAGCGTCCTCCTCCCCGGCTACCCCCAGGAGCCGCTCGGCTCGCCGGGCAGGAGTTCGCCCCTGTTCGGCTTCAACGCGGCGTCCGACCCCGTCGTCCGCGCGGGCACCGACGGGATGTTCTACTACAGCGGCATCGTCTTCAACCGCGACACGAACCTGGGCGAGGTCTTCGTCGCGCGATTCATCGACCTGAACAACAAGGAGAACGGCGACGCGACCCAGGCCCGGGACCCGATCGTGTACCTGGACGCGTCGGCCATGGACCTGGGGACTTCGGGCCAGTTCCTCGACAAGCCCTGGCTCGCGACCGACATCCCGCGCGCCGGCGCCGGCAGGTGCACGATCCCCACGAACCCCGTCCGGTCCTTCCCGGCCGGCAACGCCTACTTCATGTACTCGCTCTTCACCGGGAACAGCGCCTCCCCGTCCTCCAAGATCATGTTCACGCGGTCGCTCGACTGCGGGAAGACCTGGACGGCGCCCATCAAGCTCTCCGAGTCCAACGCCATCAACCAGGGCACGACCATGGCGGTGGACCCGAGGAACGGCGACATCCACGCGGTCTGGCGTCGCTTCGCGACGAACAACCAGCCTGACGCCATCCTGTACGCCAAGTCGACCGACTTCGGCCGGAGCTTCACGAAGGCGACCGTCATCGCCACCATCGCCTATCCCTTCGATCAGCCGGGCGGGTCGGGCATCCAGAGCTTCCGCGCCAACGCCTTCCCGACGATGGCCATCTCGGTGGACGGCACGTCGAGCTGGATCCACGTGGCGTGGACGCAGCGCCAGGCGGCGGCCTCGGACGCCCGGATCGTGATGACCACCTGGGACGCCGCGTCGAATACCTGGCTGACGCCTCGTCCGGTCGTCGACGTGGACGGCTTCGTCGACGACGCGGGGCATCAATTCACGCGCGGCCACCAGGTCATGCCGGCGCTCACGTTCAACCAGGGGCTCCTCATGCTCCTGTACTACGACTCCCACCTCGACCACACCATGGGGTACTTCACGCCGAGACCGGATCTCTCGCCGGATCCCTCGGGGCGCTTCTACAAGGAGGAACGGGCCCCGCTGGGTGAGCTGTCGAGGCTCGCCGACCCCGCGGTCTTCACCCCCTTCATCGACGACGCGAACCTGTCCATCCGGCGCCACACCATCGACGTCCGGGTCGGCCAGGCCACCGCGGGCCTGACCCCGTCGTTCAGCTCGGTTCCCGTGTCGAACTTCCTCTTCGGCCAGCGGGGCGACGAGACGAAGGACCTCAAGACCCACCGGTTCGGGGACGCTGCCGGCACCACGACGCTCCAGGTGACCGATCCCTCGACGTTCAAGGCCCTGCCGCAGTTGCAATTCAACCCGCCCAACCTGCCCATCTTCGCCAAGGCCACGGCCGCGTTCATCGGCGACTACATCGACATCGCGGGGCAGACCTTCACCATCAAGAACGGCTCCTGGGCGTTCAACACCGACCCGAGCACGTCGGCATTCCACTACGCCGTCTGGACGTCGAACCAGGACGTCCGACCGCCGGTCCCCAACGCCGACGGCACGTACGACTGGAGCAAGTACACGCCGCCCAACAGCGCGATCACGGCCCTCAGCCCCACGAGCACCTTCGACCCGACCCAGCTCAGACCGGTGTGCAATCCGGACAACGAGGGCAACCAGGGCACGCGCAACCAGAACATCTACGGGGCCCGGATCTCGTGCGGCCTCGCCGTCTCCTCCCCCCAGAACGTGAAGCCGCTGTCCTCGAGCTTCGTCCGGGCCTTCGTGGTGGCGGCCACGAACACGACCAGTTCCGACCTGCCGTTCCGCTTCTCGTTCGCGGCACCGACCGGCGTGCTGGCGTCCTTCGTCAACGACTTCAGCGATCGCGCCAAGCTGACCCCATCCATCGACGTCATGGTCCCCGCGCACTCCAGCGTTCAGCGCTCGCTGTTCGTGCTGCTGGCCTCCGCCAATGGACTCACTGCGGCGACGATCCCCGTCCACGTGGACCAGATCGACACCTCCAGCCCGGCGAACTGCCACCTCGCGGACGCCACGAACCTCTGCAACGTGCGGGGTGACCCGGCCGCCCTCCGCGGGTCCCTGACGCTCAACCCGCCTGGCTCCGACCCGGGCCTGGTGCAGCCCGACGGCACGGTGGATCCCATCGCGGAGGGCGAGGTCTACGACCCGCTGCTCAGCGCCAGCTACTACCAGGATCCAAAGGCCAGCAACCTCATCAACACGAACTTCATCAACTCCAACCTCGTCAACTCGAACCTCATCAACTCCAACCTCATCAACTCCAACCTCGTCAACTCGAACTTCATCAACTCCAACCTCGTCAACTCGAACCTCATCAACTCCAACTTCATCAACTCCAACCTCATCAACAGCACCTACGTGAGCGCCGCCCACGTCTCGAGCGCGCTGGCCTCCAACTTCGTCAACTCCAACCTCGTCAACTCGAACCTCATCAACTCCAACTTCGTCAATTCCAACTTCGTCAACTCGAACCTCATCAACTCCAACTTCATCAACTCGAACCTCGTCAACTCCAACCTCATCAACTCCAACTTCATCAACGCGACCCTGTCGGACACGAGCTACGTGGCGACGAACACCGGCAACACGACGCACTCCTACCACGTGAGGCTCGTGGGCAAGGTCCCGAAGGACATGCCGCCGCACGCGCTGCAGCTCATCGTGTCGAAGAACTACACGACGCCGCTGGCCCTTGGTTGCCAGCTGGTCGAGGAATCGCACCCGGCGGTGGTGGCCACCGTCGGCAACCCGACCATCCAGTCGCCCTCGGCGTTCATCGCGGATCCCAACAAGCCCAACATCACGGATCCGAGCACGACGAACGCGACGCTGTCCCTGGCGCCGGGCGAGTCGGCCGTCATCACTCTTCGTGGCCTTGTGGATGGCGACGATGCAAGCGGCACCCTCCTGAAGCAGATCACCTCCCACCTCAGCGCGGTGGTGGTCGCGCACGCCGGAGGCTACTCCTCCGGGTTCCTCATCACCTCCGACGACTCGAACATGCCCAGGGCCACTGTTGGTCAGCCGTACGGCCCCGTCGCCCTCAAGTCCGAGGGCGGCCGGGGCGGCAACACCTGGTCGTTCCCGGCCGACGGCATTGCGCCACCGTCCTGGCTCAAGTGGGTCAACGACAAGGCCGGCAGCATGGGCACGGTCCTCGCGGCCTATCCGGACGCGCCGGGCACCTTCATGTTCACCGTCCGGGTGACGGACAGCACCGGCGCCTTCGCGGAGCGGGAGCTCACGCTGGTCGTGAAGCCGGCCACGACGATGGTCCTCTCCTCCTCCTCGAACCCCTCCACCCGCGGCCAGGCCGTCACCTTCACCGCCACCCTGACGTCGAGCGGCGGCTCGCCGGACGGGTCGGTGACGTTCAGGGAGAACGGCACCGCCATCGGGACGGGCACGCTCTCCGGCGGAGTCACGACAGCCACGACCCCCTCGCTCACCCTCGGAAGCCACGACGTCGTGGCGACCTATGCGGGCAACGACGCCTTCGGCAGCGCCTCCGCCACCGTGCAGCAGACCGTGAGGGCGGGCACGACGACCACGCTGGTCTCCGATGCCAATCCGTCGGTCTTCGGCCAGCCGGTCACGTTCACCGCCACGGTCAGCGCCGTGGGATCCGGCACGGGCAATCCCTCCGGAACGGTCACGTTCAAGGACGGCGGCACGCCCATCGGCACCGGCCAGCTCGCCGGGAACGGCGTCGCCACCTTCACGACGTCATCGCTCGCGCTCGGCAAGCACTTCATCGTCGCGTCCTACCCGGGCGACGCCGGGAACTTCTCCCCCAGCGAGTCGAGCCCGGCTCTCTCACAGATCGTGAACCAGGCGAACACGTCGACGAGCCTGGTGTCCAACGCGAACCCCTCGGTCTTCGGCCAGCAGGTCACCTTCACAGCCACCGTGACCGCGGTCGGCCCGGGCGCCGGCACGCCCACGGGCACCGTCACGTTCAAGGATGGCGGGACCCCCATCGGGACCGGCACGCTCTCCGGGGGCACGGGCACCTTCAGTACCTCCTCGCTCTCGGTCGCGACGCACGACGTCACGGCGAGCTACGACGGGAACGGGGACGGCAACTTCGCGGCGAGCCAGCCTTTGATGGCCGTCTCCCAGATCGTGAACAAGGCTGGCATCACGGTGGCGGCACCGGCGACCGGCCACAACCCCTCCGTCTACGGTCAGTCCGTCACCCTCTCGACCACCGTGAGCGCGACGAGACCGGGGGCGGGGACGCCCACGGGGAAGGTGACGTTCACCGTCAATGACCTGGCCATCGGCGCCCCCGTCACCCTCGCGGGTGGCCCCGTCTCCCTGACGACCACGTCACTGCCCGTGGGGGCCAACCAGATCGCGGCCGACTACGCCGGTGACGACAACTTCACCAGCGGCACCTTCCGCTATGTCGTCCACACCGTGAACCAGGCCGGCACGACCATCGACGCGCCGTCGGTATCCCCAGGCTCCCCGGTCTTCGGTGAGTCGGTTCTCCTCTCGACGACCGTGCACGCCGCTGACCCGGGCTCGGGCACGCCCACGGGGACCGTCACCTTCAAGGACGGCGGGGGGCCCATCGGGACCGGCACGCTCTCCGGGGGCGTCGCCACCCTCACGACGTCGGCGCTGGCCGCTGGCGCGCACTCCTTCACTGCGAGCTACGGCGGAGACACCAACTTCCTGGGCGGCACGGACTCGGCTTCCTGGAAACAGGACATCGGCAGGTCGGCGACGAGCGTCGCCACGCCCACCTCCTCTTTGAGCCCGACCGTCTTCGGACAGCCGGTCACGTTCACCGTCGCGGTGAGCGCGGTCGCTCCGGGCGCCGGTACGCCAACGGGGACCGTCACGTTCAAGGATGGCGTGGGGCCCATCGGGACCGGCATGCTCTCCGGCGGCGTCGCCACCCTCACGACGTCGGCTCTCGCCGCAGCCGTCCACGAGATCAGCGCCAGCTATGCCGGGAACGGTAGCTTCACCGGGAGTTCCGGCTCGTCGCCCCTGTCGCAGGTGGTGAACCCGGCGACGACGGCGGCGGCGCTGGTCTCCGATGCCAATCCGTCGGTCTTCGGCCAGCCGGTCACGTTCACCGCCACCATGCGCACGGTGGCCCCCGGCGCGGGCACGCCGACAGGGACCGTCACCTTCACGGACGGCTCGGCGACGATGGGAACTGTGGGCCTCGATGCCAGCGGCGTCGCGACCTGGACGGCCTCGTCGCTCATCACGGGCGCGCACGCGATCGTCGCCACCTACGCTCCCTCGGCCGGCTCGAACTTCGTGGGCAGCGCGTCCAGCCTGGCGCAGGCCGTTGACCTGGCGCCCACGTGGATCACCATGAGCGTCTCCCCCGGGTCCTCGACCTATGGCCAGCCGGTCACCTTCACCGCCACCGTGGCCTCGGGCATCGGGACCCCGTCGGGATCGGTGACGTTCACCGACGGCGGGAACGCCATCGGCTCCCGCTCGCTGGCGGGTGGCGTCGCCACCTTCACCTTCGCCGGGCTCTCAGCCGGCTCCCACGCCATCGCCGCCGCCTATCAGGGTGCCGGCAACTTTGGCTCCAGCGCGGGAGCGCTCCATCCCGCCTACCCGGTCGCCCAGGCGTCCACGACGACCAGCGTGGCGTCCTCGGCCAACCCATCCAGTTCCCCGTCGGTCATGCTCACCGCGACCGTGAGCGCGGTCGCTCCCGGCGCGGGCATCCCGACCGGGACCGTCACCTTCAAGGACGGCGCAACGTCCCTGGGCGTCGCGGCCCTGGACGCACAAGGCGTCGCGACCCTGCCGACGAGCCTCGCCGCCGGCGCGCGAACCATCCTCGCCTTCTACGGCGGGGACGCGAACTTCATCGGAAGCGACTCGGCTCCCTATGCCCAGACGGTGAAGGCCACCACGACCACCACCCTCGCCTCCTCCTCCAACCCCTCGACCTACGGCCAGTCGGTGACCTTCACCGCGAGGGTGAACGCGAGCTTCGGAACGGCGACGGGAACGGTCACGTTCACCGACGGCGCCGCGCCGCTCGGGTCGGCGAGCCTGAACGCGAGCGGCGTCGCCACCTGGACGGCCTCGTCGCTCGTCACGGGCGCGCACGCGATCGTCGCCACCTACGCTCCCTTGGCCGGCTCGAACTTCGTGGGCAGCACGTCGGCGCCGCTGACCCAGAACGTGAACGGCTACGGCTTCATCGGCTTCCTGACGCCGCTCAAGACCGCCGGGTCCTTCCAGTTGCCGAAGGACTCCGGGGTCCAGAAGATCGGGAGCGCCATCCCCGTCAAATGGCAGCTCACCGACGGGACCGGCGCCTTCATCTCGGACCTCGGGACGGCGCTGTCGGTCTCGGTCTACAAGTTCACCTGCGGCGCCTGGACACTTCCCGACGTCAACAAGCCCACTTACATTCCCTACGACTCCGTCGGCGGCGCCAAGGGCAACAGCACGTTCCGCTACGGGAGCAACACCTTCATCTTCAACTGGGACACCGGCGCCGGGAGCGGCGTGGTCACGGGCTGCTACGAGGTGGTCCTCGCGCTCAAAGACGGCACGAGGAAGGCGACGAACATCCAGCTCAAGTAGCCGCCGGACCCGCGTGACCGGGAGATCGGCCTCTGGAGCCACCGCGCTCCGGGGGCCGTTTGCCTTCCGGCCCTATCCCGCCTTCCTCTCCTCGTCGTGCGCCGGGTGGTTCCCGCGCCCGGCTCCTTTCCCGTGCCCGTGTGTCCACGGGCGCAGCACGAGCAGCGCCCCGATCCCGACGAGGGCCGGGACGCTGATCGCCACCAGGCGCATCACCGTGCCTTGGATGTGCGGGAGCTCGATGACGAAGAACTTCGCGAGCTCGGCCGCGTAGGCCACAACGATGAAGACCTCGATCCACTCCAGGGCCACGTGGATCCGGTGGGAGCTCTCCTGCGACTCGGCCGTCTGCCGCGCGATGTCGCGCTGGGCCTCGGCGATCTCCACCTGCTGCTTCGCCGAGAGCTGGGCCTCCAGGTCGCCGAGCGCGCTCCGCACCTGCTCCAGGTTGCGGTCGAGGTCGACCGCCTCTTGGCACATCCGGTAGTAGCGGTGCAGCGAGTAGCGGACGCTCACCTCGGGGAGCGCCCCGGCGAGCGCGAAGGCCAGCACGTCGGAGCGGAGTCGGGAGACCGCCTCCCGCTTCACGTCCTCCCGGACGACCATGTCGGTGGCCTCCTCGGCCGCCTTCTTGATGGCGCAGCGCTGCAGGAGCGCGGTCAGGTACGGAACGAAGTAGCGGTCGCGCGCCTCGGCCACGGTGTCGTCACCCGCGGCGCGGGGCTCGCGCGCCGAAAGCAGGTGGCCCGCTCCCTGGAGGCTCGCCGCCGCCCAGTGGTTCGCGGCCGTGAAGAGATTCGGGACGCCCAGCTTTCCCCGCTCGGGCGCCGGGCGGAAGACGGCGTTCACCTGCGCCTGGGCCGCCAGGAAGGGGCCGCTCCAAGGGCGGGCCTCGTCCGAGCCCACCTCCACGCCGTGCGGGAGAGCCACCACCGAGTAGGCGCCGAGCGACTCCTGGATGGGGGAGATCCCGAGGCCGCGAAGCGGCTCGAGCAGTGCGGCGATGAGCTCGGCCATCGAGAACCGGGCCCCGGGCCGACCCAGCCGGTCTCCCAGCGGGATGGCGCTCGCGTGGGGCTCCTCGGGCGCCCCAGACGGTGCCGAGCCTTCCGGCCAGGGGGCCGCGAGCCACGGGGCGCGGTCGCCGGGACGGGTCAGCATGGAAAGGCGACGGTTCAGCTCCAGGATCTCGCCCAGCTCCACGTCGCTGCCCAGGTCGAAGGTGAGGGAGAGGACACCCGCGCCGTGCGCGGTGAGGAAGAGCTCCAGCCCGGGCGTCGGGGTGAGCCCGACCCGGGCCACGCGCGAGCCCAGATCCACGTCGAGCGCGCCGAGCCAGCGACGGACGCGCTCGCCAGACGCATGGAGGTAGGCCCCTTCCACCGCTCCCTTTTCACCATGGGAGAAGAGGAAGCGATCGAGGTGACCGGTCATCTCGAGCCGGTAGCGGTAGAGCTTTCGCGGGGGCTCGCGGGTCCAGAGCCCGCGGGCGAGGCCGGCCGAGGCATTGGCCAGCGCCCCGGCCGCACGGTCGGCGGCGCGCCTCTCGAAGAAGAAGGGCAGGAGCAATCGCGTCTGGGCGGACACCGCGCGCGGGAGTTGCGTGGCGACCGTCGGTGCGGCGGCGTCGTTCATGGATCCCCTCCGAGGAGGGGGCATGTTAGCTGACCGGAGCACGCCGTCGCCAGCCTCGCCCCGGCCGGGACGAGCACCGCCATGTTCATCGGGTTGATCCATTACGTCGGCCCGGTCGCGGTCGGATGCGCCCCGGCCCGGCGCTTGTAATAGATCGAGGACCAGATGGAGAGGGCGATCAAGGCCGCGCCGATGAGGCCGGTGATCGCGTCGGGCACGTCGACCACCGTGCCCATGAGCATGAGCAGGGCCAGCGCCCCGATGGCCCAGAACGCGCCGTGCTCCAGGTAGCGGTAGGACTCCAGCGTCCCGCGCTCCACCATCATCACGGTCAGGCTGCGGACGAACATGGCGCCGACGCCCAGGCCGATGGCGATGATGAAGAGGTTGTTGGTCAGCGCGAACGCACCGATGACACCGTCGAAGCTGAAGCTGGCGTCGAGGACCTCGAGGTAGACGAAGCTCGCCGCGCTGGCCCGCTGGACGTTCTTCATCTCGTCCTCGCCCACCTCCATCGCCGACCCGATCCCGTCGACGGCGATGAAGATCACCAGGCCGAAAAGGCCTGCCACCAGGAACTCCTGGGACTTCTCGGGGGGGACGTAGCGCGAGAAGGTGTAGAGGGCCACCATCATGATGCCCAGGGCTCCCGCCTCGACCTTCCCGAGCCGCGCCAGCTGCCTCTCCAGCGGGACGATCCAGTGGATGTCCTTGTCCGAGTCGAAGAAGTACTTGAGGCAGACCATCCCGAGGAAGGCGCCTCCGAAGGCTCCCAGCGCCACGTGCGCGCTGGTGAGGATGCGTCCGTACTCGTCGGGCTCCAGGGCCGCCAGCCGCAGCGCCTCCCAGGGGCTCATCCAGGCGACCACGCTCACCACCACGAGTGGAAACACGAGCCGCATCCCGAAGACGGCGATGGCGATGCCCCAGGTGAGGAAGCGGTGACGCCAGATGGGCGTCATGTTCCGGAGCACCGAGGCGTTGACCACGGCGTTGTCGAAGGAGAGCGAGGTCTCGAGGACCGAGAGCACGGCCACGATGA
>Ga0315287_10008116_pt1 | contig 10579 bp, 12 predicted proteins | sample YL17G11_0_MG_FD_205037 | JGI IMG/M metagenome (GOLD analysis project Ga0315287, IMG submission 205037) | Sediment microbial communities from Yellowstone Lake, YNP, Wyoming, USA - YL17G11_0 | ecosystem: Environmental > Aquatic > Freshwater > Lake > Sediment | place: USA: Wyoming | collected...
CTGAGCATAAAGGAGGCGTTCAAGCATGCGCAGGCCGCGAACGGCTGCTGCGTGAAGCTGAAGTGGCTTGAGGCCGACGGCCTGAAGGATTCCGACTTCGAGGGGATGGACGGCATACTCGTCCCCGGCGGCTTCGGTTCAAGGGGCCTTGAGGACAAGATACGGGCGGCCAAGTATGCGAGGGAGAAAAAGCTCCCGTTCCTCGGCATATGCCTCGGCATGCAGATGATGGTTATAGATTACGCGCGCAACGTCTGCGGCCTCAAGGGCGCTAACACGACCGAGGCTGAACCGGGGACGCCGCATCCTGTCATAGACTTCATACCGGAGCAGAAGGAGATAGTCGACAAGGGGGGGACGATGAGGCTCGGAGCCTACGAATGCGACGTCCGGAAGGACACGCTGGCCCACAGGCTCTACGGCAAGAGGACGATTTCCGAGCGGCACCGGCACAGGTGGGAGGTCAACCCCGCATACGTGAAGCAGCTTGAGGACTCCGGCCTCGTCTTCTCAGGCGCCTACCGGCAGAAGAACCTCATGGAGATTGCCGAGCTGCCCGGACACCCCTACTACATAGGATGCCAGTTCCACCCGGAGTTCAAAAGTAGGCTAGAGAATCCGGCTCCACTGTTCTTCGGGCTCGTGGAGGCAGCGCTTAAGCGAAAGAAGAACTGAGTCACCCGACCTGGTCTATGTAGTCGTCGTGTATCCTGTCGTCGTATTTGACTACCTCGTTTATCGGGTAGACGTTTACATTATAGCCTGTCAGTTTGGACATCAGGCCCTCAAGGCATTTCGGCCCCTCCTCGGAAGATATAGCCTTTGCGATAATCTTGCCCTCGCCTGTCCTGAAGACCTTCAGGACTTCGCTGCACTCGGCCACCCTTGCCGCGACGTCCTTTGACTCGTGTTCCGGCACGTCTATGACCACGAAATTCAGCTTGAATCCGAGGTCGTGGGGGTGGAGTATGGCGGTGAAATTCTTTATGACCCCCTTGGACATCAGCTTGTTAACGCGGGTGAAAACGGTCGTATGCGGGACTTTCAGCGCCCTGCCGAGTTCCCTTAGGCTTAGGCGGCCGTCGCTTTGCAGGTTCTTTAGGAGCGCTCTGTCAAGTGAATCTAGTTTCATGAGTGTTTAAATTAGGTATTGGCGGTTTATAAGCCGTTTAATGGGCTTAAATCATCAAATATACGCGCCAACATTCATTGTCAGGCTTAGGATAATCAAAAACAGCCCGAAAACCACCAGTATCTTATCGCCGTTCTTCATTTTTGGTATTTTCTAAATGGTTTTCTTGTTAATAAACACCCGAGTTTGAACGTTGTTCATCCCTTTTTTGACTTTAACTCAAGGAGGTCCCCCAACCGTTCAATCGCCCGCAAAAACTCAACGGGCATCGCAAATATTTTTGTGTTCGACTGGTCTGAGGACAGGTCGTTTATGGAATGCAGCGTCCTCAGATGGAGGGCCCCGGGGCTGTTGTACAATGTGCCCGCGGCCTTCGAGATGTTCTCGGCGGCTATGACCTCGCCCTCCGAGTTGATGATTACCCCCCTCCGTTCCCTCTCCGCCTCCGCCTGCTTAGCCATCGTCCTCTTCAGGCTTTCCGGCAGCTCTATGTCCTGGAGTTCTATAGTGGTCACGTCGATGCCCCACGGGTCGGTGGCCGTATCGACTATCTCCCTGAGGTTTTCGGCTATCTTCTGCCTCTCCGAGAGCAGCTCGTCGAGCGTCGCCTGGCCGGTCACATTCCTCATCGCGGTCTGAGCGTACTTTGATGTGGCATAGACCACGTCCTTTATGTTGAGGATGGCCTTCTCGGGGTCGGCTATCTTGAAGTATATGACCGCGTTTATGTTCACCGGGACGTTGTCGCGGGTCATGACCTCCTGCTTCGGGATCTCTATGGTCTTCACCCTCATGTCGATGCGCTCCATGCTGTGGTAGATCATGAACAGGAAATGGAGTCCGGGCTCAAGGATGCCGGAGTATTTGCCGAACGAGAACAGCACGCCTTTCTCATACTGGTTGATGACGACTGGATAAACGACCATCTTAATCGACCTCCTCCACGGCCCTGAGCACCTCAAGGGGCACGAAGAAGTATATTGTGTTGGAATCGTCGCTTGAGATGTCGTTGAGGGCGTGCAGCGTCCTCAGGTGCAGGGCGCCCTTTGTCTTGTGCAGTATGCTCGCGGCTTTCGCCAGGTTCGTCGATGCTAAGACCTCCCCCTCCGCCTTGATGATGGTCGCCCGCTTCTCCCTCTCCGCCTCCGCCTGTTTAGCCATCGTCCTCTTCAGGCTTTCCGGCAGCTCTATGTCCTGGAGCTCTATCGCGGTCACGTCGATGCCCCAAGGCTCGGTCGCTGCATCCAATATCTTCCTTAGCTTGTCTGAAATCTGCTTCCTCTCCGACAGGAGCTCGTCAAGGCTGGTTTCGCCGGCTACGTTCCTGAGCGACGTCTGCCCGTACTTTGAGACCGCGTACATGTAGTTCTCGACCTTGAAGTACGCCTTCTCAGGGTCCAGTATCCTGAAGAATATGACCGCGTTAATCTTGACGGGGACGTTGTCGCGGGTCATGACCTCCTGCGTCGGTATGTCCACCGTCATAATCCTCAGGTCCATCTTGACCAGCCTGTGGTAGAAGGGGATTACGACGTTCAGGCCTGGTTTCCTGATTCCGACGAACTTTCCGAAGCCGAGGAGGACCCCGCGCTCGTACTGGCGGATGACCTTGAGGAACATCGACAGGATGCCGAGGATGAACGGGCCCCCGAAGGCGAGGGCGAATATGCCGAAGAAGAACAGGCTGAACACCCAGTCGAAAAATGCCATGGGTGAATATTATAGTCTGTGTATAAAAATCCTAGGTTCAGCGGTAATACTCGTCGATTACAAGGAGTATCGACTGCATGTTCTCGTCGACTATGTACGGGCATTCGCTGACGTCCTTCTTTCCGGAGAGCACCTTCGCCGCGAACAGGGCGCACTTCGGCAGGCCGCATGGGGACTTGCCACCGCAATTCTTGCCGGGCAAGAGCTTGTATATGGAGGCCACCGTGTGCATGTCGACGTCTTCGCTCATGCGGAGACCTCCATTACGAGCTCGATTATGCGGTCCGCCTCCCTTTCGCCGATTATGAGTGGAGGAAGCACCCTCAGCGTGTTGCCGCTGTATATCGCGACCGCACCCTTCTCTATGAGCTCAAGCGACCTCTTCCTGCCGTCGTCTACGGTGACGCCGAGCATCAGTCCTCTACCACGGACGCTCCGTCCCCTAAGCCCCGCTTTTATCCTCGCCCCCATCTTCGCTGCGTTTTCCACCAGCTTTTCCTTTTCTATAACGCCTATCACGGCGTTCGCGGCTGCGCATGCCAGGGGGCTTCCGTTGAACGTGCCGCCATGCTGACCGACATCGAAATCCATGCCGGTGTAAGCCGCAGCGCTTATCGGGAGTCCGCCTGCGATGCCCTTGGCGAGGCAGACTATGTCCGGTTTCACATCGGCCCTCTGGTAGTCGAACCAGCGGCCGGTCCTGCCGAACCCCGTCTGTATCTCATCCACTATCATTAAAACGCCGTTATCCTCCGTCAACTCCCTCACCCGCTTCAGGTAATCGTCCGCAGGCACTATGACGCCCGCCTCCCCCTGTATCGGCTCAACTATGACGGCCGCGGTGTCGTCGCCAATTGCCTTCCCTAACGAGTCCATGTCGTCGTATTTTGCGAACTTGAAGCCGGGTACGAGGGGTTCGAAAGGCCTCCTGTACTTCTCAGTCCAGGTCGCTGACAGCGCCCCCATGCTGCGGCCGTGGAAGCTGTTCTCCATGGAGATTATCCCCTTCTTCCTGGTGTGTTTTCTCGCAAGTTTGAATGCCGTCTCCACTGCGCCCGCCCCGTCATTGGCGAGGAAGACGCGTTCCATCCCCGTTAGGCTGACAATCTTCTCTGCGAGGACCAGCTGGGGCTCCGTGTACACCCAGTTGCTGGCGTGGATGAGCCTCGCGCACTGCTCTGAAACGGCCTTCACCACCTCCTGTCGCGCGTGGCCGACGGACGAGACCGCCACCCCCGCGAACATGTCCAGGTACCTGCGGCCCGCATCGTCGAAGACGTACGGCCCGTCCCCCCGTACAAGGAGGACCGGGAGCCTGCTGAAGACCTGCGCGAAATTCCTCTTCTCCGATGCGACGGCGTCGTCGAAATTCATTGTCGCTTAATATAGCGTTTTTCTTATTAATAGTATCCGGTTGATTGTATGCCCATGCATGAGAAAGGAAGCGGCGGAGTGAAGCACGGGGGGTTCGCCTCCCTGGTTCTGTCGCCGTGGCGCTCAATCAAGGGCCATTGGGAGCGTTTCCTCGGCAGGCTCCCGGGCTGGCTTTCCCCCTGGGTCCGCGACATAGTGGACGTCGCAGTCACGGTTGCGGTCATAATAGCCGTCCTCAAGGTTCTCTTCGGCGCCGACATGCTCGTACCCCTCGTCGTCGTGACTTCGGAGAGCATGGTCCACGAGGCGGGGGACAACAGCTGGATGATATGGCTTGGCTCCCGCGGGATAGGCGAAACCCAGGCGATGAACTTCCCGATGTCCGGGGGATTCAACATGGGCGACATGATAATCGTCATGAACCCGAGCGCCTCCCTGGGGGACGTGATAATATACGAGCGCGACCTGGACCACATGCAATTCCAGACCCGCGACCCCATCATACACCGCATCGTCGGCGTGGCAAGGGTAAAGGACTATGAAATCCGCTCCGTGGAAGGCACCCTCGACTGCAAGACTCCAGAGACCCTGTCGGATACCGTCGACCGGGTCCTAGCATGCCAGAAAAACAGCGGATACTGCCCATACACAAGATACCCTAAAACCGGAGACTTCAGCATATTCATAACCAAGGGCGATCATAACGAGGGCACGGACCAGTGCAACAAGCGGCTGGACATAGCCTACCCGGTGACCGACGCGCAGGTGACTGGCAGGGCGCTCATAAGGCTCCCCTACCTCGGCTGGCCTAAGCTCCTCCTAAGCGTCATATACCAGATTGTCACGCTGCAGTACTGACGCTTAATTACTGGAGTTTACCTCATATCTCTGATGCGCCTGGAAACCCTCGAGCTTGAAAACTGGTGCACCCACGGGAACCTAACGGTTGACTTGAGCGCCTCCCTGCAGATAGAGGGGCGCAACGGAACCGGAAAAAGCAGCATACTGGAGGCCCTGAGATTCATATTCAAGGAGACTGCGAGAGGATATGCTAAGCGGATACGCAACGGCGAGCGTGTGGCCGCCGTAAGGCTCAGGTTCGAGGCCGACGGCGTCGCATACGCGGTCGAAAAGAAAATCTACCTCGACAAGGCGTCGACCGCACTCATGACTGCCGACGGAACCCTGGTCGCCGACAACCCCTCGACCGTCCACCGGCGCCTACAGGCAATCATCCCGGAGGAAATCTACGAGAAGCTGCTTTACATACCCCAGGGCGGCCTCACGGAAGTCCTTGTGCGGCTGTCAGGCAAGGACGGGAAACTCGAGATGGACCGTCTCTTCGGGCTGGACAGGCTCGAGACTGTATGGGAGAAGGCGGGAGTGGAAATCCAACGGGGGGAAGCCGGCTTGAATGTCCTTGGGGGAGAGTTTCTGAGGTATCCCCCCGACGCGGAAAAAAGCTACCGGACGAGGGCGGCAGAGCTTAGCGCAAAGGAGTCAGCGCTGGAGGATAAGCTTAGCGAAGATTCTAAAAGCCTGGGTGAGGCCGCATCCAGGCTGACGTCTGCAGAGTCAAGGCTGAAGAGCGTGCAAGAAGCCCGCAGGGCCCTTGAGGCTGCGAACAGGGAGTCGGCTGAAATCTCCGCGCTCGAGGCAGGGATGGCTAAGGAGCTGGAATCGGTTAAGGCAAGGCTTGAGGAGATGCGTGAGAAAAAAAGGGAACTGGAGCCCTTGAATGGCGAATTGATGGGGCTTCAGCGTTATGGCCGGATCAGGCCGGCGCTTAACGCCCTGACGGCGCTCACGGAGTCTAAAGCCCAGCTGGACGATGTCGAAGCGATGCGGGAAAAACAAAGGAGTCTTTTATCGGATGCTCAGTGCAGGCCAGCGCTGGAAGTCGAATACTCTATGCTCCGGGAAGCCTTGAGGAAGGCGGAGGCGGAACACGCAGCATTCAACTCCCAGATAAACGAGGCGAAACGGCATCTGGCCGACCTAAACTGCCTTGGCGGGCAGGCTAAATGCCCAAGATGCGGGCAAAGGCTTAACGCGTTCCACCTTGGGAAGGAATCCACCGAAGCCAACGGTAGAATAACCGAGCTTACACGCGGAAGGGATGAGATGGAAGCCTTAATGGTCGGACTGAAGGTCAAGGCCGGCGGCCTTGAACGCAGGCTTGACGAAGCCAAGTCAAAGGAGGCGAGGGTAAGGCAGCTCGAGGAGGATCTGAAGGTAAAAACAGCCCGGCTGACGAGCCTTAAAATGAGGCTTGAAGAGGTGGTGGCGGAACTCTCCTCGTTTGGATACGCGGGAGAAACACCGGAGGTAGTAGACTCGAAATGCGAGACATTCAACCGCCTCACGGAACGGGCCCGAATGCTCGCCGCCTCGGCGGCTGAGATTCCCGCGCTTTCCACGAAAGAAACACTCCTGAGCGGGAAACTGGCCTCCCTGAAGGAGCGTAAAACCGTGCTTGCTGCTCGCTCATCCGAGCTCAGATACGACGAGGCAGCTGAACGTTCGCTGTCTCTTGAAAGAGACAAGGCGTCTGAGGACAGGCACCGTCTCGAATACTCTGCGAAGGCTATCGGAGCCGAGATAATCCTCGCAAGAACCGAAATAAAAGCCGCCGACGAAAGCCTGACAGCCTACCTGAACCTGGCAACGAGACATGCCGCCGCCAAAAAGAGGCTCGAGCAACTCAAGGCCGCCAGGGAATTCTTCCACCGGGACAAGGGCATAGCCAAATACCTGCGGGAGTCCTTCGTGCAGCGCCTCAACTCGATGCTTTCCCTAAACTTCAAACGGTTCAACCAAAACCCCAAGTATGTCGACGTCGCCTTCGACAAGGAATACTGCATTGTGATTCGGACCCAGTCAGGCGACCTTGAAGCCGCACAGCTCTCAGGCGGCGAACTAGCCCAGTTAGCCCTCGCATTGAGGGTATCGCTTATAGACCTTATGTCGCCGATACGCCTCCTCATACTTGACGAGCCCTTCGGAAGCCTCGACGAGCTCCACAGGGAAATACTCGGGGAGGCGCTGAACAGGATAGCCGGAACAGGACAACTGATACTCGTCACCCACATTCACACGGAAAGCCTTCAGCTCAACAACCGCATAGACCTGGGCGGATACTAAAAAAAAGCGGAAGCCGCAACGGCAGTGCGGCTAACCCACGACCTTCATGAACATGAAGACGAGCAGTGTCACGACCACGCCGACTACGAGGAAAATTATCCTGTCGACGTTGTCGACTTCGCTGTGCGCAATCGGATGGTCCATAATCCTTTTCCTGTTTGGCATCCTTGAGTTCACCTCTTATATTTTAGTTATTAACCTGAGCCATTAAAAAGCAAAAGCTTCCTCAATACCTCACTGAAAAACCTGTAAGGCCCTCGATATTCCGGGAGATTTCCGACATCAGCCCGTCGACCCTCGCGCCCTCAGGCCCCACCCTGCACCAGTTCACCATCCTCTCGACGGCATCCGCGTCCCCCTCGAACACGGCCTCCACCCTCCCGTCGCCGAGATTCCTCACCCAGCCTGAGACTCCCTCAGAGACGGCCTTATTCCGCGTGCCCTGCCTGAAAAATACCCCCTGAACCCTGCCTGAGACGTACACGTGAGCCTGCTTGAGCATGCAGTTAAATATCCGGGCCCAATATTAATAGGTATGGAGGCTACAGCCGTGTGTCGCGGGGCGGCAACAATAGTGACCGCGTTCGCATCCGGGTTTGGGGGGGCGTACGGCATAAGCCTGGAGAACCGCACAACGGTCGAACTCAACAGGACCGGCGGGGTTACCTCGACCGTGAACGGCGAGGAAAAAGGCGCCCCCCTCGCTGAAGCCGCCGTGAAACGGACCCTCAAAAGGTTCAACGCAGAGTACACTGGGGCGTCAGTCACCACGGAAACGGACATACCCCCTGCCGCGGGGCTGAAAAGCTCAAGCGTCGCCGCAAACGCAATCGTCCTGGCCGTCTCTGGCGCATTGGCAAAGGCTGAGGGGGGTTTGACGCAGGTCAGGCTAAGCAAGACCCGGAGGGAGCAGAGGGTCAAAATCAACGGGGAAACGCTGGACGACGAAGAACTCATAAACATCGGCATAGACGCGGCATACGACGCGAAAGTCACAGTCACCGGGGCATTGGACGACGCGAGCGCGGCATACTTCGGCGGATACACGCTCACGGATAACACGAACCGGAGGATAATATACCGGGGCGGCATGGAAGAGACGCTGACAGCGATGATATTCCTGCCCGAAGGGGAAATACACTCCGGAAACATCGACGTCAAAAAACTCAGAAGCCTGGCGAAAGAAGTCAACCTGATATGGGATGCCGCCAAATCCGGCCGTATATACCAGGCCATAACCCTCAACGGCCTAGTTCACGCAGCCGCATGGGGTCAATCCCCCGAGCCGGCACTCCTAGCATTACAGGCGGGCGCCATAGCGGCCGGAATATCCGGGACAGGCCCGTCCGTCGTCGCCCTCACAAGAGACGGCGGCGATGCTGTGAAGACTGCGTGGGGGGGGCTTGAAGGCGGTATTAAAACGGCTAAAGTCAACAACATTAAGGCAGAGGTGCTGAAATGACCGTATACACCGGCCGAATAAAAATTAACACAAAATCAGATGGCGGCATGACCGACGTCACCGGCGACGTCCAGGACATCGTAGACTCATCGCGCATAAAAGACGGCATAACTGTTGTCTTCTGCCCGGGAAGCACGGGCGCCCTATCGACTGTCGAATACGAGCCTGGCCTCGTGAAAGACCTCCCGGAAGTGATGAACCGTATCGCGCCAAGAGACGGCGAATACGCGCACCACGCCACATGGCACGATGACAACGGAAGCGGCCATGTTAAGGCCTCGATAATAGGCCCGGACATAACGGTCCCGGTGGAGAACCGGAGGCTCCTCTTGGGCAGGTGGCAGCAGATTGTGTTCATCGAATTCGACACGAAAGACCGGGAAAGGGAACTCACGGTGAAGGTGATGGGGGAATGAAAACGAGGACGATAGCCGCCACGGCATGGATACTCATCTCATCAGCCATCTGGGCGAGCGCTACCACGCCCTCAGACATAATCCAGCCCATGACACGGTTAATCTATGCCTTAGGCTGGCTGATGCTAACCATACTCGGAGTAAAATGGGTCACCGCCGAGAGCACTCAGGAGCGGCTGGACACGAAAAAAGGCATGGTCTACATCGTCGTCGGCCTCCTGATAGTCAGGGTAATCTGCAACCTGATAGCCTTCTACTGCCAGGCAGCGCAAAACTCAATGGCCCTCGGCGGCGTAGGGTTCTCCTGCGCCTCCGCTGCCATAGGCTGCTGAAACGGCCTCTTCAGGCTGAGGCCGCCCCCCTATACATCCTCGCGCAGGCCACGCCGGCGGCGATAGACGCCGCATACATGAGGTATTTCAGCCAACCCGCGACGACGAGTATGGTGATTCTCATCGGGTCGTCCTTGTGGACGAGGTGCGACGTCACGGTGATGGTCTTGCCGAGTGCGGGAAGCTCAAGTCTGACGGGCAGAACCCCCTCCCTAACCGGGACATTAAGCGCGCCCTCGCCGGCTCCTATGAGGTTCATCGACTTTGACATGACCTGACGCGGAGCCGCCTCCTCGACCATCGCATAGTCGGATGAGACCATGGCGTTCTTCTCGTATGAGGTGCTTCCCATGTTGAATATGCCCATGCTCATTATCCCGAAGAAGACGACCACTCCGAGGCATAATACTATCAGCATCCCGGCCCCCGCCAGCATCCACTTCATGGACTGGGCTGAGACGTGCCTCTTGACTGCTAGAATCAAGGTCGCAATAACGGCCATCGCCAGGACAACATAGCTGAAATAGTAGGCCCCGATTGAAAACACGAGATAAGCCGCCGCGAAACTCACCCTCGGCCTCAACATGTATCCGAGGCCCCCGAAGATTATCATGAACACCATTATGGACTCTAGGCCTGGAAGCTCGCTGCCTCCCTTAGCGCCGTAGGTCCACAGCACAACGTAATCGCTCGGGAGTATGACCTGGGTCGTGAAGTCGGTTATAGTAAGGTCCGTGTTCGCCACTGGAACGTCTATCATGTTGACTGCCCCGAGCTGCGAGGTTGTGTTGAAGTATATCAAGTCCAAGGTGCCACTCTGCGTCTTCGGAAATGACAGAAATAGCTTGCCCTCGTCCTTCGTGAGCTTTATCGAACTCCTGTAGCCGGTCGCAGCGTAAAGCGGCACGCCCGGCACGTCCATGCCGATGTAATCGACGCCCGTGTTGCTGTACCTGTACTCAAGCTCTCCCAGCATGCTACCCTTCTCGGTTATCGCTATCCTGTTCGT
>Ga0315287_10008117_pt1 | contig 10579 bp, 6 predicted proteins | sample YL17G11_0_MG_FD_205037 | JGI IMG/M metagenome (GOLD analysis project Ga0315287, IMG submission 205037) | Sediment microbial communities from Yellowstone Lake, YNP, Wyoming, USA - YL17G11_0 | ecosystem: Environmental > Aquatic > Freshwater > Lake > Sediment | place: USA: Wyoming | collected...
GCGAGCCGCCGACGGTCAAGCTCATCGACTTCGGCATCTCCAAGATCAACGAGGCCGTCGGGCAGACCAAGCTCACGCGGGACGGCTCGCTGCTCGGAACGCCCGAGTACATGTCGCCCGAGCAGGCGCGCGGCGCGGCCGATCTCGATCACCGGAGCGACCTCTACACGATGGGGGTGATCCTCTACGAGATGCTCGCGGGCGGGCGTCCGTTCGTCGGCGACAACTACAACGAGCTCTTGATCGCGGTGCTCACCGAGGAGCCCCGGCCGCCCCACGACGTCAACCCCGAGTTCCCTGACGAGGCGACCTCGGTGATCGGCCCCGCGCTGGCGCGCGATCCCGCCGACCGGTTCCAGAGCGCGACCGAGATGCTCGAGGCGCTGCGCAAGCTTCCCGGGTTCGCGAGGCGCCACGAGACTCTGACCCAGCTCGGGCCGCAGCTCGGCACGAAGGGCGTCGCCTCGGGCGATCTGGGGAAGTCGATGGCCGGCGGCCGCGCCAGCGTGGCGGTGGACGTGCTCGATCAGGTGCTCCGCGAGCGCGCGCCCGGACCGCTCGACAAGATCGAGCGCCGGATCGCCGGTTGGATCGGCCGCGTCCCGCGCGCCGACCGGATCGTCGACCGCCTCGGGGGTGGGCGCCGGGGATCGCGGCGCCTGATGGCGATCCTCGGCGGGGTCCTGCTCCTGATCGTCCTGGCGGCGATCCTGCTCCTCGGCGGCGGCGAGGCCGACGACGACACGGCGACGATCACCGTGACGGGAGCCGCACCCGGGGCCGAGATCTTCTGGGACGGCTACCTCGTCACCAGCAACCCGTTCAAGGTGAAGCGCGGCGAGGCGCTCGTGCCGCTGCGGGTCGACGTACGCGGCCGCAAGCCGTTCAAGATCTCGATCGCCCCAAGTGAAGATCAGGTCGTGAAAGTGGCCGCCAAGGGGGGGAGCCCCGAGCCGGCCGCGAGCTCCGAGCCGGCGGACACGAGCGGGTCCGAGCCCAAGAAGGAGAACCGCGGATCCAAGATCAAGCGGTTCTTCCGGGGGCTCGGGAACTAGAACGCCGTCGCCTTGTCGGTCTGGAAGCCGGGCTTCGCCTTGTCGCCGGTCTTCGCCGCCGGCGCCTTCTCCTCGGCCTTGATCTTCACGCCGGCCTCCGGCTTCTTGTCCGCCTCGGGCTTCGCTTCGGCCGCAGGCGGAGGATCCTCGGCCGCCGCGCCGGACTCGGGGATCTCGAACTTCGGCGTCTTGTTGGGATCGCACTCGGGCTCGAAGCCCTCGGCGTCGAACTGGTACCCCAGCTTGCCCTTCTGGTCCTCGAGCTCCACGACCAGCTCGAGCTCGTGGCTGCCGGCCCGCGACGGGCTGCAGTACGACAGCAGGTAGTAGCTGCGGCCGCGGGCGTTGATGCGATCGGCGACGTCCTTGAACGCGGCGGTCATGACCTCCTTGTCGGCGGCGCGGACGAACCCGTCCTTGCCGAACCGCTCCCCCTCCGCCTGATCCACCTCTCCGCCCAGCCCGATGACGAAGGTGGTCGTCTCCGAGTCCCGGATGGCGGCTTCGGCGGCCTCGGCGGTCGCGCGGTGGGCCCGGTCCGTCCCGTCCGTGAAGATCACCAGCGTGCCGAAACGCAGCGGCACGTCCGAGCCCGCCTTGGCCTCCTCAAGCTTCTCCACGGCCTGCAGGATCGCGCCGTGGAGGTTGGTCGACGGATCCTTCGCCTCCCACTTGGACAGGAGCTCGTTCTTCCGCGCGAGCGTCGCCTCCCGCGCCCCGAACTCCGCGAGCGGCTGGATCCCCTCCCGGCCGTCGAAGGCGTAGATCGCCACCTTCTCGTTCTCGCCGATCCCCTCGAGGAACGCCCCCACCGCCTCCTGGACCTGGGGCACCTGGCCGGAGTCCACCACCGAGCCGCTCATGTCGAGCAGGAGGAGCGTGTAGCGCACCGTGGAGACCTCCGGGTTGAGGATCGTCTGCTTGCTCTCGTAGGTCGAGATCAGCTTCCCGTCCTCGTAGATCTTGAACTGCGCCACCGCCACGCCGGGCTGCGGATTCCCCGCTTTGTCGTCCATCTGGAAGAACAGGGCGACGTTGCTCGGCTTCTGCACCGATGCGTCGACCAGGTCGAGGCGCATCCGGTAACACCCCGCGGAGCACAGCACGACGACCAGCAGCAGACCCGCAGAAACTCGACTCATGACTCACCCCCGTCTGTGATGAAGTTTTTGTATCGCACAGAACCCGGGCGTCTTTCCAGCGAAGTCGAACCCTGGAGGGCGGGGAGCGGGGGAAGGAGTCCGGGGCTCACCTCGCCGCGATCGACCGCGCCGTGTCGTACTTGGCCATGAAGTCGCGCGCCGCGCGCTGGGCGTCGATCTTGAGGAACCGCGCGAACTCGGTGACGAAGCCGCGCGTGAACACCGCCTCCGGCAGATCCGCGAACCGCTCCTCCTCGATCGCCTTGAGGTACGCCATCGAGATCTTGGCGCGGTTGCAGATGTCGACGAGCTCCACGCCGCGCTCCCTCCGGATGCGGCCGAGGAACGCCCCGTCCACGATCTGGCCGTCGGCGATCTCGACGGCGGGCAGCGAGTCGCGCGTCGCGGTCACCGGCCCCGCGATGGAGTCGCGCAGGTTGGCGGGGCTCTCGTGCGCGGACGGGAAGCCGTTCGGGAAGACCCGCCGGTCGTACTCGCGCCGCTTCGATCGGTCGAGGAGGGTCGCGTGCGCCTCCTCGGTCTTCTGCACGTACTCGGCCCGCTCGGCCTCGCTGCACGCGCCGCGGCCGGCGAGCGCGTCCGGACCGTACCACTCGCGGATCTGCTTGCGCGCGCGCCGGACCTCCTCCTCCGATGCGCCGGGGTAGATCTCGAGGAGCTCGTAGAGGTTCTGATCGGCCGTCGCCGGCGGGATGGGCACCGGGGCCTGAAGATCGCGGCCGTCCACGCCGAGGAGCCGTCGCACGATGAGCTCGAGATCGCGGCACGCGCGGCTGCGCGGGAACTCGACGAGCAGCGGCAGGCCGCGCCGCAGGGAGAGCCACACGTTGTCGTCCCAGCCGATCTCGCCGAGCAGGCGCGGGGCGACGCCGAGCCATCGGAAGGCCGCCGACACCATCGCCTCGCCGAGCTGTTCGTCGGCCTTGATCCGCGTCTGGTTCACGATGAGCTGCGGGTGCAGTGCGGCCGCGATCCCGCGGACCTCCTCGCCGAGGGCGGGCGCGGCCGCGGCCAGGGCGCGGATCACCTCCCGCGGCGCCGGGGGACGCCCCGGCCGCTGGGAGAGCTCGTCGACGACCGCGGCGGCGCCCTCGCGGGCGGCGGCGCGGCGGGCGCGCGCGAGGTAGATCGCGGCGAAGAACCGGTACGTCGACTCCACCGCGTCCGGGGTCGCGACCGTGACCGCGATCGTCGCGTCGGCGAGCCCCGAGATCTCGATCGCGGCAGGGTCCAGGCCGGCGGGAACGTCGAGCAGGGTGTAGTCGGCGCCGAGCACCCGGATCCGCTGCAGGAGATCCTCGACGCCAACCGTCGAGAACGGCGAGGACGCGCCCACGCCGATCCCCGAGGCGCCACCGAGGAGCGCGAGCCCGGTGATCGGCGTCTCGACGATCGCGTCGCGCAGATCCGGGACGCGCCCGGCCGCCCAGTCCGCGATCCCGAGCCTCGGGCGCGGCATGCCGAGCCACGCGTGGAGGCACGAGTCGGTGAAGGACAGGTCGACGACCAGGACGCGCTTGCCGATCTGCGCGAGGAAGATCCCCAGGTTCGTGGCGACCATCGACGCGCCGACGCCGCCCTTGGCGCCGGACACGACGAGCGCGCGCGACGCGTCCGCCTGCGGCTTGGCGCTGGGCTTTCCCGAACCCATGCGCGCTCAGCCGAGCTTGGCCGCGGCGATGCGCTTGACGGCCCCGGCGTCGACGCGGTCCTTGTGCGCCTTCAACACGGCGCCGACCACCTTGCCCAGCATCTTCGGGCCGACCGCCTGGGTCTCGGCGATCGCCGCGTCGACCAGCGCCGCGGTCTCGGCCTCGCCGAGCACGGACGGAGCGTAAGGGGCGAGGTATTCGATCTCGAACTTGATTTCGGCAATGTGCGCGGCGGCCGGCTCGCCGAGCGCCTCGTACTCGACGAGCGCCTTCTTCTGCTGCCTGACGTACCGCTGGATGACGCCGAGCCAGAAGGCGTCCGCGTCGTCGCAGGTGAACCCCGGAGCCGTCCGCTCCCTGGCGGCCTGGGTCTTGACCATGCGCAGCACGTTGATCTCAGGCAGGCGCTTGGCGCGCATCGCCTCGGTCAGCTTGGTTGTCAATTGCTCCTCGATACCCATATTATTCTCCCTGGCGTTGCGAAGGCGAAGCTCGCCGGCAGGTCGGTTATAGACGATGAGCACGTCCCTGGACAACTCGGCGCCGTCCGAACCGGCGCGGCAGATCACGGAGCACCTCGTCCGTCTGCGGCGGCGGGCGAGGCTCGTCACGGCCGTGGCGGGGGTGAGCTGGTGCCTGGTCGCCGCCACGGTGCTGTTCACGGCGTTCGTCGCCGCGCTCGGCTGGTGGGGCGGGGACACGATCCGCGTGGTCGGCTGGCTCGTCGTGTGCCTCGCGATCGTGCTCTCCTTCGGCCTCGCGGTCGTCGGCCCCCTGCAGCACCTCGCGAGTCTCGAGGCGATCGCGCGGCGCGTGGGCCGGGCGGCCCCGGAAATCGCCTCGGACATCCTCAGCGCCTGCCAGTTCTCGAGCGCGCGGCCCGACCCGGCGTTCTCGAGGGCGCTCATCGCGCGACACCTCCTGCGCGCGCGCGGATCGCTCGCCGCGCTCCCGGCCGAGGCGGTGTTCCCGGGCCGCGTCCTCCTCGCACCGATCGGCGCGGCGTGCGCGGCGGCGCTCCTTTCGACGGCCGTCTGCCTCGCCATGCCCGGCGTCGTCGAGACCGGGGCGCGCTCGCTCCTCAGCGACCCCCACGCGCCGGAACTGGCGCTCGTGCGCAAGACGGAGCGGGCGCCCGTCGTGCGGGATCTCACCGTCACCCTGTACTACCCCGACTACCTCGAGCGCGCGCCGCGCAGGTTCGGGGCTTCGACCGGCGGCCTCTCGGCGCCGCTCGGGACGACGGTCGTGCTCGATGCCCAGTCCCGCATCCCGGGCGCCGATCGCGGCACGGTGACCCTCCCCGGCAACGAGGTCGCCCCGGTGCAGGTCCTGCCCGACGGCCGCGTCTCGACCCGCTTCTCCATCACGGCGCCCGGCTCGTTCTGGATCGCGCTCGGCACCGAATCGTCCCTGTTCAGCGGCCCGGATCGGCCCATCGAGATCGAGCCGGACTACCCGCCGTCCATCGAGCTCATCCGGCCGACGGGGACCGTCGAGATCAACGAGAACGGCGAGGAGAACCTCGAGTTCGAGGCGGTGGACGACAACGGTATCGATCGAATCGACCTCGTCCTCCGGACCGGCCCGGGCCGCGAGGTGCGCAAGACCGTGGCGCGCACCGCGAAGCACGTCTCGCGCTTCAAGGGCCGCTATAGGTTCTCGCCCGAGACGCTTCGTCTCGAGGGCGGCCCGCGGGTCGAGGTCGAGCTCGAGGCGTTCGACAACGACACCATCCGCGGGCCCAAGCCCGGCCGCTCGAAGACGTTGATCGTCCAGCTCATGACGCGCCTGAGCCGCCACGAGGCGATGCTCGTCGAGCAGGGTCACGCCCTCGACGCCCTCGTGGATCTCCTCGCGGCGCGGCTCGAGGCAGCGCCCGCCGCGGAGCCGAAGCGCGATCCGATGTCGGCGGAGAGATTCGACGTCGTCCGCGCGCAGACCGAGGACTTCCTCGGTAGGGGCGCGCGCCTCATCCACCAGATGAACCAGGATCAGTTCTCGTCACGCGTCGTGGTGGACGCCTTCATGCAGATGCGCGAGGATCTCTCGAACCAACTCCTCCACGAGTCGCGCTTCTATGCGGGGACGCTCGGGCCGTTCAGGCAGCGCCAGAGCGCGGATCGCGTCACGATCCGCCTCATCGAGGACGCGGTCCTGCGCATCGACGATCTGATGCTCGACCAGCAGCTCACGCGCCTGGTCGCGGACGGGGGGCTCCTCGAGCGCAGCCGCGCCGAGATCGCGCGCCTCCTCGAGAGCTACGGCGGGAGCCGATCCGAGGCCGTGCGGCGCGCGTTGCTCGAGGCGATCGACAGGCTGGAGCTGCTCGCCCGGCGCCTCACGGCGGGCCTGCGCGACGTCCGCGGCGAAGTCGCCGACGCGTACCTCAACGCGCCGCGCACCGCGATGATCGATCTCGACGCCGAGCTCAAGCGCCTGCGCGAGCTGCTCGCGGCCGACGACATCTCCGAGGCGTCGCAGCTCGCGGCGGATCTCGAGCAGAAGCTCGCGCGGCTCATGACGGCGCTCGAGAGCGGCAGACTCTCGTACCGCACCGACCGCTTCGGGGAGGGCGAGAAGTTCCTCGGCGATCTGCTCGACCGGCTCCTCGCCGTGGAGTCGGAGCAGCTCCAGCTCCGCAGGGAGACCACCGCGGTCCAGCGCTGGTACCAGGAGCGGCTCATGGACCTGATGCGCGGGCGCATCGATCCGCTCGTCAAGCGGCAGCTCGGCGAGGTGGCGAAGATCGAGGAGGAGCTCGCGGATCTCGGGAACCCCGCGGCGCCCGAGAAGCGGGAGCTCCTGGTCAGGGCACGGGTGTCGGCACGCGAGCTCGGCCTCGCGCTCGGTCAGGGCGATCTCGACGAGGCGCGCCAACTGGGCGAGGAGCTCGTCGAGGCGGCGAGCGGCCTCGACGAGACGGAGAAGGGCGAGCTGTCGGCGGGCCTCGAGAAGATAGCGCGGGCGGCGTCGAGGCTCGTGGAGGAGCTGACCGAGGCGTACCCCAAACCGGCTCAGGTGTTCGGGGATCGCGAGCGGGGCGAGATGCGCGAGCAGGCTGCGGCGCAGCGGCACCTCATGGCGCGCACGAAGAGCCTCAAGGCGTGGATCAAGGATCAGGGCGACAACCCGCGGTTCCTCATCCACCAGGCGGGCACGTCGCTCGACGAAGCGGCGGTGCACATGGAACAGGGCGTGGCGCACCTCGAGGGCAAGCGGGTGCGCGACGCGCTCGAGGCGCAAACCGGGGCGCTCGAGATCCTCGCCCGGCTGCGCGAGGACCTGAAGCGCGGCGGCGATCTCGTACCGCTCGAGCCGCAGCCGGTCGCGTTCAAGGCCGAAGTGGACATCCCCGAGCCGGAGGACTACCAGGTGCCGGCGGAGTTCAGGAAGGACATCCTCGACGCGATGCGCGACGAGGCGCCGAGCGACTACCGCGAAGCGATCAGGAAGTACTATGAGACGCTGGTCAGGTAGGGTTGCGGCGATCCTCCTCGCCCTCGCCGCCGCGGCCGCGCCCCGCGCGAGTGCGGGCCAGACCGACGAGCTCGCCGCGATCGAGGAGGATATCGCCGCGTGGCGCCTCGAGGACGCGCGCTCCCGCATCGACGGCCTCGCGCCCGAGGCGCGGAAATCGCCGCGCGCGAGGTTCCTGGAGGGAAAGCTCCTCTTCCACGAGGGCGACAACGACGCGGCGGTCGAGGCGCTGCGCAGCGCCATTCAGGAGGCGCGCACGCAGCTCGAATGGAAGCGGCTCCGCGATCGGGTCGAGACGTTCTCCGAGGTGACGGCGAAGCTCGCGTCGACGCAGGGCGCGGGCGGCCGCTTCGTGTACCGCTTCGAGGCGCCGCGGGACGCGCTGCTCGTGCCGTACGCGGATCGCGCGCTCGCGGCGCAGCTGGACTCGCTCGGCGCGGTGTTCGGCGACAAGCCGCGAGCCCGGATCGAGGTCATTTTCGTGCCGGACGTGGAGTCGCTGGCCGCGCTCTCCGGGCTCCTGCCGGAGCAGATCGAGCGGACCGGCACGGTCGGCGTGAGCAAGTACGGCCGCATCATGGTGCTCACGCCGCGCGCGCTCGCGTCGGGCTACCCGTGGCTCGACACCCTCAGCCACGAGCTCGCGCACCTCTTCATCTCGCGCGCCTCGCGAGACAAGGCGCCCATCTGGCTGCACGAGGGCGTCGCGAAGCTCCTCGAGGGGCGCTGGCGCGGCGGCGCCACGGGCGACCTCACGCCCGAGGAGACGTACCTGCTCGATCGCGCGGCACGGGAGAAGCGCCTCATCCCGCTGAGGCGCCTCCACCCGTCCATCGCGGCGCTCCCGGATCAGGAGGACGCCGCGCTCGCGTACGCCGAGGTCCTGAGCCTGACCCGCTACCTGGACGAGCGGATCGGGCCCGACAAGGGCATCGCCGCCCTTTTGCGACGCATCGGCGAGGGCGCGACGATCGACGCCGCCCTCACCGAGCTGACCAAGTTCAACCTGCGGCGCCTGTACCTGTGGTGGGAGCAGGACGTCTCCGGCCGGCGGCAGACGCCGGTGTCCGCCGTGAGTCTGATGCAGCGCCGCTACCGGCACGGGACGACCGGCGAGGCCCCACGCCTCGAGGGCGACGTCGACGAGGAGGCGGCCCGCCACGTCCGGCTCGGCGACCTGCTCCGGCTGCGGGGGCACCTTGCGCCGGCGGCGGTCGAGTACCGCCGCGCCCTGGAGCTGGAGGGATCGAGCTCGCCGCACATCGTCGAGCGGCTCGGCGGCAGCCTCATCGACCTGCGGCGGCACGCGGAGGCCGCTGCGCTCCTCGCCCCGGTGACGGCGCTGTACCCGTCGTACACCACGGGGTTCGTGGAGCTCGGCGAGGCGCTCACCGCGCTCGAGAAGTACGACGAGGCGATCGCCGCGCTCGAGCGCGCCGAGGCGCTCAACCCATTCGACCCGTCGGTGCATTGCCTGCTCGAGCGGTGCTACAAGGCCCGCGGCCGCGCCGAGGACGCGAAGCGGGAGGGCTCCCACTGCCTCGACCTCGCCGCCGCCGCGCCGCCGCAGCAGCCCGCGCCGCAGTAGTAGCGTGCGCCTCGGCGTACAAAACGCGTTTCACGGCTCATTGCCGAACCCGATGCGGCGCTTTGTTTTCGCCGGCGGCTCCATGAGCCCGCGGATGGCGTCGAAAAGTACGACGATCTGCTGATCGTGCGTCGCGAGCTTCCTCTCCAACTCCTTGAACTTCAGAGACAGTTGTCGGTGAGCGGCGAGCATGTTCCTCAACTTCACGAAGGCGCGGACGACCAGGACGCTCATCTCAATCGCCTTGGGCGAGTTGAGCACCGATGCGGCCATGATGGCGCCGTGTTCGGTGAACGCGATCGGCGGTTTGCGCCTGCCGCCCCACCCGGAACTTGAAGTCGCAAAATGCGACTTCAAGTTGTCGAACTCCCGTTCGTCGAGCCTGAACATGAAGTCCGCCGGAAAACGACCGATGTTGCGCTTCAGCTGCTCGTTCAGGCGCTTGGTAGTCACGCCGTACAGGGAGGCCAGCGTCTCGTCGAGGATCACCCTCTGCCCGCGAAGGACGAGAATCGCGCGCTCGATGCGCTCCACCGGGATCAGATCGTGGTCGGGCATGGAAACCTCCTCGCGACCTGTATCGGCCGTTCTCGCGAAAGGTTTCCGGAAAACGGTTGGCACTCGCTGGGCCGCCGTTTGATAATCGGGTAAGCTCGGCGACTACGACGCGGACAGCACCAACTTGATGTTCCCAAATGGAAGATCAAGTCGGCGAGCGCGGCCCCTCACCACCCGCACTTCCGGCCGGCGTTCTGCGCGTTGAGCCAGTCGATGAGCGGCTGGAAGTACTCGACGATCGCGGTTGCGTCCATGCGCGTCTCGCCGGTGACCGCGGCGAGCGCCTCGGGCCACGGCTTCTCCATCCCCATCTCCATCATCTGCTGGAGCCGCTTCCCCGCCTCCTTGTTGCCGTAGATGGAGCAGGTGTGCAGCGGCCCCTCGTGCCCTATCGCCTTGCACAGGCCGCGGTGGAGCTGGAACTGCAGGATCGTCGCGAGGAAGTAGCGCGTGTACGGCACGTTCGCCGGCACGTGGTACTTGGCGCCCGGGTCGAAGTCGTCCGCGGCGCGCGCCACGGGGGGCGCGACGCCCTGGAGCTTGCGCCTGAGCTCCCACCAGTGATCGTTGTAGTCGGACTCCTTCACGGCGCCCTTGAACACGTCGAACCGCCACTGATCCACGACGTAGCCGAACGGCAGGAACGCGATCTTCTCGAGCGCCCGCTGCATGAGGGGGTTCAGGTTGTCGGGCGGCTCCTTGTCGATGAGCCCGATCTGGACGAAGTAGTCGGGCGTGACCGACAGGGAGATCGTGTCGCCGAGCGCCTCGTGGAACCCGTCGTTCGCCGAGCCCGCGAGCAGCGCCGACTTGTCCTTGTAGGCGCGCTGGTAGTAGTTGTGGCCGAGCTCGTGGTGGATCGTCGTGAAGTTCTCTGCGTCGACCTCGATGCACATCTTGATGCGCAGATCGTCCTTCCAGTCGATGTCCCAGGCGCTCGCGTGGCACACGACCTCGCGATCCCTCGGGCGCGTGAACATGGAGCGCTCCCAGAACGTCTTGGGCAGAGGCTCGAGGCCGAGCGAGGAGAAGAACTTCTCGGCCTGCTCGACCATGCGCTTCGGATCGTACTTCTGCTTCTCG
>Ga0315287_10008118_pt1 | contig 10578 bp, 6 predicted proteins | sample YL17G11_0_MG_FD_205037 | JGI IMG/M metagenome (GOLD analysis project Ga0315287, IMG submission 205037) | Sediment microbial communities from Yellowstone Lake, YNP, Wyoming, USA - YL17G11_0 | ecosystem: Environmental > Aquatic > Freshwater > Lake > Sediment | place: USA: Wyoming | collected...
CCTCGCCCAGGCTCGCCAACTGGCCTCGAGCGGCCAGCGCCCGGCCGCCATCAAGATCCTCGAGGACCGGCTGGCCACCCGCCCCGACGATCTCGACGCGCGCACGCTGCTCGGAACCATCCAGTCGTGGGAGGGCCGGTACGACGAGGCGCGGACGCAGTTGCGCCAGGTCCTGTCGGAGCGGCCCGGCTACTACGATGCGCTGTCGGCGCTGGCGTATGTCGAGCTCTGGGACGGCCACGCCGACCTGGCGCTCGGGCTGGCCGACTCGGCGCTGCGCGCCAGCGCGAAGGACACCGCCCTCATGCTGGTGCGGGCGCGGGCGCTCAGCGGGCTCCACCGCACGCGCGAGGCGATCGACGCCCTCGATCGGCTGCTGGCTCTCGATCCGAAGGACGCCGCCGCCCGCCAGATGCGCGAGCGCCTCGCCGACAGCCAGCGCGCATGGTCCGTCGGCGGCGGCTACGGCGGCGACTGGTTCAGCGACGACCGGACGCCCTGGCAGGAGGCGTGGGCCGGTATCCGGCGCGAGACGGCGGTCGGGGCGTTCTCATTCAGGGGGTCGCAGGCCGAGCGCTACGACGAGCGCGACCAGCAGTACGAGTTCGAGGCCTATCCGCGGCTGCGGCCTGGCACCCACCTGTATCTCGATGCGGGCTGGGCGTCCAACGCGACCCTCTACCCGGAGTACCGCATCGGCGCGCAGCTGTACCAGTCGCTGGGCCGCGGGTTTGACGCCGCCTTCGGCTACAGCCGGCTCGGCTTCGGCGACGGCGTGAACATCGACATCGGATCGCTCTCGAAGTACCTGGGGACGTGGCTGGTCACCGGGCAGGTCGTCCTCACGCCGGAGGTGGACGGCACCAATGCCACCTACCACGGCGGGGTCTGCTATTATTTCCGCGACCGTCAGTACTTCGGCGCCAGGTATCAGTACGGCGTTGCGCCGGAACGGATCGAGACCATCGACGACCTCCTGGTGCTCAGCTCGCAGGGGGTGTCGGGCGATGTCGTCTTCCTGCGCGGGCGCCGGCTCGAGTTCACCGTGCGCGGCGCGTACGACGACGAGGAACGGCCGTTTCGCGGGACCGTGAAGCACTACACGGCGTCGTCGCAGCTCTACGTGAAATTCTAACGAGGCGGGCCGCAGAAGGTTGGGGCCCACCTCGCTAGAACCAGAAACGCTGTTAGCTGGCCCCGCGAAGCGCGGGGCGTAGACGTCTTGAACGGCCGTCCGGACGACCTCAGTACTTGGTTCATTCGCAACGACACTGGCCGTTCAAGACGTCTAGTCGGCGGCACCCCTGGAGGCGCTTCGCGTGTCAATGAACGTCGGCATCATCATCAATCCCGCGGCGGGTCCCGCGTGGCGCCGCATGACGGCCGCCACGGTGGAGGCGTACACCCGCGCCGTCATCGACGACCACGCCGCCGACGCGTGGGTGGTCTACTCGAAGGGCCCCGGCCACGCGCACGCCCTGGCGCACGAAGCGGTGGCGCGCGGGGCGCAGGTGGTCGTGGCGTGGGGCGGCGACGGCACCGTGAACGAGGTGGCCTCGGCGATTCTCTACGGCCGGGCCGTGCTCGGCATCGTGCCGGTCGGATCCGGCAACGGCCTGGCGCGCGAACTCGGGGTGCCGGCCAACCCGGGCGAGGCGCTGCACGTGGCCATGAGCGGAGCGGAGCGGTCGCTGGATGTGGGCGAAGTGAACGGCCGCCTGTTTTTCAGCGTGGCCGGCGTCGGGTTCGATGCGCACGTGGCCGAGCGGTTCGCGATGGCGCCGGGGCGCGTGCGCGGGCTGGTCTCGTACGCGGCGGCGGGCGTGGCGGCGGTGTGGCGCTACACTCCGCATCACTTCCGGTTGTGCGGCGACGGCGCCGATCTGGCGGACGGGCGGGCGCTGTTCATCGCGATCGCCAACTCGCCGCAGTGGGGGAACGGCGCCCGCATCGCGCCGCAGGCGCGCCTGGACGACGACCGGCTTGACGTGGTGTTCGTGCGGGCCCGTCACCCGCTCGCGGTGGGCGCGAATCTCTGGCGCTTGTTCTGGGGCGACATCTCACAGGCGCGCGGCGTGTACCATCACCTCGTGCAGCAGGCCACCATTCACGCCGATCCGCCGGCGCCCCTGCACGTGGACGGGGAGCCCATGGGCCGTCACGCGTCCTTCACGATCGGGGTGCGCTGCCGGGCGCTTCGCGTGCGGGTCCCGGCGCCGCGGTGAGGGCGGTCGGGAATCAGTCCTCGAAGGGAAGCGGCCGCGTGGTGCCGGGCGTCGGGGCAGGCGCCTCGATCGGGTGCTCGGTCAGGCCGTGGACGGACACGCCGAGCAGGCGCACCGGCCGCGATGCCGCCTCGGTCCGCGCCAGCAGCGCGACGGCGCGCGCCGCCAACCCCTCGGGATCGCGGCTCGCCGGCTCGCGCGTGTCGCTGCGGGTGATGGTGGTGAAATCGCCGTAGCGGACCTTGAGCGTCACCGTACGCGCGAACAGGCCCTTGTGCTCCAGGTACTCCGCGTCCGCCCGCGCCATCTCCGCGATCAGATCGGCCATCTCCGACGGGTCCGTGAGATCGGCGGCAAAGGTGTTCTCGGTGCCGACCGACTTGCGCTCCCTGTGCGGCTCGACGGCCCGATCGTCGTGCCCGTGGGACAACTGGACCAGCCACTCCGCGTAGCTGCCCACCGCCTGGCGCAGGCGTTCGGGGTCGGCGTGGCGCACGTCGATGAGCCGCTCGAGGCCGATGCCCCGCAGTTTGCGCGCCGTCACGGGGCCAACCCCCCACAGCGCGTCGATGGGGAGTTTCTGGAGAAAGGCCTCGACGCGCTCGGGCGGGATCACCGTCAGCCCGTCGGGTTTCTGCCACCCCGACGCGATCTTCGCGAGGAACTTGTTGGGGGCGACGCCTGCCGACGCCGTCAGCCCGGTGCGCTCGCGGATAGCCGCCTTGAGCCGCTTCGCGATCGTGACCGCGAGCGGCTCGCCCCACGCGTTCTGGGTCACGTCGAGGTAGGCCTCGTCGAGGGAGAGCGGTTCGACCAGCGGCGTGACCTCGCGGAACAGCGCGAAGACCTGCCCGGAGACTTCCTTGTATTTCGAGAAGTCGGGCGGCACGATCTCGAGCGGCGGGCAGAGCCGCACCGCGTGGGCCATCGACATCGCGGACCGCACGCCGAACGCCCGCGCTTCGTAGCTGGAGGCCGCCACGACCCCGCGCCCCTCCGGCCGGCCGCCGACGGCGACGGGGCGGCCGCGCAGTTCGGGCCGATCGCGCTGTTCCACCGACGCGTAGAACGCGTCCATGTCGATGTGGATGATGCGGCGCATGGGCAGGGACAGAATACAGAAGACAGAAGACAGAAGACAGAGGGCGCCCGGCGTGAGATCACTGCGCAAACCGCTCGACACGCCGGACAAACGAATCTCCAGGGTGCCGGGGCGGAAGGTGGGGCCCCACTCCGTCGCCCCCCGCGGCACGACTCCGTCACCCCACCAGGCTTTCGGCCCCTCCGATTCGTTTGTCGTGCGAGCCCGCTCGGCGTGCTCGCATGGTTTGCTCCGCGACCTCCCGCCGGGCGCCGCACCCCCGCACCTCCGAACCCCGAACCCCGAGTCCCGAATCCCAAACCCCGAATCCCGCCTGCCCGCCGTAGTCCGAAGGACGAAGGCGGGAATCTGATACCGTAGACCGATGGCAGAGAAGAAGCGGTTCAAGCTCTCGGAGGCGTGGGACGAGGCGCGTGTGCTGGTGTGGGCGCATCGCGGCCGCCTTGGCCTCGGCCTGGCCATCATGCTCGTGAACCGCGTCGTCGGCCTCGTGCTGCCGGCGACGTCGAAGTTCCTGGTCGACGACGTGATCGGCAAGCAGCGCGCCGATCTCCTGCCGCTGCTCGCCCTGGCCGCGGCGGGCGCCACCATCGTCCAGGCCATCACCTCCTTCGCGCTCTCGCAGTTGCTCAGCGTCGCGGCGCAGCGGGCGATCACCGAGATGCGCAAGAGCGTCAACGACCACGTGATGCGCCTGCCGGTGCGGTACTTCGACACGACCCAGACCGGCCAGCTGATCTCGCGCATCATGAACGATGCCGAGGGCATCCGGAACCTGATCGGTACCGGGCTGGTGCAGCTGGTCGGCGGGTTTGTCGAGGGCGGCCTGGCGCTGGGCGTGCTCTTCTGGCTCAACTGGCATCTCACCACCATCACGCTGGGGGTGCTGGCGGTGTTCGGCGGCGGCATGGCCGTCGCGTTCAAGAAGCTGCGCCCGATCTTCCGGGAGCGTGGCGAGATCCAGGCGCAGGTCACGGGCCGCCTCACCCAGGCGCTGGGCGGCGTGCGGGTCGTGAAGGCGTACGTCGCCGAGGAGCGCGAGCAGGCCGTGTTCTCGTCGGGCGTCTACCGGCTCTTCGACAACGTCCGCCGGACCATCACGGGCATCTCGGCGGTGACGGCCGGCTCCACCGTCATCGTCGGCGTCATCGGTGTCGTGATGATCATCGTGGGCGGCCGGGCGATTCTCGCCGGGACGATGACGCTGGGCGACTTCATCATGTACCTCTTCTTCACCGGGATGACCGTCGCGCCCGTCGTGAACATCGCCTCGATCGGCACCCAGATCACCGAGGCGTTCGCCGGCCTCGACCGCATCCGCGAGATCCGGCGCATGGCGACCGAGGACCAGGAGGACGCGTCGCGCGCGCCGCTGCCCACGCTGGACGGCGACGTCCGGTTCGAGCATGTTCAGTTCGCGTATTCGCCCGGCGTGCCCGTGCTCAAGGACGTGACGTTCCACGCGCCGGCCGGCACGACGACGGCCCTGGTCGGGTCGAGCGGGTCGGGCAAGAGCACGCTCATCTCGCTCATCATGACCTTCAACCACCCGCAGGCCGGGCGTGTGCTCGTGGACGGCCGCGACCTGGAATCCGTGCGGCTGCGCGAATACCGCAGCCACCTCGGGATCGTCCTGCAGGACAACTTCCTCTTCGACGGGACCGTGGCCGAGAACATCGCCTACGCGCGGCCGAACGCGACGCGCGAGGAGATCACGGCGGTCAGCCGCGTGGCGCACTGCGACGAGTTCGTGCAGGGGTTTGCGCAGCAGTACGACACCGTGGTGGGCGAGCGCGGCGTGCGCCTGTCGGGCGGCCAGCGGCAGCGTGTGGCGATCGCGCGGGCCCTGCTCGCGGACCCGCGGATTCTCATCCTCGACGAGGCGACCTCGAGCCTCGACAGCGAGAGCGAGGCGCTCATCCAGGACGGGTTGAAATCGCTCCGCCAGGGGCGCACGACGTTCGTCATCGCGCACCGCCTCTCGACGATCCAGAGCGCCGACCAGATCCTGGTGCTCGAGGGCGGCGAGATCGTCGAGCGGGGGACGCACGCCGCATTGCTCGCGATGAACGGGCGCTACCGCCAGCTCTACGACAAGCAGTACCGCTTCGAGCGAGACCGTTTCATCAACCCGGGCGAGGACTTTACGCCGGATGTTCCGTCGCAGCCTGCGGCTGCGTCGGCGCCCAAGCCCCGAGTGTCGTCGCCGCGCTCGCTGTGACCGCCGTGACGAGGGCGCGACTGCGGCGCAAGCCGGCGAAGGTGCCGAAGCGGGCGCCGCGCGAGGGATGGGCGCGCCTCTGGCCGGTGATCCAGGTCGCGTTCGCGCTCGCCGTGTTCGGTTCGGCGCTGCTCGCAGTCATGCCCCCCCAGTCGTACCGGCTGTTCCAGGCCCGGCTGATCGCGTCGGAAGGAAGCGCCTGGGTCTGGCTCGCCGCGTTCCTCGCGCTCACCACCGCCCGCCCGGGCCGCCGCGGCGCCATCGTCGCGTTGATGGCGATCATCTCGATGGCGCTGACCACGCTGCCCGTCCTGCGGGCATCGGCGTCGTCGACGACGCTGGGCGACGCGTTCGGGCGCGCGTTCGGGCCGTTGCCGGTGCGCCGGCCGGCGGCGTCCTCGCGCCGGTCCCCGGTGGTCCTGGCGGATCTGTTCGGCGGGCTCGGGCTTCCGGAGATGCAGCCGCGCACGATGGTCTACGCGACCATCGACGGCCAGGAACTGCTGCTCGATATCCTCACGCCGCCCGGCGCCTATCGTCCGTCTGCTCCGGGGGTGCTGATGATTCACGGGGGCGGATGGAGCGGCGGGGCGCGCACCGAGTTCGGCGGCCTCGGCCGCTACCTGGCATCGCGGGGCTACGTGGTCATCTCGATGGACTACCGCCTCGCCCCGGCGTGGCGATTCCCGGCGGCCCGCGACGACGTTGCCGTGGCGGTGCAGACGATCGAGGCGCGCGCGGCGGAGTTCGGACTGGATGCGCAGCGCCTGGTGCTGCTCGGGCGCTCGGCCGGCGGGCAACTCGCGCTCCTGCATGCCTACGCCGCGCACGATCCCGCGATCAGGGGCGTGGTGTCTTTCTACGGGCCGACGGACCTGGTCTACGGCTACGAGCACCCGGCCGACCCGAAGATCTACGATTCGACGGCGGCGCTCACGCGCTACATCGGCGGGCCGCTGGCGGATCAGATGCCCGCGTACCGGGCGGCGTCGCCGATCGAATTCGCGCGCGCGCAGTCACCGCCGACGCTGCTCGTCCACGGCGTGCCCGATGAACTGGTCGAGGTGGAGCAGAGCCGGCGGCTCAATCGGCGGCTGGCGGAACTCGGCGTGAAGCACCTGCTCGTCGAGCTGCCCTGGGCCAGCCATGGCTGCGACGTCTTCCTGCGCGGCCCGTGCGGTCAGGTCAGCACCTTCGCCGTCGAGCAGTTCCTGGCCCGCGTCCTCGCCCCTCCCAGGAATTAGGGACAGGGACACTCGTCATCGCTCCGGCCTCTGCGCGTAGATGCGTTCCTCGATGGCTGCCACGGCCCGGCCCGCCTCACCGGGCACGGCAGGCTCGCGTCCCGAGAAGACGGCGTCCACGAAGTCCTCGATGGACGGCTGGTGGATATTCGATGCCGGGGGATGGCATTCCGTCCGCGACGCGCCGCCGGCGCTGACGCGCATGTCACCGGTCGTCAGGGCGTCGACGTGAATCGACCCGCGCGTGCCGAAGAGGCTGAGCGTGTCCACCGGCTCCGCCGCCGCGTGCGTGACCATCAACCCCGCACAGGGGCCGCGCTCGAACTGGAACAGCGCGCCCGCCGTATCCTCCACCTCGCGGTCGAAGGCGACCGTGGCCGTCAGTCCCTGCACGCGCCTGACCGGGCCGAACAGGTGCAGCAGCACCTCGATCCGGTGGCATCCGAAATCGAACATCGGCCCGCCGCCGGCTTCTCGGGTGACGAGCCAGTGCCTCGGCTGGCCCACCGCGGGGTTGAACCACTCGAACGCGTTCATCTGCGCGAGCGTCACGCTGCCAATCTCGCCCGAGGCGAGGATGTCCTTGATGCGGCCGATGACCGGGTAGAAGTGTCGGTAGTACGCGATGCCGAGCCTGACGCCATGGGCGCGGCACGCCGCGATCATGCGATCGCACTCCGCGACGCTGATCGCCATCGGCTTCTCGCACAGCACGTGCTTGCCCGCCTCGGCGGCGGCGACGGTCTGCTCGGCATGCAGGGCCGGCGGCGTGGCGAGGTAGACCGCCTCGATGTCGCCGTCGGCGAGCAGGTCGCGGCACGTCGCATACCACCGCTTCGCACCGAAGGCGCGGGCGGACGACTCCGCCAGGTCGGCACGAGCCCGGCACACGGCGGCCAGATCGCATGTCGCCAGGTCGCGCAACGCCGGACCCACGCGCTTCCGCACGATGTCGCCGGCTCCGACCAGTCCCCAGGCGAGCGTCCTCATCGGCCGATCAGACTCCAATTCGCGATGCATTGCCACTCTCGGTGTCGTCGTCGACAATCGGCCCGGCGAATGGCGCCTCAGGAGCATTGTCACCTCAACTCCGTCGTCGGCGTGTCGATTCTGGGCCCGATGGCCAGCGCCTCCCAACGCGGGGCGCCGGTCCTGCTATAGTGCATCGTTTCCTGCCGAAGGAGTCGATGATGCCCCCGACGCCGCAGACGCGGGCCGGAGTGCCGGTGTCCATGAAGTCCGTATTCCCGGTGATGCTGCTTCTGTCCGTGGTGGCCGCCAGCGCCCGGGCTCAGGGCACCGCCCCGAAGGACCCTCGGGAAGCGCAACCTGAACGGCCGACCGTCGCGACTCACGCTTACACGGTGGCGCCCGGGATCGTGGAACTGGAGACGGGGGTTCAGCAGCAGCACCCGAGCCCCTCGTCGAATTCAGTCGGCGTGCCCATGCTGTTCAAGATCGGCCTGACAAGCCGCCTGCAACTGGACATCGCGCCGGGATGGCTGCGGGGCTCGGACGCAAGCGGCGCCCAGGCGGGGCTCACCGATCTGGTGCTCGGGGTGAAGTGGCGCCTCGTGGATCATTCGTCCGTGCTCGGCGCGTTCTCGTTGCAGCCGACCCTGTCGCTCGCGACGGGGTCGAGCGACAAGGGCACGGGATCGGGAACCACCGGCGTGACGGTGCTCGCGATCTCGAGCCGCAACATCGGGATCGTGGCGCTCGACCTCAACGCCGGATACACGCACCGAGGCGGCGACGGAACGATCGTGCCCAACGACGCGACGCTGTGGACCGTGTCGACGGGCTGGCCGATGTACGGCCAGTTGGGATGGGTGGCGGAACTGTTCGGCTACCCCCGCACGACCGGGCCGTCAGGCGAACCGGGAATCGTGGCGTTCCTGACGGGGCCGACCTTCGCGACGCGCAAGAACGTCGTGCTCGATGCCGGCGTCATCCTCGACATCACCGGCTACGGGGGCACCGCCATCTACGCGGGCGTGACCTGGAACATGGGGCACGCGTGGAGGCCGCGGTAGCCGCCGGTGGGGTCAGACCCCTATCGTCGGGATCTGACTCCATCGGCTAGGCGCGTAGCGTGGCGCCCAGGTCGGTCGCCAGCGCCGCCACGATCCGTTCGCGGATCTGCTTCGCGTCCGCGTCCGTCAGCGTCCGGTCCGGCGCCTGGTAAGTCAGCGCGAACGCCAGACTGCGCTTGCCGGCGCCGAGCTTCTCGCCCTGGAACTCGTCGAAGAGCACGGCTCGCGCGAGCAGCGGCCCGCCGGCCTTCGTGACGAGCGCCAGCACCCGGGCCACCGGGATCGCCTGATCGATGACGAACGCCAGGTCTTCCTTGACCGCCGGATACACGGGCACCGGCCGGCTCGGGTGGCGATCGACCGCGTGCGCGAAGAACGGCGTCAGGTTCAGTTCCGCCACGATGACGGCCTGGCCTTTCAGTTCGAAGCGCTCAGCGATGGCCGGATGCAGCTCGCCCAGCCAGCCCGCCGGCGCGCCCTGCACGAACACCTGCGCCGTCCGGCCGGGACGGAGCGATTCGTGCGTCGCGGGCTCAAACGTCACGCCGGGCACCGCGAGCGCTTCGGCCAGCTCCTCGACGACGCCCTTCACGTCGAAGAAGTCCATCGCGGCGCGATCGGCGCTTTGCCAGCCGATCGGCGCCCGGGCGCCCGCCATCAGGATGCCGACGCGCGCCTGCTCGAGCGGCAGCGGCTGCCCCGCGCGCGGCAGGAACACGTTGCCCGTTTCGAAGAACGCCAGCCGATCCGTTTGCCGGGCGTTGGTGGCCGCCGTCTCGAGCAGGCCCGCCAGCAGCGTCCGCCGCATCACGACACGGTCGACGACGATCGGGTTCGCCAGCCGGACGTAGGGCGTCTCGGGCTCGCCCCCGGAGGCCGGCGTCAGGCTGAGCCGGCGTTCGCGTTCCGGGGAGGTCAGGCTGTAGGTGACGATCTCCTGCAGGCCGAGGCCGGCCAGCGTGTCGCGCAGCCGCTCTTCGAGCTCGAGATCGCGGTTCGGGTGCGGCGGCGGAATGACCTCCGCGAGCATCGCGTCCGGGATCCGGTGGTAGCCGTAGATGCGCGCGATTTCCTCGACCAGGTCCGCCTGGCCGATCTGGCCGCTTCCGATGTCGAGGCGGTGTTCGGGCGTCGTCGCGGTGATCACGGCGTGCGGATCGGCGCCGTCGCCCGTCACGGCGCACGTGAACGCCAGCGCCTCGAGGATGCGCACGATCTCCGCCGCCGGGATGTGCACGCCGAGCTGCCGCTCGACGTCGGCCGGCGTGATGTCGACCACCACGGGTGCGGGTCTTCCCGGGTAGCTGTCGATCAGCCCCTCGGCGATGGTGCCGCCCGTCCACGTCCGCATCAGCTCGAGCGCCCGCGTCACGCCCTTCTCCGCCAGCGCCGGGTGCACGCCCCGCGAGAACCGGTATGACGCCTCGGAGGGCAGCCCCTGCGACTTCACCGTGCGGCGGACGTTGATGAAATCCCACGCGGCGCCTTCGAGCAGGACGTTGGTCGTGTGGTCGGACACCTCGGACTCGGCGCCGCCCATCACGCCGGCCATCGACAGCGCGCCCTCCTCGTCGCACACCAGGACCGTGAACGGGTCGAGCTTCCGCTCCACGCCGTCCAGGGTGGTCAGCCGCTCACCGGGCTTCGCCTGCCGCGTGATGATCGTCGGCCGCCGGCTGCCGGCGCGCCCGGACACCACGTTCCAGTCGAACGCATGCAGCGGCTCGCCCAGCTCGAACATGACGTAGTT
>Ga0315287_10008119_pt1 | contig 10578 bp, 9 predicted proteins | sample YL17G11_0_MG_FD_205037 | JGI IMG/M metagenome (GOLD analysis project Ga0315287, IMG submission 205037) | Sediment microbial communities from Yellowstone Lake, YNP, Wyoming, USA - YL17G11_0 | ecosystem: Environmental > Aquatic > Freshwater > Lake > Sediment | place: USA: Wyoming | collected...
CAGGATCATTGATCCTCGCTTGGCTCAAGGGCCGCTTGCCCTACAAGACCCTCAGCGACGCGCTCGACGGTACCACGCGGCTTGCCTGCTTTGTGATGTTCATCCTCATAGGCTCGCGGGTATTTTCCCTGACATTCTATGGTGTCAATGGCCATGTGTGGGTTGAACACCTAATGACCGGGCTTCCCGGTGGGGAGTGGGGCTTTTTGATTGCCGTCAACGCACTGGTCTTTGTATTGGGCTGCTTCATAGATTTTTTCGAGATTGCTTTTATCGTTATTCCATTGCTGGCACCCGTCGCCCAGAAGCTTGGGATAGACCTCGTATGGTTCGGCATTATCATCGGGATGAACATGCAAACCAGCTTCCTGACGCCACCCTTCGGCTTTGCACTGTTCTACATGCGTTCAGTTGCTCCTAACGGGCCATGGCTAGACAAGGCAACGGGCAAGACACTTGCGGGGGTGAGTACAACACAGATTTACCGCGGTGGTGTTGCCTTCATCACTCTGCAACTGATCATGGTCGCCGTTGTGGTGATGTTCCCATGGCTTTCCATCGGTGAAGGCGAGAAGAAGATCGATACCAACACGATCGAAATTACGCTGCCATCACTCGATTGAAAAAGGAGAGTCCGTCGAACTCCCCTTTGCACTGGATTGCCTTTCGGTTTCTATAGCATCTTCTTCTGCTGTTGACCCATCATGAAGCGGTCGAAGGTGAATTCGGACACCTGGAACCACAGGTACTGGTCGGCACGGAAGGCCATCATGGCGTCATGCACTTTTTTGAAATAGGCATTGGTCGCGCCGATTTCAACATAGGTTTCCTTTGCCGCAGTGAAGCAGGCTTCCATCACATCCTGCGGGAATGGCCGCAGCTGTGCCCCAAGGCCCACCAGTTTCTTCAGGGCATCGGGATTGCGGGCATCATACTTTGCCTGCATGTCAACGTTGGCGGCCTGGCATGCCGTTTTCACGATGGATTGGTAAGTGGGGGGCAATTCCGCCCATTTCGCCGTGTTCACCATAGTATGCAGCATGGCGCCACCTTCCCACCAGCCGGGATAATAGTAGAAGGGTGCAACCTTATAGAAGCCAAGCTTTTCATCGTCATAGGGGCCAACCCACTCGGCCGCATCAATCACGCCCTTTTCAAGGTTCTCATAGATCTGGGCGCCCGGCAGTTGCTGTGGTACGACGCCCAGCTTGGAAATGACCTTGCCACCAAAGCCACCGATCCGCATTTTGATGCCGGAAAGGTCCGCCACTGACTTAATTTCCTTGCGGAACCAGCCACCCATCTGAGCGCCTGTATTGCCGCAAGGGAATGCGATGAGGTTTTGCTTGGCGTAGAACTCGTTCATCAGGTCCATGCCGCCGCCATAATACATCCAGGCATTCTGCATGCGTGAGTTGAGGCCGAAGGGAACTGCGGTGGCAAAGGCATAGGTCGGATCCTTGCCCCAGTAGTAGTAGGAGGCCGTGTGGCACATTTCCACGTTGCCTTTACCTACCTCGTTGGCAGCCTCCAGAGGCGGGGCAATTTCGCCACCTGGGAATACTTGGATAGTGAACTTTCCATCGGTAGCTTCGCTGACAAACTTAGCAAAGGTTTCTGCTGCGCCATAGATCGTATCAAGGCTCTTGGGAAAGCTTGAGGTGAGCCGCCATTTTATTTCTGGCATAGCCTGCGCAATGGCCGGACTTGCCAATACTGGCACGGCCGCAGCGGCGACACCTGCCTTTCTTATAAATACACGACGATCCATTGAAGTCCTCCAGTTGCTGTTTCTAACAGTTGGGATCAACCTAACTCAGGAAATTTCAATCCGCAATTGTTGTGGCAGAGCTGTTCTACAAGACCGTGCGTACCTGCCAGAGCTCCGGAAACAGCACCACATCCAGCATGCGCTTGAGATAGGACACACCCCCGGTGCCACCCGTTCCCCGTTTGAAGCCGATAATACGCTCAACCGTAGTCACGTGATTGAAGCGCCAGCGCCGGAAGTAGTCCTCGAAATCCACCAGCTTCTCGGCCAGCTCATAGAGGTCCCAGTACCGTGCGGGATCGCGATAGATGGTGGCCCAGGCCTCGGTGACACAGGGGGATATGAAATGCGATTGCGCAAAGTCGCGGGTCATCAGGGCATCGTCGATGGGCAGACCACGCCGGTGCAATAGTTGCAGAGCCACATCGTAGAGACTGGGAGCATGAAGTGCTTCAGTCAGTGTCGCCATGACAGCCCGGTCGTGCGCATGCGGGCGCATCATGGCTTCATTCTTGTTGCCCGCAAGAAATTCGATCAGCCGATACTGGTAGGACTGAAACCCGGAAGAGGGGCCAAGGTCTTCTCGGAACTGGGTATATTCGCCAGGCGTCATCGTTCGCAGCACATCCCAGGCGGAATTCAATTGCTCGAAGATGCGGGCAACCCTTGTCAGCATCTTGAAGGCAGGCCGCAATTCATCGGCGATGATCAGTTTGCGCGCCATAGTCAGTTCATAGATCGCGAGCTTCATCCACAATTCGGACGTCTGGTGCTGGATGATGAAAAGCAGTTCGTCATGGGCGGTTGAACGGGGAAACTGCGCATTCAGGATGTGTTCAAGTCCAAGATAGTCGGCATAGGACATGCGCTCACGAAAATCCATCGTGGCGCCTTCCTTCGCGGGGTCATAGGGGGTCTGGGGCATGACGCTGGTTCTCCTCGGTGCCACCAGTTACCCAGGAAGGACTTTGAAAACAAGCTGCCCTTAGAGCTGCAGTCCGTGCCAGGCTGTGAAACCTGCCGCGATGACGAAGGCATGGCCTACGGCAGGCCCAAGCTGCAATGTCACCTTGGGGTTTGCTATCACCAGATCACGGCTCTTGCCTGCACTTACGGCAAGTCCGTCATAGATGGAAAGCTGCATGAGGCTCGTCAGGATTCCCGTGAGCGTTGCCTGGCTCCAGATCGGGCCGTAGGCCGACTTGATGAATTGCGGAGAGACCGCGATGATAAAGAGATAGGCCTTGGAATTGAGCATGCAGGTCATGGCGCCCTGCCGGAGGGTTGCCGCAAGTGAGCGTTGCTGACAACCCCTACGCCTTCCACTCGTATGGACTTCGCATCCGGGCGCAACCGACCCATGCCTTGTGGGCTGCACCTAGAACAAGCATAACCATCAACAGTTCAGGGTCCAACCTGAGAATGGCGCCGACGGCTACAGCGCCAAACTAGGTATGGGAGGCACCCCCCCAGCATGATGCCGGCCGCCGCCGCATGGCCCAGCTTTCACTCACCTGTCAGTGAGTTGGCCAGCACAAATCACAAATTAGAGATCCCATATCCGGTACGATAATGATACACAGCAGGGGCATGTAAAGCCAGATAAAGTCTGAAATTCTCAGAGTAACTCAGCAGCGTTCAACTAGAGCGCTCGTCTGTCAGGGCGTATCAGCAGTGGCAGAGGTTAGGCCGCCTGGGTCTTGCGCAAGGTCGCAAACTCCCGGAAGGAAATCAGCCGGCGCGAGGTTTCGTCCCACAGGGCCAGGCGAGCTGCCATGAGCCCCTCGCGCAGGGTGAGCCGGGGCGAGACATTCTGTAGCTCGACATTGTTGTCAAGACACTCGCGCAGACGATAATTGGGAATTTTGCTGCACAGGTGGTGGATGTGGTGAATTGCGATATTGCAGGTAAACCAGTTCATGATTTTCGGCATCACCAAATAGGAGCTACCCTTGAGGGCTGCAATTTTCATGTCCCACTCATCCGACCCCTCCCAATAGGCCTTTTCGAATTGGTGCTGGACGAAGAACAGCCAGCCGCCAATCCAGGTGGCTACCAGGTAGATGGGGAGCAGAACCGCCAGAGCCATCTGCCAGCCGGCAAAATAGACCAGTGCGCCATAGACGACGAACAGAACCAGGTCATGGCCCAGGATGCCTAGCAGGCTGTCACGCATGGGCATGTTGGATCCAATGGCAAGGCGCTGCAATACGAGGAAGAACAGTGGCGGCCCGATGAGCAGCACAACGAGCGGATGTCGGTAGGCTCGGTAGCGCAGGCGGCCCCAGAAGGTTTTTGTCTTGTATTCCCGCACCGTCATAGTTTCGATGTCGCCATAGCCGCGCTTGTCGAGGTTGCCCGACAGCTGATGGTGCAATGCATGGGATCTGCGCCAGTGGTCGTAGGGTGTGAAGGTCAGTACACTGATCAGGCGGCCCACCGCTTCATTGGCACGCCGCGATGGAAACAGCGAACCATGGCCACAGTCATGCTGTAGGATAAAGAAACGGATAAGCAAGGCGCCAGCCGGAATACCGAGCAATAAGGTAGCCCAGATCCAATAGTGGGCAATCCAGAACATTACTGCCACGGTGACGAAAAACGGAATCGCAGTGGTCACAAGCTGGAAGATAGCGCTGCGATTATTGGCTACACGGTAGTTAGTGCAGTAGGCTGTAAGTCGCTTTGCCTGCTGACGAAGTTCATCAGAAAATTGCATTCCGGCCGAAATATCCAAGTAAACCCCCAGGGATTGAAACTGATTCCATAATAATAATACAGCGTCTTGACCGTCACGTCTTCACTTGTTGTACAGTTGCCAATGATGGTGACGGCCTGTGTTCACATTAGGGCATTTGGTGCTTCTTGTAACTGATTTGCCTCAGTTTGTCGTTGTGGCGACCGCGGTGCCGGCACACCAACCGCTCGCCCAGGCCCACTGAAAATTGTAGCCGCCGAGCCAGCCTGTCACATCAACGGCTTCACCGACGGCAAAAAGCCCCGGAACCTCCTTTGCTGCCATGGTTTTTGACGAGAGGTGTCGGGTATCGATCCCACCTGCGGTAACTTCGGCCTTAGTGAAGCCCTCCGTGCCCGATGGTGTGAATGTCCAATTTCTAAGCTTAGCTGAGAGCAGATGCAGGTCTACCGGGGCAATTGCCTGCGCGAGACGCTGCGGCACAAGTTCGGCGAGAAGGGTCTTGAGTTCTGCCCTGGGGCGGGCATGCCGAGCCGCCTTGAGGGCGGCGAGTGGGTCGGTTTCCGGCAGGAGATCGAGCGAAATGTCCTGCCCCTCCTGCCAGTAGGAAGATATCTGCAGGATGGCGGGACCGGATAGGCCGCGGTGGGTGAACAGGATGTTCTCGGTGAACTGGGCCTTGCTGCACTTGGCAATGGCCTTCAGTGATACGCCGGAGAGGCCAGAGTAGAACTCGAGTTCCTCTGGTTTTGCCCGGAGTGGAACCAGGGCAGCGCGTGGGCGGATGACCCCCAGCCCGAACTTCTTCGCAACGTCATAGGCAAATCCCGTTGCACCCATCTTGGGGATGGAAGGACCGCCCGTTGCCAACACAAGTACTGAACTCTGGTAGCTTTCCTCGCCGGTTGCGACGTTGAACTGATCAGACTTGGTGATATCTGTAATTTTGGCATTGAGGGCGATATGGACGCCTGCTGCTTCACACTCCGCCAGCAGCATGGCCACAACCTGGCGAGCTGATCCGTTACAAAACAGCTGACCTGGAGTTTTTTCATGCCAGGCAATATTGTGCTTGGACATCAGAGCGAGAAAGTCCTGTGGGCTGTAGCGGCTTAGAGCCGATTTGCAGAAGTGCGGATTTTCCGAGAGGAAGTTTTGTGGGCTCGTACCTGTATTGGTGAAATTGCAGCGCCCGCCACCTGAAATGAGGATCTTGGCGCCCACCTGGGCATTGTGATCGAGCAGCGCCACGCGCTTACCGCGTGCGCCAGCAGTCAGGGCGCACATAAGCCCTGCCGCCCCTGCGCCAACGATGACCGCATCAAACCGCATGGGCGTTGGGTAGCATAGGGTGGGTGGGAATGAAAACGTCAAACTACGCTCCATGGCCGGCTCAAGCTGACCATCGATTAGTGCGGTCGTGAGAATCTAAGCCCTATCCCGTAATGGCAATCAGTTTCCGCTGACTTTCGGATTGCACGCAAGGGGCTGCAATCACTTCGCCGCGGGGGCCGGCAAGAACGCGCTTGGCCGGGAAGGTCACCTGTACTTCAGCACCTTCGCCTTCGCTTGAAATGATGTTAACGTCACCGCCATGCAGATCCATCAGGCCCTTGACGATGGGAAGACCGAGGCCAGCGCCATCAATGGCCTGGGCGGTTGCCCTGGCGCCGCGCGCGAAAGAATCAAGTGCGGAGTTTATCTCGTGGTGCGGGATTCCCGGTCCATTGTCCTTCACCGAGACGACCATGGCGCCGGCCTGATTGAGGTGCGCGCTGATCACCACCTCGCCACCCCATTGGGTAAACTTTATGGCGTTGGTGAGAAGGTTAATGATCACCTGGTTGACCCCACGGATATCGCCCATGACCTTAGGCAGCGATTGTTCGATCTTAACGGCGACAGAAATTGACTTTTCCTGCGCCTTGCCGTTGAGCAGGGCCTGTGCCGATTTTGCGCAGGCCAGGATGCCGAAGGGCTCTTCCTGGATGTCGCGTCGGCCGGCCTCGATGCGCGAAAGATCAAGAATGTCGTTGATGAGGTCGAGCAGGTAGCGGCCCGAGTGATTGATATCGCCGGCATATCCCTTGTAGGCGGGAACCGCCATAGGACCGAACATCTCGCGATGCAGGATTTCCGAGAAGCCCATGATGGCATTGAGGGGGGTGCGAAGTTCGTGGCTCATCGTCGCAAGGAAGACCGACTTTGCCTTGTTGGCCTCTTCAGCCTTGGTTTTTTCGACCTCAGCCTTGTCGCGCTCCAGTCGCAACTCTTCAATGAGAACGTCTTTCTGCGCCTTGTATTTCAGCATGTCGCGAGCCGTCTCACCAAGTTGGCGCGCAACGAACAGGAAGAACACTTCAAGTGCAATGATCAGGCCGGCCATCGCGAGGTAAATGGGCTCAGGCTGCGATGCGCAGCGCATGGCCACGCCAATCGTCATAATGCCCGTTCCCGCAATGAGAACCGGCATGAAATTGTTGACGACCAGCAATCGCACGGCGATGATGGCCATGACGAAGGCGACCACATAGGCATTCTGAAGGTTGGCATCATTGTGCCAGAATAGAAATAATGGCAGTACCCAGCAGACGCCCTGCAACAGTTCCGCGGCGGACAGCATGCCGATCCAGTCGCGCTGTTCCAACTGGCTTCGTTCCTTGCGGAAGTACTCGAAACACAAATAGATCTGGACCGCCTGGCAGCCAAGGGCCAACAGCAGCCAGGCCAGGATAACCAGGGGTTTCACCCACAGGAGGGCGGTGAGCGCCAGCATGAAAGCGAGCAGCGGCATGGTCGGAGCAATGCGCAACTGGTTGCGCATGAAAAGGGTTAGAAGCTCGCGTTTCCAGGGAGCGTGGCCGTCCTTTTCCCAATCGGCCACGTCCCGAGAGACGATTCCGTTGGGAACGGTCGGGCCATGCTGCTCGTCGACCGGAAAATTACTCCGCTCCAGTACATCCTGTAAAACTGTTTCGGCACTCATGATTTCAATTTAATCCAAAACTTAACCGTCCCAAGGGCCCGAAACTAGCAGACAAGGCCTAAGGGCAGCTTTGCAGGAATGGTAAAATTTGAATTGTCTGTGGAGAGGGACCATTAACTGCAGCTTGCAGTTTGAGGCCCTTTGCGGCTATGCGGTAGACCCTACAGGCAGGTAAATAATGACTGAAGTGACCAGGGAAATCGTGCTGGAGACCTTGAAGCGGATTGCTGCACCCGACGGGCGCGGCAATATCGTGTCGGCAGGCCTAGTGTCTGAAATTGCCGTATCGGCTGGCCGGGTGATGTTCGCCTTAACCGCCGATCCACAGCACATGAAGGCAATGGAAGCCCTGCGTGCGGTTGTGGAAAAGCGGGTGGCGGAACTGCCCGGCGTAATCAAGGCGCTGGTGGCGCTCACCGCTGAGCAGGAACCAGCGAGGCAGCCAGGGCCGAAGGTTAGTGCGGCATCGAACCTGAAGAACAGTATTCCCGGCGTGCGCCATCTGGTGGCAGTCGCGTCTGGCAAGGGTGGCGTTGGAAAGTCAACGACTGCCATCAATCTGGCCCTTGGCCTTAAGTCTCTTGGCTTGAAGGTGGCGGTCCTGGACGCTGACGTCTACGGTCCCTCTATGCCCAAGCTGTTTGGCATCACGGGAAAGCCCGAGGCGAGTGATGTCGAAGGAAAGCGCATGAAACCCATGACACGCTATGGGGTAGAGGTTGCCTCCATTGGTTTCTTGGTGGAGGAGGACACTCCGATGATCTGGCGCGGACCCATGGTCATGTCTGCCCTCACGCAACTCTTGCGGGAAGTGTCCTGGGGTGAAACCGATGTGATGATTATCGACATGCCGCCCGGAACCGGTGACGCGCAACTGACGTTGGCACAACAGACTCCTTTGTCAGGAGCGGTGATTGTATCAACACCCCAAGACCTCGCCCTCATTGACGCGCGCAAAGGCTTGAACATGTTCCGCAAGGTGAATGTTCCCGTCATCGGCATCGTCGAGAACATGAGTTACTTCGTATGCGCTAAGTGTGGCGAGCGCCACGAGATCTTTGGCCATGGTGGCGCCCGCCAAGAGGCGGCGAAGTTGGGTGTGCCATTCCTCGGTGAAGTGCCACTCGACACGGAGGTGCGCGTACGCTCCGACAAGGGAGAGCCTGTCGTGGTATCGATGCCGGATTCCCTGCATACGAAGATCTACCGGGACATTGCAAAGCAAGTATGGGCCGCCATTGAAAGTGGTTTGCTTTCCAGGCCAGCTCCCAAGTTTACGGTTGAAAACTAGGCAAAATCTTCAAAAAATGTTAACCTTAGATGGGATTCCTAACGAAGTTAGGATACTCACGACTGAATGATTCGGGTCCCAAGGGGGAATAATGTCGAAATTGATGTTGATTTTTGGAATACTGTTTCTGGCTGCGGGTCTTGCCCTTGGCTTGTTAATCCAGTTTCAACCCGGACAAATGCAGGTTTTGGCATTGACACCCGAAGTGGCGGCAATCCTTCTTGTGGGCGGTGCAGTATGCGTGGGCCTTGGCAACATCACAGGTGCCATCCGTGAGTACAGCCAGCGCAGCGTCGCCGGCGCTGCGGCCATGGAAGTAGCATTGGCAGAACCAGCAACCGAACCCCCGGCAATGCCGAAGTTCAAGGGCTTTCGAAACCGTCCGGCAGTTGCTACCGCCGAACCTGCCGAGACTGCTGCAGTCGTCACGACCAGCGTTGCCGAAACAATTTCTGCCCTTGAGCAGGCAAAGTCCGATATTGCAATCGCTCTTGGAGTTGAGGCACACACAATCGAACCAGCAGTGGTGCCGAAGGTGGAACCCGCGCGTGAAGTTGTGAGGGAAAACGAACCCGAAGTGGCCGCAGTCGAGCCTGAGCCTGAACTCGGGGAAGCAGAACTTTACGTCGTTGAAGAAAAGGTCATCCGCGGCCGCCCAGCACGGGTTCTTTCGGACGGCACCGTGGAAGCTGAAACCGACGAGGGCTGGATGCGTTTCGAAAATCTGGAACACCTTGACGAATATCTCGAAGCGATGGCCCCCGAAAAATGATCAGGCCCTTGGCATGAGGTCATAAGGGTGTTTCCAGCCGGGTAGTGACTTGATACGGTCAAGCCAATTCAGCACATGTGTAAAAGGATCTAGGTCTATCGGTAGTTCTTCGCCAAAATACATGTAACCGCACAATGAAAAATCCGCGATGGTAATCCGCTTGCCGATGAGGAAGGGCTGTGTTGCCAAATGACCATCGACGATCTTCAGTGAATTTGTAAAGCGCTGACGAAGGAATTCAGTCACCGGGGTTTCTCCAGTTTTGGCAAGCGAGATCATGAAGCGCAGGGTCGCGATATAGCTGCTGAACTTGTGGTTATCAAATAACATCCAGCGCAAGATTTCGCGGCGCTCGTCCTCGCTCTTTGGTTCGAATTTGCGGTTTTGCTCCGCAAGGTAGTCGAGGATCACACCCGACTGTGAGATCTTCTTGGCTCCATGCAGTAGAACTGGAACCTCACCCATTTCATTGATGCCAGTCCTGTACTCAGGGCTGCGCGTCTCGCCCTTGAAGAAATCCACCCAAATGGGTGTCCACCGCAACTGACAGGCAGCGAGCATCAGGGCTGCCTTGTAAGCGTTACCCGATTCACCAAAGCAGTAGAGTTTGTAATCTGCCATGACCAGCTTTCCAAATGACGACGTTGAAGCGCCAACGCATCCTCACATAGTGCCAAAATTCAAAATGTGACACAGTGCAGCCATGTCGCATTTGGCGGAAGACTTATCCGAAGTGCCTTTGTAATTTAACAGGGGATCCAGCCGAATTGAAAGAAAACTGTTGATTGCGCCGCGCCGCCATAGGATCATCAGCATCAATTGACCCCGAACCTGCAATTTCCTTCGATGCTGGCGCCCATGTACCTAGAGATGGCCCAAAAACGCGGATTGCCTGGAAGGCAGGAGGCAGACGGCTTTCGCCTATCCACTCCGCAATGACCCGCATTTGGCCATGCGGTTGCAGTCTTCAAGTGTCTCAGGAAACACTACCGCCTCGTGGCCTAGATGAATTCCTATAATTGGGTGCTTTCGCATTTTGCGCAACTCCTTGATGACTTGG
>Ga0315287_10008120_pt1 | contig 10577 bp, 9 predicted proteins | sample YL17G11_0_MG_FD_205037 | JGI IMG/M metagenome (GOLD analysis project Ga0315287, IMG submission 205037) | Sediment microbial communities from Yellowstone Lake, YNP, Wyoming, USA - YL17G11_0 | ecosystem: Environmental > Aquatic > Freshwater > Lake > Sediment | place: USA: Wyoming | collected...
TCGAGCGGGTCGTGCCCGCGCATGTAGCGAATCGACGCGATCAGGTTGACGCAGAAGGCGAGGACCGCCACCCATGCCTGGGGCACGTGGAAGAAGACGATCCGCGCCGACTCGCCCTTGAACCCCTTGGCTGACGGGGCGTAGAAGAACGCCGCCCAGATCACCACGAGCAGCCAGGCGCCGAGCACCCATTTCCAGACGCTTTTCTTAGTCATGCCACACCACCGGGAAGAGATAGAGTGAAGCCACCAACTGCACGCCGGCGAGCGAGATGATCGCCCGCAGCGCCGGCAGGACCTCGGAGAACTCGGCGCTCCCGGCCGCCGCGCGTGTCCCCTGGATGAGGACGACGAGGAGCGGAAGCGCAATCGGCACCGTCAACACAGCGAACAGTGTGCCAGACCCGGACGCGCGCGAGATGATCGCCGCGACCAGGGTGGTGGTGGTCGCCAGAGCCAAGCTCCCGGCGAGCAGCACCGCGAGCAGCCCGGCGACACCAATTACCGCATACCCCATCAGGGCGAGGTAGAGCGGCACGATGCACAACTCGAGCGCCAAGAGCAGCAGCAAGTTGAACATCAGCTTACCACCGAACACCGCGAGCGGCCGCGCGGCGAGGCGCAGCGTCTTGGCGGTGTGGGCGTCCTCCTCCTTGACGAACACCCGCGCCAGGCCGGAAAGCGCGGCAAAGAAGAGGATGATCCAGAGCAGGGCCGCGAGGAGATGCGGGCGGTCGTCCTCGTGAATGCGGTAGGGTCCAATCTGGTACGCCACCGCGACCAGCGTCGTCAGCGCGAACAGCCCGACAGCGTTGAGCGCCACACGGCTGCGCAGCTCCGAGCGCAGCTCCTTGGCGAGCACGGCGAGAGCCTCAGAGGCTAAGCTGGATCTGCGCATCGCCCCACGCCACCTCGCGCGGATCATTGGTGGCCACCGCCACCGCGCCGCGCTCACGGAAGCGGGCCACGAGGTCAGCGGTGGCCTCGTGCCCGGCTTGATCGAGGTTCGACGACGGCTCGTCGAGGAGCAGCACCGGCGGTTCGTGGATCACCGCCTGCGCCAGCTTGACGCGCTGCTTCATGCCGGAGGAGTAGGTTCCGACGAGGCGGCGCTGATCTCGTGCGAGCAGGCCCAGCCGCTCCAGCAGCGCCGAGAGCCGGTCGTCGGCGGCATCGACGCCGCGCACGCGGGCGAAGAAACGCAGGTTCTCGAGCGCCGAGAGCTCCTCGTAGACGGCCATGTCCGGCGCCGCAACGCCGAGGCGTTCGAACCACCGGGTCCGTTCGATCTCGTTGCCGCCGTCGAGATAGCGGACCGTGCCTGCGGAAGGGCGAAGCGCACCGGCGAGGATGTTGAGCAGCGTCGACTTGCCGGACCCGTTGGGCCCGGTGACGACCACGACCCCGCCCGGCCGGACCGATCCGGAGACGTTGGAAAGGACCGTCCGCGACCCGAATCGCTTGACGATACGGTCGAAATCGATGCGCACCCCCCCCATGGCCGAACAGGATACCCTGACAAAAGTCCAAATTTCAAAGTGGACGGTCAGGGCGCCGCGTGAGCCTGGGTGGTCGCGGCAGAAAGACCCCACCTATTCCGTGAAGCACACGACCTTCGGCTCCGTCATCTCCTGGAGGGCGAAGAACACACCCTCGCGTCCGAGGCCGGAGTTCTTGACGCCGCCGAACGGCATCTGGTCGAGCCGGTAGTCGGTCGAATCGTTGACGATGACGCCGCCGCACTCGAGGTGCTTGATCGCGTAATGGGCGGAGGCCAGCGAGCGGGTGAAGATCGCGGCGTGCAGACCGTACTCCACCGAGTTGCCCTGCTGCACCGCCTCGTCGAGGGTGTCGAACGGCCAGAGCGACACCACCGGGCCGAACACCTCGTTGCAGCCGAGCTGCATCGCCATCGTCACGCTGGTCAGCACGGTCGGCGGGATGATCGTGCCGATCGTGCCGCCGCGGGTGCCGCCGCAGTGCACGGTGGCGCCCGCTGCCTTCGCCTCGGCGATCCACCGCTCGATGCGCTTGGCCTCGCCCTCGGTGATCACCGGGCCCATGTTGCAGTCCTCGTCGAGCTTCGGCCCGACCTTGTACGTCTTCGACTGCTTGACGAACTCGGCGAGGTAGCGGTCGAAGATCGGCCGCTCGACGTAGACGCGCTGGACGCCGATGCAGTTCTGGCCGGCCGCCCAGAACGCCCCCGAGACGGTGTCGGCGACGGCGCGGTCGAAGTCGGCATCGGCCATCACGATCACCGGCGAGTTGGAGCCCAGCTCCATGCCGATCTTCTTCAGGCCGGCCTTGGTGGTGATGCGCAGCCCGGCCTCGACGCCGCCGGTGAACGACACCATGCGGACGCGCGGATCGGCGACCAGCGCGTCGCCAATCTCGTGGCCGTAACCGGTGACGACGTTGAGCACTCCCGGCGGCAGCCCGGCCGCCTGGAACGCTTGAGCCAGCCGGATCGCCGAGAGCGGCGTCACCGTGGCCGGCTTGAGCACGACGGTGTTGCCGGCGGCGATCGCCGGTCCCAGCTTGTGGGCGACGAGGTTGAGGGGGTCGTTGAACGGGGTGATGGCGGCAACCACGCCGATCGGCTCGCGCAGCCAGTACCCGTGCCGCTGCTCGCCGCCGGGGAACGAGTCGAAGGGCACCGTCTGACCGTACAGGCGGCGCGCCTCCTCGGCCGACAGCGACAGCGTGTTGCCGCAGCGGCGGACCTCCTTGCGGGCCTCCTTGATGGTCTTCGAGCCTTCGCGGGCGATCAGCGTCGCGTACTCCTCGACGTGGCTGGCCACGTCGTCGGCGACGGCGCGGAGGATGCGCATGCGCTCGTGCACCGGCGTGAAGCGCCACGTCTTGAAGGCCATGGCGGCCGCGGAGACCGCCTCGTCGACGTGCGCTGCGGTGCCGCGCGGCACGGTGTCGACGATGCTGCCGTCGAACGGGTCGTCGACCGGAATCGTCTCGATCGTCTTCACCCAGTTGCCGTTGATAAGCATGTCCATGAAAACCTCCAGTTCAGAGTCGAGAGTTGAGAGTCGAGAGTTGAGAGCGCAGGCAGATTGGCTATCTCTGCGGTCCCTGACTCTTGCCTCTCATCTCTTGCCTCTCATCTTTCAACTCTCGACTCTTGACTCTTGACTCTCGACCTACGTGATTCACCCTTGTCTCTCGACCAACGTGCGGTGGATGTCGAGAAGGTCCGAGATGACCGCGAACGCGGTCTGCGAGCGACCGGCGCCGGCGCCGACGATGGTCACGGGTCCGACCAGGTCGGTGTGAAAGGTGACGGCGTTGGTCGGGCCCATGACGCCGGCGAGCGGGTTGGCTAGCGGCAGGCGCTGCGGCAGCACCTGGGCCTCCACCGTGCCGCCCTCGATGCGGGCCTCGGCAATCAGCTTCCAGCGCTCTCCTGCGGCTGCCGCGGCGCGCACGTCGTCGAGGGAGATCTTGGTGATCCCGGTGGTGATCTTCACGTCGGTGAGCTTGAGCGGGACGTGCAGCACGGTGTTGGCGAGGATCACGACCTTGCCGGCCGCATCCCAGCCGAGCACGTCGCCGGACGGGTCGGCCTCGGCGTAGCCCAGCTCCTGCGCCTGCTTGAGGACGGCCTCATAGCTCTTGCCGCCCTCCATCTCGGTGAGCATGAAGTTGGTGGTTCCGTTTAGAATTCCGGAAAAGCCCGAGATCGTGCAGCCGGCCAGGCCGCGGCGCGCCGTCGAGATCACCGGAGTGCCCGACATGACGGTGCCCTCCCAGCGCAGCTCGACGCCCGCCGCCATCGCCTTCTCGATCATCTCCTGGGGTGCAACGACCATCGGCCCCTTGTTGGTGGTGACGAGATGCTTACCCGCCGCAAAGCAGGTACGGAAGTGCTCGAGCGCAGGCCCGCCGGTCTTGACGTCGGTCCAGGATGCCTCGACCACGACGTCCGCCTCGGCCTTCTTGATCGTCGTAAGGGAATCCCAGCCGGTCGCCGGCGCCGGATAGCCGTTGAGCGAGCCGTGCTTCCCGAGCCACGACAGCAGCTTGGCGGGATCGAGCCCGGCCGGGTCGGCCGCCGCGCCTTTCTTGGCGTCGGTCACCGCCGTGATCACGAGCTCCACGCCGTACCGCTCCGCGAGCTGCTTGCCCTTGTCGCGCAGAACCTCAGCAACCCCTTGCCCGACAACCCCAAAGCCAACGAATGCGAGCCGTAGACGCATCGTGATCTCCTTTTTCTTCGCTGCCGCCCCGAGTGGGGCAGAAAAGTATCGCACGACGCTCAAGCCTGGTGAATGTTCGCCAGGTCGCGTCGAGATTGTGCCGTAGATTCTCTGCCCGCGACGCGAGAGTGGCGTACACTATCCAAATGAAACTCGACGAGCTCGACCATTCGATCGTCGTGGCGCTCCAGGAAAACGGCCGAATGCCACTCTCGGAGATCGCCCGACGAACGGGGGTGGCGCCGGCGACCGTGCATGAGCGGCTCGCCAAGCTGCGGCGCGGCGGCGTCGTCCTCGGGTTCTGCGTCCGTCTCGATCCCCGCGTGCTCGGCTACACGGTCACGGCGCTCATCCGTCTGCGCACCGAGCTGGCGGACCAGGTGGAGCGCACCGTGGCCGATCTGCGGGCAATCCCGGAGGTGGAGGAGGTGCACGTCGTCAGCGGCGAATACGACCTCGTCGTCAAGCTGCGCGCTCGCGACACCGCGCACCTGCAGGAGCTGCTCGTTACTCGAGTCCACCGGGTTGCGGGTTTCATCCGTTCGGCGACCGAGATCTGCCTGACGTCGCCGCTCGAGCGCCCCGGCCCACGGCTGAGCTGACAGCTAACAGCTAAGGGCGTTCCCAGGGACGCGACGTGGGGGATGTGGAGTCGTTGGCGAGGAAAGACACGGCCCCCGGCTTCGATCGCCGGGGGCCGTGCACTTCGAGAGGAGAGCTCTAGAAGGTGGCCTTGAGGGTGTACGCCAGCGTCGCGGAGTAGGCGCTGTTGTAGCCGTACACCTTGATGTAGACGACCAGGCTCGAGGTGCCGCTGTTGGTGTAGGTCACGTGCTCGGCAACGCCGCTGCCGTTGGTGCCGGAGGCGAGCGTGGTGCCCGCCGAGTTGTAGAACTTGAGGTCGTAGTCCTTCGTCGACGGCACCGTCAGGTCGCCGGTGAGGGTGCGGCCCGCGGCGAGCGTGACCTTGAAGTAGTCGACGTCGGTCGAGGTGGAGAGGTAGCCAGTAACGGTCGTCCCGGAGGTCGCGATCGTGTTGGCAGTTGCGGTGGTGTTGTTCGACTCGGTCTCGTTCATCGTCGTGCCGCCGCCCGCGGAGTAGGTCGCGACGAGCGAGACGCCCGAGCACGCGGAGTAGCCGTAGATGCTGATGTACCAGTCGCCCGCGGCCGGGTTGGTGACGCTGACCGACTCGTTGTTGCCGGTCAGGTACGGGCGATAGTCGTAAACCGAGGACGTCGGCTGAGCGCCGAGCTTGACGTACATGTCACCGTCCCCGGTGCCGCCGGACATGGTGATCGCGAGGCTCGTCTGGGAGGCCGGGACGGCGATCTTGTAGTGCTTCCACGCTCCCGTCGCCACCGAGATGCCAGTGACGGTCTGGCCGTTGGTCAGCACGGTCACGCCGCCGCCGCTCGCCGTCACGGTGAGGCTGACGGTCGCAGTGTGGGTCTTGCCGCCGCCGGTCCCCGTCACGGTGATCGAGGTGGTGCCCGCCGCCGCCGTCCCCGCCGCGATCGTCATGGTCGACGTACCGGAGCCGGGCGCCGCGATCGAGGTCGGGCTGAAGCTCACAGTGGCGCCGCTCGGCGCCCCCGACGAGGTCAGGGCGACCGCGATGTTGAAGCCGCCGCTCACCGTCGTCGTGATCGTCGAGGTGCCCGACGAGCCCTGCGCTACCGAGACCGAGGTCGGCGAGGCGCTCATCGCGAAATCGGCCGTCGAGCCCGTGTACGTGGCCTTGATGGTGACGCCCGAGAACGTCGAGTAGGCGTAGAGCCCGATGTAGTAGTCGGTCGCCGTCGGGTTCGTGATCGTCACGGTTTCGGCGCTCGTCGAGCCCGTGGACTTGCCGTCGTACGTCGACGACGTGGCAAGCGTCCCGGCCTTGACGTACAGGTCGGCGTCACCGGTGCCGCCGGTCGTCGTCACCACCAGCGAGGTCTGACCGGAAGGAACGGTGATCTTGTAGTTGAGGTAGTTGCCCGTCGACGCCCCTTGACTGGCGAGGGACACGCCGTTGGAGAGGGTCGTCACCGGCGTCGTGCCGCCGGGTGCGGCGACCGCGTCCCAGCACGCCGTCACGGCGGTCGACTCGGCGCCGCCGACCGTGTAGAGCTGCTCGGCGGCGGTCTTGGTCGCGTTGCGCGCACCCTGGAAGTTGGTGGTCGAGGTCATCAGGCCGGTCGTCAGGGCGCGGTAGAAGATCTGCTCGGCCTTGGCGATGGTGATCGCCGGCACGCTGACGGTGGTCACGCCGCGCGGGTGGGTGCCGCCCTGTGAGAGGAGGTAGAAGGCGAGGTTGGCGATGCCGGAGTTGGTGTGGACGCCGCAGTAGTCGTTGGAGCTCGACGGCGTGCAGCCGGACGCGTAGTTGCGCGTTGGCCAGTAGTCGGTCGAGGAGCCGTCCTGAGTCGGGTTGTTCATGTAGCGAAGCGCGTCACCGGCGGTGCCGGGGGTCCAGACCTCCTCGCCGACCTTCCAGGTATTCGCGGAGATGGCGCCGTCGCGGTAGGCCTCGGCGCCCGCGCCGAGGATGTCGGACATCGCCTCGTTGAGCGCGCCCGACTCGCTCTCGTAGTTCAGGCCCGCGGTGCGGTCGGTGACCGCGTGGGTCAGCTCGTGCGCGACCACGTCGAGCGCCTTCGAGAGGTACGTCGCCTGGGTGCCGTCGCCGTCGCCGAACACCATCTGGGTGCCGTTCCAGTAGGCGTTGACCCAGTTGGTACCGACGTGCACGGTGCCGATCAGGGCGCTGCCGGTGTTGTCGAACGAGTCGCGGTTGAACCTGGTCTTGTAGTAGTTGTAGGTGTAGCCGAAGTTGGTGTAGCAGTCGTTGGCCGCCGCGTCCGTCGAGCTGCCGCCCTCCTGGAAGATCAGGGTGCCGGGCAGCGTCGGGGCGTCGGGGTTGGTGTGGTTGCCGTTGTAGATCTTGCGGTTGAGAACGCTGTAGATCGTCGGGTGCATGGTCACGAGATCACCGTCGATCGCGCTGGCGAAAACCCGGTCCACGGTTGGCCCCTGGGCGCCGTTGTAGGCGATCAGGGCCGACCACGCCAGGTAGGTCTTGCTGTCATTGGCGACAACGTACACGAGGGTGGGCTGGTCGAGAACGCGGCCATCGCGAATGTCGGCGTCCTGCGCGGTCTTGAGCAGCGCCGCGCGCGCGGAGAGACGGGCACGCGACGGCAGGCCCTCATCCGGCGCGAAGTGACCGTTGACGACGCGCACCTCGCCGGTCGCCTCGTCGGCGTGGACCACGAGCTCGCCACCGACCACCGGGAGCCCGTTGCGGTACTGCTGCAGCCGGACATGGATCAGACCCAGATCGTCACGCTCGGTGCGCGACGGGGCAATTTCCTCTCGTCCAGTCCCACGCAGGAGCGGGCGCAACCCTTCGACGTAGCGCAGCGCCGCCCCTTCGGGCGAGCCTGGGCCGAGATGGCCGAGATGACCGGCGAGAAATGTCGGGATCCCGTTGCCGTCGAAAGTGACGGTAGTGACCTCCGGGAGGTCGGCGAGCGCACGCGCCTGTGCGCTCGATACCGTCGGTTGGGGTTGGGTGTTGGCGGCCAGGGCCTGACTTGCGACGAGCCCGAACGCCAAGAAAGCCACGACGAAACGCCTCATCCTGTCCTCCTCCCCGGGTCCGGCTTGAACCGGCCGGGAAACACTACGGAAATGTTGGACGGACCTTAGGCGCGAAATCGGAAGAATGTCAACACCGATCTCTCCTGGGCGAATGGTCGTCCGACTGTAAAGGTTTTCTCAAGAAAGGACCGCTGGTCGTTCGGCGTCGCGCCTTGTTTTTCCGAAGAATCGGTAACCGCCTTCGACCGCCGGACCGCGTTCTTTTTGTTGGTCATGGTCCGAGTCGGCGCAGGAGGACGCTGAATCCCCGCGACCCGGCATGAGCTGAGTGAGTCGGGTGTTACAGTTTGCGGGGCGGCGGCATATCCGGCCGTGGGTGAGGGAGGTTCTCGATGCGTCTGCGGCGTCTTGCGGTGGCGGCAATAGCCGTTGGAGTGCTTCTCGGCTGCTCGCGGACTGCCGGTAGCGGCGCCGCCGTCTCGGGCCGGTCTGCGGTTGCCTGGGAGAAGGACCTCGGGGTCGCCTTGAGCCGGGCCGACAGCGAGGGCAAGGTGGTGATGGTCGATTTCTACACCGGCTGGTGTGGCTGGTGCAAGAAGCTGGATGAGACGACCCTGGCCGATCCGGCCGTGCAGTCGACGCTCAAGCGACTGGTTGCCGTGAAGCTCGACGCCGAGCGTGGCGGCCGTGCCGCTGCGGAGCGTTACGGCGTAGAGGGTTTTCCGACCGTCATCTTCCTCAACGCCAAAGGTGTCGAGGTGGCCCGGATTCCCGGCTATCTGCCGCCCGGCGAGTTTCTCGAGGAGCTCAACGACATCCTCAGCAAGGCGTAGCGGGACCCGCGGTGTATACTCCGCCGGTGCCTTTTCGGCACCGCGGGGGTCGCCGTGCGGTGGTTTCTGCCAAAGAACGAAGATTTCCTGCAGTTCTTCGATGAGGCCTCTGCCAACGTCGTCCTGGGCGTAACGGCATTGCGGGACATGCTCAAGGACCCCACGGACCTCAAGGCAAAGGTCGATCACGTGCGCGACATCGAGCACGACGGCGACCGCATCACCCACAAGACGCTCGAGAAGCTCAACACCAGCTTCATCACGCCGTTCGACCGTGAGGACATCCACGCTCTGATCTCACGCCTCGACGACATCCTCGACGCGGCGAACGGCGCGGCACAGCGCCTCGTGCTCTACCGCATCGACGAGATCCCAGCACGCCTGCTTGCGCTCGGCGAGCTGCTCCTGGAATCGTCCGCGGAAGTTCGCAAGGCCGTGGTGGCGCTGCCCGATCGCAAGAAGCACGCTGCGGCGATGAAGGCCTGCGTCGAGGTCAACCGCCTCGAGAACGTCGCCGACGCGTTGCACCGCGAGGCCCTCGCGGAGATGTTCGCGAACCTCAAGGACGCCATCGCCCTGCTCAAGCTGAAGGAGCTCTATCTGCTCCTCGAGGAGGCTACGGACCGCTGCGAGGACGTGGCCAACGTCGTCGAGGGGATCATCATCAAGAGCTCGTGAGCGCCGCTTCAGGAGCCGATGAAGAGCCTCAGGACCTGGTAGAAGCCGGCGGCGATCAGACCGGAGGCGGGGATTGTCAGCACCCACGCCCAAACGATCCTGGTCGCGACGCCCCAGCGCACCGCCGACAGCCGGTGGGTGGCGCCCACGCCCATGATCGCGCCCGTTATCGTGTGCGTGGTGGAGACCGGGATGCCGAGGTAGGAGTTGGCGAACAGCGTCAGCGCGGCCGCGGTCTCGGCGCAGAAGCCGCCGATCGGCCGCAGCTTGGTGATCTTCGATCCCATCGTCTTGACGATCCGCCATCCACCTGCCAGCGTTCCGAGCGCGATTGCTGCGTAACAGGAGAGGATCATCCACCAGGCGACGTGGATGTCCGAAGGGGTCTGGCCGAGTGAGCGCTGGTGGGTGAAAACCAGCAACGCGATGATGCCTATCGTCTTCTGCGCGTCGTTGCCGCCGTGTCCCAGGCTGTAGAGACCGGCGGAGACGAGCTGCAGCTTGCGGAACCACTTGTCGACGCGGCTGGGCATCGCGCCGCGCAGCAGCCAGAGCAGGCCGGTCATGAACAGCAGGCCGAGGACCAGCCCGAACACCGGCGACACGAACATCGAGACGACCGTCTTGGTCCAGCCGCTCACGAGCACCGCGGAGAACCCGATGTGGGCGATTGCCGCCCCCGCGAAGCCGCCGATCAGCGCGTGCGAGGAGCTGGTCGGCAAGCCGAGCCACCAGGTGATCAGGTCCCACACCACGGCGCCGACGAGGCCGGCGAGGATCACCCACTCGGTCACCGCCGTCGGCGCGATCAGCCCCTTGCCGATGGTCGTCGCCACCTTCAAAGGGAAAACAAACGCCGCGACGAAGTTGAAAAACGCCGCCCAGATGACCGCAAGGCCGGGCGGCAGCACGCGTGTCGACACGACGGTGGCGATCGAGTTGGCCGCGTCGTGGAAGCCGTTGATGAAGTCAAAGGCGAGAGCGACGACGATGATGGCGATCAGGAGGACGAAGAGGGGATCGACCACCGGCGGAGTCTACCATGCACTCTGAGGCCATGAAGCCCGTCCGGCCGTGTCGCCGTGACGGTGCCGGGTCGGCGCGCGGCGCCGGCCGCATTAGAGCCTGTCCGCGAATAGGGGTGGGCCGCGTTACGAGCGCCGCGGGGTCAGATGCAAGGCGCCGCGACGACGGCGATGTGCCTCCATCGCCGAGGAGCGGCAACGCCGCAGATGGCCCCGCGCCGCTCGTAACCCGAAGGG
>Ga0315287_10008123_pt1 | contig 10574 bp, 8 predicted proteins | sample YL17G11_0_MG_FD_205037 | JGI IMG/M metagenome (GOLD analysis project Ga0315287, IMG submission 205037) | Sediment microbial communities from Yellowstone Lake, YNP, Wyoming, USA - YL17G11_0 | ecosystem: Environmental > Aquatic > Freshwater > Lake > Sediment | place: USA: Wyoming | collected...
ACCACCACCGGCAGCCGCCGCAGCGCCCGCGCCAGCCGCGGCGTGATGTCGCGGGAAAGATAGGCTGTCATAATACGACATACGATAGCGTCATTTGGACACTAGGTCAACTCGCCGCCGGCAGCGCCGACGCCGGCGCGATGTACCGCGCCTTCCGCGGCCGCGACGCCGTGGTGGGGCCGCTGCTCGAGAACCGGGGACTCGTCGCGGGCAGGAGGGGCCGGTAGCGGGCACGGCGCGGCGTTCGTCGCACAGCCGCGCCCTGCGGCCGCCCGACTTCCTCCACTTCGTGCACTCAGGCTTCGGGCAGAGCGATTTCACCCTTCCCGCGGCTTTCACCATCCGCTGAAACGGGCCGACGCTACCCCACCCAGCGCCGAAACGCGTGAATCCACTCCGCCCCCTTTGGCGGTGGCTCTGGGAGCGGCAGGTCGAGAAGCGAGATCCGCTGGCGCGCCTTCCCACGCCGGCAGACGGCCACGATCCGGTCGTCTTCCGTGAGGGCCACTCCGACCACCGTGACCGCCACCCCGAGCACTTCGGTAGTGAACGGCACGGCCAGGTACTCCTCCATCATCGAGTAGAACCCGCTCGCTTGTTCCGACTCGTTGTAGGCGTCCACTGTGGCCTCTTCAATGAGGCGGTCCAGCTCCGTCGGCGACGGACGCGTGGTGCGCTTCGACCTGTTCGAGCGCTCAGGCTTCGGGCGTGGCGCCATAGTGCTCCTCACGGTTGTAGCCGATCGCCCGGTAGCCACGAAGTCGCTTCTCGAACATCCGCAGCAACACCGGCACCTTGCCATCCACGTAATCGTAGATCCGGACGTCCGTCTTGCCGGGCCGCACACGGTGCAGGCGACCCGCGTACTGCACCAGCGTACCCTTCCAGGCCACCGGGAGCGCCAGGAACAGCGTGTCGAGGCGCGCATCGTCGAACCCCTCGCCGACGTACCTGCCGGTGGCCAGAAGCAGCCGCTCCTCGCCGTCGGGGATCGCGGCGAGTTGGGCCAGTACGTCCCGCTGCTCGGCGGGCTTCATCCGGCCGTGCAGCACCACGAGGTGTCGAGTGAAGTGCCGCAACCGTGCCGCGAGATGCTCCAGGTGGTCTCGCCGCTCCGTCAGCACAATCGGTGATCGCTTCTCCTCCAGCGCTCTGACCACGTCGTCGAAGATCAGGTCGTTGCGCGCTTGGTCGGCCGCGAGTGCGGCATAGATGTCCTGGATGCCGGCACCATCGGGCAGCGCGGCCGAGGTGAACGCGGTCTCGCGGACGAGCAGCGTGTGCTCGAACGGTGGCCGGGCGGTACGGCTCCTGGAATCGACCCTGTGGCGCACCGGGCCGAGCTGCATCGTCGTGATCGGATGGCGCCCGTCGCGCCGCTGCGGCGTGGCCGTCAGACCCACGACGTAGCGCGCCTTCACCTCGCCGAGCACCCGCTCGAACGAGACCGCCGGGCAGTGATGCGCCTCGTCCACGATCACCTGCCCGTAGCCGGCCACGAGATCGCTCACCTCACCTTTGCGCACCAAACTCTGCAGCATCGCCACATCGAGCCGGCCATTCGGCTTGCTCTTCCCCGCGCCGATCTGTCCGATCTCCTTGGGCTCAAGACCGAGGAACGTCACAAGCCGAGCGATCCACTGCTCCAGTAGCAGCTTGCGGTGCACGAGGACGAGCGTGCTTCTGCCTCTCGCGGCGATGAGATGGATGGCGACGACCGTCTTGCCGGCGCCCGGGGGCGCGACCAAGACCCCGGTGTCGTGTCCCAGAAGCGCAGTCAATGCCTGCTCCTGAGCCGGCGTGAGCGAGCCGTGGAACGCGCAGCCGAGCGGCGCGCCTCTCTCCCGTTCATCCTCGACGTGCAGGCGCGTTCCGTAGTCTCGCAACAGCGCCTCGGCTTCCACGACGCATCCTCTGGGTAACGCCACGTGTTCGGCGAGATCCTCGGCGCACGAGATGATGCGCGGAATGAGCGCCGTCGAGAGCCGGAGGTTCTGCCTGGCGTAGAACTCGGGGTTCTGGAATGCGGCCACTCGTTTGAGCTGATTGAGCACTGGCGACGGCAGGCCGGCCTTCTCGACGAAGAGGCGCTGACAGAGTACAGCGCGTACGGTTGGCGGTAACGGCTCGGTCAGGACGAGACGGTGCCGTCGCCCGGACGGAGACAACTGCCACGGCTCACTGTCGTCTTCGTCCAGCGCATCGCTCGCGCGAACGCCGAGCACCTGGCCGCGACGGCTCGCCTCGTCCACGAGATTGCGCACACAGTCCGGAGCGAGCCGTCGCACGCCGGCGAGGAACGCCCATTGGTCAGGAAACGGGGTCAGCGATTGGTCAACGAAGACCGAGTTCGTTTGCTCGCGCGCCTCGCGCTGGAGCGGCAACGCGATCAGGTTGCCGAATCCGCCCTTGGGCATCGTATCCTGGTTGGGGAACAGGCGATCGTAGGACTCCATGGAAAGCTGGTGGCGCCGGGTCATCGTCTCGGTGATGAGGAAGCACCCGAGCTTTCGCGCCGCTACGGCCGGTACGGGCGAGGTGAAGAAGAGCCAGGCGTGCGCGCCGTTGCCGGAGCGCGACCGCTCGATAGCGACGGGAACACCCTGCGCCTTGCACGTCTCGACGAAGGCGCCGATGTCCTCCTGCCACGATCGCTGGTCGAAGTCCGCAGCGAGAAACCAGCACGCCTCGTCAGTGAGCAGCGGGTAGACGCCGATGACGTGATCGCCCCTCAGGTGTCCGGCGATCTCGTGCTCGGTGATCGGCAGAAACGCCTGGTTCGTGCAGTCGCCGCAGGTCGCTCGCCGGCCGGCGCCTATCCCCTTCTCACACACTCCGTGTTCCCACTCGTTGGCGCACGCGGGTGAGTAGCCGGACCTCTCGGTCTTGGGATTCTGCCACCGGCGCGCGAACACATCCTCGCGGCCACGGAATAGAGACCGGAAGAGCGCGATCTTCTGTGCGTTGGAGGTCGGGGTGGAGAGCGGCGCGGCAGCGGGCTCTGACACAATGCTCAGCTGGCCATGCGGGACCGCGTCGAGTTGTTCGCGCAGCGTAGCCAGGTGAGCGGTCCTCTCGGCTACGCTCCTGTGGAGCTCGGCGAGCCGTGCCTCTTCGCTTTCAATCGCAGCAGCGATCTCAGAACGCGATCTCACGCGTGCCTGGCTCCTGGTGCAGCCGCTGGTACGGGGAATCTGGCCGATGATACGGCGCCCCCGGGCGCAGCGCCAACTCGCCTACGCCGCCCCGAACCTCGCGAACCGCTCCTCGAGGTACTCCCGCTTGGGCGGGAGGCGCGGATATCCCGTCGGGTCTCCCCACCGCACAGACAAGCTATTACTTGACAATATGCACAAACTAGACAAGTTATAGCTTGTCATTACTAATGCTAACGCAAAGCCATAGTTTGTCAGCAACGGGCGTAACTCCGATGGATAGAAAGCTCAAGGATATCCGCCTCCGCCAACTCGACTCCAGGCTCCGTGCCTGGCGGCGGCTCCCGCCGGCGGAGCCGCCGCGCCACGGGTGGATCCGCGCCATCCGTCAGGCACTCGGTATGACGACGCCTCAACTGGCGAGACGGGTCGGCGCCACGCGCCAGGCGGTCGTGGATCTCGAGCGGCGCGAGGTGCTCGGGACGGCCACCCTCGGCGCCCTCAGGCGCGCCGCGGAAGCCCTGGACTGCGAAGTGGTCTATGCCGTCGTGCCGCGCACCGCTCTGCGCGAGATGAGGAAGCGCCAAGCTCGGCGCCAAGCGGAACGCCAGTTGGGCAACGTGGCGCATTCGATGCGCCTCGAGGCGCAGGACGTCGCCGCCGGGGAGCATCGCCAGCAGGTGGCCGAGCGTGCCGACAGCCTCCTCCGCACCTGGTCCAGGGCGCTGTGGGATGACGCGGACTAGGCCGGGCCGGGGCCGCTCGCCGGACCCCGACCCCGAGGGCGCGACGCCGCTGGATCCCGACGACGCGGAGGAGCTCCTCCCCAGCCACATCGCTTCGCGCGCGGAACTGAATGCCTGGGAGCAGGCCAACATCGCGACAGCCGCGGACTGGCTCGCGCGGCGACGCAAAGGCCACTCGGTGCTGAGCGTCGAGTTCATGCGCGAACTGCACCGGCGGATGTTCGACGAGACGTGGAAATGGGCGGGACGGTTCCGCACGTCGGGGAAGAACATCGGCGTGCCGGCGCACGCCATCGCTCCAGCGCTCCGGGATATCCTCGACGACGTGGCGTATTGGGTGAAGCACGCGACCTACCCGACCGACGAGATCGCCGCCCGCTTCCATCACCGTCTGGTGCGGATCCATCCCTTCCCGAACGGGAACGGACGCCACGCCCGCCTGCTGGCCGGTGCACTGCTCGCCGAGTTGGGCGCGCCACCCTTCACTTGGGGCGCCGGCGATCTCGATCGGAAGGGCGACGTGCGGGCCCGATACCTCGAGGCGATCCGCCGTGCCGATGCGGGCGACTACGAACCGCTTTTCGCGTTCGTGAGGAGCACCGCTCCTCACGGCTCTGGAACTCGCCCGCATTCCAGGAACGGCTCTCTCGGCGGACGTCTCAGCGGATGACCATCGGCCCTGCCTGATCGGGGGTGCGCCACGGGCGGCGGGGCCAGGCGGCTTCCGGCTTCCGGCTATCGGCTCCCGGCTCCCGGCTCCCGGCTATCGGCTATCGGCCCCCCTGTTGACATCTCCGCCGCAAACGGGCAAGCTCACGCTCCTCAACCTGCCCGACGGAGAACGAACACCATGCCCGACATCGCACGGATCCAGAAGGAAATCGCCGCCGCCGGCTGCGACGGCTGGCTCCTCTACGACTTCCACAACCGCGACAAGATCGCCTACCAGGTGCTGGGGCTCGACTTCGGCAAGTTCACCAGCCGCCGCTGGTTCTACTGGATCCCGGTTCGGGGCCAGCCGATCCGCCTCTGCTCCAAGGTGGAGCCCCACCGGCTCGACAATCTCACCGGCGAGCAGCGCTTCTACCTCTCGTGGCGCGAGCTGCACGAGGGCCTGAAGGGCGTGCTCGGCGCGGCGAAGAAGGTCGCCGCCCAGTGGTCGCCCGACTGCAACATCCCCTACGTCTCCATCGTGGACGGCGGCACCATCGACCTCGTGCGCCGGCTCGGCTACGAGATCGTCTCGTCGGCCGGCCTGGTGCAGACGTTCCAGGCCGTGCTCGACGACGCCGGCTATCGCTCGCACGTCGAGGCCGGCGTGCGCGTCCAGAAAGTCAAGGACGAGGCCTTCGCCCTGATCGGCACCGAGCTGCGCGCCGGGCGGACCATCACCCAGTACGACGCGCAGCAGTTCATCGTGCGCCGCTTCGCGGAGGAGGGGCTCACCAACCTGGGCGAGAACCCGATGGTCGGCACCAACGAGCACCCCGCCGACCCGCACTTCGAGCCGACGCCCGCGAACGCCCGCCCGATCAAGAAGGGCGACACACTGCTGATCGACCTCTGGGCCAAGCTCGACCAGCCCGGCGCCATCTTCTACGACATCACCTGGTGCGGCTTCCTGGGCCGGAACCCGCCCGCCAAGTACCTCGAGATTTTCAATACCGTGCGCGACGCCCGCAACGCGGCGGTGGCCTTCGTCCGCGAGCGTTTCGCGGCGCGGCAGAAGGTCTGCGGCTGGGAGGTGGACGACGTCTGCCGCGGCGTGGTGGCGAAGGCCGGCTACGGCGACTTCTTCATCCATCGCACGGGCCACTCCATCGGCGAGCAGGTGCACGGCAACGGCGTCAACATCGACAACCTCGAGACGCGCGACGAGCGCGAGATCGTGCCGGGCATCTGCTTCTCCATCGAGCCGGGCATCTACCTCAAGGGGGAGATGGCCGCGCGCTCGGAGATCGACGTCTTCGTCACGCCCGCGGGCATAGTCGAAGTCTGCGGCGCGGAGCAGCGGGACCTGGTGCTGATCGACGTCTGAGCGGACCGTGGCGCCCGGCGGCCCCACGCGGCGGCCGGGCGCCTTTCTACATCCGGGCGACGAGGAGGGCGACGTGAGCTGGTATCTGTGGATCATCCTGGGCTACCTGCTGGTCCTGGCGGGATTCAACGTCTGGCGGTCCAGGCAGGTCAAGTCGCAGGACGACTTCATGGTGGCGGGGCGCAGCCTCTCCCTCACCAAGATGGTCTTCACGCTGGTGTGCACGTGGATCGGCTCGGGCACCTTCATCGCCGGGGCCGAGTACGCGTCCTACGCGGGCTGGAGCGCGGTGTGGCAACCGGCCGGCGCCTTCGTCGGCATCGCCATCATCTACTTCGTGGCGGCCAAGATCCGCACCTTCGGGCAGTACACCGTGGGTGACATCCTCGAGGCACGCTACGGCAAGTTCGCCCGCCTGTTCGGCGCCTTCGCGCTCATCATCGCGTTCACCACCATCGTCGCGTACCAGTTCCGGGCCGGCGGCTACATCCTGAACGTGGTGACCGACGGCCGCGTCTCGCTCGAGGTCGGCCAGACGATCGCCGCGCTCTTCGTCATCACCTTCGTGGCGCTCGGCGGCATGATCGCCGTCGCCCACACCGACCTGCCCAACGGCATCATCATCGTCCTCGCGTGCCTCCTGGCGATCCCCTTCGTCGTCGCGACGGCCGGCGGGTTCGGTCACACGACGCAGGTGCTGCCGCCCGGGCACTTCGCGGTGTTCTCGCCCGACTTCGGCAAGTACCCGATGCTGAAGGGCCTCTCCTACTTCCTGTCCACGCTGCTGCTGCTGATGGGCGTGCAGTCGATGTACCAGAAGTTCTACGCGGCGCGCTCGCCGAAGGAGGCGAAGCGCGCGGTCGCGATCTGGATCGTGGGCGTGATCGTCGTCGAGACCATCGCGATCGCCATCGCCGTGTTCGCCGCCTCCTACAACGTCGAGCACCAGATGGGCTGGGACCCGCGCTCGCTGGTGCTGAACGCGGCGCGCCACATGGTGCCCGGCCCGGTGGGCGTGCTGCTGCTGGCAGCGGCGTGCGCCGTGGTGCTGTCCACCGGCATGAACTACCTGCTGTCGTCCAGCTCCAACGTGATGCGCGACATCTACCAGCGTTTCCTGCGCCCGGACGCGGACCCGGCGAAGCTGGTCGGGCTCCAGAAGGTGTTCATCGTGGTGATGGGGATCGGCGCGTTCCTGATGATCTTCGTGCCCACGGTGCTCAAGTCGCAGATCTCGGTCCTGCAGTACGCCTACTTCGCCTACACGATCTACGGCGTGGCGCTCACGCCGGCGCTGTTCGCGGCGCTGACCTGGAAGCGCGCCACGCGGCAGGGCGGCCTGGCCTCGATCGTGGGCGGCACGCTGGCCGTGATCTTCTTCGAGCTGCTGCTGCCGCGCCTCGCGCCGTCCATCATCCAGGGCGCCCAGGGAGCCGGCGCCGGCGTGTTCGGCGGCGACCCGTGGGGCATCCCGAGCATCTACCCCGCGGCCCTGATCTCGATCGGCTTGCTGGTGATCGTGAGCCTGCTCACGCCCCGGCCGAGCGCCGCGGAGCTGGAGTCGCTGTTCGGAGGGAAGAAGGCCGCGTAGGGCCCGTGCGGCAGTGACTTACGGCGAAGGCCGGGGCTCCCACCCCGGCCTTCGTGTCGCGGATCTGCCGGCGCCCGGCGTCCCCTGACCCCTGACCCCTGGCCCCTGACCCCTGGCCCCTGACCCCTGATTTCCCCTACAGCCCCACCAGCACCTGTGCGATGACGATCTTGGCGATGAGCGCGACCGGATACACGGCCGCGTAGGAGATGTTGGTGCTGTCCGACCCGGTGTGCGCGCTCGCGAACGCCAGCGCCGCCGGCTGGGTGTGGATCCCCGCCAGGATGCCGTAGCTCGAGATCGCGTCCAGGTGGAAGAGCTTCCGCGCCAGCACCAGGACCAGCCCCGCCGACAGCGCCGTCACCAGCATCCCCGCCAGCAGCAGCGCCACTCCCTGGTGTGTCAAGGTGTCCACGAAGCTCCCGCCGGCACGCGTGCCCACCGCCGCGAGGAAGAACAGGATGCCGAGCTGGCGCAGCGTCAGGCTCGCGTTGGACGACATCGTCCAGACCACCGGCCCCGTGCGCCCCAGCCGCCCCAGGATGAGCCCCACCACCAGCGGCCCGCCGGCGAAGCCGAGCTGGATCACCCGCCCGCCGAAAAACGGGATCGGGATCATCCCGACGGCTACACCGAGCACCAGACCGAAACTGTAGGAGAGGAAGTCGGCCTCGGAGACGTCCTTCAGCGGGTTGCCCGTCACCTGCGTCACCCGTTCCAGCGCGTCCTTGTGTGCCACCACGCGGATCTGGTCGCCCAGCTCGAGCGTGGTGTCCGCGAGCGGCGCGATCTGCACGCCGCCGCGCCGGATGCGGCTCACGATGACCGGCCGCCCCACCAGCGCCGCCAGTTCCGCGATCTCGGTGCCCGCCACCTTCCGGTTGATGACCACGAGGTCCCGGTACTCGATGCCGGGCGAGAGCTGCTCGACCGCCTCCGTCACCCTCGGCCCGATGAGCAACTCCGCCTTCTTCACGCTCTCCGCGGAGCCGACGCCCACCAGCACGTCGTCCTCCTCGAGCGCCATCTCCGGCGTCACGAGGTCGATCTGCTCGCCGCGTTTCCTGCGGGTGAAGATCATCCCGGTGAGGTCGGTGAGCATCGCCTCGCCGTACGTCTTGCCGATCAGCTGCTCGTTGGCGACGCGCACCTCGCGGACCAGCGGCTCCTCGGTGGCCAGGCCGCTCGCCTTGCGCGCCCGCCGCTGCTCCTCGGCGAAGTCCGGCTTGCGGAGCTTGGTCGCGAGTTGCATCGCGAGGATGAGGCCGATCACGCCGAACGGGTACGCGATGCTGTAGCCGACCGTCGGCCCGTCGAGCAGGGTGCGTGTCGCCTGAGCACCGAGACCGAGGGGTGCCACGCTGTTCCGCAGCGCCTCGATCGCGGCGGCGAGCGCCGGCGTGTTGGTCAGGCTCCCGCAGAACAGCCCGGCCGCCACCGGCGCGGCGATCCCGAGGGCCCGCGTGGCGACCACCGTCACCAGCGCCGCGCCCACCGTGGCGATCAGCGCCAGCGCCGTGAGCTTCATCCACTGCCGGCGGAACAGGTTGAAGAAGATGGGGCCCGACTGGAGCCCCACCGTGTACACGAAGAGGATCAGCCCGAGGACGTAGATGACTTCCGGGAGGACGAAGGCCTGCGGGTCCAGGGCGCCGAACACCAGCCCGACGAACAGCACCGCCGCGATGCCGAGGCTGAAGCCGCGGACGCGGATGGTGCCGAGGAAGTAGCCCAGGCCGACGACCGTGAAGAGCAGCGCCGGCGCCGACGTGGCGAGCAGTTCGTGTATACCGCGCATCCGTTCCCTCTGGCCGGGGATGATAGGCACGTCCCAGGTCGCGCGCCAGCGCGGTTGTTGAGTCCCGTTTCCAATGCGGGGCGCCCGCTGGCGCGGCGCTCCGCGGCGCCGTAGCGTAAGTGATCACCGCCCAGCGCGGCGGCGCGCCCCCGCACCGACCCGGAGCAGCGCCACGTCCACCCCGACGACCGGCCCGATCGCACCGATGGATCCCGCCAAGGCGCGTGCGCAGCAGCTGTTCGCCATCCGGCTGTCGTTCGCCGTCGGCCTGCTGATGTTCGCCGGGAAGACCTACGCGTACTTCATCACGGGGTCGGCCGCGATCCTCTCGGACGCCGCGGAGTCGGTGGTGCACGTGGTCGCGGTCAGCTTCGCTTTCTACTCGATGTGGCTCAGCCACCAGCCGGCCGACAAGAGCCACCCCTACGGCCACGACCGGATCGGCTTCTTCTCGGCCGGCTTCGAGGGCGCGATGATCACTCTCGCCGCGCTCTTCATCATCTTCGAGTCCGTGCGGAAGTGGGCGGAGGGGCTGCACATCGAGCGCCTCGACACCGGCACGATGTACGTCACCGCCGCGGCGCTGATCAACGCCGCCCTCGGCACCTTCCTCGTCTGGCGGGGCAGGCGCCACCAGTCGCTCATCCTGATCGCGAACGGCAGGCACGTCCTCACCGACGTCTGGACCAGCCTCGGCGTCATCGTCGGCCTGGTGCTGGTGATGGTCACGGGATGGCTCCCCTTCGACCCGATCTTCGCGATCTTCGTCGCGACGAACATCCTCTGGACCGGCGGGAAGCTGATGCGGCAGTCGGTGGGCGGGCTGATGGACGAGGCGGACCCTGCGCTCGAGCGGCAGGTGCGGGCGGCGCTGGACCGGGAGACGGCGGTGCGCGGGTTGCAGTACCACGCCCTCCGCTACCGCAACACCGGCTCGTCGGTCTGGATGGAGCTGCACCTCCTCTTCCCCGCGGGCGTGCCGGTCGAGGATGCGCACGCGCAGGCGACGGCGATCGAGGATGCGATCGAGGCGGCGATCCCCGTCCCCGTGCACATCAACACGCACATCGAGCCCGCCGAGGCGCACGACAGAGTGCACCGGCACTGACGGCGCCCTGCCTCCGCGCTAGAAGCGTGGGAAGTTGAAGATCGTGGTGGACGAGACCTGCTCGCGGCTGCGCGCCAGGTCATCCGGCCCGCCGCGGAAGATGCCGAACTGCTGCCGCAGCGCCACCTGCAATTGCAC
>Ga0315287_10008125_pt1 | contig 10574 bp, 4 predicted proteins | sample YL17G11_0_MG_FD_205037 | JGI IMG/M metagenome (GOLD analysis project Ga0315287, IMG submission 205037) | Sediment microbial communities from Yellowstone Lake, YNP, Wyoming, USA - YL17G11_0 | ecosystem: Environmental > Aquatic > Freshwater > Lake > Sediment | place: USA: Wyoming | collected...
CGACACGTCGATGTTTGTGTGCAGTCTGGCGCCGATCACGTTGGGCGGGTACAGCTGCACCGACGTTGATGGGAATTTGACTTCGTGCGTGGCGGTGGGGGGAACCTATGCCGGCGGTCAGGTGACGTTTACGCCGGTGGCGGGGGCCAATACGATCAAGCTGATTGCGACGGATGGTTGCGGCAACAAGGATACCTGCCAGACGATTGTCACGGTGAGCGTAAACAACCCGCCGGTCTGCCAAATCCCCGGTGATCAAACGTACTTTGTCTGCGCCGATACGAGTTTCAGCTTCACAATCGGGGCGACTGATCCGGACGGCAATCTGGCCGGATGCACCAAAGTCAGCGGTCCCGGTCAACTTGCAGGTGGCATATGGACGTTCACGACCACCGGGCCGGGCGTGTATACCGCGGCGTTCCGGTGCAGTGACCAGTGCCAGGCGATCTGCAGCGACACCGTGAATATCACGGTCAATTACAACAGCGCGCCCGTGGTCAGCTGTCCCGGCAACCGGTTCTACTACTTAAGCGAACTTCAGCAGATCTGCCAGGGCGGGTTCGCGTGTTCGGACGTCGACGGCAATATGACGGATTGTGAGGTTACGGTCAACGGCGTGCCGGATCAGATGGTCGGCGGGCAGGTCTGTTTCATGCCGCAATGGGGCCAAAACGTCATTCTCCTCTCGGCGGTGGATGCCTGCGGTGCGACGGGGACGTGCCAGACTATTATTACCGTAACGCTGCCGTCTCTGGGGTGCCCGTTGGTGAAAATCGAGAAGACGCACGGGACCCTGCAAGGTCATTTTGAAGAAATGGCGATCACGATCGAGAATGGCCCGTTTGAAATGGGCGGTTTCGATTTCCTCATTGCTTATGACGCGTCGGCCTTGACGTTTAATGAAGCGCAGCCGGGCGAGCTGCTCGATACGTGCGACTGGGAGTACTTCACCTATCGTCACGGCGTCAGCGGCAACTGCGGCAATGCCTGCCCGTCCGGGTTGTTGCGGATTATCGCTCTCGCGGAAACCAACAATGGCCCCAATCATCCGGCCTGCTACGGCCCGCCCGACACTGAACCGCATGAGCTGGCGAAGATGACCTTCTATGTCACCAACGACCGCACGTACGATTGCCAGTATGTCCCGATTTACTTCTTCTGGATGGATTGCGGCGATAATGCCCTATCGAGCATCGACGGCGAAAATCTATTTATTGATCGTGCCATCTACGATTTCGAAGGGAACGTGATATGGGACGAGGAAGACGACGTTCAATTTCCTGAGGACGCCCGGACACCTTTCGTGGGCGCTCCTGATTATTGCCTTAATCCCGATCCCGACAAACCGTCGGCGGTGCGCTGCCCCGAGTTCGTCAATGGCGGGATTGATATCGTTTGCGCCGACAGCATTGATGCGCGCGGCGATATCAACGTCAACGGTGTGGCCAATGAAGTGGCCGACGTGGTGATGTTGACCAATTACTTCATTTCCGGATTGAGCGCCTTCGACACGCATAAGGAAGCGTCGATCGCCGCCTCCGACGTCAACGCCGACGGTGTGTCGCTGTCAGTCGCAGATCTGGTTTATCTCATCCGGGTTATTTCCGGCGACGTGGCGCCCTACGGCAGGACGGCTTCGACCGGGACGGTTGCGATCAGCACGAATCTTGCCGGCGGCGAACTGACTGTCAGTTATGACGCGACCACCGAAGTCGGCGCGGTGTTCCTGATCTTTGAGGTCGATGGAATCGCGGGCTCGCCCGTCCTCGGTAGCGGGGCTTCGGATATGGACGTTGCTTACGGGCAGAACGGAACCGAATTGCGAGTCCTGATTTACGATATCGGGCCGGGGGCGCTGGCGTCGGGCATCGGCGAAATGGTGACGATTCCGGTTGTCGGTGCAATCCGATTGGTGGAGGCCGAGGCGTCCGATTACTACGGCAATATGATGAACGTGTCGACGCACCTGCTGCCGAAGGAATTTTCGCTCGGCCAAAACTATCCAAACCCGTTTAACCCGACAACGACGATCAACCTGTATCTCGCCGAGCCATCCGACTGGACGGTGGCCATCTATAATATCGCGGGGCAGATGATCAGAATGTATTCCGGTTCATCCGACGCTGGCGCTGTCCAAGTTACCTGGGACGGCGCCAACAGTGACGGAGTGAAGGTGACCTCCGGCATCTACCTCTATAAGGCTACGGCCGGCTCGTTTACCGCCACCCGGAAGATGGTGTTGATGAAATAAAGAAACGCCTACCATTCGGCATAGAGAAAGCCCCTCCTTCGGGAGGGGCTTTTCATTAGAACGCCGGCCATTGAAAAGGACGGCGGACGTGGCGGACGATTGTGCCGGGCTACCCCTTCTCCGGCGAGATAATCCCGAATATGAATCGTTCGTAATCGCGCCTCAAGCCGCGGTACATTCGCAGGGAAGGCGGTTTGTGGACGAATCCACTGGACATAAGCGGGACGGCAGCGTCATCGTTGGGTTGAGGAACGCCGATGGTGATCTCGAGATCGGCATAATCGTCGATGACGTGGTCGAGAAGATCTCCGGCGATGGATGTGTCCTCGGCCACCAGCGGGCCGATGGCAACCCGTCGACCGGCCCGGGGATATACAAAGGCATAGCCCCTCGGAGAGGTGGCGTCGAGGTAAAAGGAATCGGGAAACTCGTATGAGAAGCGCGTCAGAATGGCACGGCGATCGAGTTCGCTAAGGCGAGCATCCAGACTGATTACCGTCTCCGACGCTGGAGTGGCGCGGGCTTCCCGCGCCGGCTGCGTATGAAGGGCGGCGTCGGCGTCGGGATTTCGCTTGAAACGCAGGGACAGATACTTGTCCAGAAAACCGAGCCTTCGGTAGAGAGTCGCCGCGACGAAGGTGCCGTCGAGTTCGATACAGGCGACGTTTTGGGACTCAAGATGTTTCATGGCGTGGCGCATGAGCGTTTCGCCGATGCCGTGCCCGCGATAATCCGGTCTGACAATAAGGCTGCCCATGAAGGCATAATCACCGTGGGCGGTGGTGGAAATCATGCCCGCCGGTTCATCTCGTTCGCAGGCGACAAAGCAACCCTTGGGATTGAGGGCAATCAGGCGTTGGAAGTCGGCGGGCAGATTGCCCCAACCTTCATGATCGGTCAGAGAAATCGCGAATGCGACGTCTATCTCGGTCATGAGTCGTATCCGCACCATTCTACGCTTCCTTCTCGATATGTCTACGGTAAAATAACGGAAATGAAGTCCGATCGGCAAGGATGGAAAAAGCAAAGGGCCGATTTTTCAATCGGCCCTAAAGCATGCCAAAGTCAAACGGTCTTCTACGGACAGGCGGGAGCGGAGCCGCCTTTCAGAATGTAGCAGATGAGATAGACCGCGTCGGCGGTATTAATGATGCCGTCGCAGTTGGCGTCGCCGCTGGTCATCGGATTGGGCGCCTCGCCTCCCCGGAAGATGTAATTCACAATATAGACCACGTCGGCAATGCTGATCATGCCGTCGCCATCTGCGTCACCGCAGTTGGTGGGTCCACTCGCGACGATATTGACGGCATAAAGACAATCGAACTCAGTTTTGCCCGCAGGCTTGACTCGCCAGAAATAGATAGCCGTGTCGGTGACCGACAGCGGGGCAGTCGGACTGAAGATGTGCCCGTTGATCCTGGTGTCTACGATCGGATTCGTGAAATCGATGTCCGCCGACAATTGAAAGTCGAACGACCCCTCTCCGGCCCAAACAAAAGCCGGCGGATTGGCGTGAATGAACATTCCCGAAGGCGGCAAAACGCCGGTCTCCTGGTCAAGGTTGATGGTGAAGGTATATCCGGATGTCTGCATCAGGGCGTCTTTGGCCAAACGATACGGTTGGTCCTCGACCACGAATTCGAGACTAAATGTCTGGCCGGGGGGGAGGTTCGGTTTTGGATTCACCGACAGGGCATAGGTTCCCGATTCGACCAGACCGATGGTCGCATAGTCGTCGATGACGCCGTCCTGGTCGTTGCTCCGTCTGAAGTATTCGCCCGAGGGGATGGTATTGAGAATACGATTACACGTTTTGCCGCTGGCGGAAGTGATGTCGATATCAACGTTGCCGGAGGCTGCGATTGCCACCGAACTCGCCTTATAGCCCTCTGGATTACGCTCGTTGGTCAGCAGGAACAAAGAATTGCCGACGTTTTCGTCGTTGGCGGCCACGAAAATATCAATGTCACCGTCGAGGTCGGCGTCGAAGCAGTCGATCAAGTGCGGATTCACGTGCGGGATGCCATATCGTATCTCGTTGGTGAAATACCCGTCACCGTCGCCAAAGGCGATGGCGACGTATCGCCTCGCGCCGTTGACATAGCCGATGTCAAGTATCCCGTCGCCGTTGAAATCGCCCACGGTGTTGCCGAAGATCTGGCCTTCGACCGTTCTGATGGCCCGCTGAGTGAACGAGCCGTCTTTATTGCCGAGGTAGACCATCATCTGGCTGTATGGTCCGGCTACGGAGGGTGTCGAAATGCACAGGTCGAAGATATGATCGTTGTTGAAGTCGCTGCCCTGATTGGTGACCTCGATATCCAACGATCCGTAGGTCTGGTCGTAGGAATCGGTCGCCGTAAAGCCCCCGGAACCGTCGCCGGCGAAAATCACCACCCCGGATTTGGTGCCGACGGCCAGATCGTCAAAACCGTCACCGTTGAAATCGGCGCTGTTTACCGACAGGGCGGAATCGGAGGTGCTCACCAGAGTGAAGAAACTGAAACCTGCCTGGCCGTCTCCGGCGAAGATGCGGACGCCGTCATACCAGCTCGATGCTACATCCAGATGATCGTCACCGGTGAATTCTCCAAGGGCGGTGTTCCGCGTGAAGTAGCCATCGTTTGCCAGGCCGGTCAGGGTGAGAGAATTGGAACCATCGCCCAGAAAGACGGCGGTATGGTAGCCGCCGGATTCGAAACTCATCAAGACAATATCGAGATAATCATCGTCATTAAAGTAGCCCCGATGCGGGCCGAACTTCGGTGACATATCTTCTAAGACCAGTGTGGGTGTCCATTGGCCACCGGAGCTGCGATCATAAAGCTGTGCGGTGACGTTGGCCACGCCGCTCAGGAAAAGCTCGGGAACGTTGTCGCCGTCGGTATTGCCGTGGACGATTCCGCTGGCCAAGCAGCTGTTGGGGTATTCGGTCAGCTCGAAGGGGATAAGATACTCGTCGCCTTCGACCACCTGAATATCGATGCTTCGCTGAGAGCAGGCTCCGGCGGTATCACAAGCGCGAAACGTGGCCAGCCAAATGCCGATATCCGCAGCCGTTGTCGTCCAGTTGAACTGAGCCGGGTTTCCCGGCCCGAACGTGGGTGGATTGGCGGGCAGTCGGGCGTCATCGTCGTATCCGACCAGGCCGACCAGATCGAGCGCTACGGGAAAGTTATTCGGAGAATTGCCGATCACGTCGAAGGCAACCTCGTCACCGATGACAACTCGCTGGGATTTTCCTGGAATGGTCACAGTCGGCGGCGGGCTTCCCATAAGGACCTGGACGGTGAATTCTTGAAACTGAGGTTCGTAGGTGGAGCCGGAGGTTTCGACCAAAATGAAATAACCGCCCGGGGGGACGAAGACACTATCAATTGACATATACCCATTGCTGAGGCCGGTAAAGTAAATCAGCATGATGGGGTCATCGCCCTGGGGCAACGGATTGCCCGCCCCCATCTCGATTCCGCCCAAAAGGACACTATCGGGCGGTGTCCCGTCCGTATCCCGCAGGGATTCGCGCCTCATCTGTAAGACGGTCGGGTCAGCCATGCGGCCGATATACACGACGGAATCATATCGGGCAAAGCCGCCGTCATCAGACGTGAACAGAAACCCCAGCGAGTAACCGCCAACCGGTTCATCATTGACCACGGTGAGAGTGAGCGGTATGGATTGACCGACGACAAGCGGGCCCCCATTGATCTTGACGGTGTCGGGCGCGCCGGGGTCATCGGCAAACACAATGAGTGGAGCGATGACCAACGCGACCGCGATCAGTAACACACGAGTGCAAGCGAACATAGTACCCTCCCTATGCTTAAGTTATCTTACTTTTTGTTCGCCCTTTCGCTGTCTGCTTGACGGATTTTCCGATTCTCTTGTCGATTCTCACGAGGGGTGATCGAATCTTCAGCCCTCATATGCGTGAGGGCTTACTCGAGAATATGAGCCTCCATTCTGATATCAATTCCATTACAAGGACGATTCAGACCGTGTTTTGTTCAACCTATTTGAATCTGTTCCTCCCATACCGGGTGTCGATAGTCGTGGCGGAGCGGCGTGAGTCCGGCTCCGCCACGGAGGATTTTTCTCTCACGGGCAGCAGGGAGCAGAGCCGCCGTTGAAAACATAATTGACGAGATACACGGCGTCAGCCAGATTGGTGATGCTGTCGCAATTGGCGTCACCGGCCTTGATTGAGGCCGGCGCGTCGCCGCCCTTGAAAATATAACTGATGAGATAGACGGCATCGGCGAGATTAGCAGCATCATCGCCGTTGGCATCGCCGCAAACGTATGGGTCGACTATCGATAACGTGAACGGCTTTTCCGCCTGACTACCCACGGCATCCGCAACCTTGATGACCAGAACTATATCCCCGGCAGACGCAGGCGTCCCGGAAAGCAGACCGCCTGCGGACAGGTCAAGGCCGGAACCGGCCAGGCTATTGTCGCGGTCTACCCATGTTTTTGAGCCGGTGCCGCCGGAGCCCTGGAGCTGGACGGAATACGGTGTGCCGGTCTCAGCCTGGGGAAGCGAATCGCTGGTTATTGCCACCGAGGGGTTGATTACGAATAGGAAAAGGTGTTCGGCCGCTGCTCCGACTTGATCAGCCACGCGGGCGGTAAAGATCTTCAGGGACCCTCCGGTGGACACGGGCGTGCCGGAGAGGAGTCCTGATGAAGATAGGCTCAGACCCGTTCCGATCAGGCTGGAGAATTTGTCATTCCAGGTTTTGTTGCCGGTGCCGCCTGCTGCCGCCAATTGCTGTGAATACGGAACGGCGGCCGTCCAATCTGGAAGAGAAATAGTGGTGATCGAGATGGCAGGATTGATGACGAAATTGAACGCCTTCTCAGTCGTTGCGCCCACCTGATCGGTGACCACGGCAGTGAAACTGATTTGCCCGGCCGCAATCGGCGTCCCCGATACCAAACCAGTCGCAGAAAGATTGAGACCGGTGCCCGAAAGGTTGGAGAACTTGTCCGACCATACCTTCTGTCCCGTGCCGCCGGTGGCGGTCAATTGCTGGGAATAAGCAAGGCCTGCCGTCCAGTCGGGAAGGGTTATGGTTGTGATCCCGGGCGCATTATTAATCGTGAAGCTGTAAAGCTGTTGATCGGCATTGGAGGCTTCGTCGGTCACTTCAGCGATAAATGAAATTGCTCCAGCATCCGTGGGCGTGCCGGACAGAAGACCCTCAATCGAGAGCGACAACCCGGTGCCTTCGAGGTCGCCGTACTTGTCCACCCACTGGCGCGTGCCGACGCCGCCGGTGGCGGTCAGTTGGACTGAAATCGGGTAGTTGGCGGTCCAGTCGGGCAGCGATTCGGTGGTTATTTGCAGCGGCTGGGGCGAGGAGCCGCAGACGTATCGCATGATCTTGACGGCGTCCAAGCCAGCTTCCACGACTGAGCCATCACCGAAATCCGACGCTTCAAAGCGGAGTTTCATCTGGCTTGACAGGGAGACAATATCGCCCGCCCAGAATTCATGCTCATACCATCCGCCGGAAGACTCGTCGACCGGGCCGATTCTTTCGGCCAGCGTCCAATTCGTTCCGCCGTTGTTGGAGATGTAAACTTTCATGGTATCGGTATGGGGCATATTGCCGAAGTCGTTCGAGTACCACCTGGCGTAGGAAATCCTGGCATCGCCACCCGAAAGGTCGAAGACGGGCGAGTCGAGATAAGTGACCCCGCCGTCGATATCGGCGTCGATGCCGTTGTCGGTGACGTAGCAGCTGCCGGAGCCGTCGAAATCGGTGGGCGGATCGCCGCGCGAGCCGCCGTTGGCGGGGACAGCCCGTTCCCACATGCCGTCGACGGCGTTGCCGGAGACGGCCCAGCCTTTATTGGTCTGGAAGTTGTCCTCGAAAATCACGACGATTGAATCGGCGGCAATGGTTTGGAGGGGCGCACTCGGATCGGGATCGTATTTTACCCCGGTCGTAGTCTCCTCGGCGCTGATATAATAGGCATAGACGTCCCCGCAGTCGGTGCCCGGAAGAGTGGCCCGAAAGCGCGTCGAGGTTATCGTCGTAAGCGGATCGGAGATGTACGCGCCGCCGTTGAGCGAGTAATGAATCTGGCCGGAACCCGAAACAAGGGTCCCTCCCAGCGTGCCGCTGATGACGACCTCGAAGTTCTTGGGCTGATTGGGGATCACCATCGATGGGACGCCATCGGGATAGTCAAAGGCAAGGGATGGCCCCGGAGTGGAAACGCCCACGGCATTCCAGGCGTTGGATACCTGAATCGACCAGGCGCCGGTCGGATCAAGATCATTGGCGGCCGAGATCGTCCCCAACGCCGCTTGGTGATAGTCCGTGTTGGTGGTCCAATAGAAATCATTGGCCCGATAGGCGATTTTGATGGAATTGGCGACGGCGATTCCAGTCACCGTAACGCCATGATGAACGCCGCCGTCGGAAAGCAGGAAGAACCACTTGTTGCCGACGCCGCTGTTGGTATGCACGCCGCAATAGTCGTTGTAACCCGACGGGGTGCAGTTGACCACGTCGATCCAATAGGGATCGGAGGTTCCATAATAGTCAGGGTCGCTGTACAGGTGCGGATCAGACATGGAGCGAAACGGGACGCCGGTCGTCCGGCCGTTTTCCCCCATGCCCCAGTCGGGGGTATCGTACGCGGGATGAGCCCATTCAAAGGCCGCCCCCATCATGTCGGAAAACGACTCGTTGAGGGCGCCCGGCTCTTTCTGGTAGACCAAGTCGGAGCAGTATTCGGTAACGGCATGACCCCATTCGTGAGCTATTACGTCGGGGCATCCCGCCAACGACCGCCAGCCCGAGGACCAGCTCCAAATGACAATCTGCTGGCCGTTCCAGTAGGCGTTGTTGTCCCCTTCGGCGTTATAGTTGACGCTGGTCAGCATCGCCGCGCCATTATTGTTATAGCCGTTGCGGCCGAACTGAGCCAGAAGCCAGTCGTAAAAGAGGGCGCTATAGACGTGACCATCGACCGCCGGTCTCTGGGCGGTAGCCTCGTCCCAGAAATTGTCGGCATCGGTAGCGATAGCGCCCGGGAGTGACCCCCCGGCGATATTTGTCTGGATATAATTGCCGGACGGCATCTGGCCATTATGACCGTGCGGATTGTTGTTTAACTGCCGCGTATAGTCGCGCATTTGATAGGTCGATCCGTTCAGGTCGGTGTCAATGTGGCTGCGAGCGCCACCCAAAACGCCGTATCCCGTTCCGACGTCGTTGGCGTTCATGATGCGGTTGGCGTTATAGATGATGTTGCCGGTCTTGGCATCGACAAAATACTCCCAGCGGCCCATCGGGGTGTTGGAGAACAGAAACAGCCGCCAGGAGAGGTAATAGGCGTTGTCCCACGGGAAGACGACCAATTCAGGTTGATTGGGCGTGCCTTCTCCAAAAAACGACGACAAATGGTCGGAGGCTCTGGCAAGAGCGTCTTGGGGGGTGATGGCGGGGATGACGTCGAGATTGATATCGTGATAATACTGGCCGTTGACCGTTTTCAACTGCCCGGTCGAAACAAAATGAGCAATGAGAACGCCGCCCACGACCGGCACGTCTTTGTAGTTCTGGGCGAAGCGGACGTGCGTCATGCCGAGGTCGTCCCGGTCAGTGCGGGCAACCTTTAGCTCGTCGGCGGGGGAAGTCATTTTATAGGCGCCCCGGTTCTCCTCAAAAAAGGCAATAGCGGCCTCCGCCTCATGTCCCGTCGTCTTTTGGGTCGACAAAAGACCTTCGACATAGACAGGTATCCCCTTGGGATTTTCCACGTAAGTGCTGACCGCGCTGTTATTCTGAAGTTTATTGGGTCCAAAGACGGGGCCGTCGGAATCATCGGCCCAGATGTGTGATGCAAATAACACCAGCAGAATGCAAAGCCAAAACATCCGTTTCATCTTTCCTCCGACTTATGAAACCATAGACCATGCACGCCGAGGAACCAGCACTAAGGTAAAAGTTGTCAGCGGCGGCTAATATCTGCAACTCATTATAATATAAGCTATTGTTTGTCCCTGTCAACTCCTATATCCTATTTGCCGCCAATGAAAAACGGCCTTTTTGTCTGCCCCGGCGACCTGCCGCGGGGTTTAGATAATTAGATTGATATATTTACTCTTGTAAGTTTCGGCACAGGCGGCAAGCCATTTGCCGGAGCACGCGTGAGTTCGTTTCTCCATAATCCCGCAGAGACCGCCCGGTGACCCGGCAGAAGGGGAAATCCGGCTTTTCCGACGCACGATTCCGGGTTGTCGCCTGAGGAGAACACTTGCTTTATTGAAAAGATTTATTAATTTACCGGCAGTTGCTTCG